>Ga0164242_10006491_pt1 | contig 12857 bp, 11 predicted proteins | sample OricomgcompostMG_FD_108783 | JGI IMG/M metagenome (GOLD analysis project Ga0164242, IMG submission 108783) | Miracle-Growth compost microbial communities from Emeryville, California, USA - Original compost - Miracle growth compost (MG) ... | reverse complement strand
TCACGCCGACATTGCGCACGCTGCGCGAGGTGCAGCCGGACATCTCGGTCGAAGTGTGGGAGGACAACAGCGCGCGGCTGCTGTCGATGCTGGACCAGCGGCTGCTCGACATCGTGATCGGGCGGCCGGGCATCAGCGTGCATCCGGAGGCTTACGACTTCATTCCGCTGGAGGTCGCGGAGATGTGCTTCATCGTCGATGGAGCGGCCCCGCTCGCCAACGCACCGGAGCTGACGCTCGCGGATATCGCCGGCAATCCGTGGATCGTGCCGCAAGCGACGCTGCCGCTGCGCTCGCTGCTGGAGCAACTCTTCGACGACGAAGGACTGCCGTTTCCGCGCTATGCGATCGAGACGTCGTCGACGTTCGCGACGCTGTCGTTGCTGCGCTCCGGCAAGGGAACCATCGGCCTGTTCCCGCGCAAGGTCGCGCAGTACTTCGCGGAATGCGGGTTGATAGGGGTGCTATCGATTGTGATCGAGCGGCGCGGACCGCCTTACGGGCTCGCAACGCGGCGCGGAGCGACGCTTACGCAGCCGGTGCAGAGTTTCATCGACCTGTGCGTCGAGCGCAGCGTAACAACCTGTTGATGCGATGGCCGCCGCCGTGCGACGGCGGCACCGGCGAATCGCGACCGGCCGTCGGCGGGGACCACAAAGGGAGTGCAGACCGACGCGGGCAGCTTCGTTCTAAAGGCGGCGATTCTGAAAAAGGCATCAGCGCGCCGTACGCATCCGCGGCGATCTGGCTATAGTCACACCTTTACACCGACCGCTGGAGAATCCGCCATGACCGCACAGCCGACGACGCACGACACCCGACCGTCCTCCGCCACTTTCGTACTGATTCATGGCGCGTGGCACGGCGGATGGTGCTGGCGTTTCGTAACGGAACGGCTCGTCGCGCGCGGCCACCGCGTGTTCGCACCGACGCTGACCGGACAAGGCGAGCGGCGGCATCTGCTTGGCGCGGTCACGTCGCTCGACGTGCCGGTTGCGGATATCGAGAACCTGATCGAAGCCGAGGAACTTGAAGACGTCGTGCTCGTCGGACACAGCTACGGCGGCCTCGTCGCATCGGGCGTTGCCAACAGGAAACCCGAGGCGCTGCGCGCACTCGTGTTCCTCGACAGTCTGCTGGTCGAAAACGGCGAGTCGGCCTTCGACGTACTGCCGCGTGCAGTTGTCGAAGAGCGGCTGGCCGCCGTCGACGCGAGCGGACAGACGCTCGCGATCCCGGTGCCCGCCGGCCTCGGCGGTACCGGCATACCGGAGGATCATCCACTTGCGCCGTGGGTGCGCAGGCGGCTCACGCCGCATCCGCTCGCGACCTATCGGACGCCGCTCGCACTGCACCACCCGCTCGGAAACGGGCTGCCGTGCACCTATGTGCATTGCGCAAGCCCGTCTTACGACACGCTCGCGCCGGTGCGCGAACGCATCCGGCACAAATCCGGCTGGAGTTGGGAAACGCTCGACACCGGCCACGACGCGATGGTGCTCGCCCCGGACCTGCTGGTCGCGCTGCTCGAGCGGCTCGCGGCGACGGCCCCGAGCCGTGCGCGGGCTCGCGCATAAAGGAAACGGCGAGAATCTGGACGCGCGCCGCGCTCAATCGAGGTCGCGGGTTTCCAGTTCGACGGACTGTCCTCCATTCTTTTCGAGCGCATCGCGGGCGGCGGCCTCGATCTTCGGGCGGTTGGCATCGAATGATTGAAGCAGATCGTGTGAAGATGTGCCGGTGTTCCCGAAGTGATCGTTCAGCGCATCGAGTGACACGCTGCACCACACGGGCCGCCCATCGAAATTGGCTTCGAATGCGACGCGCGCGGCGGCGACGACATGACGCCGGTTCGTAAATTGGACCATCATCGTTCCCTCCGTGACTGAAGTTCGCTGCAGCGGGCCGCGCAGCAAGGCGGCCCGCCCATTCATCGGATGCAGCAAGGCCCGGACCCGGCAACCGGAACGACGATCCGAAACTGCGCCACAAGCCCGCGCATGGGTGCCCGATCCGCCGTGCCCTGCGCCACCGGGCCCGGTCATGGTGACGATACGAAAAGCCCGCGCCAGGCGTTGCCGATACGAACCGCCCCACCCAGCCGGTGCCTGAACGAAGCTACAATGCGGCTCTCGTCAGATACGCCCGTTACGGCGTTCCTCCCCGTCATGCAAAATCCTTCCCGAGCCTTCCTGCTCGGTCCGTTGCTGAAAGGCGTTTCGCGCTCGTTCTATCTCACGCTGAACGTATTGCCGGCCGGCATGCGTAATCCGGTCGGCGTCGCGTATCTGCTCGCACGCGCCGCGGACACCATTGCCGACACCGCGCTGATTCCTGCCGACCAGCGGCTCGAACTGCTGCTGTCGCTGCGCAGATGCGTGAACGGTACGGCTGCGAACGACGACAGCGTTCGCCGGATCGCGAGCGAGGTCGCGAACCAGCAGAAGCAATCGGATGAAAAGGTGCTGCTCGAATCGCTCGGCGCGGCGCTAGTCATCCTTTCGGAACTGAGCGAAGCCGACCAGACCGCGGTGCGCGAGATCGTCACAACGCTGACCCAAGGGATGGAGTACGACCTGCGCACGTTCCCCGACGAGCGCTCCGGCCGTGTAAGCGCATTGCGCGCCTGGGATGACCTGGACCGTTATACGTATCTCGTCGCGGGTTGCGTCGGCGAATTCTGGACGAAGATGACGTATGCGCACGTGCCGCGCGCGCTCAAGGGCGATCGCGTAACGCTGATGCGCAACGGCGTGCGCTTCGGCAAGGCGTTGCAAATGGTCAACGTGCTGCGCGACTGTGGGAAGGACCTGAGGATCGGCCGCTGCTATCTGCCGGAGACGATGCTGCACCAGGCCGGGTTGGGTGCGGAAGACCTGCTCGCGCCCGAGGCGTCGCAGCGCGCGCGCCCGTTGATGTTCGATCTCGTGCGGCGCACGCTCGCTCATTTCCGCGCGGCAATCGACTATACGTTCGCAATTCCCGCGGGGTCGTTGCGTCTGCGGCTCGCCTGCCTGTGGCCGATCCTGATCGGTCTCGAAACGCTGCTGCTGCTCGTCGACAACGACGACTGGCTCGATCCGCGAAAGGCATCGAAGCTGAAGCGCGGCGACGTCTACCGGATTCTCGCGCGCTCGACGCTCAGCGCGCCGTCGAACCGTCTGCTGCGCGCGTGGTTCGACGGACTGATCGCGCAGATCGAAACGCGGCTTGCACGCTAGGTACGGTGCAAGGCACGGAACGCACTGCTAAGCGTTCCGCACCACGTCACGATTTTTCCGCGCGATAGAGCTTGATCACCGCGGAAAAATCGAGCTTGCCGCCCCACGACTGCTCATCGCGGAGCGACTCCCCGAGCGCCATCGCTTCCGCAACCCCCGCCATCGTGATGCCGAGCACGTCACGCCGCTCGCCACGCTCGCGAGTCCGACGAAACCGATCTTCATATCGTGTCCTCCGTTACGAATCCGGAAATCCCACGCTGGCATATCAGGCGCCGATCGCCAATAATCGTGGGCCGATTCATCCAGTCCGATCCGGGCATTGCCCCTCATGACCTCGACAAGATTCCGCGTATTGGCCGTATTCTCGCTCGGCTATTTCGTTTCCTTCCTTTTCCGTGGCATAAACCTCGGTTTTGCGCCGTTCCTCACGCGCGAGCTCGGCTTTAGCGCGACCGATCTGGGTACGCTGACGAGCCTTTACTTCCTCGGTTTCGCCGGCGCACAGATCCCGGGCGGGGTGCTGCTCGACCACTTCGGCCCGCGTCGCGCGACATCCTGTGTAATGCTCGTGGCGGCTGTCGGCGCGCTGATATTCGCCCTCGCGCACAGTCTGGGCGCGATGATGGTCGGCCGGTTGCTGATCGGAATCGGGGTGTCGGTATGCCTCGGCGGCGCGTTCAAGGCGACCGCTCAGAACTTCCCGGTTGCGCAACTGACGCTCGTCAACGGCCTCGTGATGGCGGTGGGCGGACTCGGCGGCGTCGCCGTCGGCACGCCGCTGACGTGGCTGCTGTCGGTCGTCCACTGGCGCCCGGTATGTATCGGCGTCGCCGTGCTCACGGCGGCCGTCGCCGCGCTGATCTGGATCGGCGGCCCCCGCGCGCGCGACACGCATCGGCAATCGAGCGTGCTCGAGCAGTTCCGCGGTACCGCCCGGATATTGGGAAGCCGGGCGTTCTGGAAGACCGCCACGTTCTCTGCGCTGACCCAGACGGTGTTTTACGCGATGCAGTCGCTGTGGGTCGGCGCGTTCATGCGCGACGTTTCGCTCGCCGACGCTGGCGATGCGGCGGCGCGCGCAGCGTCTCTCGTGTCCGTGCTCGGCGGGGCATTCATCATCGGAAACCTCGGCTTCGGGATGCTCGCCCGAGTATTCGAGCGACGCGGCGTCAGCGTGCACCTGTTCTCCGGCGTCACGATGATGGCGTACGTGGCCGTGCAGGCGCTGCTCGCGGCGCGCGTGCCGCTGCCCGCGCCGCTGCTGTGGGGCGCCTACGGGGCGTTCGGCGGTACAGGCATTCTCACCTATGCAGTGCTTGCCGGGTATTTTCCGCCGCAGATGATCGGCCGTGTGAACACGACTTTTACGCTGGTCATCTTCATCGGGATCTTCGCTGCGCAAATCGCGATCGGCGCCGTGCTGGGAAACTGGCCCGCCCACGATGGCCACTATCCCGCAATCGCACACCAGACTGTCTGGCTCGGGCTGATCGTCCTTCAGCTTGCGGGCGCGGTGTGGTACTTCATGCCTGCGCGCCGTGCGAAGCGCGCGGTGGAATCTGCCGTCGAGCATTGACGCGCGCCGAACCCGTCGTACCCGCAGACCACCTCAGCAGGAAACGTTCTGCTGCGAGGTCAGCGCGGTATCGCAGGGCGACGGACTGACCGTATCGGATCAATTTCCGGTCGATTCGCGCGACGACGTCTCACCGCCTACCGAGTCGATCCCGATTCCGACAGCATCACAGACGAACGCCGCGATGCAGGCCGGATCGTTTAGTGGCAGGCACCGCAGCGGAACGTCCAGAGGCACATCGGACGCGACGGCGATGATCCGGCTGTCGGCGGGATAAAGCACATCGAGACCGGACGCCGGGCGCACCACCTCGAGCCGATGCATTGCTGTCTGCGAATAGCCCTCGACCAGCGTCAGGTCGGCCGGTGCGAGCCGCGCGAGCAATTCCGGCAGCGTCGGTTCCGGCTCTCCATGTAGTTCTCGAACGATCGCATAGCCGGTCGGAGATGCAATCAACACCTCCCGGGCGCCGGCAGCACGAAACCGCGCACTGTCCTTGCGCGGCGGCTCGAATTCGAGCACGTGATGGCTATGCTTGACGACATTGACCGTCAAGCCCCGTGCGCGAAACTGGGGCAGCAGAGCCTCTATCAATGTCGTCTTGCCCTGCCCGGAGCGCCCAACGATGCCGAACAACCTGTCCATGCGTTTCCCTTCGGAAAATAGCGTCGAGGCGCGGATAGCCCGCGCATCGAAAGGGAAATACTACTGCATTGACTGGCGCGGTCAGGCTGCCTGCCAACGCGCATCCGCAACGACGAGCTTCTTCGGGATCAGCTTGAGTTCCGTGAAGGTATCGGCGATCTGCTGCTGATAGGCGAGCGTCGCCGCGTCGATGCGCTGCACGCCATAACCGGTGCGCTTCAACGCGACCTCCAGCGTCGCGGCATCGAGGCCGACCAGCGGCGACAACTGTGCGGCAAGGGCTGGTATGTTGTCGCGCGCCCAGTCGTCGATTTTCGCAACCTCGTCGAGCACGGCATGCACAACCTGAGGCTGCGCGTTGGCGAATTTGCGGTCGGCAAGGTAGTACTGCGTGTTCCGTACCAGCCCCTCGCCATTCGCGATCGACCGGGCATTCGACTGACGCTCGATCGCGGCGAGATACGGATCCCAAATCACCCATGCGTCGACGCTGCCATTCGTAAACGCGGCGCGTGCATCGGCCGGTGCAAGATAGACCGGCTGGATGTCGCTGTATTTGAGGTTCGCCTTCTGCAGCGCCTTCACGAGGAGGTAGTGAACGTTCGAGCCCTTATTCAGCGCGACACGTTTGCCACGCAGGTCGGCGGGCGTGCGGATCGGAGAATTTTGCGCCACGACGATCGCTTCGCCTTGCGGCGCCGGCGGTTCACTGCCGATATAGACGAAATCGACGCCGCCCGCCTGCGCGAAGATAGGCGGCGTTTCGCCGACGGTGCCGATATCCACCGCCCCAGCGTTCAGCCCTTCGAGCAATTGAGGACCACCGGGAAACTCCAGCCACTGGACGCCGATGCCGAGCGGCGCCAGGCGCTTTTCGAGCGTGCCACGCGCCTTCAATACGACGAAATTCCCGTATTTCTGAAAGCCGATCCGCAGCGTCTTGTTACCCTCCGCCTGCGCCGCGCGGCTCGTCGTAGCAAGCGCGACGGCTCCGATCCCCGTTACGCCGCGCACGGCGGCGATCGTCATAGCCCCCGCCGCGGTCTTCAGCAGCGCGCGTCGCACGCCATTCGCTTTATGATCATCCTGTGCGTAATTCGACATTGTCTCTCTGCCTACCAGTAACTTGATTCAATGCAACCGCAGTCGCCCCGATGAGGACGGCGCGGACAGGCCATGCATCATGCGTGGCAACCAGCCGGGGGTCAACGAATCGCTTCGAACATTTTCTGCTACGTATTTCGTAACGGCGAATTTATGCCGCCAGCGACGAACTGATTCCTGGCCGCGCAACGCCGCGCCAGCGTAAACTCTCGCCTGTTGTCATTCGATTCCGGTGATCATGAGAAAGCGAGAAAACTCCACGTCCGACAAGCCCCTCCCCGCGCCGCACGCCGGGCACGATGAATCGTGCGGCTGTGGCCTGCTGAATCTGCTGGAAGGCGTCGACGAATTTACGCATCACGTCTTTCCGGGCAACAAGGAACTGTTCCGTAGCCTCGCGCACAGCCAGGCGCCGCATACGCTGTTCATCACCTGCGCCGACTCGCGTGTGTCGCCGGAAATGATCACGCAGACGCGCCCGGGCGAATTGTTCGTTTGCCGCAACATCGGCAATATCGTGCCGGCGTATGGCGAGATGCTCGGCGGCGTGTCGGCAGTGGTCGAATTCGCGGTGCTCGCCTTGAACGTGCAGCAGATCGTGCTGTGTGGTCACACCGACTGCGGCGCGATGAAGGGACTCGCGGCCGGAGGCGCAGCGACTGCCGACATGCCGACCGTCCATGCATGGCTACGGAACGCGGAGGCTGCGCGCAGCGTCGTACAGACGCGCGGGTTGGAAGGAGAGGCGGTCGTGCAGGCGCTGGTGGAGGAAAACGTCCGGCTGCAGTTGACTCATTTGAGCACCCATCCGGCCGTCGCAGCCCGCGTTGCACAAGGCCGCCTGCGGTTGCAGGGCTGGGTCTATGACATCGGGCACGGCAGAGTATCCGTACTCGACGAGGCGCACGGCCACTTCCAGTCGCTCGCCGAGGCACGCTCGCGATTGCAGCGCAAGCTAGCGAAGTAGCGCGTCTTCGCTTCAGAAACGGCGCTATCCGATCGGAAACTCTACCGCTTGCGCATCGTTATGTCGGTAAACGAGGCGCCGGCGGCCGCGATGGCTGTGGCCATCCGCCGGCCGCCGCGTGCAATTTCACACCGGCGAAGGATTGCGCTCGGCGAAGCCTTGCTGGTGCCAGTACGGGTAAGCCCGCGGCAACGCGCTCGCCGCGTCGAGCTTCGCCACCTGTTCCGGCGTCAGGTTCCAGCCGACCGCGCCGAGGTTCTGCCGCAACTGCGCCTCGTCGCGCGCGCCAATCAGCACCGTCGCGACCGTCGGCCGTTGCAGCAGCCAGTTCAGCGCCACCTGCGGAAGCGACTTCCCGGTCTCGCTGGCGACCTCATCCAGCACGTCGACGACGCGATACAGATACTCGTCCGGCACCGGCGGCCCCTGCTCCGCCGTCTTGTGCAGCCGGCTCTTTTCCGGCAGCGGCTGCCCGCGCCGGAGCTTGCCCGTCAGCCGGCCCCATCCGAGCGGGCTCCACACCACCGCGCCGACGCCCTGATCGAGGCCGAGCGGCATTAGTTCCCACTCGTAATCGCGGCCGATCAGCGAGTAGTAGGTCTGGTTCGCGACATAGCGCGGATAGCCGTAGCGGTCCGCAACTGCGAGCGACTTCATCAGGTGCCAGCCGGAAAAATTCGACACGCCGGTGTAGAGAATCTTCCCTGCGCGTACCAGGTCGTCGAGCGTCGACAGCACCTCTTCGACGGGCGTCTTCGCATCGAAGCCGTGCAACTGGAACAGGTCGATGTAATCGGTCTGCAAACGCTTGAGTGCCGCATCGACCGCTCGCGTCAGATGAAAGCGCGACGAGCCTACGTTGTTCGGCTCGTCGTCAAAGCGAAAGGTCGCTTTCGTCGAGATAATTACCTTGTCGCGGCGTCCTTTTAGCGCCTCGCCGAGCACCGATTCCGATGCGCCGGTCGAGTAAATGTCCGCGCTGTCGAACATCGTCACCCCCGCCTCGAGGCAGATGTCGATCAGACGGCGCGCTTCGGCCACGTCGGTCGCGCCCCATGCCTCGAAGAATTCGCCCTTGCCTCCGAAAGTTCCGGTGCCAAAGCTGAGCACCGGAACCTTAAAGCCCGATGCGCCCAGAAATCGATATTCCATCGTATTCCTCCGCGGGAAGTGATTGACGAAACAGCCGATGAGTGTACGCGCGTCGCTGGGAGTCTGCAGCGCGCGGCCGATCGGCACGGCCGCTGTACAGCGGCGCTTTCCTGTTGGAAACTTACGGCTTTGCCGGTCATGCGCATGCGCCCGTAGCCGGCATTGGCCCCAGCTGCCAAACAACAACAGGCGAACAACGATGCCCCCAAGTTCTCCGCTTTCGGCACCGCAGATTTCATTGCGCGCGCCGGAATCCGCCTGCGCGTCCCGCGGGGACGCGCGATGACGAAGCACTCCTTGAGCTCCCGAGCCGTCGTCTGGCTGCCGTACATCGTCGCCGCGACGTTCTTCATGGAGTATCTCGACACGACGGTGATCGCGACCGCGCTGCCGCAGATGGCGCGGTCGTTCGGCATCGGGCCGAACAGCCTGAGCCTCGGGATGACCGCTTACATGCTCGCGCTTGCGATCTTCATTCCGGCGAGCGGCTGGGTCGCCGACCGCTGTGGATCGCGCACCGTGTTCTTCAGCGCGATCGTCACGTTCACATTCGCATCGGTACTGTGCGGGCTATCGCAGAACGTCACCGAGTTCACCGCCGCGCGACTGCTGCAGGGCATCGGCGGCGCGATGATGGTGCCGGTCGGCAGACTGATTGTGGTTCGAAGCACCGAAAAGAGCCGCCTGATGCAGGCGATCTCGACAATCACGTGGCCCGCGATCGTGGCGCCGGTTATCGGGCCGCCGATCGGCGGGTTCATCACGACCTACGCGTCGTGGCGCTGGATTTTCCTGCTGAACGTTCCGTTCGGGATCGCGGTGCTTATCGCGGTCGTGGCGCTCGTCCCGAATCTGCGCGGCGAACAGCCCCGCCCGCTCGACGTCGTGGGGCTCGTGCTGAGCGGCGCGACGTTGACTGCACTGCTATACGGTGCAGAAATCGCGAGCCAGCCCGGGTCGAATCCGTGGACCGCCGCAGCGATCTTCGCTGCGGGCGTTGCGCTGGGCTTCATCGCGTTCGCGCATGCGAAGCGGCATTCGCACCCGTTGATCGACGTATCGACGCTAAAGATTCCGACGTTTTCGGTGACTGTCGTGACCGGTTCGGTGACACGCATCGGCATTGGCGCAGTGCCTTACCTGATGCCGCTACTGTTTCAGATCGGCTTCGGGCTGTCGGCGTTCAAATCGGGCTTGTTGCTGCTCGCGAGTGCGCTCGGCAATCTCGGGATGAAGGCGCTGACGACGCAGATTCTGCAACGCTGGGGATTTCGCCTCGTCTCGATCGTCGACGTAGCGATTGCGGCCGCAGCGACGATCGCATGTGGCCTGCTCACGCCCGACCTGCCGCTCGCGATCGTGCTGATCGTCGTATTCGTGTATGGCGTCACGCGTTCAATGCAGTTCTCCACGCTTGCGACACTCGCCTACGCGGACGTGCCGCAGGCGCAGATGAGCGGAGCCAGCACGCTGTGGAGCGCGGCGATGCAGATGACCCAGGGTCTCGGCATCGCATTCGGCGCGGTGTCATTACGCGCGGCAGCAGTGGTAAACGGCGAATCCAGCGGGCACTTGTTCACGCTCGACGATTTCCGTATCGCGTTTCTGCTCGCCGGTGTCGTCACGCTGATTTCGGTCGGCGGTTATGTTCAGATGGCCCGCGATGCGGGACACAACGTCGGGGGCGGTTCGCGGCGCCAGCGCGTCGCTTCGCGCTCTGGCGATCGACCGGCTCGGTGACGCGGACGCCGCGCTACGCCGATCGACGGCGCGCGTGACGGAACAAAAGCGACCGCCGCGCAATGGCCGCACACGACGCACGACGCACATGTGCGGCCCCATCAGCGTCCGTCCGGACGCACGATCCGCGCAAGCCGCGAACGGCTACTGACGCCGAGTTTCTGAAACGAACGATCGAGGTGCGTACGCACGGTCGTATAGGAAATGCCGAGGCGTTGCGCGATTTCCTTGTCAGGTAGCCCTTCGATCACCAACTGGACGACCTCGCGTTCGCGCCGCGTCAAACGTGCGAACGCTTCATCGGAACCGGTCGGTGCCGACACGTTATCCGGCTTCGCGAGCCCCGACGCTTTCCGCGCCCGCGCAAGCGCTACGGTGAACGCGGGCCGAACGAGTTCGAGCAGCCCAAGTTCACGGTCGGAAAAGTTATCGCGATGCTGGCCGCGCCAGACGCGTAGATCGCCGATGTTCTCGCCATCGGTCCACGCAAACAGGTTGAGCCCCCAGTGCAGCGCGTCGCGATGCGAAAAGTCGTTGAACAGATCTGAACGCGTCAGCTCGTCGTGCGACATTACATCGGTTACCCACAAAGCCGCACGGCGACGCTGCAGCCGCGGCGTCAGCGAATCGCGATGCTGGCAATACCGCTCGTAATCGCTGAGATTGTCATCCGATATGTTCAGCGCCACGCGATTGTCGAACTGGCCGCGCACGCTGTCCCACAGGTGAGATCCGAGGTAGTCCGCCTGCAACAGGTCGAGCAGACGCCGCCCCACCTCGCGACGCAGTTCGTGCTCCGGGAGGCAATCGGCCAGTATCTTGAAGATATCGGCAACAAGTGCCAGTTCCCTGCCAGTCAGGTACATGCGGCACCTGTCGGAAACGGAAAGAGACATTGGCCACGGCCGCCGCGAGCTGCCCACACACCGGGTTGCGCTTTGCGGCCGCGAAGCGCGACCGCCAAGGATTATACGGGCCGGGGGATCAAGACGGTCTGGACGGCCCGCTCGCCGGTTCGCCGTTGCCAAAAGGAAATGCTTGCAGGAAAAGAAAGTGGGCGGCCTCAGCCGCCCCTCGAAACACACGCCGGCGAAGTGCGGTAACCGTCACCGGAGATTGCATCGTACGCGATGAATTGCGCCATTCAATCCTCATTAAAGGGGACAACTAGTCATCTCATGACACATTCCCCATCACTCCCACCGATCCGCTGTCGTTACCATGCGCATTGCATGGCGAGCAACGTCCACGCGCGCGGCTGCCCGGTACGGCCCCGCGCGCGACGCAATGCCTATTGGATGACGCGCGTCACACCGCGTCCGCGCGGGTCGGCTACCGCGTCAGGCGTGTCTCCTTCGATCTGGATCGCCTGAACGTCACCGTTGAATGCCTGCCCCTTCAGTACGTAGCCCTTCGCTTCGACCTGCTTCGCGAGTGCTCCGTCGATCGGCTGGTACGGTTCCCAGAAGATCGTGTTCGGCGGCAACAATTGATGATGGAAGCGCATCGCGGCGACCGCATCCTTCAGCGGCATGTTGAAGTCGTATAGGTTATTGATCACCTGGAAAATCGAGGTGAAGATCCGCGAGCCGCCCGGTGTACCGATCACGAGTGCGACCTTGCCGTCCTTCGTCAGGATCGTCGGTGTCATCGACGACAGCGGACGCTTCTTCGGCGCAATCGCGTTCGCATCGCTGCCGACCACACCGAACATGTTCGGCACTCCCGGCTTCGCTGCGAAGTCATCCATCTCGTCGTTCAGCATGATCCCTGCGCCCGGCACGACGACGCCGGAGCCGAAGTAACCGTTGATCGTATACGTGTTCGAGACCGCGTTTCCCCACTTGTCGACAACGGAGAAGTGCGTCGTTTCCGCCTTCTCCGGCATCGACGTGCCGAGCCCCGGCTGGACGCTCTTCGTGTCGGACGGCCTGTCCGGATTGACTTCCGCTGCGCGCTTCGCCAAGTATGCGTCATCGGTCAACTGCGCGACCGGCACCTTGTAGAAGTCGGGGTCGCCGAGATATTGTGCGCGGTCCGCAAAGACCCGCTTTTCGATCTCCGCAATCAAGTGGATGTATTGCGGAGAATTCAGCGGCACATCCTTGAACTGCGGCGCGAGATCCGCCTTCATTTTCAGCAGTTGCACGAGGCCGACGCCACCTGAACTCGGCGGCGGAGCGGTGATCACTTCATAGCCGTTCCATTTCGCCTCGATGGGCTGACGCCACACCGCCTTGTACTCTTCGAGGTCGCGCTTCGTGATCAAGCCATGGCCTTTCATCGTGGCGGCGATCAGATCGGCGGTATGGCCGCGGTAGAACTCGTTCGCACCGTTATTCGCGATGCGCGTCAGCACGGACGCAAGCTCCGGCTGCCGGAACGTCTCGCCCTCCTTCATCCCGCCGAAGTATTGATCGAAATTCGTCTTGCCTTCGAACTCCTTCGC
>Ga0164242_10006490_pt1 | contig 12857 bp, 14 predicted proteins | sample OricomgcompostMG_FD_108783 | JGI IMG/M metagenome (GOLD analysis project Ga0164242, IMG submission 108783) | Miracle-Growth compost microbial communities from Emeryville, California, USA - Original compost - Miracle growth compost (MG) ... | reverse complement strand
TTTGCCTGGTGGTCGCGGGGCGACACGTCGAAAGACTGAACTTCATCGAAATACTTCTTGGTGATCAGCCCGCGCTGTCTCCAAGTCAGATCGCCTATCAGCGGCTCCTTGCGGGCGATCCGATTGAGGCTACTGAGCAGGCGCGCACCGCGCTGAAGGAGCAACCCCTAGTTTCCTACTACCAGGAGACGCTTCTGGGGGCGCTCCGGCTAGCTTGGGCCGACGCGCAGCGGGGGCTGTTGGAGCAGGAGCAATTAGAACGCATTCGCGACACCGCTCGGGAAATGATCGATGAGCTCGATTCCGTCGAGGACACCGTTGTTTTGGAGCACGGAAAAAAGCCCGATCACGATGGTGCAACAGCCTCTGACGACGGAAGAGTTCCAAATCGACCGACAGTTACCGGCGGCCACACGGTGCTGTGTATCCCCGGCGCGGGCATCCTTGATGAAGCCGCCGCAATGGCGATGTCACAGATCCTTCGACGCCGTGACATTTCGGCGTTAGCGAAGGAGGCCGATACATTGAGCATGGCCAAACTATTCGCACTCGAAACTGGAAGCGCGGCCTTGGTTTGCCTTTGCTACCTTGAGAGAACGAGCCCGGCGCGCCTGCGGTACGCCGTCCGTCGCATTCATCGTAAAGCGCAGGCACTCCCTATCATGGTTACGCTGCTGGACGAGGCTGAGGAGCACGTTGGCGATACAGACTTGGAGCTCGCCGACCGCGCTGAGTGGGTGCCAGGGACGCTTGCCTCTGTCGCCAACCGAGTGCAGCAAATGCTCGCGCAGGAGCCTAGGCATGTCGAGGTCGGCGTGCCCGAAAGTCAGTTGTTAAGGCCACATCCTGCCAACGCCCCTTGAAATCGCAGCAACGCCCGGATGACAAGCAGCTCAATGCAAGCGCACACCTTAACCAGCCAATGTAAGCTGGCTGGCGTTCGCATCGCTAGGATTTGAGGGAGACCGGTGGAAGCCCAGCATTATTGTTCTCTATTGCTCGCATCGTCATCAAGCGTCTTCCAGTGGACGTCACCACAGTCGAGGCAGGTAAAGATGGCGCAGGGGGGGCTGCCAAGCCGCTTCGGAATGTGGGTTACCAATTCCATGACGCCGCCGCAGCGGTCGCAGGTGTGGTCGTCGTCGGGGGCGGGAGGGTCCGCCTTCATAGTCATCTCCTCGCGGTGTGCGAACGGGGCGAGAGCCCCACAACGCGGGAGCGCAGACGCCTTCTGATGTTGGTATTGAGATGAAAACGAGAGGGTGCGCAGATGGTTGCGCTGTGAGCTATGCCGGAGCGCACATGTAACATGCGCCCTCGTGAATGCATCAGACACTATATCTCTCAGTGCGGCAATCTGCGCTGCTGGTCTGCACTTATTTGCTCGATTGGCAGATTAACTTCAAACACCAGCCCTTCAGTCCGATAGTCCACATTGGCGGAGCCGCCAAAATCCGACGTGAACATGCTCTTCACCACGCGCGATCCGAAACCGTGCCTGGCTGGGGGGGCCACAGGCGGACCTCCGATCTCCGACCAGCGGAAGAAGAACTTGCGGTCTCCGTTCTGTCCGCCTTGTACGCCCCAGCGTATTTCCACTCGCCCGGCCTGGCAGGACAGGGCACCATATTTCGCGGCATTGGTGCACAGCTCATGCAGTGAAAGCGCAAATGGTAGCACCAGGTGCGGCGGGAAATTAGTCGGTGGGCCAGCGATCACGAAGCGTTCAGCATCTGCCGAGAAGGGTGTCACGGCGACCTGCATGACGAGCTCGGAGAGGCTCACGCTTGACCAGTTCACGTCGGTTATCAGTCGCTGGGCGGTGGACAAGGCGATCAGTCGATCCTCGAATGCCTTGAAGCTGGCCGGGTCCGACTTTGGGCGAATGGTGCTGGAGGCGATCGACAGAACGACGGCGAGGATATTCCGAATGCGGTGAGCAAGCTCGTCGACGAGAAGCTGGCGCTGGTTCTGGCTGCGGTGGTGCTCGATGGCGATCGCTCCGATGCGGGCGAGCAGTTCAACAATGTCCTTCTCAGCGGATGACGGCGCGCGTGGGCGACGGTGATAGAGAGCAAAAGTGCCCAGCACGGTGCCATTTGCGGCAAGGATTGGAATCGACCAGCACGCAGCCAGCCCGTGCCGCGCAGCTAAATCACGGTAGTCCGCCCAAAGCGGATCGCTCTGGATGTCGGTGACGTAAACCGGCTCTTTGCGGAAGGCCGCCGTTCCGCAAGAGCCAACTGACGGCCCGATTTCAACACCGTCGATCACTTCGTTGTAGGCTCCAGGGAGGCTCGGGGCGGCTCCGTGGCGGAGGTGGCGGCCATCCTCATCCATTAGCAGTACTGACGCGAGCATCTCGCCTTGCGAGTACTCATCGGCGGCGCGCGTCAATCGGGTCAGCGTCTCGGCGAGTGGTGAACCAGCGACCACGTGCTCCAGCACGTTGTTCTCGGCAGCGATCAGCGCCATTTGCTGTTCCGTCGCAGCTTCGCGCTGCTGGAGACGCCGCAGGATGATGCGGTACTGCTCGGCCACCCAGATGATGATGAGTGCGGTGATGAGGTAGAGCGCGATACTTACGGCGTCGAAGGGCTCCAGCCGAATCGATCCGATGACCCAGAACGCCGCTACCAATCCCAGGACAGCAGCGAACAGGCCAGCCCCTATGCCTGCAACTATCGCGGTGATGAGGATGGAGGCGAAGAAAGTCGCATATGGCGGGATTTGCGGGTCGAGATGGCCCAACGCAAGCCGAAGCAGGAGTGCTGCCGCGGTTGTTGCGACAGCCAACGCGAACGCCTTCCAGCTTAGTGGCTTGACCGCCAACGCAGGAAGGCCCGGAAATATCCGGCTTCCGGGCTTCGGCATGCTACGCACCCGCCTACTGTAGTTTGGTTACCATACACCGGACGGTAGCGGAGTGTCCACGACAAAGTCAGCGCAACCGAGCAGTGCCGGATTGCGGAATACATTCGACTGACTTTGGCCCGGCCGAAGGCGAACCGCGTGAGGTCCGCCTGCAAGCCTAGAACGGACCTGTTTAGTCTAATTCGCGACAGCCGGAATTGGCCGATTCTGTTGAACAAGTCCGTCAATAGAGCGCAGTAGATTTGGCGCAGGTCGCGCCGCGGCGTTGTCGCAATCGCCCCGCCTTGATCTTATGCGGGTCTGAGGCTCGGTAGCGGGACCAGCTTCGCCAGTTTCCTGAGGTTCTGGGCGGTGGCTGCGAGCAGGAACTCGTCGTGAGCGCCGGTTGGTCCTCTCAGCCGCAGCCGGTCGAGCTTGAGGATGCGTTTGAGATGGGCGAACAGCATCTCGACCTTCTTGCGCAGTCGTCGAGACGTGGCCCCTTCCGATGATCTGGCGATCTGCCGGGCCATGTCGCGCGCACCCTCATGGATCGAGCGCGGCACCTTGCGCGCCGGAGTGTTCGGGCAGCACCTCGGCTTGAGGGCGCATGCTGCGCATTCGCGTTGAAGCGCAGTGTAGAGCATCGTCGCTCCGTCGTTGACGAGCGTTCCGGTCGTGCGCAGCGCCGTGCCGCCGGGACAGCGGTAGACATCGTGCTGATGATCGTAGGTGAAGTCGTCGCGTGAGAAGGTGCCGTCCTTGCGCGCCGACTTGTCGAACACGGTCACATGCGGCTCGATACCGTGCTCGTAAACCATCCAACCGAGCATCTCGGCAGAGCCATAGGCGCTGTCGCCCATGAGCCGGGCCGGATAGAGGCCGAAGCGATCCATCGAGCGCTCGATCATGCGCCTGGCGGCCAGCACCTCGGCTTGCCGGATCGCGGTCGTCGCCTCCACATCGACAATGACGGCATGCTCGACATCGATCAGATAGTTGGTGGAGTAAGCGAAGAAGGCCTGCCCACCATGGGCGCCGGTCCAGCGCGCCGCTGGGTCGGCCGGCGAGACGAACTTGGGCGTGACCTCGGTCGCTGCCCCGAAGGCCGCATCGTCCAGCACGGCCAGATACTCGTCGATCGCTCGGCTCGCTTCCTCCGGCGGCAGACCCTTCTCGCCTTCGATGCCCTTCTGCCGGTTGGCGTCCGCCTTGATCAGGCTGGCATCCACCGCAAAGCCTTCCCCGCCGACCAGCCGCTCACGGATACAGCGGCGCAAGACTGTCTCGAACACGCGGCGGAAGAGGTCGCTGTCGCGGAAGCGGCCGTGTCTGTTCTTGGAGAAGGTCGAGTGGTCGGGCACCTGGCCGTCGAGCCCGAGCCGGCAGAACCATCGGTACGCAAGGTTGAGGTGGACCTCCTCGCAGAGCCGCCGCTCCGAACGGATGCCGGAGCAGTAGCCGACGATCAGCATCCGGATCATCAACTCGGGATCGATCGAAGGCCGCCCGAGATGGCTATAGAAGCCCGCCAGTTCGCGCCTGACCTCGTCCAGCTCGACAAACCTGTCTATCGAGCGCAGCAGATGATCGGGCGGAACATGCCTTTCCAGCGAGAACTCATAGAATAACGCAGCCTGCTCGACTTGCCGATGTCCCATCATGAGCGTCGATCCTGCAGATCAACAAGACTGAATCACTCATCTTCCTGCGTCGCAACTGCAGACTTTTTCAACACAATCGACCCGAAGCGGCCTTGAGGTCGCTCGTGGAATTACGGCACCCGTGCGTCCATCTCGGGATGCAGCACCATGCTCTCCTGCGCGGTGGCTTCGTTGCGCGATCCGACGAAGACAGCAGGCACCGTGCCGCGATTAACTGCGACGTGCAAGACTTTCGCCGGGATATAGACGAAGTCGCCCGGCCGAACAGCCTCGAAGTGCTCAAGCTCATCCCCGGTCCATAGCTCTAAGATGTCGCCGCTTATCATGTAGAGCGCCGTCTCGTGATGCTCGTGCACATGCGCCTTCGTACGGCCACCCGGCGGCAGCGCCATTAGGCCTAACCAGATCACCTGTGACCCGGTGGTTTCAGCGCTGACGCCAGCGCGGTAATCCGAACCCTGCTCGACTCGATGCTCCGGCGCGGCCTTGACCACCACCCCCACACGGCTGGTTGTGGCAACTCGCTGCCCCATCATTGCGCTAGAGTTGCTCATTCTTGTCTCCCTTCATTGGACCGATCAGGGGAGTATGTCGTCCGTGCGCGTAAGAGGTCTCGAAAAGAGCCCCGAAAAGTTCCGAATTGTTGCGGTTGGTAGCTACGCAGCGTGCAGGCGCGCCGCTACGATCATCCGATGCAGCGGCTTCTTTTCGGTCCCTTCGTGTTTGAATGCGCGCGCGGCGTCCTGCTGCGTGACGGAAGACCAGTCCCGGTCAACCAGCGGGGCATTCGTCTGCTTGGCGCGATGCTGCGTACGCCCGGCGAGGCCGTCTCCAAGACCGTTCTGATGGATGCGGCATGGCCCGGGACTGCCGTTGAGGAAAGCAATTTGTCGGTCCAGGTCGCGGCGCTCCGCAAGCTTCTCGGTGCGGCCCACGATGGCGGCGAATGGATCGCCACGGTGCCGCGCGTCGGTTACCGGTTCGCCGGGGCGGTCTCCAATGTGGATGCGCCGACCGAGGGCGCCGATGCTTCCGATGCGCGGCCGCTGATCGCGGTCCTGCCGTTCGGTATCGTTAGCGCAAAGCCAGGCAAGGAATATCTGGCCGACGGCATCACCGACGACATCATCACGGCGCTCGCGCGTTATCGCTGGTTTCGCGTCGTCGTCCGCGGCTCGGCTTTCGCGCTCGGAGATAAGGCCGCCGATCAGCTCGGCGCGCGCTACGCGCTGCACGGCAATGTGCGCCATCACGGCGAGCGGCTGCGCATATCGGCGCAACTGGTCGATACTCGCGACGGCGCCCATTTGTGGGCCGAACGCTACAACCTCGCAATGGCCGACGTGTTCGCCATTCAAGACGAAATTGCCGAACGCGTAGCCGCAGCGATCGAGCCTGAGCTCCTCCAATGTGAGTCTCGTCAGGCGTTCGTGCGCCACACCGGTAATATAACGGCCTGGGACTTGGTGCGGCAGGGCATGTGGCATTTCCACAAGGTGACCCGTGAAGGGCATCGCACCGCGCGCGACCTATTCCGTCGCGCCTGTACAGCCGATCCGGACCTCTCGGAGGCGCACGCCTGGCTCGGCCGGGTTAGTGCCGGCCTTATCGCTTATGGGTGGAGCGATGATGTTGCCGCTGACGGTCGCGAGGGCATGCAGGCCGCGACCCGCTCGGTCGCGCTGGACCCGCGCGACCCCTATGCGCACTACTCTTTCGCCATCGTGAGCTGCTACGCAGGCTCAGCCAACACCGGCGCTCTCGCCGCGCAAGCTGCGATCGATCTCAATCCTAGCTTCGCGCTCGGCCATTTGGTGCTTGGAATGGCGAGGCTATTCGATGGCGATGCAAGTCGCGCCGTCGCGCCGTTGCGGCACGGTCTCACGCTCAATCCTAACGATCCGCAGAACGTCGCGTGGCACATCCTGTCGGCCTACGCTGAACTCCTCAGCAATCTGCCTGATAAGGCGCTCGAAAGCGCGAACCGAGCGCTAGCGTTGCGTCCCGTGTTCGGTCCGACTTTCGAGGCGCTGTGCTGCTGCACCATGGCGCTTGGGCGGTGCGATGAGGCGCGACGGTGGGGCGAACGTTTGGCAGAAGTTGATGGCCCGGAAGCCCACTTCATTGCGCCCATGAGGGCCAGTCAGCCCGAGTATGACAAACGCATCGCCCGGCTATGCCAGAAGGCAACCGCGTGAGCGAACAGGTTCGCATGTGGCCCGAGGCGGACTAAGCAGCGGAAAGACGCGAGGCCTGGTTGGCGGAGTAGGGCAGACGTTGCTTGGTCAACTGCCAGCAGCCGCCCCTGACCCGTAGCGGGCTCAGGGGATCATGCCCTTAGCCTTGATGATGGCAGCCGCCTCCGGTGTTTTCAGATAGGTGATTAAAGCCTGCGCAGCTTTCGTCTCTTTAGTGCCTTTCGAAGGCGCCGCCGTGAACACGATCACTTGCTGCAAATCGCCGGGGAACGGTCCAACAACATCGAGGCCCGGCGCGGTGAGCACGTTGATAAGGAACACGCCTAGCTCGGCATCGCCGCTCGCAACCGCTTCGACAACTTTGGCAGGTGTGGGCTGAATTTTGGTCTTCGCCTTCATTGCATCGCCGACGCCCAGACGTTCGAACGCCCGCAAAACTTGTGCACCGGCTGCGCTAGCGGGAATGGTGGCGATTGACTTTGCTTTCAGCAACGCCTGCTTGAAAGCGTCCGGCGTGCTAATGTCGGGCTTCGGAGCTCCAGAGCGGACCGCGACCCCAAGGCCCACGCCGGCAATATCAGTTGTCGGCCCAGCTACGAATCGAGCTTTAGCGTCGGCATTCTTGAAAACTGCCTGAGGCACCACGCCGACGTCGAAGGGACCTCCATCGGTCGCCAGCTTGATTAGTTCTGGAGTGGTACCGAATCGAATACTGAGCTTATGGCCCGATGCCTGTTCAAATTTCGGTTTGATCTCGCCCCAAACCTTGGTCATAGCGCCGCCAGCCAATACTTTTAGTTCGGCTGCTTGCGCATTTGTGAGGCACAACAGGACGATGGCGAAGCCCAGCGCGAATAATTTTTCACGATGTCGCCCCCCTAGTGCTGTCTCTGGTCAGGACACGATGAAGTAGCCGGTTACTGTCGACCACTTTTCGTACCGTAGCAAGGCAGTCGTCCGACGTGCCATTATTCAAGGGAATGCCGGCTTATGGCCTGAAGCTGTCGAAGCCAGATCGCGCATTAAGATCAGCTTTCGCCCCGAGGCGGACCAAGCCCCCGCAATGTAGTAAAGGGCCGCTTCGCCAAGAATTGGACCGAGCAGTTTCGCCAGGATATCGCACTACTGATCGCTCTCCATGCGGCCATTGACCGCCAATCTAACCGACAAAAGAAGATAAATGTCCCGTGGCAGGTATCGTTGATCTGTATCAAAGCTTGCTGCCGATCAATGGACCTCACTGAGTGGGCCGATCCCCCCAAGCAAGGAGAGAAAAATATGAACAAAGATCGAGTCCAAGGTTCCATCGAGCAAGCCAAAGGCAAGGTCAAGGAAGTCGCGGGCAAGGTCACCGGCGACGCCAAGCTCGAAACCGAAGGCAAGGCGCAACAGGTCGCTGGCAAGATTCAGAATGCCGTCGGCGGCGTGGAGGATGCGGTCAAGGACGCCGTTAAACGGTAACCGGCCGCAGAATGCTGAGGCCGACGCAGTTGGCGGCCTCAGCATCTAAAGCGAGCCGTAATTCTTGAGCTAGCTGTAGCGCGTAACGCAGATACCGCAAGCTGCGGTCGCAATCGAGGCCAGCACGTTCGTCGCGGATTCTCGTACTGCGTTTCGATGGAGTCTAGAATGGCGATCAGTGATATTGGCCCAAAGCCGCAATCGTTCAACATTGAACAGGCGACGAAGGAAAACACGAATTATCGTTCCGTCGCGTGGAGCGGGCGCTATCTGCAAGTGACGCTGATGTCGATCCCCGTCGGTGCAGACATTGGCCTTGAAGCGCATCCGGAGACCGATCAGTTCCTGCGCCTCGACGCCGGCCGCGGCCGGGTGCAGATGGGAGCCGCGAAAGACAATCTGACCTTCGAAAAGGAAGTGTCGGACGGCTGGTGTGTCCTCGTTCCGGCGGGGACTTGGCACAACATCACCAATATCGGCGAGAGTCCGATGCAGGTCTACGCGATCTATGCGCCCGCCCATCACAAGCCCGGCAAGGTGCAGGCGACCGCGGCGGCGGCCGAAGCGGACAAAGACGACGAGCCCGCAGCTTGGTCAGTGCAGCCAAAACATGCGCCCGATAGACACGGGTGAGGGGCAAAGGAGCTGACCTTCGTTTCTCTCGCGTCAGTGGCGCTCTCTGCACTGGGCCGAAACGGACTCAAGCCGCCGAGCGGATTAGAATTGGTGCTCCCGTGGGCAATTGGGGCCGCCACCTCGTGCGAAAAATGCGAATAAAATACACTACCTGACGTCGCAAGTGTCTAAAGCGCGCCCAACGCCAAATGTCGGCGCAAGCGCGGCATACTCTTGAAGCTGCTCGCCGAAGAGCAGGCAAAGAAGGTCAAAGCCGTATCATGAGCCGAACGGGTACCATTCTAAACAAGAACGATTGCCACTCGATCCCGGAGGTCTCGCCGTCGTCAACAGGTAGGCCATGGTTGAATCGTGTGGGTGGCGATGAAACTTGGGTTCGACGCTAACGGCGCAGCATCGCCGCGCGGCAGCGCACCACCGCCGGATCCCGGCCGCTCATGAGGCTGAGGTACGCGATTGCGCGCACCGCCTCGGCATGGGTCAGTGTCAGCGGAAGTCCGGCCCGATCGGCCAACTCCCTGCACCCGCTAGGGATGCGCTCACGCTCCTCCGCCACCATGCGGGAAGGCAAAGCGAGACTCATCAGAGTTATCGCTACGAGTGCGACTCTCTTAGCTTCCCCTCCGAGGGCTCGCCGGCGGCGAACTTCAACGGCCGGATGGTGAAAGCCGCTTCCGCATGGTCGTGCGTTTTGCATAAGCGATCAACGCGCGTGTCAGAGTGTCCTTGTTCGAGTACAGGCACTCGTGTGTTTCGATCGTCTCGATTTGGGGATCTGATAAGCCCAGCGACACGAGAAGGTCCAGGCAGCTCGGAAAATCATATAGAAGTGCTTTGTCGGACCGCCGCGCAACTCCATACACATAATGGCCGATCCACACCGGGCCTCTGAGGTCATCCGCGGCGACAACAATTACGAAATAGTCTCTTGCGATACCAACGAGTGTGGCTCTTAAGCTGCTGCGATTCCAATCCAGGAGCGACGCAGCCTCCCGATCCTCCGTCCAGTTATATTTGCCACCGACCAGCGTAAGTGAACCGACGCCATAATTCGTCCACTGACCGTCGACGAGGTATTGCACATCGTACCTTCCCGACCGCACTGGAGTCGTCGAGGTATTGAAAATGGCGTCGTTCGACGTGATGCAGCCGGACAGCATCGTCAATGACGCAAGCAATGGCGCGCAGGCGAACCCTTTTCTCAAGCCGCTCAGTGGTATCATTTTGCGCTCATCGTATTGGAAGCGACAATTGGCAAAACATCGAATGGCCGGCCCCCGATCGGATGTCGCATCAATCCGCAACGAGCTTCTTGCCCCACTGTGACCGGACATCATCCAGGAACTTCCTAGCGTCCGGAGAGAGCAGGACGCGGAGGGCCCTCACCCTGTCTTCCTGCGCCAACGGCACCAAATAGGGCCTCAGCGCCGCAAGTCCGCGATCCGTCAGCGTCCCGCCATTTCTGGCAATCTGCACGCGCTCGATCCAGGCGCACAGCTCCTGCATTCCGGCGATACTGATCAACGCGGGATAGTGCCTTTGAGTGAGACCTGAATATGAAAGCGGCGCACCGGGCACGATTTCATTTCTGACGATCCAGACTCGGCGACCTTGCATAAATCCGTAGTTCTGGTCCGGCGGAGAATTCCACTCGGCCTCGTCCAGAATGGCCCTGATTTCCACGGGTAAGAGCCAGAGGCGAGAGCCGCTTTCCGTTTCCGGGAGCCCAGGATTGTCCGACAGTTTCGCGCTTTGGCTGCCCTCGCCCTGAAGCAGCCAGCCCTCTTTCAACGATTCGAGCGCCATCACTTCGGATAGCAGCTCCCGCGCGGTGTTCTCCTGTCGCGCCTTCGTCGATATGTACAATAGGGATCCGGCCGTAATGACGCTGCCCAATATCGCACCGATTATGGCACCGACGATGGCCCACCGAACCGTCATTTGATCCTCGCGTGCGATTGGTTCCTTGGGAGATCTCCGCGTGCGCGACGCTTACACCGCGCCTTCCTCCATTGCGGCCGACATCGACCTGCCCACCGAGAGCCCATCTACAGCCAGTTAATCCCCAACAACGGCAACACCCGCTGAAGGATGGCGCCTACGCAGACCAGGACAACGAGCAATTTGAGAAGGTTGGCCAGCCGGCTGTCATTCACGAATTTGTCGATCACCCAGAAGCAGATTGCCCCGACGATACATATTATGAGAACGCCGATCAGAACGGAAATCATGACCTTGATCCTCGTTAGGGCGCCATCGTGAAGCGAGCGTTCAAATGCCCGCAGAGACCGCATTTAATCAGGCGATGGCTCGAAGCACATTGATCAAAATCAACGGACCGGTGACGATTCAGAATGGCTACAGCGCAACGGCGGAGGTCAGCCGTTCTTCAGACGATCTCGTTAGCTATGGGCGGCATCAAAAACCGACCGCTTAGAAATTGACTGACCTCAATGCTCTTCCTCAAAAAGAGATTTCTCTGTCGGTCATGGTCACAAGGTTAGCCGCGCTTCTGGCTGCGGTTCTGCACTGTCTCGTCATGGGACCTGCGTTCGCAGCCGAGACGAAGCCCGAAGAGTGCGGGCTGGCGTCGGTTTATTCGAGCGTGAGCGAGGAAACCGCCAGCGGAGAAGATACCAGCGCGGAGCTTTTTACCGCAGCGCATCGCGCTTTGCCGTTCGGAACGCTCGTCAATGTCAAGAATCAGGAAAACGGGCGCTCGGCCGTGGTGCGCGTTACCGATCGCGGACCGTTCGTTGCCGGAAGAATCATCGACGTATCTCAGATCGCGGCGCGTGAACTCCGCTTTACCGGGCTGGCAAAGGTTTGCCTTAGCATTGTCTGGATGCCCACCGGGTATGGCGAGGCTTCAAAATGAATGTTGCAGCGGACAGTCTGGCTCAAGCGGTGTGACCAGCAATCTCTGCCACAACGGGATGTCACCGCTCGGTAGTTGTCCGTCGTCAGATAATTTGAGACTGATCAGGTGGCTTGCGAAGGGAGGCTCTGGCTCATCAGGGTTAGAGTTTAAGCGGCCTGCAGTCGATGCTGCAAGCGGCGGTTTGCGATGGTGGCAAGCTTGATGCGTTTGCGTTCGGCGAGAATCGTGTCGGCTCTGCCGAAGTAGATGTCTGAGGGCGTGAGGTTATCAATGCTCTCATGGTAGCGAACGTGATTGTAGTGCTCGACGAAGGCGTTGATCTGCCGTTCGAGGTCGCCGGGTAGATAATAATTGTCGAGCAGGATGCGGTTCTTCAGCGTCTGGTGCCAGCGTTCGATTTTACCTTGAGTCTGTGGATGATAGGGAGCACCGCGCACGTGCTCCATGTCCTTGCCCTTGAGCCACCTGGCCAGATCGTCCGCGACGTAACTCGATCCGTTGTCGCTCAGAAGCCGCGGTCGCTGCACGACGGTGACGTGGTCGAGTCCCGATGCCGCGAGCGCCTGGTCGATCGTGGCCGTGACGTCGGAGGCGCACATTGTCGGCCCCAACCTCCAGGCCACGACGTAGCGCGAGAAGTCGTCCAGCACCGTCGACAGGTAATACCAGCCCCAGCCGGTGATCTTGAGGTAGGTGAAGTCGGTCTGCCAGAGCTGGTTGATCGCCGTGGTCTTGTCTTTGAACTCGTCCGCGGCCTTGATCACCACATAGGCCGGACTGGTGATCAGGTCATGGGCCTTCAACAGCCGATAGACCGAAGCCTCGGAGACAAAGTACTTTCGCTCGTCAGTGAACCGCACGGCCAGTTCCCGCGGCGACAGCTCCGGCAGCTCCAGCGCCAGGTCGACGATCTGGCCGCGGACCTCGTCGGAGATACGATTCCAGACCCGATCCGGCCGCGATCGGTGATCGGCCAGCGCCTCGATCCCACCTTCACAATAACGGTCATACCAGCGATAGAACGTGGCCCGCGGGATGCCGAGCTTGTCCAGGGCGCGCTTGGCCGGCAGATGCGACTGCTCGACCAATTCGATGATCTCGGCCTTCTCGGAGGCAGGGTACCTCATGCCTCGTCCTCCCCATCCCCGTTCAAACTTTTTTTGA
>Ga0164242_10006489_pt1 | contig 12858 bp, 11 predicted proteins | sample OricomgcompostMG_FD_108783 | JGI IMG/M metagenome (GOLD analysis project Ga0164242, IMG submission 108783) | Miracle-Growth compost microbial communities from Emeryville, California, USA - Original compost - Miracle growth compost (MG) ... | reverse complement strand
GTTCGGCCCTGAGCGCGTGGTGTTCGGCTCGGACTGGCCCATGGCGGCGCCCAGTGGCAGCTATGCAGAGGTCGTGGACGCGACCTGCGCCCTGCTGTCAGCGGCCGGGCTCGGGGCGTCTGACGTGGATGCGGTGATGCGCCTCAACGCCGCAACGCTCTATGGCCTGGTGCACTCATTGGAGCTTGACGTTGCTGGAAAGGTGATATGAACGCCGCTCATACGATGCGAGCACGGCCGCTGGACGCGGTGCGACTGGGGCTCGGCTGCGCTCAGTTGGGCGATCTGTTTCGTCCACTGGGTGATGACGAGGCGGAGGGGGTCGTCTCCGCCGCCTGGGATGAGGGCATCCGCTACTTCGATACCGCGCCGCACTATGGCCTGGGCCTGTCGGAGCAGCGCCTGGGTCGAGCGCTCAGAGGTCGACCCCGCGACGAGTTCATCGTGAGCACCAAAGTCGGGCGCCTGATCAGGCCCCGCGTCGACCGGCACACGGATGTCAGAGGGGAGCGGAGCGCTGCCTTTCACCGCGAGTGGGACTTCAGTCGCGACGGCATACTGCGCTCGATCGAGGAGAGCCTCGAAAGACTCGACCTGGATCGGCTGGACATCGTGCTCATGCACGACGTCGGCGAGCGTTACCCGGAGGCTCTGCGCTCGGCGGTGCCCACGCTGGTCGAGTTGCGCGACGAGGGCGTCATTCGCGCGCTCGGAGCAGGCGACGGGGATGCGGGAACGCTGTCAAGCTTCGCCCGCGAAGCGGACATCGATGTAGTGCTCGAGGCCGGGCGGTACACGCTGGTCGACCGCACCGCCGAGCTCGAGTTGCTGCCAGCATGCGCACGGCATGGCGTCGCGGTCATAGCGGCAGGCGTGTTCAACACCGGCCTTCTCGCCGTGCCCGAACCGCAGGCGGGCGCGAAATTCGAGTACGCGGATGCCGACGCCGGCAGACTTGCCTTGGCTCGCGAACTGGCGCGGCTCTGTGCGTCATACGGTGTCGAGCTTCCTGCCGCCGCACTGCAGTTCCCACTGCGGGAAAGCGCTGTGACCACCGTGCTCGTCGGTGCGGAGACACCTCAGCAGATCGAGCAGACGGCCGCCCGGCTGCGGGCGCCGATCCCGCAGCCGGTATGGGATGCCCTCGACGCTATGCGGTCTGACGGAACGGGCATTGACAAGCCCCCGGCGTCCCCTGACAATGAGACTCATCCTGCTATCGATTACCGATAGACGATAAAGGTTTCACCCCTAGCCCAGGAGAAAAACGAACATGAAGCGTCAATGGCGACGAATTGCAGTACTGAGCACGGCGGCTCTGGCAGGCCTCTCGCTCGCAGGCTGCGCGGGCGGGTCTCAATCCGAGCCCGCGTCCTCCGGCTCCGAGCCTTCGGGCACCATCACGTGGTACGTGAACAAGACCCCCACGATGACGAGCGCCGTCTATCAGAAGGTCGTCGACGAGTATGAGAAGCAGAATCCCAAGGTGACGGTGAAGGTCATCGATGCGGGAGGCCAGGACCTCTCCGGTTACCTGAAGACCCTCATCTCCTCTGGCCAGGCGCCTGACGTCACCCAGGCGCAGACCGTCAATCCCGACAACGTGAACAACTGGCTCGACCTCAGCGATCAGGCCTGGGTGAAGAAGGCATCGCAGACTGCGCTCGGCAAATCCGGTAGTTACGAGGGCAAGATCTACTCGGTCCCCGTCGCCTACCAGGTGCAGAGCCTGATCTTCTACAACAAGGACGACTTCGCGAAGGCCGGCATCACGTCGACGCCGACGTCATGGGCCGAGATCGACAGCGATCTTCAGAAGCTGAAGCAGGCCGGCATCGCGCCCATGGCCAGCGCGGGGGACTGGGTGCCGGAGTCGCAGATCGTCGCGATGACCTACCCGTCGCTGTCCTCCCACTGGTGGACCGACCGCACGGCCGGGAAGGTGACGTTCTCCGACAGTGCGTGGGAGTCGAACATCTCGCGCTTCGCGAGCTGGGTCAAGAACGGCTACGTGCGCAAGGACGCCGTCGGTCTTGACTACGCGAATGTGACCAACGACTTCGCCGAAGGCAACTACGGCATGTACATCCAGGGCAGCTTCATCACGACGAACATCGCCCAGGTCTCGAATCCGGCCAACATCGGGGTCTTCGCCATCCCGCTGACCGGAGGCAGCGGGAAGGCGCCGCTGTACGTGGGTGGCGCAGAAGGGTGGGAGGTGCTGAAGAGCACGAAGAACAAGGCGGCGTCGCTCGACTTCGTGAAGTTCCTCGGCACAGACAAGCAGGCCATCAAGACGCTCGTCGCCGCCGACGGCGACTTCTCGGACGTGGTCAGCTACTCCATGTCGCCTGTGGCGCAGGACATCCAGACCCTTGCCGGCAAGAGCGACAAGCTCATCGTCGACCAGGGCACCAGTGTGACGCCCGCGGCGTTCGCGCCGATGGCGACTCAGCAGATCCAGAACGTGTTCACCGGGCAGAGCGGCCCGCAGATCTCGAAGGCGATGGATTCCTGGTGGACTGCGAACATCCCGGCGAGCAAATAACAGGAGACGCCACATCATGACCGGCTCCTCAGAGGGAGGCGTCGCCACCGCTCCCGCGGCGACGCGGCGCCTCCTCGAGACTTTGGGAGGCCGCCGCTCGCGCACCCGCGGGAGCGGCGGTCGCCTTCCCCTTCTCCCTCAGTTGGCGATGCTGCTGCCCGCCCTCGCCCTGTTCACCGTCCTCGTGATCATCCCGCTGGTGATGTCGATCGTGTACAGCTTCACGAACCTCGACTCCTACGGCCGAGTCACGTCGGTGGTCGGCTTGGCGAACTACAAGCACCTCTTCCTCGATCCCAACACGGTTCGCGCCCTCGAGGTCACCGCGGTGCTGACGATCGTCTGTACCGTGGTGATCAACTTCGCGAGCGTGGGGATCGCGATGCTGCTGAATCAGCGGGGACCGATGTACAACGTCTACCGCTCAGCGATTTTCTATCCGTACGTGTTCAGCGCATTGATCTCGGGCTTCGTCTGGAGTGCGATCCTCAACCCCGACGGTGCGATCAACACGCTGCTGACGCGATTCGGCCTCGCGCCCGTCCCGTTTTTCACCGACCCCAACCTCGCCGTCGTCAGCCTCATCGTCGTCACGATCTGGAACAGCATGGGGTTCTCGGTGGTGCTCTACCTCGCGGGGCTGCAGACGATCCCGCAGGATCTTCTCGAGGCTGCCGAGGTAGACGGCGCGTCGAGCTTCCAAAGATTTCGCAAGGTGATCTGGCCACTGCTCGGCCCGACGGTGACCATCAACATCGTGCTGGTGTCGATCGGGCTGCTGCGCACCTACGACCTGGTGGTCTCACTCACGGGCGGCGGCCCTGCCGGGCAGAGCAACACCATCGCCTATCGCATCATCGCCTTGGGCTTCAGCTCCAACGAGGCCGGTCAGGCCAGTGCCGGGGCTGTCGTGCTGCTGCTGGCGACCATCGCCCTCGCCGGAATCGTGATGCTCGTTCGCAGGAGGACGTCATGGACGTGACCGTCGAAGCCATGCGCACCCCGGTGCACCCCGCCGCCCGCCGCAAGAAGAAGCCGAGCACAGCGAAACGAGCGGCGAAGTTGGGCCGGCACGTCGCGCTTGCCGTTCTCTCCGTGGCGTGGATCATCCCCCTCTATGTGGTGGTGATCAATGCGTTCAAAGCGCAGGACGACATCCTCAGTGACCCCTTCGGGTTCGCGCCGGGAAAGCTCTCGCTGCAGTACCTGTGGCGCGCCATCGTGAACCCCGACTTCAACGTGCTGGGCTCCTATGGATTCACAGCGATGCTGGTCGTGCTGAACATGGTCTTCGTCGTGCTGTTCGCAACACCCGTCTCGTATCTCATCGCCCGATCGGTCAAGAAGCGTCACCAGGCGCTCCTCGTGTATTTCCTGCTCGGCACCTTCATCCCCGGGCAGGTGATCCTCGTTCCGGTGACGAAGATCCTGCTCGGCACCGGGCTCATGGGTTCGCTGTGGGGGCTGCTCGCATTCCAGGTGGCGGGCAGCATGCCCGTCACGATCTTCCTGTTCGTCGGCTACATCCGCACCATCCCGCGGGAGATCGACGAGGCCGCCGAGATCGACGGAGCCGGGCTCTTCCGCCGCTGCTGGCAGGTGATTTTCCCGTTGATCCGCCCGATTGTCGCAACGGTGGTGATCCTCACCGGCATGGGAGTCTGGAACGACTTCGTGAACCCGCAGATCATCCTCGGGCCCCTCGGCGCGAAGACGGTGACGACCGGCATCTACGCCGCCATCGGGAAGTACATCACCGACTACACGACGGTGTTCCCGGACCTGCTGCTCGCCCTGGCACCCGCGCTCATCTTCTTCATCCTGATGCAGCGCAACATCATCGGTGGCCTCACGGCAGGGGCGACGAAGAGTTGACCGCCACATCCAACGGGATCGACAGAATCGGGGACCTGCGCGTCGGGCTCGTCGGCGCGGGCGGGATCGCGCCGGTGCACGCCGCAGGCTGGTCAGCGATCGGCGCCTCGGTGCAGGTCTTCTCTCATGAGGGAGCGCGCGAGCTCGCGGCCGCCTATCCGATGACGGTCGCTTCGAGTCTGGGCGAGATGCTGCGCGCGGTGGATGTCGTCGACATCGTCACCCCGAGCCACACCCACCGCTCGATAGCGCTCGAGGCGATCGCGGCCGGATGTCACGTCATCTGCGAGAAGCCGCTCGGATCGAGCGTCGCAGACGCTCACGAGATCCTCACGACAGCAGGGGCGAGAGGCGTCAGGGTGTTCCCCGCTCACGTCGTGCGCTATTTCCCGGAGTACGCGGCTATCCGCGAACAGATTGTCGCCGGCCGGATCGGGCGCCTGGGCATCCTGCGCTTCACTCGCTCCGGCGAGGCGCCGCGCGGGAAGGACTGGTTCTTCGACGAACGGCACGGAGGCGGCGTCGTGCGGGACCTCATGATCCACGACCTGGACCAGGCGCTCTGGATGGCTGGAGAAGTCGTCGAGGTCTTCGGTGTGCAGAACCCGCCCGCCGTGGACGGGATCGCCTCGGCCCCTGTGGTCGCGCAGGCGGTCCTGACGCACGCCAATGGCGCGATCAGCTACCTCGATGCGCACTGGGGCCCTCCGGGCACAGCGTTCCGGACCACCGTTTCCGCTTTCGGCGAGGACGGCATGCTCGAGCACGACTCTGCGCACAATCACACGAGTCGGGTCGAGCTCGCGGCCGACGCGGGCGATGGGTACGTGCCGTCGACGCCCGGCGCCGTGTCGCCTTACGAGCTGGAGCTACGCGACTTCATCTCCGCCATCGGCACGGGCCGAGTCGCGCGCGTGAGCCCGTCGGACGGGGCCGCGGCGGTCGCGCTCGCGGAGGAGGTCCTGCAGTCCATCCGGACGGGGGAGCCGGTGGCATGTCAGACGGATGACGTTCGCCTCCCGTCGCCGCGCCAAGCGATGGCGGCCCGGCCGTGAGCCGCTCGACGGCTGCGCGCCCGCTGCGCGTCGCGATCCTCTCCTTCGCCCATGGCCATGCCGTCTCCTATGCGCGGCTGCTGGCAGCTCGGCCGGACGTCGAGCTCGTCACGGCCGATCCGGACGGGGCTACGTCTGGCGGCGACGCGCTCCGCGGCCGCGCACTGGCGGAGGCTATCGGGGTCGACTACGTCGATTCATACGAGGCGGCCCTCAAGCTGAAGCCGGATGCCGTGATCGTCACGAGCGAGACTGCCGGGCACCGCGAACTGGTCGAGCGAGCCGTGGCCGCCGGCGCCGATGTGCTGTGCGAGAAGCCGTTGGCGACGTCGATGACGGACGCCAGGGCCATCGTCGCTGCTGCGAGCGCCTCAGGAAGCATCCTGATGACCGCGTACCCGGTCCGTTTCTCCCTCGCCTTCCAGGACGCGCTCGCGCGCGTTCGCCGGGGTGAGCTCGGCGAGGTCCTGGCGATCCGCGGCGCGAACAACGGCAAGCTACCTTCGGATCGAGGCTGGTTCATCGAGCCGGATGCCGCGGGCGGCGGTGCCCTGGTCGACCACGTCGTGCACTGCGCGCAGCTCATCGACGAGCTGCTCGCGGAGACGCCGCACTCGGTGCGCGCGGTCGACAACGCGGTCTTTCACGCCCGCCGCGCGCCGCGCGTGGAGACCGGGGGAGTCGTCTCGCTGCGCTACCCGAGCGGGGTGGTGGCGGCCATCGACTGCTCATGGAGCTGGCCGGACTCCGCGCCCAATTGGGGCGGTCTGACACTCGACGTGATCGGCACGAAGGGATCGATCCACGTTGCGCCGTTCGCGCAGCACGTCGCGGGCTTCGATCGCGACGGCGCCATCTGGGAGGACTGCGGTGCCGACCTCGACGAGGCGATGCTGGATGAGTTCGTCGCTGCGGTGCGCGCCCAGCGTACGCCGGTGCCGGACGGCGCGAGCGGGGTGCGCACCCTCGCGATCGTGGACGCAGCGCTTCGCTCCGCGCGCGCTGGGGGCACGCCGGTGTCGCCAGCGCGCGCATCCTGATCAGAAGGGCAGCGCCGGCCGCTCCGCGGTTCGCTCAGGGCTGCAGCCGCCGGCCCGTGGCGTGATCGCGGAACGCCTCGCCCGCTACGGTCGCGTCGCCAGAGGCGAGAATGTCGACGAGCTCGACATGCTCATCGGCGACGGCGGCCCAGCTTCCCGGATATGACGGGTCGCTGAGCACGCGCTGGCTCATGAGGCTCGGCTCAAGCGTCATCCACAATCTCTCGAGGAGCGCGCTGCCCGACAACGAGACGAGCGTGTGGTGGAAGCGCATGTCGAGCAGGCGCAGTTCGGCGCGGTCGTCCGTTCCCGCGCGCTCGACCATCTGCTGAGCGATTTCGCGCAGTTCGGCGATCGGCTCCGGCGCTGCGGATTCCGTCAGCTGATGCGCAGCGAGCTCCTCGATCATGCCGCGAAGCTTGCGCCCGATGACCGCCTCGCTCTCCGAGATCTCGGTAACGTAGGTGCCGCGACGCGGGATGGAGACGACGATGCCTTCGTAGGCCAGCTTCTTCAGGGCTTCGCGCGCGGGCGCCTGGCTCACACTGAGCTGGCGCGCGATCTCCGATTCGACGATGCGGCTGCCCGGCGCCCACGCTCCGCTCAGGATGGCATTCCTCAGCACGGTGTAGACCTTGTCGGAAAGCAGTTCCCTCGACACCGCGCCTTCGATCGGGGGGAGACCGGTGGTGCTCTGCTGTTGGGTGTCAGTCATTTGCCTCTTCGTTCTGCTCGGCTGCCTCGACCGGCAGCGGTGTTGCGCGGATCGTCAGGACTTGGAACGGGCGCAACGTCACGTGCACGTCTCCGTGGTCAGGTTCCGCGGCCAGGGTCTCGCCGAGATCGCGTTCCAAGAGGTCGGCAGACCAGGCCTCTGAAACGGACACGTCGAAGTGTAGTGTCGCCCGAGTGCGCGTTCCAGCGGACTCATAAAGGCGCACGATGACGTCGCCTGACCGGTCTTCCGCCAGCTTCACCGTGTCGATGACGACGTTTCCCGGGCTCGCCGTAGCCAGTGCGGCGACAGAGGCGCAGGACCCCACGGCCCGCAGAGCGTCGCCGAGCGCATGGCCCCACTCCACCGCGTCGGTGATCTGAGCGTCGGGCACGATGCCGTAATGGAGCAAGTGCGTGCCGCGGTCCGCCGCCGGGTCGGGGAAGTTCGGGCCGCGCAGCAGTGAGATGCGCACCGCCGTGCACGGCTCGCCGTCGACGGCCAGCAGGCGGCGCACGTCATGGCCGTAGTTCGTCGAGTTGACGACCGCGATGCCGAATCCCGGTTCGCCGAGATGCACCCACCGATGGGCGCACGCCTCGAACTTCGCCGCCTCCCATGAGGTGTTCGCCGTCGTTGGGCGGTAGACGTGTCCGAACTGCGTCTCCGCCGCCCAGCGATCGGTTGCCACGGATAGCGGGAAGGCCGCCTTGAGAAGGGTCTCGCGCTCGTTCCAGTCGGCCTCGGTCGTGAACGACAACAGGTTCGAGCCGTGGTCGAGGCGGATGCTCTGCTGCACCTTGCTGTCGCCGACCCGAAACGTCGTGCGCACCCAGGCGCCGCGCGAGTCCACCCCGTGTTCCGGCGCCTCGATCGAGTCCCAGCGCAAGGTCGGCGTCTGCGGGGTCTCGTCGATGTCCCAGGCATCCCATCGGTTGGGTGTGTCGACGAAGAGCTGCAACTCGCCGAGCTCGGTGCCGCGCGGAACGAGCTCGCGGTCCTGCGGGATGCTCACCAGCGAAAGGACCGTTCCGGCCAGGCCGACGACGGCGTCGATGGCGCCATTGCGGATGCGGATGCCGCCCGAGACCGGGTCGGGCTCGGCCGAGGCATCCGTCTCGACCGGCGTTGCCGCCCCGATCGAATGCGCGGCGACGCCGAAGCGCGGGAACGGCGATGCGTTGGCTCGCATCGGGCCGTATGTGGGGCCTGCACTCGCCCCCGCCAGCCGAGAGAGCGCCTTCTCCACGAGCTGCTGCAGGCTCGAGGCGATCTGTGCATACTCGCGCTCCGCATCGTCGTGCACCCACGCGATCGAGCTGCCGGGGAGCACGTCGTGGAACTGGAGCAGGAGAAAGCGGCGCCAGAGCGTTCGAAGAGCGTCATACGGGTAGGGCGCTGCAGCGCGGAGTGCCGCTTGGCTGCACCAGAGCTCCGCCTCGCGGAACAGTGCCTCGCACGCTCTGTTGCCGCGCTTGGTCGCCGCCTGAGTCGTGAGCACGCCGCGGTGGAACTCGAGATAGAGCTCGCCCACCCAGGAGGGGCCGTCGCTCAGCTCGCGCTCCGCCTCGTCGAAGAAGCGCGAGGGTGGCTCGATCTTCACGCGCGGGGACCCTTCGAGGTCGTGCAGTCGCCGTGCTCGCGCAAGCATCTCGCGCGTAGGGCCGCCACCGCCGTCACCGAAGCCGAAGGGGATGAGGGAGCGACTGCTGACGTCCTTGTCGGCGAAGTTGCGCGCCGCGTGAGCGACCTCCGCGCCGAGCAGCTGCGAGTTGTACGTGTCGGCGGACGGGAAGTGGGTGAAGACCCTGCTGCCGTCGATGCCCTCCCACCAGAAGGTGTGGTGGGGGAAGCGGTTGGTGCTGTTCCAGGAGATCTTCTGCGTGAGGAAGCGGTGCGCTCCGACGCCCCTGATGATCTGCGGCAGGGCGGCTGAGTAGCCGAAGGAGTCGGGCAACCACACGATGTCCGTACGGGAGAGGCCGAACTCGTCCTCGAAGAATCGGCTGCCCTCGAGGAACTGTCTGACCAGCGACTCGCCGCTCGGCATGTTCGTGTCCGCCTCGACCCACATGCCACCCACGGGGATGAACCGGCCCTCCGCAACTCGCTGGCGTACGCGCTCGAAAAGCGCCGGATGATCCTCCTTCAACCAGGCGAACTGCTGCGCCGACGACATCGCGTAGACGAGTTCGGGGTCGGAGTCCATGAGCTCGAGCACGTTGGCCACGGTGCGCGCGACTTTGCGCCGTGTCTCGCGGAACGGCCAGAGCCAGGCGGAATCGATGTGCGCGTGGCCGACCGCGCTCAGGATGTGCGCCGACGGCTCGGCCGGCACGTCGAGGCAGGAGCGGGTCAGGCGCCGCGCGCGCGGGGCGGTGCCGGGGATGTCTGAGGGGTCGAGCGCGTCGAGAGCGCGTTGCAGCGCCGCCAGGATCGACCAGCGGCGTGCCGACTGCTCTGGCAGCTCCGCCTCGAGCTCCGCAAGCACGCGAAGATCCTGGGCGAGTTCGGCGACGTCCCCGTTCCGGTGGACGAGCTCGACTTCGCCGAGCGAGTAGCTCGGCTCGCCTCCCGCAGTTCGCGGCCTGCCGAGCTCGGTCGGGCCGAACTCGAGGAACCCCGTGCCCCACCTAAGGATCGCGGGGTTCCCGGCCGCCTCGACGAAGACCTCGACGTTCCCGTCCTCGTCTGTCGCGGTGTGAGCCGGCACCCAGCGGGACCGCGGATTCACACCCTTGATGACGACGCCGTGGCGGTCGTAGGCGAGCCCCTCGGCCTGGAAGCCGACCTGGGCATCGATGAAGCCGAGGTCCACGACGACTTCGAGCGCCTTGTCGCGCAGCTCCGCGGGCAGCCTCGCCTGGATCCGGAACCAGCTCGTCGACCAGGGTGCTCCCCATCGGTGCCCGCGTTGCACGGGTATGTAGTCCTGCGCGGCGGCGTGTGCGAATGGGACCGGCTCGCCCGGCGCCGCCCAGGCCGAGACCGACGCGGGAAGCCGCGACTGCACGATGCCCGGTTCGATGCGGTCTTCGAGATATCTGGCCACTCGTTCGCGGACCTGGATCGGGTCAAGCACGGGCGCTCCTTCGCGTCGGCAGCCGGCTCTGCAGCCACAGCATGATGGCGTCGAGCTGGCGCTGGTCGAAGTGATGGCCCACTCCGTCGAGCTCTACGTAGTCGACGCGATCACCGGTCGCCGCAGTCGCGCAAAGCGTCTCGACGAGCTCCCGCGCGTACCCCGCCGGCGCGACATCGTCGTCAGAGCTCGCGATGACGAGCAGTGGGCGTGATCGCAGCTGCTCAACCGTGAGATCGATGAGCGAACGCTCGTCGAGGCGTATGCCTCTGGGGAGCGCGGCGAACGGGTCTAGGCAGCGCGGGTCGATGACCGGGATCAGTGCCACCGCGCATGCGATGCGCTCATCGCCGGCGAGACGGAGCAGCGACTGGTAGGCCCCCCACGAGTGCCCGAGCACGGCGATGCGGTCGGGCGAGGAGACCAGCCCGTGCTCGACCGCGCTGTCCACGATCGCCGGCGTTTCGTCGACTGTCAGCCGAACGAGGTCCGGGCCGTCTCCCAGAAAGGAGCGGGTGAGGGCGTCACTGGTCGTATCTCCATTCGCCAGGCGGTCGCCATGCCCTGGGTTCTCCGGCGCGAGAACGCTGTAGCCGGCCTCGAGCAGTCCGAGGACCAGCGGTGGGCTGATCCGGTTCTCCGGCACTCCGGGCGGGACCGCCTGAGCACGCGGCGCCCCGAAGCCGTTCGAGAACACGATGAGCGGAGCGCCCGGCCCCGCAGCCATGAAGGTCGCAGGGACGCCGTCGCCGAGCGTCAGCTGCTGCGCCTGCATTGCGCCTCCCTGTCTGTGATCCCCCGAGCAGATCGGGGCGCGTCTCTAGATAATCGATTATCGCTGCAGCTATCCTGCCACCATCGCATCGACACCCGTCAACCGCCGAGCGCCGGCCGGACCTTCTCCCCGAGTGACGCAAGGTGCGGACGATTTCGCAGCAAGGAGACAGCCTCATGCAGTTCGCCTCTCTCGGCCTCGGACCGGAGATACCCACGGTCATCGTCGACCGTCGCCCCCACGATCTGCGCTCGATCACCGTCGACATCGACGCCGTCGACCGTCAAGAGGTGGGAAACGCATGACCGATCAAGGATTCCGCGGGCTGAAGGCTATCGTCACCGGAGGCGCATCAGGCATCGGTGCGGCCATCGCACAGACGCTGCTGGACCGCGGCGCCGCGGTGGCCGTGCTCGACCTGGCGCCGGACGGTGCGCCGGACGGCGCGATGCGCATCGCCTGCGATGTGAGCGACGACGAATCGGTGCGGTCCGCCGTGTCGGACGCGGCGTCCGGGCTCGGTGGCATTGACATCGTGGTGAACAACGCCGGCATCGGCGCCCAAGGCACCGTTGAAGCGAATGACGACGCGCAGTGGCACCGGGTCTTTGACGTCAACGTGCTCGGTGCGGTTCGCGTCTCGCGTGCGGCGCTGCCGCTGCTGCGCGCCTCTGAGCACGCCGCGATCGTCAACACCTGCTCGATCGCGGCCACCGCGGGCCTGCCGGAGCGGGCGCTGTACTCGGCTACGAAGGGCGCGGTCGCCGCGCTCACCCGTGCCATGGCGGCCGACCACCTACGCGAAGGCGTCCGCGTCAACGCCGTCAATCCGGGCACTGCGGACACTCCTTGGGTGGCGAGGCTGCTGTCGTCAGCGGCCGACCCCGCTGCGGAGCGCGAGGCGCTCGCGGCGCGCCAGCCGCACGGGCGACTCGTGACCCCGGAAGAGGTCGCCGAGGCTGTCGCGTACCTCGCAAGCCCGCACGCCACCTCGACGACCGGCGTCGATCTCGCCGTAGACGGCGGCATGCATGGATTGCGCATCAGCTCGCGAGGGAGCGCCTAACAGATCAGAGAGGTCCTGATAACACAGGCTTCGGTGACGAACGCAGCAGCGATGAAAGAAGGCCCCTCACGGGGCCTTCTTTTTTCGCAGGACATCTCCACGCGATTTCGTGGGCGGCTGGGGCGCCGGGTTTCGGGAATGAGCAGCGCTCTCCGGCCTCGGTGCCGGCACCAGGTTCTCGAGGCGGAGCTTCGGTTCTGCCGTCACTCCCGCCCGCTGCCAGTTGTGCGGTTCGCTCTTGACGGACGACGCCATCCATCTCTAAGGTGCCACTTAACGAAACTCACTGTTCCACCAGATGAAACAGCACCTCCCCCCGCCCTGCCCGTCTGACCGGCCTCGGAACGGCTGGCGTCGCACCGCGCGTGGGACATCACAGCGCGCGTCGGCGGATTGCGGGCCGGTTCCTTGATCGGCGACGCTTCAATTTCAGCTCGGGAGAGACAATGGACAGGCGACAGTTCCTCAAGGCCGGTGGCGTTATCGCCGGCGGCCTCGTGATCGGCGTGAGTATGGCGGAGCCCGCGAGGGCAGACGGCGTTCCGAGCGGCGGCGCGATCAGTACACCCCTCGCCGGCACCGTCGGTGCGACCGGGCACGACCTCGACCCCAGGAGTTCGGTTCTCACTGCCCCGGCGCCCGGCGGGTTCCTGCTCGATCAGGACTATCGCAGCATCGGCCTCGACCTCGGGCAGCCCACTG
>Ga0164242_10006488_pt1 | contig 12858 bp, 10 predicted proteins | sample OricomgcompostMG_FD_108783 | JGI IMG/M metagenome (GOLD analysis project Ga0164242, IMG submission 108783) | Miracle-Growth compost microbial communities from Emeryville, California, USA - Original compost - Miracle growth compost (MG) ... | reverse complement strand
TTGCTTCGGCGGTCTGCAAATGTAAGGCCAACGAGCTTCCTTACGCGTTGGCGGCTAAAGGCCCCGCTCGTCAGGTATCTCATGAGAGGCGGGCGACTCCTTGCACGGTGGCGGCGAGCCGCGCCAGATCGTGTATTTTCTCGGTCGTTACGCCGAGCGTGGCCAGCGCCCGCGCATGGGACGTGATGCAAGTTCCGCAGCCATTGAGCACCGAAACGGCGAACGCGAGCATCTCGAAACGTTCTTTACCCAAGCTTGGCTTCGCCAGCGCATTCATCCGCAAGCCTGCCGTACCGTAGTCGGCTTCCACAGTTTCCTGGCCGAGTCCAGCTGCCAGGAGATGGCGGAAGCGGTAATAGACGTTGAGCATACCCATGATAGCGGCACTCTCCGCGGCCTCCTGGATTTGCTCGGCTTTGAGGTCGAGCCGCACGAGTTCGGCGCGTGCCACGCAGGCGAGCGGCGATGAGCCGACGCTCGTCGCGGTAGCGAGTAAGGTGAGCAACGCCTCGTCGGGCGCCAGCGTGCTCTGGCCAAGGAAGCGCTTCAAGTTGAGCTTCAGGTCACGGGCGACCGCCGTGTCCTGTCCCACGAAAAGTTCGTCGAGAAAGGTGGTATCGAGCTCTGTCATAGTCCTCGTCCTTTGTGTTCGTTCGCGTGATGGCTCCGGCTCCAGTGACTAAAAAAGGCGTTAGGCTCAGCCTTTAAGCGTGGCTTGGCCTTTCTCCCAGTTGCACGGGCAAAGCTCGTCGGTCTGCAGGGCGTCGAGTACGCGCAACACTTCATTGACGTTGCGGCCGACGTTTAGGTCATTGGCGCTGACGTGGCGGACGATGCCCTCGGGATCGACGATATAGGTGACGCGTAGCGGTACCTTCTCGTTCGGCTCGAGGATGCCGAGCGCCTCGCTCAGCTCCTTTTTGTGGTCGGCGAGCAGCGGGAAGCTCAGGTCCTTCAAGTCCGGGTGGTTGTTACGCCAGGCCAGATGGACGAAGTGACTGTCGGTGCTGACGCCGAGCAGCGCGGCATCGCGATCTTTGAACGCGCCGGCTTGCCGGTTGAACTCGGCGATCTCCGTCGGGCAGACGAAGGTGAAGTCCATGGGCCAGAAGAAGATGACGCTCCATTTGCCCTTGAGGTCGTCCTGGGTCAGCGTTTTAAACTCCTGGCCCTTTTCCAGGGACACGACGGCGGGGGCGGAAAATTCTGGAAAATGACTGCCGATGCTGAGAATGCGGCTCATACGCAAGACTCCTTTGATGCTGGTTTTCTACGTTCGACTGATGCGGGCCTTAGTGGCCTTTGTTGGGGGGAGTTGCACGGCTTGTGCCATGCTTCGTTATGGAGGTTTGTTAAATATAACTATTTGAAATTACATATATATGCTAGAAACGAAGCCTTTGACATGCCACTGATATTTCGGTATAACCGGAATATCGGTGGTTTGATGAACGATATTTCGGTGAGTCCATGGCGCGTGACATTCTTGATCTGACCCGTGAGCTAGGTGAGCTCGGCGCGCTGTTGGCGGAGCTCCCGGATCTTGATGATTTTCTCGAGGCCGGTCTGGCTTGGCTGGCGGCTGTGGCTCCCTATGACTTGGCGACGATCTGGCAGATCGACGGTGACCAGGCAGACCGGCTCAAGGTGCGGGTCGCGCGCGGCACCTTGACGAGCCGCAAGGTGCTGGAGCACACAGTGGAGCTCGGGCACCATCCCGAGCTGAAGCGCGTGTTGACCAGCCGCGCGCCGCGCATCAACACCGCGCATGATCACGCCGAAGGCGAGGGGGACATTTTCGACGGCGTGCTGGCGTTGCTGCCGGGGCATAGCTGTATGGTGGCGCCGCTCTATGCCGGCGAGCGTACGCTCGGTCTGCTGTCGCTCGATCGCAATGTCTGCGAGACTTATAGCACCGAGGTGCTGCATGTCGTCGAGCTCTTCGCCCGACTGCTCGCTATGGGCATGCTCGTGACGACGCAGGCGCGCCGCCTCACCGCCCTCTATCAGGAGGAAAAGGCGCGCAACGAAATCTTGCGTGCCGACGTCGTTCCGGGCGATCCCGTCAGCGTCCTCGAGGCGACGCGCAACCCGGAGTTGCGCTCAACCGTGGCTCAGGCGCGGGCGGTCGCGGTCTCGGGCAGCGCCGTCTTGATCCGCGGCGAAACAGGCACCGGCAAGGAGGTGATGGCTTTGGCGCTCCACCGCTGGAGCGAGCGGCACGAAGGACCATTCATCCGGGTCAACTGTGCCGCGATCCCCGAGGGCATGCTCGAGAGCGAGCTCTTCGGCCACGTCAAGGGCGCCTATACTGGTGCTGTGCGCGAGCGCGAGGGGCGTTTTCGCGCGGCCCACGGCGGCACGCTTTTTCTCGACGAGATCGGCGAGCTGTCGCCGGCGCTTCAGGCCAAGCTCCTACGTGTGCTCCAGGAGGGGACATTCGAACCCGTCGGCAGCGACCGGACGACGAAAGTCGATGTGCGCATCCTGGCGGCGACGAATCTCGATCTTGAGGAGGCGATTCGCAAGAAGACGTTTCGTGAAGACCTTTACTACCGGATCAACGTCTTTCCCTTGACCTTACCGCCACTGGCAGCGAGGACCGAGGATCTGCCGTTGCTCGTCGAGCACTTCCTCGGGCGTTTTCGCCAGCGGACGACCAAGGCGCTGAAAGTCGGCAAGGCCGGCATGCAGCTGCTGGCTGATTATCCGTGGCCAGGTAACATCCGCGAGCTTGGCAACGTCCTCGAGCGCGCCGTCATTCTCGCGACCAGCCAGGGCCTCGCTGATCTGACGCCGATGCTCGCGCTCGCCCAGCTCGGCAACGCTCCGCGGAGCGTCTCAGCCGCTTCTCCCGCGGGCGTACCGGTCGTCTCTCTCGACGAAGCTACGCGCCGGCACATCCGCCAGGCGCTCGACGCGACCGGCGGTAAGATCTACGGTCCAGAGGGCGCGGCGGCGCTGCTCGGTCTGAAACCTTCGACCTTGCAAAGCAAGATGAAGAAGCTCCGCTTAAAGGGGAAGGCGTAACGGGTCTATCTCTGCCTTGCTGCTGTTCTTGCTTTTTCATCGGCTCCAGTCGAAGAGATCGAAGCTCATTTGAAAGACGTCCTCGTCGGGAGCGTTTTGGACGATATTTTCGACCTTTTTGAGAAACTCCAGGAACTCCGTCTTGATCTGCAATCGTGCCGCTTCCGTGGCTGAAAACACCACCGTGAAGTTGTAGGTCCGGTCCAAAGGCAGTTTTTGGAAGCGTTCCATCGCGCGCATGTGTTGCATGGCCCGGTAGGGTCCGAATAGCGCCGAGTCGGCTGACAGGTGCGTCTGGTCGAGTTTGACCTCATAGCTTCCATCGACCAGGGCCACCATTCCCTGGCGCTCCAGAGTCGCCAGAATATTGTTTAGCGCATCGTCGGTGATGCCGAGCTTCGAGGCAATTTGCGGCACGTTGTCGCGGAAGCGCTTGACGGTGAGAAACATGTGCGCCAGCGGGACGTCGGGGTTTAGGAAATACTCCAGGAGCTCGGACGAGTTTGGCGTCGTTTCCACGGAAAGATACGCTTCACTGCGCTGACGGGTGCGTGCGAGCCGATCGATCTCTTCGGTCAGTTCTCTAAGACGCTCCGGAATCTCCGATCGGTCACGCTCGAGTAGCAGCTGCAAAAACCGCCTTTCGTCGTGGCCGAATCCCAAGTCCGAGGCAATCCGGTAGAGCTGGTCTTCGCTTAAATGCGGGCCGTTCGGGCCGAGTACGCGCGACAGATAAGTCTGTTGCACGCCGATGCGGCGCGCCAGCTTTTCGTAGGTGAAGCGGTTGCCCAGCAAACGCTTTTTCTCGGCGAGTTTTGCGTGAATCGCCTCCTTGTAGTCTCGAAGTGAAAAAACATCCATGAAAGCAATACCTTATTGTTGCAGTTTTAGTGCAATGTTTTCGGGCGATTTGCACATCTTTTAAATTTAAAAGCGCCGCGGCAAGGGCTATTTTCGCCGCGTTCGAGTGGTTTCATTGAAATCAAGGATTCGCTCTATGAAGATCATTAATAATCTTCTCTTTGGCATCTGTGTTCTTTTCTTGAGCACAAGTGCAGCCTTCGCCGGCTGGGCCAGCGGTGGAGGCGAGGTCGTCAAAGATGGCGGCAACCCGTGGTTCATCCAAAACACGAAGCGCATCAACGAATGCATCCTGGTCGATCCTGAGCATTTCCATGTCCCCGGCGGCGATCTTGCTTCGCTTTGGCAGCGCGTCGACGAAGCAGTTGCGTACTGGCAACAGGAATTCAAGCACGCTTGGTCGGTCGGCAACGTTGTCCAAGAGGCGACGCAGACGTTCGTTCACGCCGGTTTTGTCGTCAAAGGGGGACGGCTGGTCCCTGGAGCGGCGCAGAATTGTCCCGCGGATACCGACATTACATTCCAGTTTGGGTATTTGGATGCGCAACAGCTGGCTTATTTCAATGCGTCCGCAGGCGGGGTCGGCAAATATATCGCGGCCGCGGTGCGCACTTCGTATGATCCCGTGCACTTGCGGGGACGCGGATTTATCTACGTCGCCGCCGATTCCGGGCCGTTGCAGCTCAAAGGCTCCGGCCTGACCGCCAGTCCTTGGAAACTCGGCAACGGCTATCTCGTTACAGCCGCTCTTCAGCATGAGCTGGGTCACGTGTTCGGCGTTCCTCACAAGGGAACAGAGACCATTATGGCGGCGGATTTTCTCGAAAGGGCGTTGAGTAGAGACGCGGCGCCTTATTTCGCACAGCACCTTGACCAGACGCCTTTCTTTAAAATCAGCGGTTCTTATATGATTCGCGACTTGTGTGCTGACGGCAAAGACGGTCACGAGTCGGGAATCCGCGCGGGGTGGCGCCAGTTTCTGCAAATTCCGCCAGACCATGTCTGCTACCGCATCTTTCTCGATGGCGACCATATCGACTTCAGCTCCTCGGCGGCGGGCGGCGAGTACGAGCTACGGGGTACGCTAAAATTCGCGGGCCAGGAAACTTTTATGTGGGAGGAGGCTGTACGCCTCTATCTTCCTGACGAGCAGACGGTCCTTAAAAAAATCCCGTCCGGAGCCGGGTCGAAGCCTTGGATTTTAGGCCCGATGATCGTCAATGTGGAGCATCACGGCACTTATACGAGTGTCGATGGGAAGACCAAGCGCACCGTTTTCCTGACCCTTTCTCCCACCGGTATCGGCTTCGCCATGGCGCGATTCAGCGTCGAGATCGACGGCCAATGGCATTGGAACCTCGACTTTGAGTACTGACGAGTAGGCTGCTGCCGAGGACTTCGTCCTCCCTGCCTGAGCGGCCGCATTTGCCTGAAACCTACAGAGTTAGCTGGCTTGGAGGATGGTCCTCTAAGCCCTTGGAGAGGCTTTGCTCAAAAGGAGCCCGGTTATGTTTGGAAAGCTTACGCGTGTTGCCCTGTTGTCGGTTTGTTTTGCTGCCTGCAGCGCGCAGGCGTCGGATCATCAGAATCTGCTTCAGTCTAATGGAGGGATGCTGGCGTCGGCCAACCTGGGATTTGAGGACTATGTGCAGGCTGGCGCGTTGCCGTGGAGCTGGCAGCATGCTGGAAATCAGGGCTATGACGTCGTTACGGACGGATCGGTGGTTCATTCCGGCCGCGCCAGCGGTCTTATCGCCGCGCGGGCAGGCCACGGTGAGTTCGGGGCTTTCGCCCAGTGTACGCCGGTAGCCGCCGCGCAAAGGGGACGACGTCTTCTCTACTCCGGCTTTCTTAAGACCGAGGGCGTCGCCAATGGCTTCGGTGGTTTGTGGTTGCGCTTGGACGGCGCGGATGGAAGTGTTTTGGCTTTCGATAACATGGCAAACCGCGGCGTGAGCGGCACGACGGACTGGACGCGTTACGACATCGTCTTGGAGGTGCCGGCAGGCGCCGTGCAGGCCTGCTACGGCAGCCTACTCGTCGGCGACGGCGCACTTTGGACGGACGATCTCACTTTCGATTATCCCGCCAGCGCCGTGGCCCGTTGAGAGTTGCCGCGGTGCGTAGAATTGCCCGGCGAATGCCGGGCTTTTCCATTGTCGGTAGAGATCTGTGAGAGGCCGCTCGGGCGGCACCCGGCTTCAAGCGCGGGCAGGATTGGCACAGTCGCACGCACAAGAGCGCGGTGCACTTGTGGCTGCGCAAGACGATCGAGGCTGTTCTTGAAGGGGTTTAATAGGTGTCCCAGGGCACGGCGTTGCGCTCGCCGCGGTTGTGCGCGACCGCCGCTGCGCGGCAGTCCTCGCGGGAAGCCATCTGCGAGACGATCACGTCGCTAAAGTGCCCATCAGGCGCCAAGGGCAGCTGTTGGAGCTGGGTGCCATTGGCGCAGTAGGCGATGGTTACCATCGCCGCCAGCGTCGTGCCTGCCGCCTGGCGCGTGCTCGCCGCAGCCATCTGCGCCTCGCAGTCGGCGTGGTCGACGGTCTTCGCGGTAAATTTCGCGGCAGTACCCGTGTTGCCTTTGAGGCGGATGTGCAACGTCGCGTTATCGCATTTGTAGTTCACCTGCGCGACGCCTGGATCGATCGATGGTGCCGGCGGATTCAAGGCGGCGGGGAGGAAAACTGGCTCGCAGGCCGTAGTGAGGCCGCAGATGTCGACACCATGGGTCTGGGCGTAAGTGCGCAGAAACGCCACGTTCGCCCGGAGGCCGAGCAAGCTGCTGCTGGTGCGGTTCGTGAGATTGCCGCCCCAGGTCGTTGCGATCATCCGTAGCTCGCCGTCGCTCGTCACGACCATGTTAGGGCCGCCGGAGTCGCCGCCGGCGGCGAGCGTTCCACGGCGGGGATCGTATTCATGGAGGCGGGTTCGATTGTCGTCAAAGCCCCAGATTTTTGACCAGCCGAAGCGCATGGTTCCGAGCCCTGTATTGGCGGCCGTGTCGAAGCCTTGGCCGACTAGCAGGACCTCTTGACCGACGGCGATATCCGCGCCGACGCTGATCGGTGCGACGCCAGGGATCGCGTGTGCAAGTGTTCCAACTGCGACATCCCCCACTGGGCTCCGGGCCGGATGGAGGACGTCAATATCGTTGAACGTGTACGTTTGCCGCGAGATGCAGTGAGAGGCGGTGATGATGACGCGGGGGCCGACGACGAGCGCCGAGCAGGTACCATTGCCCGGAACGTCGGGACGGTACATGCGAAAGATTCCCGCTTGCGGCAAGGCGCTGCTGGGAACTATCCGACCATGAATCAGCAGAGGGTGGGAGGTCGTCGACGATGCGGGCCCACACCCGGTGGCCAAGGCCGCGGTGACAAGGGACGCTGCGGCGAGACGGTGATGCATAGGATCTCCCGGGGTTTTTCGGCAAGGTTTCCCATTTTTACCAGGCCGCGGAGGCGTTTTCTAATGGAAATGAGCTTCTATTTGGTCTCGATCGAGACCCCTGCTGAGACGACAAAAACGCATTTGCGGCTGACGGGAATAAAATAGGCAATGCACGGGCTAAAGCTCAGCCTTATAAGACGGGTGCTTGAAGCAAACCCTATCTCATAATTTGGAGCCAAGCCCATGAAATCAATCATTAAAATCGCTGTCGTCTCCCTGGCCCTCGCCGCTTGCGGCCAAGCCAATACCGGCAACACCTCGACGTCGAAAGACCTCATTGGACCGGGCCAAATCAACGTGCCTCAACAGGTGACGACCTTGATCCCGACGGGTCAGTCGGTCACCCCGTACCTGACGTTCGCGGCGCCGATCCGCTCGAGCTCGCTCGAGATTCATACCACCTGCACAGTTCAGCTGACGCAAATCGTCGCGACGTACGACTTCGGCCAAACAGGCCTCCTCCAGCCGAGCAGCTACAGCGCGAACATCTGGCTGGCACCGTCTGGGCAAGCTCACACCTGGCAAACGGTTCAGCTGACGGTCGTCAACTACGGCCAGCCAACCTGGTGCACGTACACGATCAGCGCTCCGATGGCGATTCCGCTCGCCTCGAATGCAGTCCCAGCCGTCAAGTAATCAGGAAGCAGTGCGGAATACCAGCCGGCGCCTCGCAGGTCGAGGCGCCGGCTTGTGCGTTCCTCGCCGGCAGTCGAGATCCGCGGCTTTTCGTGGCTCATTTAGCGGCTCCTGCAGCAGAACAGCCGATGTAGCGGCTTTTTTCCACCTGCGCTACCGGCTTGGTTGCAGGCAGCCGGTATTCCTGTGGAGGGGGGCCTGCCAGCTTTTCTAATCGTCGCCGCGGTTTTCGGCAGCGTCATCTTTTCTGCGGGCGGCGTGGCTAAAAGCGTGGCTCCATGAGAGCCGCTGTTTTGAGCGTTTACACACCAAAGGCGCGCCTTGGCGGTGCACACCTTGCACTGGGAGCCGGTGCCTGTGCGAGCTGTATCGCACACCAAAGAGGAGGATATTCCATGCGACGCATCATCGCGAATATGTCGGCCGCCGCCTGCGCATTGCTGCTGGCGGCTCCGGTTCTCAAAGCCGAGACGACCGTGAATAACGACGCGACTAGCGAAGTTCTTCAGATGAGTCCCTCTGAAGTTCCCCAGATGAGCCCCTCTGACGAGGCGAACGACGACGCCTCTGTTGATGCCACGACAGAGGCTACCTACAACCGGTGGGTTTGCCACGCGCAGCCGCGCAGCTTCCACGCCCGGCGCTTCTTCGGCTACAGCCAGTGGTTCCAGGGTGGCTCCGGGGCCGGACAGCAAGCGCACCAGTTTGCTTACCAAAGAGCTCTCAGCAACTGCAGGTCTCGATATGGGCGTCGCTGTTACAGCGACTTCCAACGGGACTGCCGCGTCGATAGGCGCTGACGCGCCGCGGGCGGCGGCGGCAGTCGCCGCCTTTCTTGAGAAGCGGCACTCCGGGTGAGACTCGCTCTACTCGAACGAGAAGCGAAACTTCAGATTCACTTTCGCGTCCGCCTCGTCGCTTACGGCGGTCTGTGTCTGGGTGGTCGTCGTGGTCGTTTGCTCGCCAGCTTTCTTCATTTCGTAGACGCCGGAGAAGGTGATGTTGTCGTGGATCTTATATTCCGAAGACACCTCACTCGACGTCTGATCGGCGCGTAGAACGACATCGATGTCGTCGCCCAGATCGAGCGGCAGGTTGAGCTGGGGGACAGGACTGCCGTCGATGGCTGATGGGTGGGTCGTGATGTAGACGTTGCGCACCACGTTCTGTCCGGAGAGATCGAAGAGTTTCTCGACCGGTTGCTCGAACTGTCCAAGGATCAGGTTCGCCGCTTCCGAGGCAGCGACGTTCTGCGTCTCTTGGCCGAGCGAGCGGTTTTCCTCCGGTAAGGTACCGCGCGAGAGCAGTACGAGGATCTCGAGCTTGCTGATCGGCGTACCTGTCTCGCGCGTCGGCGGATCGACCGAAAACTCGACGGTTGGATTCGAAGCACGGCCGGTGATGTTGATGTAGACCCGGTAGGCATCGACGTCACTCACAGCGACGATGTCGAGGCTCGGATCGGGCTTGACGGGGTCGTCGAAGGTGACGAGGCCACGAGTGATCTGGAAGTCCTGTTTGTAGCTGAATTTGCCTTTGTCGACTTCGACCTGACCGGTCACGACGGGCGCGATGTCGGTGCCCTTGATGTGCAGGTCAGCTGACATCAAGCTCTGCAGGTTGCGGTTGTGGATATTGATCGACTTGTTGGCGGAGACGTTGAGATCAAAGGTGACAGTCGGCTTCTCGGCGACGACCGAGGCCGTGAACGATTTCTCTCGCAACCAGTTGATGATTTCGTCGCGGATATCGACCTCGCGAGTCGAGCGAGCCTTGTTGATCACGATATCGCCGCCGACTTTGAAAGGCAGGCCTTGGCCCGAGATCGACAGGTTGCCACTAACCTGTGTTTCGAAGCTCTTGAGAAAAGCGACGGGGTAGATGATGGTGGCGTCGGTGAAGGCAACGTCTACCTGCGATTGGTCGGGCGTGGTGTTCAAGAGGTTGAGCGTGCCGCTGGCGGTCACGCTCCCCGAACCCTTCTCAGCCGCGAGCGTGTCGATGACTAGGTGGCCTCGGCGGTAGAGTACGCGCAGGTGTACATTGCGAAAGGCCGGCCGCAGGTCGGCGATGGCCAGCGTCACCGGGCGCCAGCTCGCGGCGATGAACGGATTGGGCTTCAAGTCGGTGATCTCGACGGTTGGGTCCGGGTCCGTAGCCGGTCCGTCCACGGTCGCGACGACCCGCAGCTTGCCTTCGGCTGTATCGATTTCTTGGGTGAAATCCTTAATGAGCCCGACATCGACGATGCTTTCGAGCCGTAGGCCGAGCCGCTCAGGTGGGTGGCTCTTGTCGAGCGAGACGCGCAGCTGCAGGTCCTTGCCGGTCAGATCGAGGTTTCTGCCTTCGGCGAAGCGCCAGCCTTCCTTAGTGAAGAGCAGCTTCACCGGCTGCTCCTGCTTGAGCGCTAAGACGCGTGTTTGCGCCGCGACATCCCGTACATACTTGCCCCGTAGGTCTTTGATCTCCAGCTCGCCTTTTGAGCGCCACCAATCCGCGAAAAGACCCTGCATGCGCCAGTCGGCCGTGAGGTAGAGGTAGTTGCGCGGGTCAGCGGAAAAAAACGTGGTACCGAGCGCCCTGAGGTCCATGCGGTTCAGGTGGAAGAACCATTCATAAGGGATGCCGGTTTTTGTGAGATCGAACGCCAGGCGGCCCGCAAACGCGCCGCCGCCTTGATCGGCGACGAGGTTCACCTGCCCTCCGTGGAAAAAGCCTTTGAAGTGGAGCGGCGAGAGCTCGCTGTTAAATACTGATGGCCTCACGACAGCACCGGCGAAGGTGCCCTGCAGGTCGTCCAGTTCGCCTTGCGCTTTGACAGTCGCACTCAACATCCCGCTGATGCCGGCTTCTTTCAGGTAATGTCCGGCAAAGGGCAGGGTGCCTAGCATGTCGGCGACCGTGGCGGCGCCCAGGGGCTGACCTCCTCCTTCGGTGGCGTCATCGGCAGTCGAGATCTCGGCGGTGAGTCGGTCTTTGGCGCTGAGTCCCAGGGCGCTCCAAATATCATCCCGCACGGCGGCGGCCGGAGTGCGCTGGTGGGTAAAGCGCGCGGTGACGGCGAGGCTGCCGCGGCGTGCACGCAGGTCGTCGCTCGCCCAGCCGGTGCTCGTCGCTCGCAAAGTCCCCGTCAGCGCATCGAAGAGCGGCTCGCCGTCGAAGGTTCCGCTCACGAGCGCGAGCTTGACCTGTCCCTTGGCGGCGAGCGGCCGATAGAGCGGCAGCGTGAGGTCAAAGTCGAGTGCTTTGACGCCGATCGCGAGTGTTTTACCACCCATCAGCGCGGCGTAGGCTTTGCCAAAGTCGGCCGGAGCGAGGTCGCGCGCATGGAGCTGCGTTTTTAGCTGGTAAGCGGCCGTCGCTATGTCCAAGCTGCCTGTGGGAACCCGGATCAGACCGCCGCCGGGAGGTTTGGCTTCGATGTGCTGCCATTTGACGAGGTCGCCGTCGATGGTCGTCTGGCCGGTGACGCTGCCGAGCGGAATGCCCATGATGGTAGTGTTTGCCGCGGCAAAGCGCGTATCGATCAACACGTGATCTGGCGGGCCATGGATGTCGGTCGTCATGCTCGCTGTCCCGGTGAGCGGGCGCGTGGCGAAGTACTGTCCGAGCGCGAGCTTGAACCCACTTGAGTGCAGCTGAACGGCCAGGGTCGTTTGTTTGTCGTAGGCGATGTGGCCTGTGATGTCGATCGGCGAGACGCCTTTGGCGTCCGCCGGCGCCTCGGGGACTCCAGCCTTGGGAGTGCGCGTGGTTGCATCCGCGGGATGGTAGCAAACACCATGGGTGCCGTCGAAATCGAGGCGCGTGTCGGTGACGCCGAGATGGACGGCAAGACGACAGTTCGGCGAACGGGGGAACCGTCCGTGGTCTATGGGAGTCTCGGGGAGTTGAATATCGGCGAATTGGGCCGTCGCCGCGACGTCGATTTTCAAAGGGTCGCTTGTGCCGACGATGTGCAGGTCGGGGCTGACGAGCGCGGCGTCGACTAAGCGGAAGTCGATGCCGAGGGCGTCGAGCAGATCGATAAGCCTCAGCCCACTCGGTGCCGCGTGGAAGTCGAAGCTCCCCGGATCATCGAAGCGAATCGTTCCTGAGCCTTTACCGTAAGACTTGTCGCCGATCCGCACGTCGATGGCGGGAAACGTGACGGCGTCCGGCGTCAGCTCGAAGCGCGCCGTGCTGTCATAGAGACGATAACCATCGAGTCGGCCGTCCTTTACCTGACCTTGGCCTTTGACGACCAGCTTGGCCGCCGCTTGCTGGTCGGCGATGGGGAGATCGTAAGCCAGGTTGATGTCGCCTGCGAACGGGCCATGCGTGTCAGAAAGGTCGAGGTAAGAGCCGAGCAGCGACAGGTCGCCGGTCATATGTCCCGCGGCGGCTAACGTGAACCGGGTCAGCGGGCTCGTATGCTCGAACCGCCCTCGGGGAGCGGTCAAGAGGTCGCCATGAGCGTGCCCGTCGAAATTCAAGCGCTCGCCGGCGACCTTAAGATGGTCGGCGGTGAAATGCTGGCCGTCAAGCGTGACGCTCGCCGCGAGCGAGGTATCCTCGAGCATCGATGAGGGACCCAGTGCGACGTTGGCCGACTTGATGCCGAGCTCGGCCTTGATTTCATGCCAGCTGAGAAAATTCAGGTCGAGATCGACACCCACCAGGGACGCGTCGGCGTAAGCCGTTTTAAGCGGTACGCGCTCTTCGCCGAGCGGCGCTTCCACGTAGATTCGCGCGTTCGTCAAGAGCACGCGCGAAACCGGTAGGTCGAACGCGGGCGGCCAGCGCACGGGCGCAGGTCCATTCGGCTCCGGAGCCGGGTGTTTCAAGAAGCCGGCGAACTTCCAAGGCGGCGGCCAGACGAGCGTGAGGTCGCCGGCT
>Ga0164242_10006487_pt1 | contig 12859 bp, 9 predicted proteins | sample OricomgcompostMG_FD_108783 | JGI IMG/M metagenome (GOLD analysis project Ga0164242, IMG submission 108783) | Miracle-Growth compost microbial communities from Emeryville, California, USA - Original compost - Miracle growth compost (MG) ... | reverse complement strand
GTCGGCGCCGCCACGATCGCGGCGACGATCAGCGCGCCGTGGCGTGGCCGCCGGCTCGACCAGGTCGGGCTGCGCAGGGCGATCGTCCCGTCCCTGGTCGTGCTCACCGCCTGCTGGTCGGTCGCACCGTTCGTCGGCTACTGGGCGCTGCTGGTGCTCGCCTCGATCGCGAACCTGTTCCTCGTGCCGTCGTTCTCGGTTGTGCGGCAGGCGCTGATGCACGCGGTGCCGGACGAGCTGTGCACGTCCGCGCTCGCGGTCGACTCCGTTGTCGTCGAGATCTCCTACATGATCGGACCGGCGCTCGGCGTGCTGCTCGCGACGTACTGCGACACCGCGTGGGCGCTGTTCGGCTGCGAGTTCGCGTCCATCGCCGGCAGCGTGCTGCTCTGGGTGGCGAACCCGGCGCTGCGGGTCGACGAGGTCGGCGCGATCGCGCACACCACCCGGATCCGGGAGTGGATCACCGGAACCGTCCTCGCCGTCTGCGTCATGGTCCTGGCCGGCTGCATCGTGCTCACCGGTACCGACGTCGGCGTGGTGGCCGCGCTGCGGCACCTGCACCACCAGTCCTGGATCGGCTGGGAGCTCGGCATCTGGGGCCTGGGCTCGGCGATCGGCGGCGCGGTCTACGGACTGCTGCACCGGCGCATCCCGGTGCCGCTGCTGCTGATCCTGCTCTCCGGCGCGACGCTGCCGATCGTCCTCGCCCGCTCGGCGTGGCAGATCGCGGTGCTGCTGCTCGTCGCCGGGCTGTTCTGCGCGCCGACGATCGCCGCCAGCGTGGACGCGGTGTCGCGGGCCGTGCCCGAGCGCGTGCGTGGCGAGGCGCTGGGCTGGCACGGCTCGGCGATCACGGCCGGCAGCGCGATCGGCTCGCCGGTCGCCGGGTTCGCGATCGACAAGGTCGGCTGGCACGGCGGCTTCGTGCTGCCGAGCATCGTCGGCCTGGTCGTCGGCGTGCTCGGCCTGCTGACCCTGCGCCGCTCGCGCGGCACGCACGGCACGCCGGCGCCGGCGCGCAGCCCGCAGGGAACGCCTGCGGCACTGGCCGAGCCGGCCTGACCCCGGCCGCCGCCCGGCCGCGACGCTGGCTAGCGTCAACCGCATGGAACAGCGCACCCTCGGCCGCACCGGACGCCGTGTCTCCGTCGTCGGCCTCGGCACCTGGCAGCTCGGCGCCGACTGGGGCGACGTCGACGAGTCCACCGCCCTGGACGTCCTCGCCGCCGCCGTCGACAGCGGCGTCACCCTCTTCGACACCGCCGACGTCTACGGCGACGGCCGCAGCGAGCAGACGATCGGCCGCTTCCTGCGCGAGCACCCCGGCACGGACGTGTTCGTCGCGACGAAGATGGGCCGCCGGGTCGAGCAGGTGCCGGCCAACTACGTCCTGGACAACTTCCGCGCCTGGACGGACCGGTCGCGCGCGAACCTCGGTGTCGACCGGCTCGACCTCGTCCAGTTGCACTGCCCGCCCAGCGCCGTCTACGACGACCAGGCGGTCTACGACGCGCTCGACACCCTCGTCGAGGAGGAGCGCATCGCCAACTACGGCGTCAGCGTCGAGACCGTCGCCGAGGCCCTGGCCGCGCTCGAGCACGACGGCGTCGCCAGCATCCAGATCATCCTGAACGCGTTCCGGCTCAAGCCGCTCGAGCGGGTACTGCCGAGGGCGGACGAGCTCGGCGTGGGCATCCTCGCCCGCGTGCCGCTCGCGTCCGGCCTGCTGACCGGCCGCTACACGAAGGACACCACGTTCGCGCCGGACGACCACCGCAACTACAACCGGCACGGCGAGGCGTTCGACGTCGGCGAGACGTTCTCCGGGGTCGACTTCGAGACCGGCGTCGCGGCCGCCCGGCAGTTCGCCGCGCTCGCACCCGACGGCGTCACGCCGGCCCAGCTCGCGCTGCGCTGGGTCATCGACCGGCACGGCGTCACGTCGGTGATCCCGGGCGCCCGCTCGGTCGAGCAGGCGCGCGCGAACGCGTCCGCCGCGCGCCTGATGCCGCTGGACGACGCGCTCACCGGCGAGATCGCCGACCTGTACGACCGGCGCATCCGCGCCTCGGTGCACGACAAGTGGTGACCGCCGACCCGGCACAGCTGTGCGCGTTCGTCGCCGGGCTGCCCAAGGCCGAGCTGCACGTCCACCACGTGGGCTCGGCCTCGCCGCGCATCGTCGCCGAGCTGGCCGCACGGCACGCCGGCAACACGCCCGTCCCGGCCGACCCGGAGCTGCTGGCCGACTACTTCACGTTCACCGACTTCGCGCACTTCATCGAGGTGTACCTGTCGGTCGTCGACCTGATCCGCGATCCGCAGGACATCTGGACGCTCACCTACGAGCTCGCCCGCGAGCTCGCCGGCCAGAACGTCCGCTACGCCGAGCTCACCCTGACGCCGTACTCGTCGATCATCCGGGGCATCGCGGCCGACGCGTACTGCGAGGCGGTCGAGGACGCCCGGCGCCGCGCACACGCCGACTTCGGTGTCGCGCTCGCGTGGTGCTTCGACATCCCCGGCGAGGCCGGTGTCCCGGCCGCGGACATCACCCTCGACGTCGCGCTGAACAACCGCCCGGACGGGCTGGTCAGCTTCGGCCTCGGCGGGCCCGAGATCGGCGTGCCTCGCGGCCAGTTCGAGCCGCACTTCCGGCAGGCGATCGCGGCCGGGCTGCGCAGCGTTCCGCACGCGGGGGAGTCGACCGGGCCGGAGACGATCTGGGACGCGGTGACGCTGCTGTCGGCCGAGCGGGTCGGCCACGGCATCGCCGCCGCGCAGGACGAGCGGCTGATGGCGTTCCTGGCCGAGTCCGGCATCCCGCTCGAGGTCTGCCCGACGTCGAACGTCTGCACCCGCTCGGTGCCGTCGCTGGCCGAGCATCCGCTGCCTGCCCTGGTCGCGGCGGGCGTGCCGGTCACGATCAACTCCGACGACCCGCCGATGTTCTCGACGACCCTGAACCGCGAGTACGAGATCGCGGCGCAGCTGCTGGATCTCGATCTCACCGGTGTCGCCGACCTGGCGCGCGCGAGTGTGCGGGCGAGCTTCCTGGACGGGCCGGGGCAGCAGGCGATCCTGGCCGAGATCGACGCCTACGCCGCCTCCTTCTGACCCGATCGTGGCTGCCGCACCGCCGCTGGGACGGCGGGGCAACCACGATCGGCGTCAGGCGGCGCACACGCCCAGGACGTCCGCGAACGCGGCCCGCCCGGCGTCGGTCACCGTGACGGCCCGCCCGCCCGGACGCCGCTCGACCCACCCCGCGTCGAGCGCGCGGGTCAGCACGGCGGCGCCGAGCGCGCCGGCGAGGTGATGGCGCTGCTCGCTCCAGTCCACGCAGAACCGCAGCAGCGGACGTGCCGATGCCGGGCGCTCGCGCAGCGCACCCAGGTCGACGCCCAGCTCGTCCAGCACCGGTTCCGCCGACGCGCCGAGGCGGTAGGGCGCGCGGGCGACCGGCGCCGAGAGCCGGTCCGCGCCGCGTTCGACGCCGCGCCGGCCGTCGGTCCGCTCGAGCACCCCGCGGTGCAGCAGCGCCTCGGTCACGGCGACGCCCCAGCGCCCGGCGAGGTGGTCGTAGCAGGTCCGCGCGGCCCGCATCGCTGCCGCCCGGGTCGACTCGCGCAGTGAGCTCACCGGCGGCTGCGGCGCGATCACCGCGAGCGCCTCGACCGCGGCGGCCACCGCCGGGCCGGCGAGGCGGTAATAGCGGTGCCGGCCGGACCGCTCCACGGCGAGCACGCCGCCCTCGACCAGCTTCGCCAGGTGCTCGCTCGCGGTCGACGGCGAGACGCCGCCCTCGGCCGCGACCACCGAGGCGGGCAGCGCGCGACCGTCCACCAGCGCCGTGACGATCCGGGCCCGCGTCGGGTCGGCGAACAGCGCAGCGACCGGCGCGATGTCGGCGGGGCGGGCGAGGGAGGTAGCCATGGCTCCATCGTGCCCCGGGAACGTTTCGGTGCGCGCCGAAGCGTTCGGGGCACAGTCTGGAGGGGATGACCACCACCGACACCGCCGCCCGTCCGGGCCGCGTGCTGACGGTCATGTGCGCGGGCATGTTCCTCGTGCTGCTGGACGTCACCGCGGTCAACGTCGCACTGCCCCGCATCGAGTCCGGGCTCGGCCTGGGCGTGTCCGCGCTGCAGTGGGTGGTCGACGGGTACGCGGTCGCGATCGCCGGGCTGCTGCTCGCCGGCGGCTCGCTCGGCGACCGGCTCGGCCACCGCCGGGTGCTGCTCGGCGGCTTCTCGCTGTTCGGGCTCGCGTCGCTCGCCTGTGCCCTCGCCCCGAACGGCGCGATGCTGGTCGCCGCCCGCGCCGCCCAGGGCGCCGGCGGAGCGCTGCTGCTGCCCAGCACGATGGCCGTGATCGCCCAGGCCTATCCGGAGCACGGCGCGCAGGCCCGTGCGCTCGGCGTGTGGGCGAGCATCTCCTCGCTCGCGCTGCCGGCCGGACCGCTGCTCGGTGGGGTACTCGTCGGCAGCATCGGCTGGCGCTGGGTGTTCTGGCTGGACGTCCCACTGGTCGCCGCCGCGCTGGCAGCAAGCCTCCGCCTCGTCGCGCGCGACGATCCCGACCCTGTCGTCCGCGCCCGGCGGTTCGACATGTCCGGGCTGTGCCTGCTCGTCCTCGGCCTGGCCGCGACGGTGTTCGCCGTGATCGCGGGCGGGCACCACGCGCCGGCCGTCGAGATCGGTGTCGCCGCGGTGCTGGCGGCGATCGGCCTGGGCGCCGGGGTGCGGGTCGAGCGGCGCGCCGAGCATCCGGTGCTGCCGGTCGACCTGCTGCGCCACGCGCCGTTCCTCGGGCCGAACGTCGTCGCGCTGACGATGAACCTCGTCTTCAACGGGCTGCTGTTCGTGGCGACGCTGTACCTGCAGGACGTCCGCGGCTGGTCGCCGCTGCTCTCGGGCACCGGGGTGCTGCCGCTGGCGGTTCCGCTGGTGCTCCTGGCACCGGTGTCCGGACGGATCACCGCGGCCCGCGGCCCGCGCGCGGCCGTCGTCGCCGGGACGCTGGTCGCCGCGGCCGGGTCGCTGCTGCTGCTCGGGCTGGACGTCCACGGCGGTACGGCGTTCCTGCTCGTCGGCTTCGGGCTGCTGGGTTGCGGCGCCGGGCTCGTCACCGCCTCGGTGGTGGCGGCGGTCGTGCGCGCCACGCCCGCCGACCGTCCCGGGCTCGCGACGGCGATGTCGAACACCGCGCGGCAGACCGGCACGGCGTCCGGCGTCGCGGTCTTCGGCGCGGTCGCCGGCTCGACCTCGGCGGCGGGGTCGTTCGTCGCGGCGATCCACCACCTTGCCGTCGTCGCCTGCGTCCTCTGGCTGGCCGCGTCGCTCGTGGCTGCCCGGACGATCGCCACCGGCCGTACCGGGCAGCCGGCGGGGTAGGCACGCCGAATAGGGCGAAAACGCCACGAGCCGGAACGGAGATGGAACACTGTCCGGGCGCGGCTGCACGACGCCGCGTGATCCGGGAGGTCCTGCTCGTGCGAGTGCACGCTTCGAAACGGTTCGTCGGCACCGCCGCGGCCACCATGGCCACCATGGCTACCGTGGCCGTCGGGTTCGGCGCGGCCGGGGGAGTCCTGCCCGCCGGCGCGACCCCGCCGCCCGCGAGCTTCACCGAGTACGCGCGCGCCGAGGTGCCCCCGCTGCCGCAGGGCTGGCCCCTGGCCCGGACTGCGAGCAAGAGCGGCGCCACCACGGTCGTCCCCGGCGTGCTGCACTACTCCGAGAACTTCGTGCTGCCGCACACCCGGGAGCGCGCGAACGTCCTGACCGTGAACCTCAACCGGGCGGGGCTGCGCCTCGGCGTCGTCGCCGCCCACGACCGGGTGATCAGCCCGAAGGACGAGAGGGTCACCTCGATGGCGCGCCGGACGGGCGCGGTCGCCGGCATCAACGGCGACTACTTCGACATCAACGCCGACGGCGCGCCGCTGGGCGGGGTCATGGTCGACGGCGCGCTGCTGAAGAGCCCGACGCCGGACCACCAGGCCACGCTGACGATCGACTCGGACGGGACGGCGCACATCGGGCAGGTGACGTTCACCGGCGCGATCACCTCGACCCGCACGACCGCGACCGGTGTCATCAAGACCGTCCACCACGTCCTGTACTCGCTCAACAGCGTTCCGGACGCGGCCAAGGGCAAGATCACCGAGCTCACGTCCGCGCTCGGGCCGGACCCGCTTATGCCGGACGGCCTCACGCTGGTGACCGGCGTCCCGGTCGCCGGCGGGATGATGGTCTCGGCCGTCGAGCCGTCGCCGGCGGTCCTGCCGCGGCTGACGGCCGGGCAGCTCGGCCTGCTCGCCGGGCGCCGCAACGGCACGTGGCTGCAGTCGCTCGTGCCGGGGCAGGTGCTGCAGCTGAGCTCGTCGCTGTCCGACCCGGACGCGCAGCAGATGCTGAGCGGTCCCGCGGTGATCGTCCAGAACGGCGCCGTCTACAGCGACCCGACCGGGCATCCCGACAACGGCGTCAAGAACCCCGAGACGATGGTCGGCATCTCGCGCAGCGGGCGCACGCTGATGTTCGCGGTCATCGACGGACGGGCACCGGGCATGTCCGCCGGCGTCACGATCACGATGGCCGCGCAGTACCTCGTGGCCCACGGCGCGTGGAGCGGGATCCTGCTCGACGGCGGCGGCTCGAGCACGATGGTCGCGCGGACCACGGACCGCAAGACGCACAAGCGCGCGCTGCGCATCCTCAACCGGCCGTCCGACTCGACCGGCGAGCGACCGGTGGGGGACGGGCTGTTCGTCTACACGAGCTGACCTGTCACAGCCGGCGACTAGCCTGGAACGCATGCCCGATCCGTCCACTTACCGGCCCGCGCCGGGGACGATCCCGCTGGAACCGGGCGTGTACAAGTTCCGCGACTCGCACGGCCGGGTCATCTACGTCGGTAAGGCGAAGAGCCTGCGGCAGCGGCTGAACTCCTACTTCGCCGACGTCGCGGCGCTGCACCCGCGCACGCGCCAGATGGTCACCACCGCGGCCAGCGTCGAGTGGACGGTCGTCAAGACCGAGGTCGAGGCGCTGCAGCTCGAGTACACCTGGATCAAGGAGTTCGACCCGCGGTTCAACGTCAAGTACCGCGACGACAAGTCCTATCCGTCGCTGGCCGTCACGCTCTACGAGCAGTACCCCCGGCTGCAGGTGATGCGCGGGCCGAAGCGCAAGGGCGTGCGCTACTTCGGGCCGTACTCGCACGCGTGGGCGATCCGCGAGACGCTCGACCTGCTGCTGCGCGTGTTCCCCGCACGTACCTGCAGCGCCGGCGTGTTCAAGCGGGCCGGCCAGATCGGGCGTCCCTGCCTGCTCGGCTACATCGGCAAGTGCAGCGCGCCGTGCGTCGGCCGGGTCACCGCCGACGAGCACCGACAGATCGTCGAGGACTTCTGCGACTTCATGGCCGGCCGCACCGACACGATGATGCGCCGGATCGAGCGGCGCATGAACGAGGCGAGCGCCAACCTCGAGTTCGAACTCGCAGCCAGGCTGCGTGACGACCTCGAGGCGCTGCGCAAGGCGCTCGAGAAGCAGGCTGTCGTGTTCGGCGACGGCACCGACGCCGACGTCGTCGCATTCGCCGAGGACGACCTCGAGGCGGCCGTGCAGGTGTTCCACGTGCGCGGCGGGCGCATCCGCGGCCAGCGCGGGTGGGTGGTCGAGAAGACCGACGACACCACGACGACCGGCGACCTCGTCGAGCAGTTCCTGACTCAGTTCTACGGCTTGTTCGAGGACGACGGCTCCGAGATCCCGCGCGAGGTGCTCGTGCCGGTGCTGCCCGACGACGCGGGCGCGCTCGCCGAGTGGCTGAGCGAGCGGCGCGGGTCGCGGGTGAGCGTCCGGGTGCCGCAGCGCGGCGACAAGCGCGCCCTCGCCGAGACCGTCGCGCGCAACGCGTCCCAGTCGCTGAACCAGCACAAGCTCAAGCGCGCGTCCGACCTCACGGCACGCTCGCTCGCGCTGGCCGAGCTGCAGGACGCGCTGTCACTGCCGGTCGCGCCCCTGCGCATCGAGTGCTTCGACATCAGCCACGTGCAGGGCACGAACGTCGTCGCGTCCATGGTCGTGTTCGAGGACGGCCTGGCCCGCAAGAGCGAATACCGCCGCTTCGCCATGAGGAGCGGCACCGGGGACACCGACTGGATCGCCGAGGTGATCCGCCGCCGCTTCCTGCGCTACCTGGACGAGCAGGTCGAGGACGGCGCCGACGCCGACGCCGAGCACGGCGCCGAGCCCGCCCGTCCCGGCATCGACCCGACCACCGGCCGGCCGCGCAAGTTCGCCTACCCGCCGAACCTCGTCGTGGTCGACGGTGGCGCGCCGCAGGTCGCCGCGGCGCAGGCCGTCCTCGACGAACTCGGCATCGACGACATCGCGCTGGTGGGCCTGGCGAAGCGGCTCGAAGAGGTGTGGCTGCCGGGCGAGGAGTACCCGACGATCCTGCCGCGCACATCCGAGGCGCTGTACCTGCTGCAGCGGGTGCGCGACGAGGCGCACCGCTTCGCGATCACGTTCCACCGCGAGAAGCGCTCCAAGGCGATGACGACCTCCGCGCTCGACAACATCCCCGGACTCGGCGAGACACGGCGCAAGGCGCTGCTGCGCGAGTTCGGTTCGATCAAGCGGCTGCGGGCCGCGACGGCGGACGAGATCGTCGACGCCGTCAGCGGGATCGGCCCGCGCACGGCCGCCGCGATCGTCGCCGCGCTGCACCGCGACGATGCCGAGCGCACACCCGCCCTCAACGTCACGACCGGCGAGATCCTCGACGACGAGTTGCCCACCCCCTCCCGCGATCCGGTGTCGGGGGACCAAGATGGGCACCGGCAGGACGACCCGCGTCCGGCCGGGAGGGGCCGATGACCGAAGGCGGACGGTTGCAGACGGTGGTGATCACCGGGCTGTCCGGCGCGGGGCGCAGCACCGCGGCCAAGGTGTTCGAGGACCTCGGCTACTACGTGGTCGACAACCTGCCTGCCGATCTCGTCAGCACGATGGTCGACCTCGGCAGCCGCAGCCAGGGCGCGGTCACCCGGCTGGCGATCGTGCTGGACGTCCGCAGCCGGGCGTTGTCTCCCGACCTGCGCACCGTGCTGGCCTCGCTCGGGGAGCAGGGCACGAGCGCGCGCATGCTCTTCCTCGAGGCGTCCGACGACGTCCTGGTGCGCCGCTACGAGAACGTCCGGCGGGCGCATCCGCTGCAGGGCGAGGGGCGGCTGGTCGACGGCATCGCCACCGAGCGCGCCCTGCTCGCGCCGCTGCGTGACGAGGCCGACCTCGTGCTCGACACCAGCTCGCGATCGGTGCACGAGCTGCGCCGCGCGATCGAGGCGGCGTTCAGCGAGGGCGGCAGCCTCGACGGGACACCCGACCTGCACACGACGATCGTGTCGTTCGGCTTCAAGTACGGATTGCCGGTCGACGCCGACCTCGTGGTCGACGTGCGCTTCATCCCGAACCCGTACTGGGTGCCCGAGCTACGTGATCTCACCGGCAAGGACGAGCAGGTGCGCAAGTACGTCCTCGACCAGCAGGACGCGATGACGTTCCTCGACACATATACAGCCGTCCTGGACATCATTACGGCCGGCTACCGGCGGGAGAGCAAGCGCTACCTGACCCTCGCGGTCGGTTGCACCGGCGGCAAGCATCGTTCGGTCGTGATGTCGCAGGAGCTCGCCGACCGGCTCACCGCCTCGGGCGTCCGGACGACGGTCGTGCATCGGGATCTCGGCCGTGAGTGACGCGCGGCCGGTCAAGGCGGTCGCGCTGGGCGGCGGGCACGGGCTGAGCGCGTCGCTCGCGGCGCTGCGGCTCGTCACCACCGACCTGACCGCCGTCGTGACCGTCGCCGACGACGGCGGGTCGTCCGGGCGCATCCGGCACGAGTTGAACGTCCTGCCGCCGGGCGATCTGCGTATGGCGCTGGCCGCGCTCGCGTCCGACGACCCGGCACACCAGGCCTGGGCCGAGCTGCTGCAGCACCGGCTCGGCGGCGCCGGGGTGCTCGCGGGGCATCCCGTCGGCAACCTGATGCTGACCGGACTGCTCGACCGCGAGGACGCCGACCCGGTGGCGGCGCTCGCCCGTATGGGCGAACTCGTCGGCGCGGTCGGCACGGTGCTGCCGATGAGCCCCGTCCCGCTCAGCCTGGTCGGGTCGGCCGACCGGTTCGACCCGGCCGATCCCGAGCGCACGCGGCAGATCCGCGGCCAGGCCTCGCTCGCCGCGGCGCTGGGCCGCGTGCGCAGCGTCCGGCTGCTGCCGTCGGGTGCTCCGGCATGTGCCGCGGCCGTCGACGCCGTGCGTGCGGCCGACCTGGTCGTGCTCGGGCCGGGATCGTGGTTCACCAGCGTGGTGCCGCACCTGCTGCTGCGCGAGCTCGGCGTCGCGCTGGCGACGACGCGGGCCACGGTCGTCGTGACGATCAACCTCGTGCCGCAGCCGGGCGAGACCGACGACTACGGCCCGGTCGACCTGATCCGCATCCTGCGCGAACATGCCGAGCCGGTCGGCGGTCTGCGGATCGACGCGATCGTCGCCGACGAGGAGGCGGTGCTCGACACCAAGGAGTTGGCGGCCTACGCGCGCGAGGTCGGCGCCCGTCTCCTATTGTCGAAGCTCGCCGCGGACGACAACGCCGAGCTGCACGATCCGGTTCGGTTGAGCGAGGCCTTCCGTGAGGCACTCGGCGGGGGAGCTGCATCGACGCGTCTGGGACAGGGAGACACGCAATGGCGATGACCGCCGCAGTCAAGGACGAGCTCAGCCGGGTACCGGTCGCGAAGGCCAGCGCGCGCAAGGCCGAACTCGCCACGATGCTGCGCTTCGCCGGTGCACTGCACCTGGTCAGCGGTCACATCGTCGTCGAGGCCGAACTCGACACCGGATCCGTCGCGCGCCGGCTGCGCAAGGAGATCGCCGAGATCTTCGGTTACGGCTCCGAGGTGCAGATCGTCGCGGGCGGCGGGCTGCGCAAGGGCAGCCGGTTCCTGGTGCGGGTCGCGAAGGACGGCGAGGGCCTGGCCCGTCAGGCCGGGCTGGTCGACCTGCGCGGGCGTCCGGTCAAGGGGCTGCCGCAGGCCGTGGTCGCCGGCGGCATCGCCGACGCCGAGGCGGCCTGGCGCGGCGCGTTCCTCGCGCACGGCTCGCTGACCGAACCCGGTCGCGCCTGCTCGCTCGAGATCACCTGCCCGTCCGGCGAGGCCGCGCTGGCGCTCGTCGGCATCGGCAAGCGGCTCGGCGTCGCCGCGAAGGCCCGCGAGGTGCGCGGCAGCGACCGCGTGGTCGTCCGTGACGGCGACATGATCGGCGCCCTGCTGACCCGCATCGGCGCGCACGAGTCCGTCCTCGCCTGGGAGGAGCGGCGCATGCGCCGCGAGGTCCGGGCCACCGCCAACCGGCTGGCGAACTTCGACGACGCGAACCTGCGCCGCTCGGCGCGCGCCGCGGTCGCCGCCGGTGCCCGCGTCGGTCGTGCGCTCGAGATCCTCGGCGACGACGCGCCCGATCACCTGCTGCAGGCCGGCCGGCTGCGCATCGAGCACAAGCAGGCCTCGCTCGAAGAACTCGGTGCGCTGTCCGACCCGCCGATGACCAAGGACGCCGTCGCCGGCCGCATCCGCCGCCTGCTCGCGATGGCGGACAAGAAGGCGAGCGACCTCGGCATCCCCGACACCGAGTCGGCGGTCACCCCGGAGATGCTCGCCCCCTGACCGGGACGTCCCGATAGCCCTACTTCCCGGTAGCGCGGTAGGGACCGAACGCCCTACCGGCACCCGATAGGGTCGAGGGTGCGGCGCCGCGCGAGCGGTGCCCGACCTGGCCTGAACACCTCGGCAGCCGATGGCAGCCGCCGTACCCCGGGAGCAGTGCAGTGACCGTCCGCGTCGGCATCAACGGATTCGGCCGTATCGGCCGCAACTTCTACCGCGCCCTCACCGCTTCGGGCGCCGACATCGAGCTCGTCGCCGCCAACGACCTCGGCGACGTCAAGACGATGGCCCACCTGCTGAAGTACGACACGGTGCTCGGGCGCTTCCCGGCCGAGGTCGTCGCCACCGACGAGGGCATCGAGGTCGGCGGCAAGCTCATCAAGATCCTCGCCGAGCGCGACCCGGCGAACCTGCCGTGGGGCGACCTCGGCGTCGACGTCGTGATCGAGTCGACCGGCTTCTTCACCAAGGCTGCCGACGCGCGCAAGCACGTCGACGCCGGTGGCGCGAAGAAGGTCATCATCTCGGCGCCGGCGAGCGACGAGGACATCACGATCGTCATGGGTGTCAACGACGGCGACTACGACCCGGCCAAGCACACGATCATCTCCAACGCGTCGTGCACGACGAACTGCCTCGGCCCGCTGGCCAAGGTGCTCAACGACAGCGTCGGCATCGAGCGTGGGCTGATGACCACGATCCACGCGTACACCCAGGACCAGAACCTGCAGGACGGCCCGCACAAGGACCTGCGCCGCGCACGTGCAGCCGCGCTGAACATCGTGCCGACCTCGACCGGCGCCGCGAAGGCGATCGGCCTGGTGCTGCCCGAGCTCAAGGGCAAGCTGGACGGCTACGCGCTGCGCGTCCCGGTGCCGACGGGCAGCGCCACCGACCTGACGGTCACGACCAGCCGCGAGACCACGGTCGAGGAGATCAACGCGGCGATGAAAGCGGCCGCCGAGGGCCCGCTCAAGGGCATCATGAAGTACTACGACGCGCCGATCGTGTCCAGTGACATCGTCACCGACCCGCACTCGTCGATCTTCGACTCCGGTTTGACCAAGGTCATCGACGACCAGGCCAAGGTGGTGTCCTGGTACGACAACG
>Ga0164242_10006486_pt1 | contig 12860 bp, 11 predicted proteins | sample OricomgcompostMG_FD_108783 | JGI IMG/M metagenome (GOLD analysis project Ga0164242, IMG submission 108783) | Miracle-Growth compost microbial communities from Emeryville, California, USA - Original compost - Miracle growth compost (MG) ... | reverse complement strand
TTTAATAAAAATTTGTACGTTTCTCGTATCTGGAACCTTTAAATCCAAAATAAGAAATATATATATAGCAAAGGATAATGAGTACAAAAGCACCGGTAAGCGAAGCATCGTAGAGATCACCCCAAACCATTGGAATAATAGCTCCCCCTACTACAGACATTATAAGTACGGAAGAACCTTCCTCTGTGAATTTCCCCAAACCATCTATACCTAATGCAAAAATCGAAGGAAATTGAATGGAATTAAACAAACCTACCGCAGCAAGGATATAAAAAGCAATTACATCGCCTTTCGGAATAAAGATAAAGACAAGCACAAGGAATGCTGCAATAAGTGCATTAATACCTACTAATTTTCTCGGACTTATTTTTTGTAATAGTGCAGCACCGCCAAACCTTCCCAGTAATGCCAATCCCCAATAAAGAGCAACTACACTCCCGGCAATCATACCGGTAGATGCCACTCCTGCGAGATATCGTCCAATAGTAACCTCTGCCCCTACATAGGCAAATATGGCAAGACCGGCAAGGATAACGTGCGGGAATTGAATAATAAATTTCTTTGCACCATTCTCCGATTTGGGAAGTGGTTCTGCTGTTTCTGTTACCAATTTAGGTAATTTAGAAAAACCAACAAAAAGCGCAAGCAAAAAAAGTATCGCCCCTAGTCCAAGATAAGGCAACTGAACATATTTTATAGTAGCATCAATTAACTCATGGGTTGACATATTGGCTCTACTTGCTTCTGTAAAGCCTGCAATGCTCATAAACAAACCCGATGCAAAAAGGGGAGCAAGAAAAGCACCCAATGAATTAAAAGCTTGCACCAAGGTAAGCCTTGATGCTCCCCGTTCCTTTTTTCCCAACATTACTACATAGGCGTTTGCCCCAACCTGAAGCATGGTAATTCCGGCAGCAACAAGAAAAAGGGAAAAAATAAATAGATCGTAGGAAACGGCTTCCGAAGCAGGGTAAAAAAGCATAAACCCAAAACCTGCTACAACAAGGCCACTTATAATTCCGTTCTTAAAGCCATATCTATTAATGATTTTTCCTGCCGGAATAGCTGCCACAAAATATGTGGCAAAAAAGATAAAGTTTACGAGCAATGCCTGAGCAGGAGTCATGGCAAAAACAACTTTCAGCTGATCGACCAACATGAAGTTCAAAACCGTTATCAGCCCCCACATAAAAAACAGAGCTGCAAGTACAATCAAGACTCCTGTATAGCTGGATTTTTCACGAGTATATGACTGATTCATAATTTACTATATTGGGTTTATGCCTGCTATTAAATAGGATTACGTAAAATTGTACCTCAAGTTTAGTATTATTTTTTTATTTCAAGAAATATTTGAAGGAAATACAGAAAGCCTAAAAATAATAATGCTTGTCTTCCAACAGGAAGCATTGATACAGTGTTATCTATAAATAATAAATTGGTAAAATTAATTACCCGTCTGTCTTCACTTACCGATACAACATAGTTTGCTTCTTTTTTTATAGGATGTATCTAAAAAGGACATACATCTACTTATTTATAAACAATATATAAAATAAATTTAAAAAGTGCAGCCTTATTTTCAGCAGGCTGCACTTTTCAATATTTATCTATCAAAAAAAGGCTTTACTCTTTTAGGATTTCTCCTAAAAAAATAGTTCTTATTTCACGTTGAAGCTACCTTCCCCGATTTTATATCCATCGCCATAAATCTCAAGCGTATGCTTCCCGGATTTATAATCACTACCCTTTTCAAAAACAAAGGTAATTTTTTGGTTATTGCCTGTATAAAGAACACTTTGAGACATAGTATACATTTTTTCTTCTCCCTCCGCTGTGTTAAAAGAACCCCCATCTGTCCCGGTAAAAAGCACTGTACCGTCCGGTTCAATAACCCGCAAATCTATTTCTTTTGAATTTTGTGCAGCTACTTTATTTTCACCTAAAACCATGCTCACTTTAAGCTTTTGAAGCCGTTTATTTTTAAAGTCCGGTCCCTCATATTCTTTTCCTTTGCTGCTTATGGCTATTGGTACAATATTTTCCGCTTTCAAAACAGAAGCAATTGCAATTTTACCTTGCAATACATTACGTTCTTGCCGTATTTGATAAATTGAATCAGCCAAAGAACCTTTTTCTTCTTCAATTGTTTTCATTGCAACAAGCACGCTATCTCTTTGCATTGTCAATTGATCTATTTGTGCTTGTCGTGAGGCAACAACTGCCTGTACTGCGTCCACTTTTCGCCTAAAATAGGCAGCACTTCCCCGGGCATGTCTCAGATCATCTTTAAGTTTCTGTACATTTTCAACCAAAAGAAGCAGCGAGTCCTTGTCCAAGGCTAAGGCATCGGCTTTATCAGTCATTCTCTTTAATTGTAACTCAAGCGTATCTAATTGCACAAGTTGCCCGGCAATGGTTAAGCTATCCTTTTCCATTTTTACCGCATTTGCTTGTATAATCTTAGTTTTTGCTGTATCACGAAAAACCATAAAACCAAGTGCGCCGAGTAAGCCTACTGCAAGCAATACCATCAAGACCATCCCGATTCCTGATGATTTTTTTTCGGTCTTTTCCGCTTTGGTACTCTTCTTTTTTAAAGTAGCCGCTCTAGCTGCCTCCTCGGGCGATTTGGGCTTTACTTCCGATGCTGCCGTATTTTGTTGTTCTTGGTTTGGATTTTCTTCCATATTAAAGAAAGTTTAATTGCAAAAGGATTTATTTTCTTGAAATATAATTAAAGGAAGTCATTCTTGCAAAATAAAGGGATTAAGTTTCTTTCTTACAACTCACTTAAATCGCTTTTTTCAACAAATCCCTTAAAGAAATATAGTTATAAGAATTTATATAACAATGCATTAACCGGATAATTTTTACTAAAAGCCCTATCTGACCAAGGCAATCTATACAAGTGGTAATTAAGCAAATTATCAAGTCCGGTAATTATTAAAACCTCTAAGAGGTATAATTATGTAGTTATGCAAATAAGCAATTTTATCCGCATCTAGTGTATTGCATTCAGTTTAGGCAGCAATATCTTCAGTGCATTAAACCATCCCTTATCTTTATGAAAATCAAAAACCATTGGATAATCATCTACCGCCTGAAGATATTTGCGGGCAATGGGTTTATCGGAAATTAATTTGAAACCGAATTTGGTATAATAAGGAATTAAATGCGGTGCACAGGACAGGATAATGGATTCTACCCCAAGATTTAAAGCCTTTTCAAATATGTATTTAAAGACAGGGAGCGTGAAGACGGAATTGCGATGTTTTTTATCAATCATATAACGACCTACTTCCAAATAATGCTTCTCCAAAGGAAGGATAGTCCTTAATGCAGGATGGGTTTGTAACATTTCCGGAATATATTCGTCGGAATCTATAAACCGCAGTGTACCAATTGCCTTTTGCTTATAATAACAATTATAAACCGTGGCAATATCATCAAATTCATCCATACAATGTGCTTCATCCACATACTTGATTTCCTGATGGTAAATCTCAAACCGAAGGCGTTGGGTCGTTTCTTTTTCACCTGTGATGCCCGCATTCCTGAATTCCAGCTTGGGCTTGTATTTCTTATAAATAACTTCAAACAGAGTAAGATATTTCTTCTGCTCCGTTTTAATATTTTGCAACATATTGGAAAAGTATAATAAATAGCACAAGCACTATGCGCTATTCCTTATTGTAATCACAAACTTCCATAAAGATACGCACTTTCCCCAAAAAAAGCATTGGCGATAACATTACAACCCAAAAGTATTCCTATAACAGGCTATCTACAATGTATGTATTATATGTTCATTGGAACTTATTTTTTCAATTATATTTTTCTATAAAGTGCTCTTCTTTTTTATCCCAAATCGATGTATCTTTTATATTTTTGCACCATCATCTTTAAATTATAAAGTGGAGGAACTGACAGGGTATTGCAAATATTGCTCAACACTGGACAAAGACAATGTGCATGCACATTACCACGACCATGAATATGGATTTCCTATTGACAACGACAACGGTCTTTTTGAACGTCTTGTCTTAGAAATTAATCAGGCAGGATTGTCATGGTCTACTATTCTTCATAAGAAAGCCAATTTTCAACGGGCTTATGATGGCTTTGCTATTCAAAAAGTAGCCAATTACGGAGAAAAGGACAGGAATCGACTACTTTCTGACGCAGGCATTATTCGAAATAAATTAAAAATAAATGCAGCCATACACAATGCTCAGCAAATTTTGATACGCATTGAAGAATATGGTTCTTTTTCTGCTTGGTTGAATCATCATCACCCCTTATCTAATAAGGACGAATGGACAAAATTATTTAAGCGTACATTTAAATTTACGGGAGGCGAAATTGTAAACGAATTTTTGATGAGTACGGGATATTTACCCGGAGCACATTGCAATTCCTGCTCCATTCAAGATGAAATCATAAAAAAAGGACCCAAATGGCTGGAAAAATAAATTCCCGTATGTAAAAAAACTCAAAACTTACTCTCATTCTTTTCCTGCGTTTTATTTAAAAGAGTTTCCAACTTCTGAAGCTTGGTATTTCAAAAATTCTCATAGTATTCGATCCACTCCTGCAACTCACTAAATCCCTTTTGCTGTAGTTTGCAATACCGCTACTCAGAAAGGATGAGGGGAAAGCCAATACTGAAAGGGTGAAAGGAATCATTCTCCCACAAGTTAAATAGTTGGCAGTATCTCTACGTTTTTGATATAGTAGAACTCATATTAAAAACGAGCTGCCAGCAATAAATTGAGGTCTTTATATTTCAACTTCAATTTTCGGGCAATATAAGCATTGGTAAGATGCCCTTTATAAGTATAAACCCCTTTCATAAACCAAGATTTCGAAAAAATAAGCCCTTCAGTCCCCCCCCCCTTTGCTATTTGTAATAACATAGGTGTAAAAATATTACTAAAAGCCGTAGAAGCTGTTCTGGCAACCATAGAAGGAATATTGGGTACACAATAGTGAATCACATCATGCTTTCTATAGATAGGATTTTTGAGCGTAGTTGCTTTTGAGGTTTCAAAAACCCCTCCCTGGTCGATACTTACATCAATGATGACCGAATTAGGTTTCATTTCCATTACCATATCTTCGGTTACCACGCAAGGGCTACCTTCGTCTGCCCGAAGAGAGCCAATAGCAACATCTGTTTCCCGCAATTCTTTTCGAAGGGTAAAGGTATCTATGGTAGAAGTATAAATTTGAAGCCCAAGATCATGTTTTAAACGCCTCAATCGGTATAAGTGATTATCGAAGACTTTGACTTCTGCCCCTAAGCCTAAACCCGTACGGGCTGCAAACTCCGCCACAGTTCCGGCACCGAGAATTAATACTTTGGTTGGGGGAACTCCGGTAATACCCCCTAAAATAATCCCCTTTCCATTTATACTATTGAGATATTCCGCGGCAATAAGCATGACAGAGCTGCCTGCGATTTCGCTCATCGCCCTTACAACAGGCATACCGCCCACTTTATCTTCCAACAATTCAAAAGCAAGGCTTGTGATCTTCTGTTTATTGAGGCAATTTATATAGTCCGGTGTTATCATTGCAGTCTGCAAGGCACTGATGAGTGTCTTTCCGGAATGCATATAATTTATTTCCTGCAAAGTGGGCGGTTCAACCTTCAAAACAATATCTGCCTTGAAAACTTCTTCTGAGGCATAAGAAATAATTGCCCCATTTTCGCTGTATTCCTGATCGGTAAACTTTGCATATTTCCCTGCTCCCGCTTCCACAATAACCTCATGTCCATTTGCAGTGAGGATGCCTACCGCTTCCGGGGTAAGGCAAACCCTGTTTTCCATGCTTTCCATTTCCTTGGGGATGCCGATATAAAGATTTTTCTTTTTCTCTTCTACCCTAAGCAAGGCTTCCTGGGGATACAAGGCATGCCCTTTAGCCAGGACTTCAATTCCTCCTGTTTTCATTTTCGTAACAATCGAATTTGTCTTTGCAAATTTTCCTTTTCTTCAATGCTAATTTCCAGATAATGTTCCGGAAGTATACTGGTAATTTTATCGGGCCATTCAACAAGGCACAAATTGCCGGAGTCTAAATATTCTTCTACACCAATATCCAGAGCCTCCCTTTCATTCTTTATACGATAAAAATCAAAGTGATAAACAGTTTCGCCCGCTTTTGTTTCATATTCATTTACAAGAGAAAAGGTAGGGCTGTTTACATTGTCATACACTCCTAAATGTGCACATATTTTTTTGATTAATGTTGTTTTCCCTGCCCCCATTTCTCCCCAAAAAAGCCAAACTTTTACGCCATTCCCAAACTGCACAAGCTGTTCCGCTATAAAAGAAAGTTCTTCTATAGAATTACACAGGAGCTGATCGGCATTTTTTTCTAAAATCATTTAGACTCTAAAATTACAAAAGGGATAATCATTTCTTCCAGGGAAATCCCTCCGTGTTGGAAGGTATCTTTATAATAATTTACATAATAGTTGTAGTTATTAGGATAAGCAAAAAAAGAATCTCCCGTACCAAATACATAAGCGGAAGAAACATTGTTTTTGGGAAGGAAAAACCGCTCCGGTTTTCTTGCTACAAAAACATCTTTCTCCTCAAAACTCAAATTTTTACCGTTTTTATACCTCAGGTTTGTATTGGTGCTTCTATCCCCTACGATTTTAAAAGGTTTTTTCACCCGAATGGTGCCGTGGTCTGTTGTAATAACCAGTTTAAACCCTTTATTTACAATTTTTTTAATTGCTTCCAACAAAGGAGAGTGTACAAACCAGCTATGGGTAATAGAGCGATAAGCAGATTCATCCGGCGCAAGCTCCCGTATCATTTGTGTATCGGTTCTTGCATGGGAAAGCATATCTACAAAATTATACACAATTACATTCAAATCATTGCCCAGCAAGTTATTTATAGAATCGGATAAGTTTTTCCCTGCTGCGGTATTGGTAATTTTATTATAAGAAAATTTAAGGTCAAGCCCGTTTTTTTTCAATTGTTGCACAAGAAATTGCTCTTCAAAATTATTTTTCCCTTCTTCTTCATCGTCATTTACCCACCACTCCGGGTTTTTCTTTTCCATTTCTGAAGGCATCATGCCACTAAAGATTGCATTCCTTGCATAAGCAGTAGTAGTGGGAAGTATAGAAAAGTAGGTGCTTTCATGCGTAACATTATAATAGGCTGCTATAACAGGCTCTATAATTTTCCACTGATCGAAACGCAAATTATCTATGAGGATAAAAAATACTTTCTCTTTTTCTTTAAGTAAGGGAAATACTTTCTTCTTTAAAAGTTGATGACTCAAAACGGGTTTTTCGGCATTCGCATCATTCAACCACGTTTCATATTCTTCCATAATGAACTTCGCAAAATTGGAATTTGCCTCATTCTTCTGCATCTCGATAATATCCTTCATGCTTTTATTTTCGGTATTATCAATTTCGAGTTCCCAATAAATAAGCTTTTTATAAATTTCCGTCCACTCCTGGTATCCTATTCTTTCATTATAAGCCATGGCAATATTGCGAAAATCTTGCTGATAGCCTGTATTGGTCCTTTCCGTAACAAGTTTTTTATTTTCCAATATCTTTTTAACCGAAAGAAGTATCTGATTGGGATTGAGCGGTTTTATGAGATAATCGGCAATCTTTGAACCTATTGCCTCTTCCATAATCTGTTCTTCTTCGCTTTTCGTAATCATAATCACAGGAAGAGCGGGTTTAATGGAATTTATCTGGCTAAGTGTCTCGAGGCCTGACATACCGGGCATATTTTCATCGAGAAATACCAAATCAAATTTATCCTGATTTACTTTTTCCAATGCATCTGCTCCACTATGTACAGGAGTAACATCATATCCTTTCCCCTCTAAAAAAATTATATGAGGCTTCAGAAGATCAATTTCATCATCTGCCCATAAAATACTGTATCTTTGCATTGTTTTTTTCGTTTTCTCTATATACATAATATAAAGTTACATCAATTAAAAAAGTTTTGGTTAATAAAACAAATAGACCGCCTTTTATCTCAAAGTATAAATAAAGAGGATTTATACTAAAAAAAATATTTTATTGTTTACATAAAGTTTTCCTTACTAATTAGAATTGAAAGTATTTAAAACCCAATTGCAAATCAATTGAACAAGAAAAAGATATTTAACGATCCGGTATACGGATTTCTTACAATACCGGGAGAATTGATTTTTGATATTATAGAACACCCCTATTTTCAAAGACTAAGAAGAATACGACAACTAGGGCTTGCCGATTTGGTATATCCCGGTGCTCTACATACCCGTTTTCATCATGCCCTTGGGGCGATGCATCTCATGGGTATAACCTTAGACAGCCTGGCAAGCAAAGGACATCTTATCTCCGAAGAAGAAAAGGAAGCTGCTCAAGTTGCTATTCTCTTACATGATATTGGGCACGGCCCTTTTTCCCATACCTTAGAATTTAGTATTTTAAAAGAAGTATCACATGAGTATTTATCCGGTTTAATTATGAACCGGCTCAATCTGGAATTTCAAGGCAAGTTGTCCCTTGCTATTGATATGTTTAAGAATAACTACCCACGCAAGTTTTTTCATCAGCTTATTTCAAGTCAACTCGATATGGATCGGCTGGACTACCTCCAAAGAGATTGTTTTTTTACAGGTGTTTCGGAAGGAACGATTGGAACAGACAGAATACTTAAAATGCTGGAAGTAGTGGATGACCAACTTGCTATCGAAGAAAAGGGTATTTATAGCATAGAAAATTTTCTTACTGCACGCAGGTTAATGTATTGGCAGGTTTACTTACATAAGACAACCGTAAGTTCTGAAAAAATGTTAACGAGCATAATAAGAAGAGCTAAGTATTTAAAGCAAAATGGAATAGAAACGTTTGCTTCTCATCCTTTAAATATTTTTCTCGAAAAGGATATTTCATGCAACGATTTTGAAACAAACCTTGTCTATCTCGATGCATTCACTTCTTTAGATGATTATGATATTTGGGGTGCTATAAAAGTTTGGGTAAATCATAAGGATAAAGTTCTTTCTTATTTGTGCATGAATTTATTAAATAGAAAGCTTTTTAAAATTTCAATAACACCGGAAGCCATCGAGGCAGAAAGGATAGATGCTGTAAAAAACAGGATATCCAAAACTTTTTCTGCTTCTGCCGATGAGATTTCTTATTACTTACATGCCGGCATTTTAACAAATGCTGCCTATGTATCTAAAGTAGAAAGCATTAATATTTTAACTAAAAAAGGGGAATTGGTTGATGTAGCGGATGCTTCCGATCTTCCTAATATAAAAGCCTTAGGTAAGGTGGTTACCAAGCACTATCTATGTTGCCCAAAATCCGTATATTTGTAAAATTTCCCCTGTTAATAATAACCCATGGAATATACAACCAAAGAAATTGCGCATCTGATTGGCGGAGAGATTCAAGGTTCAGATGTTAAAATCAGAACCCTTTCCAAAATTGAAGAAGCACAGGAGGGAGCTATCGCCTTTCTTTCAAATCCCAAATATGAAAATTATATATATTCAACCAGTGCAAGTGCTGTAATCGTTAATAAGTCTTTTATCCCTAAAAATCAGATAAAGCCAACGCTCATATTGGTAGAAGATGCTTATACCAGTTTTACTACATTGCTTGAAGAATATACACGCATCCAAAGTTTCCAAAAAACAGGTACGGAACAACCTTGTTATCTTGGCAAAAACAGCCATATTGGCAAAAACATATACAGAGGCGCTTTTTCCTATATCGGTGATAATGTGAAAATAGGTGAAAATGTAAAAATATACCCATATGCCTATATTGGTGATAATGTATCTATTGGTAATAATACAATCATCTACGCAGGTGCTAAGATATATACAGACTGCATAATTGGCAATTATTGCACCATTCACTCGGGAGCGGTAATTGGGAGTGATGGTTTTGGGTTTGCCCCCCAAAAAGACGGTTCATTCAAGGATATTCCCCAAGTTGGAAATGTTGTACTTGAAAACCATGTAAATATTGGAGCGAACACAGTAATAGACTGCGCAACAATAGGTTCCACGATTATCCGGGAAGGGGTAAAACTGGATAACTTAATTCAAATTGCACATAACGTAGAAATAGGTAAAAATACGGTAATGGCTGCTCAATCAGGGATAAGTGGTTCTACAAAAATAGGCGCCAATTGTATGATAGGAGGTCAGGCGGGTTTTGCAGGGCATCTTAAAATTGCCAACCGCTCCAACTTTGCCGCTCAATCGGGAATAGGTGCAAACATTACAGAGGAAGGCAAAGCATATATGGGTTCTCCGGCCTTTGATTACGGCAAATATTTCCGGTCTGCAGCTATTTTTAGAAAACTGCCGGATCTCCGAAAAAGAATTGAGGAACTTGAACAAAAAATAGTAATTTTGTCCTCACCTGTTAAAAACTAACAGGTATTCTTTAATTTAAACGATTACCTATATAAATTTAATGTTTTCAAAACAGCATACTATCAAAGAACCTGTATCTGTTTCCGGTGTTGGCTTACATACAGGTGTTACCGTAAACTTATCCTTTCTTCCTGCCCCCCCGAACCACGGAATAAAATTTCAAAGAACCGATTTGGACGGAGCTCCAATCGTTGAAGCAGATGTAGATAATGTTGTAGATGTATCCAGAGGGACATCTATCGAAAAGAGCGGAGCAAGAATAAATACCGTAGAACATACACTCGCCGCTTTGATCGGCCTGCAAATAGATAATATTTTAATTCAGGTAGACGGTCCGGAAACACCTATAATGGATGGAAGTTCTAAACTTTTTGTAGAAGCACTTTTAAATGCCGGGCTTGAAGAACAAAATGCATTAAGGAACTTTTTTGAAATTCCACACAGTATATTTTATGAAGAACCGGAACGAAATGTCGAAATTGTAGCCCTTCCGCTAGACGATTACAGGGTAACCGTAATGGTTGATTATAACTCGCCCGTGTTGGGAAGCCAACATGCTTCCTTAACCAATATTTCACAATTTACAAAAGAAATTGCCTCCTGCCGCACCTTTTGCTTCTTACATGAACTTGAAATGCTTCAGAAGCAAAACCTTATTAAAGGTGGAGACTTAAACAATGCCATTGTCGTAGTTGACAGAATTGTAAAGGAAGAAGAACTGGAAAATTTGGCAAAACTTTTCAACAAACCAAAAGTAGAAGTTAAAAAAGAAGGTATCCTGAATAATGTAGAACTACGCTACAAAAACGAACCTGCCCGGCACAAATTACTGGATGTGATGGGCGATTTAGCCCTTGTTGGGAGGCCTATAAAAGGGCAGATAATGGCAGCCAGACCAGGACATGCAGCAAATGTAGCTTTTGCCCGAAAGCTTAAAAAACTCATGAAAGAAAGCTCGCGTTATCAGATTCCCCATTACGACCCTGCCCAGCCTCCGGTACTCGATGTAAATCAGATTTACGCTGCACTTCCACACGCCTATCCTTTCAGATTAGTAGATAAAATAATCTATCTGGATGAAACAATAGTTGCGGGGGTAAAGAACGTTACCATCAACGAACCCTTTTTTAGCGGGCACTTTCCGGAGAATCCGGTTTTCCCGGGCGTATTGCAAATTGAAGCAATGGCACAAACAGGAGGAATCTTATTATTAAATACGGTTTCTGACCCCGGAAACTACTGGACTTATTTCCTCACTATAGAAAATTGTCGATTTAGGAAGATGGTTGTTCCGGGAGACACTGTAATCTTTAAATGCGAATTGCTTGCACCTATAAAAAGAGGGATTGCCAAAATGCAAGGTCAGGCCTTTGTAGCTGGAAGCTTGGTTTGCGAAGCAGTTATGTCTGCAAGTATAGTAAAGAAAAACAACGGTAAAAAAGAAGAATGAGCCAAGCATTAGCATATATTCATCCTCAAGCAAAAATTGCTAATAATGTCGTTATTGAACCATTTTCAATGATCCACAAAAACGTGGAGATTGGTGAAGGTACCTGGATAGCTTCTAATGTAGTAATCATGGAAGGAGCAAGAATTGGTAAGAATTGTAAAATTTTTCCGGGTGCCGTTATTTCTGCTATACCCCAAGACCTTAAATTTAAAGGAGAAGAAACAACTACTGAAATCGGAGACAATACAACCATAAGAGAATGTGTAACTATTAACAGGGGAACAATAGATAAATACAAAACCGTAGTTGGGAAAAATTGCTTAATAATGGCTTATGTACATATCGGACACGATTGTATTATAGGCAATGAGGTTATTCTCGGTAATTCTACCCAATTGGCAGGGCATGTAGAAATTCACGATTATGCCATTTTTGGGGGAGCATGTGCCGTACAACAATTTGCAAAAATAGGAAGGCATGTTTACCTTGGAGGAGGTTCTCTGATACGAAAAGACGTGCCCCCTTTTACAAAAGCAGCAAGGGAACCTTTAGGCTATTGTGGCATCAATTCCGTTGGGCTTAGAAGAAGAGGCTATACCAACGAGCAAATACACGAAATTCAAGAAATTTACAGGATTATCTATCTCAAAGGCTTAAATAATACCATAGCACTTGATACAATTGATGTAAATTTTCCACCTTCCAAAGAAAAAGATGAAATCGTGAATTTCATAAGAACTTCAGACAGAGGCGTAATGAAAGGATTTGGGCAATAATGAAAATTACTGCCGAAAACCTTGGAAAGCGCTTTAACTATAACTGGGTTTTCAGAAAATTAAATTTTACCCTTAACCAAGGTGAAAGTATCGCAATTATAGGTCCCAATGGTAGTGGTAAATCTACTCTACTCCAAATACTAGCCGGTGTAATCCCCGCTTCCGAAGGTACAATGTCTTATACTTTG
>Ga0164242_10006485_pt1 | contig 12860 bp, 10 predicted proteins | sample OricomgcompostMG_FD_108783 | JGI IMG/M metagenome (GOLD analysis project Ga0164242, IMG submission 108783) | Miracle-Growth compost microbial communities from Emeryville, California, USA - Original compost - Miracle growth compost (MG) ... | reverse complement strand
GCTGATAATGTTGATGCAATTAATATCGGATTACGCCTATCTACAAATTGTTACTTTCCGGCGGCATCAGTTAGACATGGTACCAGCAAGTCGTGCTCATTGAGGCAAGCCGAAGTTACGTCGAGGAAGCCTGTTTGGTCCCTAGGTGTATGTAGCATAACAACAGACACTGACTGACACTCCCTCAGATCGCAACTCAACTGGCATAACCAGCACAAACCAACGCTTTCACGCCTCCTCATCCACCGCCTCCCCACGCGGCACAACCTCAGGCACACACCTCCAAGAACAACCCCTCCTCAAGAACGGCGCGCCCACAATCCGCACATGAACAAGCGGCCCCGTCCCGCCCCCGCCCCCGGCAGAAGACGAAGAAGACTCGTCCTCCTCCCCATCGGCAACAAACTCGAGCCACCTCGCGCGCGGACGCACAAAGGCGCGCCCGCACACGCAGCACCGCGGCAGGCCCTGGTACCGCGCGTCGGCGGCGGCGTCGAGGAGCGCGCGCAGGTGGTCCGGGGCGCCGGCGCCGAGCAGGTCGGCTAGGGAAGCGTCGTTGCGGGAGGCTCGCGCGGCGGAGAGGAGGGCGAGTTCGAGGAGGGAGGGCGCGCGGCTTGCGGGGTGGTGGGCGAGGAGGGATCGGGGCCGTTTGGGCCCTTGGAGCTCCCACTGCGACTCGAGGTCGACTTCTTGGCGGTCGTCGAGCCTGAAGTCGGAGTAGATGACCCCTGCGGTGTCGGTGTACTGCACAGGCGTTCGGTACGTTTTGAAGTGGGCGCGTTCGTTGGTGTTGCCTTCTTTCGTTTCCTCGGCTAGGGGTGGGGCTTTCGTGCGCTGGTAGAAGGGATTGCCGAACACCTGTAGCTCCTGTAGAGAGCCGCCGTCTTCGAGAAGGTCGAGGATCTCGCCCGGGAGATATCGAAGTCGGTTGAAGGAGACGTTGAGGCTCCGGAGACTTTTGCACTTCGAAATGCTTGGTGGAAGTTCGACGAGGTTATTCCCTCGCAGGCTTAGGGTAGTCAGGTGTTCGAGCTGGAAGATCGACGTCGGAACTCGAGTGAGGAGGTTGTTTGACATGATCAGGTTGATAGACGTCTCGGGTTGCTCAAATTCCACGTCCTCTATCACGGTAGGGATGCGAACCAAGCCGGATAGGAGCGAAACAGTCGCATTGGAGATGGATTGCATGCCAATATTACTGTAAATAGGGTCAGCTTCATTGTAGCGAGGCGAAGCAAGTCGGGCCACAAACGATATATCTACAGCCTCTTCTCCATGTTCAACCAGCGTTCGGAAATAATCTTGGATGTCCGGCTCGTCGGCGCCGTATTTAGGCGTCGCCCTCTCTATCTCCAAGCGGCGGTAACAAGCGTCAGAATGTGGGTTTGGTCGACATGGGCCGCGGACTCGTATATACGTGGCCGGCTCCTCCTCTGACTGGTCCTCATGCAAACCTTGTGAGTCGACGAGATCAAGCTGCTTCGGGACGATAATGGTTCCAACCTCTGGTCTGTCTAGGTCGCAGGAGCTTCCTGAATCTGGCTCCGCATCAGACGAGTCAAGGGCTCCACCATGGCCCATGTAGACACCGCTGTCGAACTGTCGCCTCAAAGTCCGCTTGCGCTTCGGCAGGACCTGAGAGGGCGGAGGCGGCATGTCTTCACCCAAGGCGGAATCGGAAGAGTTGGGGAATTGCTGGAACCACGAGCCTACGTATCGCTTCTTGCGTCGGCTCACATTCTCTAGGGCTGGGTCGTCGTCGCTGGAGAAGACGGCAGGGTCGCTGGAGGTGGAGAGGAACAGCGACGCGTCCTGTATATGGGGTCGCTTACGCGAGTTAACGACGGTCTTGTTTCCACGGTATACATCGGGGAAACGGGGGATTCCGGGCAACGTCGGTTCTTGGTCGATATCTTGTGGGCTCTCTGGAGATCGCTCCAGATTTGGGGCCAGTTCGTCATCCATTGGAACGGGTTCTGAGATCATTAAAGAGAGCGCGAGGTGGTAGTTGGGTTGTCATTGGCCTGGGGGGTGGAGGAGAACGCCTCCCCAGCGTGGATTAGCCCCTGTCGTGGGTGGGTGAGCAACGCGATATCGCGAAGCGCGTCGCCCTGAGTAAACAGCCCCACCAACCCACCACACCAACTCGCTGACGTCATCCCACTACATTTTGTGCCCCTGAGCACGCGATCAGCTGGATAGAGGGAGGATACCATATTCCACACAAAGCCGCAGATGTTTTCCGGCGGTGGACTATTCTCATCTTAGTATATGTATCCATCCAATATTGGATTTACATACTACCGCTAGCTCTGTAGCAGGCGAAAACCGTCAGGTGAGAGCCACGGGTATGGCAACTACTACTTCGGCGACAACGGGGGTTGGATATGATTTATTGACACTCGTAGAGTCGGCTTGATAACGCTCCTATAATCTCCGCAGGTAATTTCACGGCGTGGTCGGAGTTGGGATCGATCAGTCCCACTCATCGTCATCGGCATCGTCCTTGGACCGATCCGTGCTGCTCTTAATTCCCTTGGACATGTGCCTTTCCTCTTCCGCATCCTCGGCCTCCCTCCGCCGCTTGAGGACTCTTAGATCATTGTCCGGGACCGCCCCAACCTCGACGAGGATCCTATCCAGGTCGAGCATGCTCATCTTTACGCCGCCGACAGTCATGAGCGTTACCACCTGCTTCACGATATCACCCTTGTTGTAAACCAATATTGTTGGGCAGTTCTTCTCCGGGTAGCCCTCGATTGCCTGGGACGCTCTCATCTCGCAGAACTTGACGTCGCCGTACTCGGTGGCTGCTTGGCGCCAGAGTTGTGACAGTACCCTCGATTCAACGTTGGAGCTCGGGGACGAAATGAGGTTGACGAGTACCGGTCCATGCTCTGATGCTTCTGTAACCTCGCGCGAGTATTCGGGTTTTGTGATAGGATAGACGGCGCCATATTTCGATTTCTTTTGGATTGAACTGAGTTCTTGTAGTCGTCGTTGACGGTATTGTTCTAGGAACGCTTCGTCTTCCTCGTCCTCCAACTCATCGAGCTCGTCGATGTCCTTCCCTTCGAGTCTGTTCTCGTGCGCTAGTCGGCGACCTTCCAGAATGGCCTCCTCGATCATGGGGGTCGGGCTAGGTGGCTTCTCTGGGATAACGCCATGTTTCCTTAGAATCTCATTCCTGGATCTTCTTAGCCAAGCATCGGCGACTCGTTGGGGTGTTTGACATACCATTCCGTATCAGCGTTTGGGTCGTCTATCGGCACAGCGATGCGCTCCTCTGCTGGCGCAGCCATTACGTCTTGCTTAATGGGGTTTTGTGGGATGGACTACGGTAGGCAATAAGAGGGTGTGTATACAGACGCAGATAAAAGACAGAATGTCTGATGTAGGCAGCCCTCCGCGACAACTCGAGAGCTCTTGCCAGGTTTGGATGCTGCCTGCCTGTGTCTGGTTGTCGCCTTCACAAGCACTTCACACTTAACCCCACTACAAATGCGAAAGTGGTGACCCTGCCCCACCAGGTTCCCAGGACAGATTGTGATGGTCCGTGCAAAGGGACCATGGCACGTGCATGGCAGCTTGAGCTGGAGGGAAAAAGTCCCCGGTATCCACTGACCAGCTGTGATTGGCCACAGCTCTCTCCCCTCCAAAAGTGGGCGAGCCCTAATCCACTAAGCCCTTTATGATCTAGCGAGCACTCGCCGCTCCCCTCACAGAATTTTGCGTCGAACTTTCTGCCTTCCTCTTGACTTCAGTTCCGTTCCTTCACAACCGAGCCATCGACGCGAGCAACAAATCTGCCATCAACCCCTCCAGATTTTATCGCACAAGTCAAAGCTCGCCCTCGAGACACCCAGTCAATTTTCAAATAATCCTTCAAGATGGTAAGGCTGCCCTGATCCCGATGCTTGTGCGATTGTTTTGGTCCCCCCAACAGCCGCACACGAGCGACACCGCCACCTACGATTTCGATGTCAAAATACCTGGACACCCCGAAAATGGGCTGGAATGGCGACGGCGGTGGCATCGGCGGAATATTTTCGATTGGGACTAGACGGAATTGCTGCAGGATTTTTGGATTTTGTGTTAAAACCGTCTCTTTTGATGTGGTACTGACTGTTCGATCAAATAGGTTCTCGCAGTTGACCTCCTCAACCCGAGCCCTGCGGCCGAGGCCCGCAAGCACAAGCTCAAGGTATGCGACATCAGCCCCCGGAGCGTAGCTCTCATGCCTTTCCATCTCGCCAGAGGCTGACCCAACCGCAGACCCTGGTCCCCGGCCCCCGGTCATTCTTCATGGATGTCAAGTGCTCCGGCTGCTTCACTATCACCACCGTCTTCTCCCACGCCCAGACCGTTGTCATCTGCCAGGGATGCACGACCGTTCTCTGCCAGCCGACTGGTGGAAAGGCCCGACTCACCGAGGGCTGCTCCTTCCGGAGAAAGTAGACGGCTCGGCCGTTGCTACTTTCTTTTATTCGGCATTGCGGCTGGTAATGGGAACATCTTGGATCTGCAAGGCTTGTTCGAGTCGGGCGCATAGACACATTCTCGATCGATCCCGCTGCGGATATAAGATGGATTTGCCAAGTATCAACCTCACGAGAGAGAAAAAGGGGCGTTTGGGGTCCGGATAACTTGCATCATCAACAACCTTTTCTCCTACCTAGTTCTCCCATTTTCGACATCCACCACGTGCTTCTCTTGCTGTGTACAGGCGGGTCGTTTTTACTGCATGGGTGGTTAGCTGGCAACGAAAAAAAAAACATGGCAACTCTTCACATGAGCATCCAGATGGCTCTGCCCCGCGTGTGGGATAGCAGACTGCTCTGGACTGCGATGACGTGGATCGCTGAGAATCGCCAATACCCAAGTGCAGTGGTTGGGATCGAGGGGAGGACACTGTGCTTTGCGATTGAAATTCAGGGGATTCCACGAATCTGGCCGCAATGCCTTCACAATCTTGATTTTAGGTGACTGTGAGCTGCCATGGTGCTTCGGTGCAGCTATCCCGTGTGGCCCCAGTCCCACGCTTACGCATCCGCAACATCCCATCCTGCCAGTCCCATCCCGTTGCAATCTCCCCAAGCGCAATCCCCCCTGTGCCTTCTAACAGCATCGGTGGGTGGGTGTGCTAGCATGTAGATTCGGTTCTTTGATACTGACTTGACGCAATCAATGCCAGACTCGCCTCCCCTACCCAGTACTAGTAATTACCAGCCAACCAACCCAGACAACAGACGATTTGCCTCGATGTGCCACGATGTGATTCGATGGAGTACGAGAAGTGTGCCTGGAAATCTGCCTGATCAGAGAGTCAACTACCGTTGGTTCATGAGATCGTCTCGGAACCAGAATATGCATCTAGAAACCGAGACTGATGCTTCCATTGGTAAGGTGCAAGATGCATGTTAACATCGGCTACTTTGGCCAATCCCACGGCCCGTAATGAACTTGGATCCATCTCGCCTTCGGCTATTCGCTTCAACGCGTAAAAACACGTCGCGCCTTCCCCACATTCCTCTGTCTCACTCCCAATTTCCCCAACTGTCCAACCATTGAAAGTGGCGCCCCCAGCCTCCCTGCTTTGCAGGTTTCTTTGGTCTCAAATGCCAATCTCGACAAAACCTTCATCCCGACATCGTCATCCCCCCTCCCCACCTGTCATAAAGTCGGATTTTCAGGTTTTGGTGCCGACCTTTCAATACAGCTCTGCCCGCTCATTTCATCTCGAGAACTTCAAAAAGTCTACGAGACCAATCTTTTTCACGAAACAACGAGCATGTCGGCACCTCGACCGAAGCGCCAGTTCGCCGGCGCATCAAGCGACCCGGCCCAGCGCCAGATTACATCCTACTTTACGCGCAAGGGCTCCAATGACGGCGCGAGCCCTGACGGCGCGAGCCCCGAACACCCCTCGGCGGCTGCGGCGGCTATCTCGCCGCCCCTCCCAGCGAACATCCAGTCCAACCTCCTGAGCGTCGGCATGCGCGTCCGCAAGTCTGTCCCCGAGGGGTACAAGACGGGTAGCTCGTACGGCACCTTCTCGTTGTGGGCCGACGCCGACAGTAGCGACCAACACACCAGGTCCGGGGACTCGTTCCCGACAGCCAGACCCTCACGCCGCGAGCTCCTCCCCTTCTGCGGCATCCATAAGATCGGTGGCCTCGCGACGCAACCCGAGTCTGAAAACTGGTCCCTCCCTGCATCTATCTTCGACCTGTCAGCCTCCGCGGCTGATGACGATGCTAGCGCCTCCGTTCCTACCCTCGATGATATCCCTTCCTTGACCAGCAGCCAGGAGTCAGCCGTGAGTTCCGCCAGCGGGGGTGTTCCCTCCATATCCGTGGTACCGCCGCCACCGGCTGCCGCCAACCGCAAGCGCATATTCGCGGAAGACAACGAGGCGGCCGACGAGGTCCCGGCGCCCTTTGCGCGACCGCTCGGCCTGGGCGTGTGGCGCGACCGCGGGGAGTGGCTCGATAGCGAGGTTAGCCCGCGCAGCCTCACACCGGCCGGTTGGGAAAACGCGAGAGTCATGGCGGTTCCGCGGCGGCGGTGGAAGAAGGAGCTCGGGACGAGTAGCCCGGCGTGCGCTGGTGTTGCCTCGCTGCCGCTTGCGGAGCTTGGGCAGGAGAATATGGCGGTGGATGACTTTCAGGAGGCAGAGTTCCTGGACTGTCGGTATGCTGGGGAAATGGAGGTTGAGTGACTGGACGGGAGAGTGAATTTCCTTGCTGATAATAATATATGGACGAGGGGCTATTAGGTTGGACGGGCAATGGGGCTCATGGATCATCTTACTGGCAGTTGGACCGAGGGGGACCCTCGTGTTCTTCGATTTGCCCTGCATTTTCGCGAGGTGTTTGGCGTTTGTTCTGGCTACGGCTGGCTGGTGGAATCTTTGGCTTTGAAGGGGGACATACACATGGCAGGCAGGCACGCCTTTTGGAGGCTACATAGCTAGGGGGTTTCATAAATGGGTCCCGATACAATCTGGAATTCCTTACAACTATTCATTACAGTATGCCTTCTAATGAAGATAGTCGTCTCGTAAACCGCTCTGCAGCAAGTTAAGAACTGACAGTGGAGCGACTGGCGCCATTATTACCGTTACCTGTTTCGCGCTCTCTTTCCTACAAACCTGTGAAGGGGTCCCGGAACTCGAGAAGATCCCTTTGCCCATAGAACTCACCTGCGACGGTCAAGATCATGTTTAGGGTTGCTCGCATGTTGATTCGAGACCTCGTCTCGTCAAATGCCCGCTCTCGCTCCTCCTCTATTTCCTCTTCCACGGCAGAGGCGGCCGCCTCTTCGTAGCCAGTTCGCGAGGTAGTTTCTTCTCTTGACTCCGTGTTTTCCAGTTGGGCAAGAAGACGTGCTTTCGCAGCCACTATGTCAGCCTCTATGTCAGGCTCGGCGGCGGGGCTGTCGGGTACTTCCCCGTCTTCCATGTCGAGATCCATATCTTGCTCTCCGTGGTCGTCTACTGCATCTGGCTCCTTGGTTTGCGGTCCCGCCGGGTGGTAGCCATTGCTGGTCTTTAAAGGCGGCTGGGGGTCGGATACCGGGGCGGATGGGGGCTCACCATCTTCCTCTTCAGGGATCAGGTCCTCAAGAAACTCGCCGCCATCCTCGTCGGCTTCCCCATCCCTGTCCTCATCCCCACTAATATCGTCCTCTACCTCTTCCCTTAGCGCGGCCATCTGTGCAATGCTGATCAGCATAAGCACGGCGCGCTTACCGAGCTCGCGCACCCATCCGACCTCGACATGGCCCAGCTCGCCGCGGTCGGGAAGGCGCGCCAATAGCGACCAAATCCAACAGCTTGTGCGCTCTCTGAGCTCGTATCCCCTCCTGAGGAACTTATCCCCGAGGATGATCCGCAGGAGCTTTAGTACGCTTGCTTTGTCCATTGCGGCGATCTGCACCGGCAGCGGGTCCGTGTAGCGTAACCGGTTCGTCCAGAGGCGGAATGTCGGGCTGTTGGGTCCAAACGGCCCGACCTCGGTCTCATGGTTTCGAGGCAGGGAGTAGATGGCATTAGGGGCGGGATCCTGGTGGAGCTGCTGGCGGAGTGCGGTGAATCGCGAGACTAGAGAGAAATAGTACGCCGCGTGGAGGCGCTCACGCGCTGCCGAGTCTGAACTCGCGTCCCCTTTCTCGTCGGAGGGGTAGCCTCCCCCATCAGAACTGCCTGTATCGGGGGCGGCGGTATACGCGCCGTCGTGATAGTATCCTCGCGAGTCGCCAACGCCGTTGGTGTAGATACTGCGGTCAACTCGTCCGTCTCCGTCGGAGGCAAGGTCAGGTGGGAGCTGCGGGCCAGCCTTCGGGGCGATGAGGACGTGTGGGATCCCGCTCGCTTCGAGTCTGTAGTACTTACCATATTAGCCGTTCAGCTCTGTGCAGGGCGCGAGAAGGGAGCTTTAGCAAAACGCTTGAGAAAAGAGCGAAGCACGGAGAGGATCGGGAGAGGGAGTCTTACCGGACAGATTCTAAATACGCCAACGCGTCTCCTTCATCCTCGTATTCTAGGTCGTCATCGGAGGGCACAGTGGCACCGCCAAGCCCGGGAAACACGCATCTCTGGCCGTATGTGAGGTCCATTGTCTGTTGTTCTGGATTCTGTTTGCTCTGGTTCGGGGTTCGCTTCCGTTGCCGCTTGTTTGATGAGGGCGGTGCTGCGTCGTCATTATCAGAATATGAAAGCGCATTGTGATCGCGTTTTGACCCCATTGCTGCGTGTAAAACTTTGGGGATGCGCTGTGGGACGGGCAGCGAGACCGTCTATGTTCTATCTGCCTTGTAAAAAAGTTGGGCTCTGATAGCCCAGCGAGGAAACGCTACACTTAGTTTAGAACAAGTGGTTACATAAGCGACGCGCCAAAGCTTAGCTCTGTTGAAACTGCCAGCTGCCACCAGTGAACGTCATCTCCCACAAGGCCTCAAGAAAGCTCCAGCGATTTCCCAACGCACTGCAACGAGCTATCAGTAATGGCAAGCGCAAGGGAATAATTGTGAAAACATCCACAATTGCCATCGCCAAAGCTATCTCTTCAGCCGCAAGGCTGTAACAGCGCGACTCAACATGTTGCCACCGCAACTCGCGTCCCTTCTGCTCCTGGCGCTTCCCCGAGCTGTCAGCGCTGTCTATCAGGATGAAGTCGACCACCTCGACTACCACCACGAGCTCCTCGGCATCCCCCAACCCGAAACGACCTTCTTCCACCGGCCAGTGCGCGACGATAAGGCGAGCCTCCTATATACCCTAAGTGACGTCGGCGTCCTGGGCGCCGTCAACCCTAGCAATGGCGCCGTGATGTGGCGCCAGCTCCTCGCTGGCAACGTAACGGATGGAGGCGGTTTTGTGCGAGCCGGCGAGGGCGAGAACTGGATATGCAGCGCTCTGGGGGGCACCGTCCAGGCGTGGAACGCGGTCAGCGGGAGAAACAAATTCTCGATGGACTTTGCAGGAGAGGTCAAGGACCTTGAAATCATGGAGATGACCGAGAACGACAGGAAGGACGTTCTCGCATTATACGACGAGGCCGGGGCGACTGTGTTGAGGCGGCTAAACAGTCAGGATGGGAGCGTCGTCTGGGAGTTCAAGGAAAACAACAAGAACACGCCCCTGCAGGTCAGCACCAGCATCGGGAATGTCTTTCTCGTGAGCCTTCATGGAACTTCGACGGCGTATAATTTGAAGGTGTCTGTCCTCGACACAGCGACGGGTAAACGTGTTGATGAGTTGCTTGTCGGCACCAAGGGGGATGTGCACAGCGAGGCGGACGTCATGTTTGTCGGGGCGAATTCTGCCACACCCATCGTCGCGTGGGTGGACGAGGCGCGGACGAAACTCCGAATCAACATTTTGGGGACCAAGACCAGGCAGGAATTTGCCCTAGAACCTAACACCGTCAGCGTTCAGTTCCATGCGCCACACCTAGCGCAATCACAGCCCCATTTCCTTGTTCACAGCCAGACCAAGACGGGTAATCGCGCGGATGTCTATCACGTCAACCTGAAGAGCAACGCCATTACAAAGGCGTACGAGCTCCCTCTTCTCCCCGGGCGTGGCGCATTCTCCACGAGCTCAAGCGACGCCAACGTTTTCTTCACTCGCATTACCGAGGATGAGGTCCTACTCTTATCATCAGCTTCCCACGGCATATTGGGCCGCTGGCCGCTCAATTCCGGGGCGCGTAGTGGCCATGCCATCCACGCTACTTCCGAGGCCGTCAAGAAGTCCGATGGCACCTACGCCGTCCGATCCACCGTGGTAACTGACGCCGACGAGTGGCTCATGGTCCGGAACGGCGAGCTCGCATGGGCTCGGTCTGAAGGAATGTCCGGCGGTGTTGCCGCTGCGTTTGCCGAGATCCCTGAAAGCGAAGACTTAGCCAAGAGCCTTGAGCAAGAAGCACACAGCAATCCCCTATCAGCGTATATCCATCGGGTTAATCGGCATATCAACGATCTTCAGCATCTCCCGGACTATCTAAAGGCTGTCCCCCAGCGACTGTTGAGCAGTGTCCTTGGGACTGAAATCACTACCAAGGGCGATAAGCCCGTCCGAGACAGCTTCGGTTTTCATAAACTTGTTATCCTTGCTACACGTCGGGGAAGGCTTTACGGCATAGATGTCGGGGCTAATGGGAAAGTTCTCTGGTCCGTGAAGGCTTTCGATATACCAGCAGGAGAGAAATGGGACGTCAAAGGGATCCATGTGGACGATCCAAAGGGACAAGCTACCGTATTGGGTGCTAATACGGAACGTATCACCGTCAAGATCGATACCGGAAAGGTCATTGAGACAGTGCCACGGGGCCCACGTCCGCTTATCCAGAGCGCGGCTCTAGTGGATAGTCCATCGGGATCTTGGCTTCTCCCTATCGGGTTGAACGGCGAGGGGGGCGACGTCTTGCCAGCCCAAGCCCCGAAGGAAACTGTTGTGGTCCGGGGAGCCAACGGTGCACTCAAAGGGTTGACATATGTTACCAAGGGATCGCATGCGTCCGAGGCGACCTTGTGGTCTTTCTCAACCCCAAAGACCCAGCGGATTGTTCACATTGCCACAAGGCCCTCTCATGATCCCGTCGCCTCAATCGGGCGCGTCCTTGGGGACCGCCGGGTGAAATATAAGTACTTGAACCCCAACACCATACTAGTTGCCGCAGCCGATGATTCGGCGTCGACGCTTACGGTCTATCTCCTGGATACTGTGTCTGGCGAAATCTTGACCTCGGCAACCCACGAGGGAGTCGACACTGGAAAACCTGTCGAATGCGCTATTGCAGAAAACTGGTTTTTGTGCTCCTTCTTTGCGCGATACACCATGAAGGACAGCGCCGGGCAGTCTCTTATGGGATACCAACTTGTCGTCTCGGACCTCTACGAGAGCGACGAAGCCAATGACCGTGGCCCGCTAGGCGATTCGGCCAACTTCTCATCGGTTGGCCCCGTCGACCTGCCAACGGGACCCGTCCTACCTTCCGTGGTTAGCCAGTCATTCGTCCTGGCCGCCCCCATCTCAGCGCTACAGGTCACCCAGACGAGACAGGGGATCAGCAGCAGGCAGCTCCTAGCCTATCTCCCGGAGGCCCACGGCATCGTAGGCCTGCCGCGCGCCCTGCTCGAGCCGCGCCGACCCGTTGGGCGAGACCCCACTCCGGCGGAGGTAGAGGAGGGCCTGATGAAGTACGTCCCCGCCATCGAGATCGACCCGAAGATGGTCATCACGCACGAGAGGGACGTGGTCGGGGTGCAGAAAACTATCACTTCGCCCGCGATCGTGGAGAGCACGAGTCTCGTGTTTGCCTTTGGCATAGATGTGTTTGGCACCCGAGTGGCACCGAGTTTCCTGTTCGATATCCTTGGTAAGGGGTTCAACAAGGTGTCCCTGATCGGGACCGTCTTGGCGTTGACGGTCGGTGTTGTGGCTCTCGGGCCCGTGGTACGTTCCATTGTCCGATCTTCGTGAATTGTTTGCCCTCTAGAATCCGAGCTAACCGCCCCTCGCAGGTACGGAGGAAACAAATTAACGCCTTGTGGCAAGCCTCTATGTAAATTACTAGACGTCGTATGCATCAGGTGATGCATAACTTGCGGATGGATAGGATGCGATAATCATCTGACGATTTACAGATAGATGTTGTCCTCGGTCTACTTGGAGGCCACTGTGTTCGGTTAGGATGACAATTGAACCGAGATTCGCCATCGGAAACGTCACATCAGTGGCTCATTACTAGATGTATTACGTGTCGGCCCATAGGCTGTGGTGTCTACGTATGCAAGTGTCGGTACTGGTCGGTATCAACGCCGTCAACACCTTCCATTCCAAATCTAGTTGATTGTTGGCTTGGTGGCAACAATACAACGATAGGTTTAAAGCTGGCTGACCGAAATAAAAAGACAGGGGACCAGGTTCAACGTCGAGACGAGCTGCATATAATAATACCAATCATTGTGCATGGCTGTCGGTCCAAACCAAGGCGCACTCTTGTTACTTGCGTGAGCTCATCGTCGATGCGCAGTTGGATTACTGAAGCGGCACAAAGCAAGGCGACCCAGCGCGTCTTCAATAGGTCCCTCAGCTTCAGCTCATGAATTTCTCCATGGCGTTCAAGCCACAAGTCGCGAAGGAAAAGGGGTTGAGGTGTACCATAGTAGTCCAGCCCCATCCAGCAAACCAATCACATTACATTGGTCAGCTTCAATGCCCACACAACCGACTTTTTGACATGGTTGCATTGGTACTAAATATCGCCCCCTATCCCGGTGGCAAACCCCAGCATTTGGGTCCGGCATTTTATACCTACCCAGCAAACTGGTACCGGTAAGCCGCCAGT
>Ga0164242_10006484_pt1 | contig 12861 bp, 15 predicted proteins | sample OricomgcompostMG_FD_108783 | JGI IMG/M metagenome (GOLD analysis project Ga0164242, IMG submission 108783) | Miracle-Growth compost microbial communities from Emeryville, California, USA - Original compost - Miracle growth compost (MG) ... | reverse complement strand
GCGACGATATGAGAGTTGATCTGCTTCATGTCGCGCAACAAGTCGAGATAGAGCGTACTGGCCTGTGCCGCCGCCAGATGCCCCTGCCGGAGGCGCACAAGATGAGCAGTAGTGCCAGCGCTCTCGGCATCGCGGAACACGGCCTTTTCCTCCGCAAGCTGGCGCGCTACACCGATGTCTCCGGTCACCAGCAGCGAACTGGCCGTCTGCAGATTGACCATGAGCCTGTCCATCATCGCCGCAATCTCGGACTGCTCCTGGCGTGAGAAGGCGAGGCCGCGCTTCAGCCGCTTGGCGGCGTGCGGTAGCAGATTGCGGTCCAGCACGTCGCCGGCCTGTTCAATGTTCATGGCAAAGGTCAGAACCTGCATTAGCCGGCGTTGGTCGCTCTCCGACATCTCATCGGGGTCGATGGCAGTGAGATAGTTCTTGATTGCCGTGTTGAGGCTGTCGAGCACGTCATCGCGCCGGCGAGTTTCGGCAATCAGGCGTAAGTCCGTCGCGGCAAGGCTGTTGCGCGCATTGGCGAGCATGTCGGACAGGGCGTCGGCGAGGCGGAGAGTTTCGCGCGCCGCCGCACCGATGGCGATCATTGGCGTTTCGCGGGCCGCCGGGTCGAGGTAGAGCGCCTTGCGCGGATCGGCGGGGTCGGCGCGCGCCGGCAGCCAATGCTGGAGCAGCTTGGCGTAGGGCTTAAGGACCGGCAGAAACAACGCAGCGAGCGCAAGATTGAACAGGGTGTGGAAATCCGCCACGGCACGGCCGGGATTGGTGTCGAACCCCACCAGCATAGGGCCGATCCTGTCGAGCAGCAGCAGGGTCATGGCGACGCCTACCGCCCGAGTGAGGAGATTCCCCAGCGGCAGGCGACGGCTGGCGGGATCGTTACCCGTCGTCCCTTCGATCAGTGGGTTGATCGCCGTACCTAGATTGGCGCCGAGCACCAGAGCGAAGCCGGCATGCGGCGGAATGACGCCGCGCGAGGCGAGCGACATAATCAGCAACACGATGGCTACACTGGAATGGGCAGCCCAGGTGAGCCCCGCCCCCAGCACGACATCGAGGACTGGCGTCGTCGCGACGGCTCCCAGCAGGACCCTGAGGCTCGGGGTATCCTCGTAGCCAGTGGCCAAGGTCAACAACTGGTTCAACGCCAGCAGCATCAGCCCAAGGCCGATGAGAACGCGACCAAGGTCGTGCGCCCTGGTGGTGGAATAACGGCGAAACATCACGACGCCGATGATGATCAGCACGGGCGATGCCAGCGCGAGGTCGAAGGCAAAAAGCTGTACGATCAGAGTCGTGCCGACACTCGCGCCCAACATTACCGCCAGGGCAGGCGCCAATTCGACCAGCCCGCCGGCCGCGAAGCCGGTGAGCATCAGCCCCGTGGCCGTACTGCTTTGGAGAACCGCCGTCACCCCGATACCGGCAAGGAAAGCAGTCAGGCGATGACGCAGGGTTCGGCCGAGGAGGGTGCGCAGACCGCTGGCGAACGCACGCTGCACGCCACTCTGCACCATATGGGTGCCCCAGAGCAGAAGGGCCACCGCTCCGGCAATATCGACCAGTGTCATCGACAGGTCCATACGAAGCCTCCGTTCTCAGGCGGGCTGCAGCATCGGGCAGACGCTTCTGCCCACGTCCTTCGACCAGCCCTATGCGAGACGAGGCCGCCGATTATTGGGCGGGGCCGCTCCACGGCGAGAGAACGCCCTCCTCCTCCTTGCGCTGTTCATCGACCGACTTCGAGTAGTCATTGCCGAAAGGCGCCGACTGGAACGAGCCATAGGTCGGGTTAGCGATGACGATCCAGTCATGGCCCCAATGGGCGGCGTCCTTGGCGAACACCGCGTCGCGTTCGGCGACCGAACCGTTATAATCGTCAGTAAAGTCACCCATGTTGTCGCCGAAGAGCAGCACGATCCGATAGTTCTTGGCGATGAAGGCGCGCCTATTGCCTTTGGCCGACTTCCAGTCCGGTTGTTCGCCTGAGGCCAGGAAGGTGTCGGTTTTTCCGTCGCCCATCGGGAAACCCATCTTGGTCATTTCTTCGACCGTCGGCGCCTCTTGGGGCTCGGTCCGATTGGTGACGTAGAAGATGGTCACGCCCTTGGATGCGGCATATTTCAGGAAATCGATGGCGCCGGGGATCGGTACGTCCTTCTCGGCATGAACATAGGCGTCCCAGGTCTTGCCGCCATAGGACGTGCCCTTGACCACGGTCCATGCTTGGTAAGCCGAAGTATTAAGCACCGTGTCGTCGACGTCGAGAATGATTGCCGGGGGCAAATTCTGGTAGTCGCCGGTCTGTTCGGTCGCGGCTGTCCAGCCCTTATCGGCGAGTGCCTGATCCAACCGGAGTTCACCGAGCGCATAGGCACCGAGGTCAGCTCCCTTCGCCTCGACCGAGGTCTGATCCCAAAGCACGGCATCGAGGTCATCGTTCTGAGGCACGGCCGGGGTGAGGCTGTCAGCCCAAGCCGGCACGGTCTGAAGCAGGGCAAGCATGACGGAGACCAGAAATAGCGAACCAACAGATTTGGACATCGAGCTGTCTCCTTGGAGTGGAACTGTCACAAACCATCCGACAAAAATGGAATAAGCGTTTGGCAGCAAGGTAATGGATTGTCACATTAGACCATCCCACCGATCCGTCCTATGCGCAAGCACCAATCACCCCTCCCGGAAGGCCGTTTTCGAACGGTGCCGCTCCTAACGTTTGGCCTTCCTGAGTTTGCGCGGCCCCAACGGCGCCCATGATCAGATCCTACTCGCCGCCACCGCACAGAAACTCAGAAAGCTCGCCAAGCTCTGGCCATTGCCAGCCGGCGTGAGTTTGGCCGGGGCGCCGAACTCCATCATGGAGCCGCACGAATGTGAAACTTTCCTGCCCCGCCGATCTTGAAGGCAGCGCGCGTGGGGTATGACTTTTCGATCGCGGAGATTGCCGCCTCGCCGCTAGTAAAGCGAAAGCGATCAGACTTGCCGAGCCATAACTGACGGTCGTCCCAGGCGACCCAACCGCCACCATCGGCATGGACCGAGCCAATCATCCTGTCGTCGGCGACGGTGTCCATCATTCCTACAGGTTTTACCTGTTTTACGTGGGATCACCGGCTTTCAATTGCGCAGGAGCTTTAGGCGACGGGCCGGATAAGTCCGCTTTGGGCCAGAAGCGGACGCTGTGCGAGGAGGCATAGAGTGGCTGCGGCTTTGGGAATCCCGAGATGACCCGCGAGCAGCCAGTCGCTGTTCCACAAAGCGCAAAGGCTGACGTCACGATTCGATTTACGAGGAACGTTCGACCCGGCCTGTTATGTCAGATTCGCGCTTCGCTCGTCCTTGAAAGGCCGCGTAGGAACTCGGCCGCAGGTACTGCAGCATTATCCACTGCTACACTCCATCGCCACGCACCTCGTAAACCTCCCCCGCCGGCAGAGCGAGCAGGCGATCTGCCATCTCTTGCTTTAGGAAGCTCAGGCGATGCTCTTCCTCGGCGGTGCGGTCGGCTTTGCGTCCGAGCGCGATGAATTCATCGCGCACTAGGCCATCGCGGATTTGGAGCTGTACCATCCTGCCGCGATAGGTCAGCTCGAAGACGTAGCGCGCCAAGGTATCGCCGCGTTCCGGACGCTCGAGCGCCGAGTCGACGATGAAGCGCCCCTCCGTCAGGCCGCGGGTCACCATCTCGAAAGCATCGCGCCCGCCGGGACCGCGAAAGGCGGTGCGGATTTCGATTTCGCGCCGTTCGGGCGGCTCGTTCGGGCTAAGCAGCGGTAGCGCCAACTGCATGATCTTGAAGGCATGCGCTACCCCGCCCGGGAAGCCGAAGCCGTGATAGTGCATCAGATCGGCATAGCTGAACTGCAGCGGCTTGCCGCCTTCGGCGACGGTGAGAACGGTGTCGGTCATGGATTTTCCTTGTGGTCGAGGGCCTCGCGCATCCAAGGCAGGAAGCCGTCGAGGAAGCGCGTGGTGGCCGGCATGAAGTGGCTGCCGTGGTGGAAGAAGGGATCGAGGCTGGTGACGACCATACGGCCGGCCGTCGTCACCTCGTCGATATAGAGGATGGGTTTGCCCTCGCCATTGACGGCCAGAACTTCGGCGCCATCCGGCACGTCGAACCAGCCATGGAGATGCCAAGTCAGATCGCGCTCGGCGAGCCGCCGGAACAACCCGTGGCCGGGCTGGGCGATGCGGACGCCCAGATCGCCGCCGGGCTCGAGCCACCACCACCAATTGGTCGGCTGCGAGGTGAACGTAATGCCGGGCAGAAATTGGGAAAACTCGCTTTCCCCCGTCACCACCACAGTGCCACCCCGGTCGAGATAGTCGCGCAGCCGGCCGGCGTGTGGCGCGAGGCGGTCGCCCGGCGTGCGGCACGGAATGAGCACAGCGGCGAAATGGTCAAGACGCAGCCGGTCCAGTTCTTCCGGGCGTGCCAGCCGGTCGAAATAGCCGGCGAAGCGTGGCGTCTCGAAGCTCTCGATGTGGTAGTAGGCGCCGGGATGGATGGCGAGAATGCTCATATCCGGCCTCCCGCCCAGGCAATGGCGCGTTCGGCCAATTGCGTCTTCAACGCTGGATCGTCGCCGCAGCCCCAGAATTCGTTGCCGGCATGGATGAGCAGGCGGCCGCCGCCCGGGGGCGCCCATTCCCAGTCGATTGGATATAGGCTCGGACCGATGCCGTTGATGGCGCTGCCTCCTGCCGGCATCGGGTTGTGGCCGCGACCATAGAAGCCCGCGACGCCCCGGTTCTTCGCCAGCTTCTGCTGATCGACGCCGGCGAAAACGGGATGATCGGCGAGCCGCGTCAGAGTGAAATCGTCGCGCTTGGGCGTGATGAGCGGCATGTAGACGGCAAGACCCGGCAGGAATGGCCTCAGCATATGGCCGTTGAACACCCAGCGCCCCCCGCGCCCGAGCAGGCGCTGCACGGCCGCGGCAAAGCCGAGCCAGCCGATCTGGTCGAGATGGATGGTGGTGATTAACCCATCGGCGCGCTCGACATGCGCTGGCGTAAGCTCACGTTCGCGGACGATGGCGAGATCGCCCGACTGTGCGGCGGCCTCGAACACGGTGCCGGGGCCGCCGGAATGCGATTGCACGAAGAGGACGCTCATGCCGCGCGCGCTCCGGCAAAGGCCGGCAGCACGGCGCGATGCGGTGCGCCGCCCGGACTGCTCAGTTCGACCAGTCGCATCGGCACGCCATAGAGCCGCTCCAGATGTTCCGGCGTTATGGTCTCGGCCACCGGACCGTGAAGCGCCGGTCCCTCGGACATCAGCAGCAGCGCGTCGTCGGCGGCGGCGAGCGCATGGTTCGGATCATGGGTGGTGAAGACGATTGCCTTGTCCCGCGCTTGCCGCAGCCCATCGAGCAAATCGAGTAGGCGCTGCTGATTGGCGAGATCGAGAGCGGCCGCGGGTTCGTCGAGCACCAGCGCCGGCGAGCCGGTGGCGAGTGCCCGGGCGAGCAGCACGAGCTGCCGCTCGCCGCCCGAGAGCCGGTCGTAGAAGCTTTCGGCGAAGCGCGCCGCACCGGCCCGCTGCAACGCGGAGCGGGCGGTTTCGAGGTCCGCCGGTCCCGGCTGGCCGAAGAGGCCGATCCGGGCGGCGCAGCCCATTACCGCCACATCGACCGCCCTGAGGCGCTGGTTGCTGCTTCCGGCCTGTGGCACATAGCCGACAACCGCCGGCGCGATCCTTTTGCCGCCGTCGAGCGGCTGAAAGCCGAGCATGGCACGCAGTGCCGTGGTCTTGCCGCGGCCATTGGGACCCAGGATCGCCAGCGACCGGCCGACCGGTACCGAAAAGGACAGTTCTTCGATCACGGTCCGGCTGCCGAAGCGGATGAGGGCGTTGTCGAGGCCGATCATTGTTCCTTCCTTTCCCGGTAGTGCCGGCGCAGCAGCAGCGCGAAGACCGGCGCACCCACGAGCGCGGTGATCACCCCGAGCGGGATTTCGGCCGAGCTGGCGCTGCGGGCGAGCGTGTCGATGACGACCATGAAAGCCGCCCCCAGCAGGACCGCCGACGGCAGCAGGACGCGATGGTCGTGGCCGACCAGGAGGCGCGCGGCATGGGGAATGACGATGCCGATCCAGCTGATGATGCCGGAAACGGCAACCTGGCTGCCCACGATGGTGGCGACGACGGCGAAGACCAGCCAGCGCTCGCGCTCGGTTCGAACGCCAAGGCTTCGTGCCTCCGCCTCGTCGAGGGAGAGGAGGTTCAGCCGGAAGCGCAGGGCCCAGAGCAATGCGGTGCCAGCCAGTAGCCCCGGCGCCGCGATCAGCACCCTTTGCCAGGTCGCGGTCGAGAAGGAGCCCATCAACCAGAAAACGATGGCCGGCAGCGACGACTCCGGGTCGGCGATGAACTGGAGCAGCGATACCAGCGCCGTGAACATCGACCCGACCACCAGGCCGGCGAGGATCACGGTCACCGTCTCCGTCCGCCCATTGATCCGCGCGAGGAAGCCGACCGAGACCAGCGCAACCAGGCCGAGGAGGAACACCATGCCGATCAGCGGCAGGCCCCATATGCCCAAGGTGATCGCGAGTGCGCCGCCGAAGGCCGCGCCCTGTGAAATGCCGAGGATATCTGGCGAAACCAGCGGATTGCGGAACACGCCCTGCAGCCCCGTGCCGGCTACCGCCAACCCGGCCCCCGCCACGGCGGCGAGCAGGACGCGCGGCGCCCGCACCAGCAGCACGACGCGTTCGTCGATTGCCGAGGGGACAAGGCCCGGATGCAGGACGCCTTGCCACAGGATAGCGAGCGCCCGCTCGGGCCCGACCGAGAAGCGGCCGGCGCACAGGCTGACGAGGACGCTGACGAGCAGCAGGGCGGCGAGCCCGCCATAAATCGTCACGGGCCGCGTGAGCCCGCGCACCGTGGTCGTCTCGGCCGCCGCCGTGGAGTCGGAAGTCATGTTACTTGGCCTTGAAGCGGTCGTAGCCGGCGGCGCTGCCCTGCTTGTCCATCCAGAGAATGCCATCGATATCGGCATCGCTGAGCTGGTAATTGTAGAGAGTCTCGTAGGCCGACTTCATTTCGGCGCGCAGGTCGAAATCGAACAGCTCCGGATGCACGAGATCGGCGAGCCACATCCAGGAGAGCGGCGATTCCTGGTTGGGCGGGTCCCAGCGATAGCCGCCGAGCGGCACCTTATAGACGCGATGGTTCTGCGCCGCCTTGGTTAGCGACAGGATCGGGTCGTTATAGACCCAGCTCACATCGAGCTGCGGCTCGAAGGCGTTGAGCAGGATAAAGTCGGGGTTCCACTGGGCGATCTGCTCCTTGTTGATCGTCACGGTTCCGCTGAGGTCGGCCGAGGCGTTCCTAGCGCCGACCATGTCGATATAGAAGGCGTTGTAATTGCCCTTGTCGCCCGAGGCGGTGATGCTGGAGAGCGCGTTGCCCAGATAGAGCACGCTCGGCCGGTCGGATGCCGGCAGCTTGGCCGTCTTGGTCTCGATCTCCTTCTCTACCCTGTCGCGCCACTCGACCAGGGGCCCGATGCGCTCGGGCCTGCCGATGGCTGTGGCGACCATGGTCATGTATTGCCGCGTCAGCTCTTCAGTGCCGTATTGGATCAGCAGGGCGTTGAGGCCGGCATTGGTGATCGGGTCAACAATGTCGTTGCCGCGCCCACCCCATTGGATCACAAGGTCCGGGTTGGCGGCCGCCAGCGCCTCGACATTGGGCATGAAATTGGTGCCCGTCACGGAGTCGGTGATCTTGGCCGCAGCGGGGAAAATCTTCCCCAATATGCCTTCGCGGATCGCTGTTAGCGACAGCGGGTTCATGCCGACCAGCCTGCCGGTACCACCATCGAGCGCGATGACACCGGACGCCATCGGCATCGGAATAGTCACCACGCGACGTGCCGGGCCATCGAGCTTCACGTCCCGGCCAGCCTGATCCTTGATATCGATCTGCTGCGCCCCCGCGCCGCCTGCCATCAATAGGGCCACCGCACACCCGGACACAACCCTGCGCACCATCCCCCGACCACCCATGCGTGTCTCCTGCTGAGTTATCCTGACTCTAACTGTCATCTTTTCAGCATTTGTGGAGTACCGTTGTCAAGTTATGTGGGCTGTCATTTCCATCGGCCGCATCAGACTGCCGGGCAGCGCCAGATGCGGACGTTCGCACCTGAATTGAGCGCACCAATTCAGTTGTTCAACCAACGGATGCGCCGCCGGGCGTAATGCGAGATTTTTGCAAAGTCGCAAGGTATTCTGCTGACCGTGCCCCGGGGCAGTCTGTTGCGACAGCCTCGGGAGAATACGCCGGAGTGAACCGCCATGTCCGAAGAGCTCACCATCCAAGAAAGCCCAACAGCCCGGACCCGGGAAGGACTGGCGGCTGATCTACGCAAGGCCGGCGTCCGCTCCGGCGAAACGCTGTTGGTTCACTGCTCCCTCAGCGCCCTTGGTGTGCGGCGGGCAGGTTTCGGTGGTTCCTGCCCTGCTTGATGTGTTGGGTCCAAATGGCACTCTTGTCATGTCTTCACACTCCTCCCAGCTTTCTGACCCGGCGCTTTGGCAAGCTCCACCAGTTCCAGCAGATTGGGTCAGCACCATCAGGAGGCACATGCCGGCTTTTTTGACCGCTAGCACACCGACCAGGGGCATGGGAGCGGTCGCCGGCTCTTTCGAACGTGGCCGGGGTCCCGGCGCAGTATCCACCCGTTGCGCTCATTTTCAGCATTGGGGCCCAATGCTGAAACGTGTCGTCTGCGGGAACGTCCACCTTGCGCTCGCAACGATCGTTGCCGACTTCGGGAATTCCGGCAAGGCTCGAATTGTCGCCCGTTTGGCAATACCGCTCGAAACGATGGCGATATACACTCCGGCATTGCCGCTAGCCTCGCCAATGCGGAAAAAGGAAAAAGCCCGCGAACTGACCCGGCGAAACGCCGGCAGCGGCGGCGGATGATTGCAGATGATCGCCTGGTGACCCAGCTTCCCGGCTTTGCGTCGAGGATATCCAGATAAAGAAACGCTTCGTTCCGATGTGAGGATCGTCACCCCGGGATCCGAGGACTATGCTGCCCTGGACTCAGTGATTGGGGATGATGAATGGCCAATGGGAAGAATACCCTTGTCCTGCCGGCGCTGCTCAGTGCCAATGCGGGCTATGTCGATACGACAGGATTCCTCGCCTGCAGGGATTGTTTACGGCGCATGTAACTGGCAATTTCGTGACGCTCGGAGCGGCGCTGGTGCATGGCACATCCGGGGTCGTCGCCAAGCTGATCGCCCTGCCGGTCTTCTGCATCGTGCATCTTGGTGCTGCTTTGCCGGCTGCTGAGCTATCAGCTCGAAAAAGGTGGCCAGCCCGTCCTGCAGCGGCTGATGGTCGGCAAGGCGGTGCTGTTGCTGGTGGGAGCGGTGCTGGCGATCTGGCTCGGGTCTTTCCCCGATGGCGACGCTCCGGCGGCAATCGTCACCGGCATGGTGCTGGTGGCGGCCATGGCGATCCAGAACACCATGGAGCGCATTCACCTCGGCAGCTTTCCGCCCACCACGCTGATGACGGGCACCACGACGCAGATCATGGTCGATTTGGCCGACCTGCTACATGGCGTTTCCGGCGATCCGCGCGCCGCGCTGACGCGCTGCGCCGGATCATCACCGCCGTGGTCTGCTTCGCCATCGGCTGCGCGGCGGCGGCGGTGCTCTTCGTGACGACCGGCGGCTGGTGCTTCCTGCTGCCGGCAATTCTCGCCTTCGTCATGCTGACCTTCCTGCGCGCACCAAGGCAGCCTGAACAAAAGGACCGCGCAAAAAGGCCGCTCCGATGATTCCGGAGCGGCCCTTGCTTGTGCGTAAAAGCCGGGGCTAGACGGCCCAGCAGGAGCAGCCGAGCCCCCCAGAAGCTGCGCTGATCCGAGACCTGCAGGCTCGAGCCCCAGGCCCCGGCATGGTCATAGCCGTGAACGCCGCAGCCATGCCCGCGATCGCATGACGCCGCCGCGGCCCGATGCAGCGAATGGCGGCCGGCGCCCTCCGGTTCGCCCCAGGCGGCATAGCCCTTGAACGTCCGGGTCGGCGACCATTCCGGCATTGCCGGCGGCGGTGGATTGTCGTCGAGGGTGGTAAAATCGCCCCCGCCTTAGACGATCTTGCCACCGACCATCGTCAGGTCCGAGGTGAGGAACGAAATCTCGTCCTCGGCGCAGGAGAAATAGTCCTTGTCCGGCACGATGAGGTCGGCGAAATGACCCGCCTCGATCCGGCCGCGCTTGCCCTCCTCGTCGGAGAACCAGGCCATCGCGCGACTAGAGCAGCGCCTCGGTGCGGCCCTGCTGCACCGGACATCGCGCCGCTTGTCGCCGACCCAGGTCGGCGACGCGCCGCGTGACCGCGCCTTGCGCATTCTTTCGGACGGCGAGGCGATAGAGGCCGAGGTCTCGGAGCAGACCCTCGCACCGCGCGGACTGGTACGGCTGGTGGCGCCGATGTCCTTCGGCACGAAATATCTGGCGCCGGTACTACCGGCCTTTCTCCACGCTATCCTGAAGTCGAGGTGGAACTGTCGCTGGGCGACGAACTCATCGACCTGGTGGCGGGCGGCTACGACCTAGCGCTTTGTATCGCCGCGCTCGCCGATTCGACGCTCCGCGCCCGCCGGCTGTGCAAGGTGAGGCGCCCGCTCGTGGCGACGCCCGATATCTCGACCGCCAGGGACGGCGCGCGACCTCGAGGGACACGACTGCCTGATCTACACGAATATGCCCTCGCCCGACCTTTGGGGTTCTCATCATGCCACGCAGGGCGACTACCCGGTCGCTGTCAAGGGGCGGCTCAGAGTCAACAATGCCGACGCTCTGGGCCCGCCCTCCTGGCTGGCTGCGGCCTTGCCCTGCAGCCGGAATTTCTTGTCTAGGAACATCTAGCCAGCGGGCGGCTCGAGGAAGTCTTGCCGGACTGGCAAATCAGCCAGATCGCGCTGAACCTTGTCACCCCGCCGGGCACCCTGCGGCCGATGCGGGTCACTGTGCTCATGGACTACCTGATGAAATCGCTGGCCGCGGCACCTTGGGCCCAGCTCAGCGCCACGCCCGCAGCGGAGGCGTGACGCCGGAAGGGAGGGCGATTCAACAGTCGCTTGGCGCCGGCTTGCCGGCGAAGCGATCGGCAATCCAATCGACAGCGACGCTCGCCGCTTCATGGGCGATCATTCGGTGCACTACGCCGGGAAACTCGACCAGCAGCGCCCGGTCGCCGGCAGCACAAAGCCGCTTCCAATAAGCTTCCGTCGTTACAGGCGGCACGGTCGTATCAGCCAGTCCCTGCAGCAGCAAAGCCGGTACATCCGTTGGCAAAGGCCCCGGCACATTGCTCATCGCGATCGTCTTCCAGGGCTCTAGTTTCGAAATATCCCCGATCGGGGCATAGGCGACATTCGGCATGGCGGTACCCGGTGGCTGCGTCTCGCTGTCGAGCGGCGGATCGAAACATTGCCGGCCAAGGAGTTGCACCGCCGGCAGGTCGCCGGCAGCAATCATCGTATCGAGCGGCGCGTCGAACACTTTCGACCAGCTTTCGAGGATAAGGGCGAGGAATAGCCGGCCATCGGCGGAACTCGCCATGGGCGCGGAGGACGCATCGAGCGCGGTCGCGGGTGCCGCCGCGGCGACCCCGGCGAGATGCAGTTCCGGTGCATAGCTCGCCGCCAACACCCCGGCGAAAAGTGTGGCATGGCCGCCTTGCGAGTGGCCCCAGAGGGCGAAGCGGTCGCCGGCATGGGCTTCCGGCAGGTTGCGCACGGCACGGACGGCGTCGAGCACCGCGTGGCCCTCGCTCAGGCCGACGAGGTACGGGTGCGGACCGTTCGTCGCGAGGCCCGGATAGTCCGTCGCGACGACGACATAGCCATGCACCAGCAGATCCGGCAGGCCCATGATCATCTTGAGCACATCGGGCGAAAGCGATGGCGCGCACGCTTCCGCCACCCCGCTGGTCGGATGCTGCCACGCGACGACCGGCCGCCCGCCCTCAGGCGCCGCACCGCTCGGGACAACCAGCACCGCTGAAGCCGCCGTCGCCTCGCCGCGGAAACCGGTGGTGCGATAGACGATCCTGTAGGCGGTGCCGCCATCGGGCACCGCGATGGCAAGTTTCTCCTGCCTGACGATCGAGCCTGGCGAGCCCGCAAGCGCGGCGGCGTCCACGTCATAAAAGTCGGTAGCCGCCGCCTGGGCCGCCCCAGGGCCGATGCAGGCCTCCGCAAGAAGCAGAGCAATCCCCGAGAACGAGCATGCCAATGCCCGCGACAAGCCCATCATGTCTTCCCCGCCAGTTTCGCGGTAGTGAACTATCTACCTGCGCTATTCAAAGTGCGTCCATGCAGGCGCACAGCCTTGGGGGCATCGCTGCCCGGACTCGCTGGATTTGCCAGCTTTCAAGCTAAATCGAGCTGAGATGGCAAGCGCGTCAGACCCATCGCCGGGCCGGTGGCCGCTACCAGCTCAGCCGGAATCCGAACTTGGCATCCAGCGCATTGCCGCTGCCATCGAAGCTCGTCTGATACGAGGCATTGGCGAATATGCTCGTCCCAGCATTGATCTGCCCGTCGATACCCAGATTGATCTCGGCCCTCGCCCCGTGAAGACTCGACGGGAAGGATACCGGCCCAGCAACAGACGAGAATTCGGTCTGTGAATTACCCTGAAATTCATACCAGACATTTGGCCGAACCCACGCGGTAAGCGACGTACGTCCGTTGGGCTTCCAGCTTCGACCGACACGGAGGCCCAGTCTTGCGGCGGCGGAATCCACGCCGCTGAAGCTGACCGGACCGCCAGCGTCCCAAGTGCTACCCATGGCGATGTTCTG
>Ga0164242_10006483_pt1 | contig 12862 bp, 10 predicted proteins | sample OricomgcompostMG_FD_108783 | JGI IMG/M metagenome (GOLD analysis project Ga0164242, IMG submission 108783) | Miracle-Growth compost microbial communities from Emeryville, California, USA - Original compost - Miracle growth compost (MG) ... | reverse complement strand
TTCAAATTCAATAAACACAAATACACAGCCTATAACCTGTCGTTATAGATACAAATCAGCATATCCATGGATGATTACTCAATAAACAGTTATCCAATGACTTTTAGAGAAAGCCATTTTCAGTAAAACAAAACTAATCCCAAACGAACCTGCTAAACGCCTAACTTTAAATATAAATAAGAGATGCAGTCTATCCTTTACTTATTTGGTTCTGGTCTTACTCCTGGTGTTATTCCTTTTCCTATTCACAAAACATCTATATTCTTTCTATACCCCAACCTGTGCATTAAAGTGAAGCAATAAGGTGCTCGTTAATTTTGGTTTTAAACAGTAATTATATACCCTTTATCGTTTTTGTTTCCGATTTGGAAACAAAAACGATATATCTTACTGCAAATATAATATCATTTTTCATAAAAACAACTTTTCTTGCATTTTTATTCAATTTTTCTTTTAATAGAATAAGTGAATAGGCAGCTTATAGTATTCATCGAATTATATAGCAGTAAGTTAGGGATATTTTTTCAGGTATATTTTCTTGTATAAAAGGAGTTATTCGCTGGAAAAATAATCGAAAAATGTAAAAGAAAGCCTGCCAATAAACAAACTTTCACATGTAAGGTGAAAGATTTAAAGAGAGTTGGTTGGGAGTATGGCAAGGTTCAGTCTGTTACTGTGAAGCTGTCATCATTTTCCGTTGCCTCATCTTGGTTTTCGATGTATTCCATAATCATCTCATCCGTAATGTTTCCATACGTTGCCACAAAGTAGCCTCGTGCCCATAAATGCCGACCCCAAAATATTTTTGACAGTTCCCGGTTTTCCTGTAACATCTTATAAGAACTTTTACTTTTCAGATCCTGGGCCAATTTATTGATTGATAAGTACGGTGGTACTGACACAATTAGATGAACCTGATCCTTGGATATATGCCCCTTTATTATTTCGACCTCGTTTTCTTTACATACACCTCTTATGATCTCGCGGGCCCTATCTGCAATTATTCCGGTCATCACCTTCTTTCGGTACTTCGTAAGCCACACAAGGTGATACTTACAGTCGTAGGTAATATGTGGCGTTTTCCGATAATTTTGCATAACCAAAGATACATGAACATCCTTAAACTAAAGTCTCGGCTAAAGGCGAGGAATTTAATCCTTGAACCAGCCACTAAAATGGCCTGCTCTAGCCCCATGGCGTCCTCAAAACTGCGGGATACAATAGTAATTTCATGTATTATGCCACCATTAGGCCACCGGTATTGGCTCAGGTAGTATTGACTCCACACTAGTGCTTTAAAAGGCAAGGAAGCGAGCGGCTTTTTAATTTTAACACCTTGTCATGAGTGGTTTTGTCAAAAGTGGCAGTCGTCTGCCCCAATTCATGTACTGTTTTAACGCGTCAAGAGAATTGCCGCAGGCAGTAAATAGGCCATTTTTTGGAGAAAAGGATGGGGTACAATCCTTTTCTCCAATAATGATATAGTTAAGAAGGCTAAAATGTTTAAAATAAGGTGGCTATCCTAACCATTTAACGAGGCAGCAATAGCTATACATTTATTGTTTGATCATTTTTAATTTGGCAATTACCTGGCCATTTTGGTGAAGTCTTAAAAAATAAATACCATGGGCCAGATAAGATACATTTAGTTGCCATTTTTCGGTTTGTCCGGGTAATATAATAGACTTAAGCATTTGACCACTGGCTGTTATTATGTCCAGGGTGACGGGACTTTGAACAGTTTTTGGTGCTGCTATATTCAATTGATTTTGAACAGGGTTAGGATACAGACGCCAGATTGTCGCTGAGTTTGAATCTGGATTTGGATTAGGGTTTGGATTTGAATTCGCAATATTGACCTGGATGATCTTACTATAAATAGCTGGACCACTAGTGGACTTTACAATTTTTATCCGGTAATAATTGAGTCCTGTCTTGGCACTTGGGTCCAGAAAAGTATAACCCTGCTGGTCTTTGTTTGCTGTAATATCCACAGAACCAACGTCTTTAAAGGTTTTTTGATCCAAGCTTCGCTGTACGGTAAATGATTGTACGCCGGTCTTTACCCCCAGGTCCCATTTGAGCTGTACTCCTTGAGGCAGTACCTCCCCTTTGAATAAGGTAAATGTAATAGGTAGAGCCGTAGCGGTAGTGGTTTTAATATCATCTAAGAAGAAATAGATATCCGCTGCTCCATTTTGCTGCTCTATTCTGAATTCATCGATGTATTGCCATTGAGGATCGGTCAAATTGACCTTCAATGGGGTCAGGTTAGTAGTCTTAATTGCCTGAGTGACCACCCGGCTACCTCTTAAGTATCCTTCTGCCAGCCAGGTGGTTGTTCCACCATCAATTGTAAAAGAAGACAGCGCAAAGGGTTCTGTCGTAGAATTTGCACTTTTCATAACAAAGGTTTTAGCTACATGATATTCCCCATATACATTAAGAGCGTTATCATTTGCGCCATTTGCCATGTTTGTTCCTCCATTATTAAGAACCAGATTGGTTACGTCCAGATAGTTTGAACTTGGATCCGCAACCTTCCCTGTATTATCTAAAATACTCAAGCTCCAATTGCCAATAATTCTGGAACTCTTGGTACTTAGATCAAATCCATTGTCATCTACGGTTATTGCATCGAAATTTTCGGAAGATTGTGCCCTGATAAGGGTTGGTATGGCGCAAATTAGAATGAAATAAAAGCATATAAAGTGTTTCATCAGTAAAATTTCCTAGGTTTAATTTTTAATGGGGTGATTCTACCTATTGCAAAGCCCTTTTAATTCGGGCTGGGTTTGACGCGAATAGATTAGAGAAAATAGAATGACCAGTATATGGAATACTTAAGGGACAATCAAAGGGGTAAAACAGATATCGAAAAGTGGTAATCCAAGCGGATAAACGTATGATTTCCAATAATTGACTGAATTTCAAATTCATTTCTAAGGTGAATATTTAATAAAAATGCGCAAGAAAAGAGATGATCTTAAATGATCTCCTTTGATGCGCAATAAGTAATGATTAATAATTTCTACAGGCTTCCAATTGATTATCAACTATCTAAATCTAAGGGTGTAGTCAATCAACTATTTTGTAGTCTGTCCAAGGCTAGCGAAAATAAGGATTAATTTTTTAAATTATATTACTTAAAACTAATAAAAATCGCAACCCGGTGATTTAGATATAATTAGAAACTGAAAAAAATATTTTCCATGGATTTGGTTGATGGGCAGGGCCGGATGTACTCTGATCCTGGTCAAAACAGGGGAAAATCCCATGGGGAAATTTTCATTAAAATTATATGAGATTGAATGCGATTAGTTTAGCTCCATGTACTATTCTGAATCCTGTCCTTATATTACATGCTGTTGCATAAAACGCATTCCAACGGTTTCAACGAAGAACCGCTTTTTCCATAGACTGGCAGTATTTATTCTGTAAGGGAATAAAAAACAACGCTATACCCGCCAATAAGCATTACCAGCTTGACTTCTTTTGCCAAATGATTTATGGGCCAAGCTATTTTGCTGTTGACTGGTATTATTTAGCACTATAGGTTAATATTTACTCATCTAACTATTTTCTATCTATGCCGTTTCAAAATATCAACAAGTTATGCACAAAAGCCAACCTGGATGTCTATGCAATAGCGATACACTGTATGTCCGGTCATTATTTAATTAACTTTGCGACGCATCTGTTTGTACAGCAAGACAATTAGGTAATTTTAAATGCATATGACTGACAATAAGGAAGAATATCTAGCAATATATAAAGAAATTGAGCAGGCAGAGTTCCTTCAACCGGAGGATTTTAATCAAATTGAGCCCATTAAAGCCTTTGTAAAACAGCACGGTCTAAGTTAGCCAGCCTACGAAGCTGCCTGACTTGGAGTGCTTTTGCAAAGAATTCCAAAAAACACCTAATAGTCCGCGCATTTCCTATAAAACCCATTGGTTTTGGTAAGTTTGTCAGAAAATCTGACGACCAAAAAGGAATAAAGGGATCGTTATTAGGTAGTTATAAAGCCTAATTGGCATAAATCTAGGGTATTTTAAAAACGTATTGTAGAAAAAGTGATGGAGAAAACGATGGAGAAATGGGTAAAGAGAATTGAAGAAGAAATAATTGGCAATGGTAAGGAAACTGGTGCAGGGCCGACTGTGCATGGTAATGAGGGGAACATTGGGGGAAGTACTGAGCTCAAACACAAAACCGTGCAGCCATTTGAACACCAGATAGCGGAACGCATCCAACTGGTTCTAAATGATCCTGACAACTATATCAGTCTGCCGGAAGATATACACCGCCAGATACTAAAGGGCTTTAAGAAAAGTGCTGCTACTTATTACGAACATTCTTCTGGCTGGCTTTTAAAAATCCGGCACTTTTGTGACTGGCTGAAAAAGCAAAATACCAGTATTGCCGTAGAAAAACAGCTGGCGGATATGCTGGAGAAATTAACAAGGAGAAGTACCAAAAAGGGGATTAACGAGCTATTTCAGTTGTTATACACTGACAAATTGCTATTAGGCCTTTACTATATTTATATTGGGCAGAGTGATAAGGACTGGGCCTTTTTGGATAAGCTCATTTGGCAAACCTACGTCCCCTACCCTGACGCGATGAATTTATATGGCAAGGCGCTTTTTGAAAAAGCGCCCGACCAGGATGGAGGCGCTGTCCTTAAAGCTGCCTATGCCAAATGGGAAGATTTTCTGACAGAGAATTATTATGAAAATAATCCATATGACGTCTTGAACAATGACCATGGGGAAGACGACGATCGCAAGGGCAACGAGCAAGATGGCAAGGTGGAAGAGAGCTATAAAGGTCCTGACAGCGTTGAAGCGGACGGAGTGAAGCCTGATAAGGATCATTGCGAAAGTAGTAGTAGTAGTAGTAGTAGTAGTAGTAGTAGTGGTGATAGTAGTAGTGATGGTGGTGGAAGTGATGATGATAAGAGGCAGGCACCCAGCTTATGGGCTGATCCTACTAAACTGATCTTTGAACTGCCGGAGTTTTTACGGCTGGGTTTTAGGGAGGCTGCTCGTAAATCAGCTGACTATTATCTTAGACCAGTAGGTCTTCCAGAGCGTTGCAGAATATATCTCTCAGAAGCTGCGGTATATGAGGATTTGCCAAAAGTTAAGGCCTATATGGAGCTTGGTAAATTTAAGTATACAAAAAGCGGCTTTATAGCAATTGGCTCCATTAAAAATTCTTATGGTAAACTTAAGTTGTCCCCTTTAGGGTATGACAGGGGCTTTATTAAAACAATGCTGCTGGCCTCCCATCTGGATTTTAAAAATTATTCCAGCACGGCACCCGTGCTGGATACCTTATCTCAGCTACTGAAACTAAAACAACCTGACTTGCAAATCATGAATGCGACCTTGTTCCCTTTTAATAACCTGCGTGAATTAAAACTGGAAAACTTCAATTTTAATGCAATGGCGGACGCTTTTGATCTACTCAGGCTTTTCCCAGAAGGGGAATGGATAGAACTGGGTCAGTTAATGCGCTACCTTAATATAAATGGTTTACTGAAAAAGCTTAACCCATTAAAATGTGGCGAAATCTTGTGGGTTGTAAAAATAGCGGAGAATAACCCAGCATTTGAGCAGTATAATGAGGGGGACTTGGCTGTGCGAATGGCATATCTGCGCAAATCTTTTATTACCGGTGTGCTGCTCACTGCCGCCACATTTGGGCTACTGGATCTTGCCTGTGATCCAAAGGATTATAATTTATACTGCGATTCCATAAATGAGACCTATCCCTGGACCAGCTTTACTGCCTGCAGGCTGACGCCGCTTGGGGCTCATTTTTTCAAAAATAAAAAAGATTATACGCCACCAGTGGCAATACTTGGGTAATTTGGTAAACATAATGGCCAAAATAGAAGGCCATGGTAAGCTATATTAAAAACTAATCCTTTATATTAAGGTCAATTTTAAATATATATGTCAAATCTAAATAATACCAGCAAATATCAATTTAATAAAATCAGCCAGGAGCTCAAAAAACTAGAATTTAAGTTCAGACAACTCAAGACGCAAATGGACGGGTTAAGTGCTTTTTACACAACGCAGTCTTGTGTCACTAGAACTGCGTATAACCAATCGCATGCGGATCTTTTGGGGCTACTTTACCAACTGTATCATTTAAAACCATCGCGCCTGACTACGAAGTCAAAAAGACAATTGAAGTCTGTAATCCAATGGTATTACGAGACAACTGAAATTAATTTGTTGCAGCAGCTTCCACTCGGAGAAGAAATCCATCAGTTCCTCCATAATGAGACGCTGGAAGAATACTATCAGGATGATTTAGGCTTTCAAAAGGAGGAAGCTATTTATCACCTGGAAAATAATGGGATTTCGTTTGACAAGGCAGCAATAGAAAATGCGGCTTCACTACTGGAATTAGAAAACATCTATTTAAAAGCCATAGAGACGCATTATACAACGGCTTTTATGGAACACGCCCCTGAACTAATCCCTTTATACAATCCTGGTAAAAAATCCATTCTGAAAAAAGTCGTCGACCCGGAGATCATTGAAAGGTGGCTCCAAAAACATGAAAGGATTCATCAACGCTTAATTAAGGTAATCGACCTTAATCCCGTGATCCTACTAATTATAAAGCCAGATTTTAAGTGGGAAATTATTGGCGAAGAGTTAGAAGAACAGGAATTTTATTTACAGGAAGCTAAAAAGTATTTTGATGATCTGGACGCAGAGCAGCTCATCTTGCTTGGTTTTGACTGGCTGAACTATATGCAAGATTTTATCCGAAAGCTGCCTGAGGTGGATTTAAGCACTTATATTGAATATATGCGCGAATTTAGAGAGGAGGTAAGCATTGTTATGGAAAATATCCGTGGACAAGCTAACCTGGACGAGCTGGCACTGGATTTTCCTACCGAGTCCCATAGTTTGAATACACTGACTATTCTTCAAAAAATTGATCTTCTGGACATTAAAAATACAAAGCATATATTGATACTACTGACAGATATTTTACAGCAGGACTCGCTCAGTGCCTCCTACCCACCCCTGGTAGAATTCCTGGCCTGGCTCAACAAAAGGGCTAAAACTAATCCAGATTTTGAATGGGAGGATGAATAAATAATAATAAGTAAAGAAGAAGTATAGTAGTATTAGCAAAAATAATAATAATAATGTGCGCTAATTTTTATTCGCCAATTATGCAATACAGACCCACAATACCATTACTGCCCCCTGTAACTAAATTGATAATAGAGGCAAATATGGTTACACTAACACTCCTTTCACATGTTCAACTAAAAAAATGCCTTGTTGTACCTATCCCTGTCCTTTTGAGTATCTTTTCAGACCTGGTGTAGGCATTAACCCAAGCCAGGTTTAAACCATCGTGTTTGGATACTAATACTAGGCGGCATAGAGATAGAACAGTAATCCATAGTCTTTAATTGAGTTATGCATTAAGCCATAACTCAATAATTAAGTATTATCTAATCCCACCCGGCTTTTGAAGTAGGTTTTTCTATACCTTGACCAATGCTTCTATAATCCACTGGCCATTAACTTTTATAATTCTGATATCAGATAAGTAATCAATAAATTCTCCATTAATTTAATTGATAACATATTTTTCCTTTTCAACAAGTCGTAACTTCTATGATGAACATGAAGATTTTGGATAAATAGCATTACTAATGCTGAGCAGTCATGTCATATTTGGGGTCCACTAAGGCAAAAGTCACTAAATCGATATCTCCTGCATAAGAAAATGCACCCGTCTGTACTAAAGTAGCGGCACTAATCTACCCCATTGCCATTCTTATAATTTACGTACATAACCCTGGAAAAAATAAAACCAAAACCAACAGACGGCGGAAGAATACATTAAAAAAAGACCAGAATAAGGTGGTTTACGACACTACCTGGTCATAGCTAATTGCACAAATTAGTCAATTTTTCAAATCGCGCCAAAATTCTTGTTCAATTAACATAACCTGCTTAACTTCATGATATGGAAAAAGAAAATATATACTTTTTGGTAGTACGAGTAAATGAGCAAGAGTTTCTTGCCACTAGTGAATTCGATGGAAAAAAGATGTTCGTTATGTTCCAATCTTTAGAACAAGTCAGGCACGGATTATCAGACTTCTACCGAGTCTTATCAGCAGGTCCAGTCAATGACCCGATAGCATTCGCGGAAGCATGTAAAAGATTAGCCAGATTTCTACCTGCAGTCGTCAAGTTACCAGCGGATGAATTAGGAACAATTTTAACCAATGCGAAAACAAATGACGATATGTTAAAAGCGCAAGACCCCACCTTATTTGACCGGCCTATGTGGTATATCAGGGTAAAAGACGGGTTTATAGAAAAATATTTAGCATTAGATATAATAGAGGACATTCAATCTTCCTTCGCAGTTGACCGTGATGGCAAATTCATCTTCAACCAAGTCAATTTCCATAATATGGATAAAGACCCCAAAATGAGTCCCAGAGATCTGAAGGATATTTTAAGGCAGCAAGGACTTCTTTAGCAGCTAGAATTACCTCATCCAATCGATGAAATAAGCTTGGACTAAAATGTTCCAGTTCAGCATTAAGTCATAAGCCAAGTACTCAAATAAACTAGGATGCGATAATGCTCCAAACCGCAATGGACAATTTATGTACATAATTATATAAACGGAAAGTATATAAAGAATGGGCACCTATAATTTCATTAGATACAAAGAAAAAGGTGCTGGTAACGGAACGCAAGAATGGAGATCAGGCGCTAAGGCTAAAATAAGCCCACGACCAGCCAAAGTAGATAATTTCCAGATTACAAAAGCTGCGACTTACGGCATTTACGATACAAGCAATAAAAAGGGATTGGTAAATGCGGTAAGACAATGAGACACATCTGAATCTGTTATATTTGGAAATGAACAGTAGTGAAAATAAGGGAATGGGGGGTTAATAAGTTAAAAAATCCAACTTACAGCAGATGGAGGCAATTTAAGTAATTATCGCATCAAGCTTTGGAAAAGTGGAATTCAAATAAGTAACACATATTACACAACAACATTCATAATGTCTACTAGGTATGTTCAAAAAGAAAACAAAAAAATAATATAGTTACAATATGATAGATCCCAGCGTAATTTTAGACAAATTAAAGCTAAATACCCTTAGCGGGGTAAGTAACATCCTAAAAGATGAACAACTATGTTCCCGGATTATCCTGGAGGATCCCGTTAGTATAGATGCTTTTTTGAAAGAGAAAATAATATCCAATGGTACATTAAAAAAACTAATGGATGCGAAATTAATTTCTAGTTTTTCAAATACCGCAACTCGAGGAGCTAAAAAGTTTATATTCAGAAACGAATTAGAACCTTTTCTGGATAAGCAACTCGTTTATGATAAGTCAATATTAAATAACCTTAGAGAGACCAATGAGTATATTATTTCTATACTTGAAAACGGCCTGGATCAGCAGCAATGCGACGTGCTACACCTCTATTTATTAGAATTTGGGAACAAGCAAGCTGTAGAAAGATTTTCAAAAAAATATGGTATATGTATAGAGACTACAAAAAATATAATTTCAAGAACCTTTGCTCAGATTAAACGTAATAGCGGGATTTATAGAAATTATGTAAAAGACCTAGATATTAAGCGGGATAAATTAATTGATGAAGTAAAGGTCCTTACAAAATTGAAAGCCAGTTTATATAAAAGGATAACACATTTAAAAGAGAAAAATCAATTAGATGATACCGCCGAGAACCTGGAGCTCTTAGGTTCCGACTTTTCCTGTCTCGATTTCCCAATAAGAGCTGCAAATATCTTACATGAAATGAGGCTGAGAACCGTTCAGGATGTACTCGAAATTCCCATTTCCTATTTAAAAAATCGTCATGGTATGGGAGAAATGACTATGAAAAAAATACAAGCAAAGCTAGCAGAACATAATTTATACTTAAGATCCGATTAGAGATATACCAGTAAATAAGTTGAATCTCACTTTGCCTGTGTGGTATTGTTCCTGACTGGTATTAATATCCTATCTAATTAGTCCTGTTGCCTTACTATTAAAAAGTGCGGTACCCATGATGGTTTATAACGGCCACATCGTAGAAAATCCTCACTTATCCGGCTTTTTCACAATCCAGACAAACTTTTGCCCTGCTGCTGGTTGTCGGTGCCAGCACCGACAACCAGCAGCAGGGCATTATTAATCCTATAATCCGTCCAAATTAATCCTACAGCAATCAAGTAAATGAGTACCGGTTAAAAATTTAGGCAAACAAATATCATTTTTGACACCACTTTTAAAAAATGATTGCTGAATTTAGCCCTGTCGTTAAAATAAATCAGGAAATAAGCGTTTAAAACAATATGGCTTCCAGGCATTTAGACTTGCTATTTTCCAGACTTAACTGAATTTATAAAACAGTCACAAAAAATACAAATATATGAAACAGAATAAACAAAAGATGGTTTATTTGCTGGCTTTAAGAGAAAATGGGAAAGTTTGTCTGCTTGAACCAGATGGGTTATTTTTTAGCCGAGCAGCCAGTATGTCTTGCTCTCCCTGTACAGGAATTTGACCAGATTATAAATGAAGGATTTATCTATCCGAATGAGACGTTCTATGTTAGGATGATTCACTTTCGGAAGGAAGAAGTGGTAAGGATGGACCTGCGGGAGGATTTTGTTGAAAAATACAGGATATACGATATTGGGAGAAGCATGGAAGATATAATCACATATTATGAAACAGGCATTCTACACCGGCTTGATCGAGAGAACGCTTCAGACATTGCCCAAAACAGGGATTCAGCCGTTGCAGCAGGCACTGCTACCATTATTACTAAAGGGTTGTAAAAAGGGCTACAGACATGTTACAGAGGTAGCCGCGAAAATAACTGACAGCATTGATACTAACGTTACAAACAAATCGGCGGCAAAAATTGATTTAAATGGCTTTTTAAGCGCTACTTGAATGCAACAAAATAGATGAGAAGGTGAACGTAAAGATAAACATGCCAGCTTTTTTTTAAAAATGTGGATCATAAACGTAACTACAGTTCGTTACCAGTTTCCAGTTTCCAGATTTCTGAATGATTGCGATAAACGCTCAAATTGATTAGTTGTGCATTTATCTTTATTTAGCCTAAATACTATTGTTTTGCAGTAAGTTACATTGTTTTTTAAATTTTTTATTTATCTTTGACTCAGAGATTGGCTTTCTGCCATTACTGAATATGCAGCAATAGTCAATCTCATATAAATTCGATTACATCACCACTTGCTTGTGAGGCGTTCTTGTAGGATGTAACGAATTGTATTATTATTATAATGAGTATTGCCCTCTATCCTACCTGAACTTTGCAAGCATGGCTTAAATGGTTATTTGGTATGCATAAGGAACTATTTCAGGTTAAGTTTTTACATCAAAGGGATGCACATTGGCAAGAAGTCAGCTTTATTAACCAAACCAGAAAGCACGGCCCACCTGCGGTTAAATATAATTTAACGGGCCATCTATTTGATATGGATTTTATCGGTATTACAAGGCCGAATTATGACATCTGGACTAGTCAATACTTAAATAAAGGTAATTCTTTTACGACTGAAGCCTATATCCCAGGCCCTCTGGTAGAACTGGGATTTAGCCTGGGAAATAATGGCACATTGGATTTAAAAAATATTGGCAAAGTGAACTTAAATTCCTGGCAATATTTTTTAACCTCATTGCCTTTTGTTGAAAGCAAGGTAACAACAGATAAAAATAGCCAGGGTTCTACACTTGATTTCTATTTTAAAATAGAATATTTAGAAAGCATCTGTCATTTCTTTCCGGATACGCTCTATCCACTCATCAATGATTATTACGCTGGCAGGCCGCATCACTTCTATCTATTTTTCCCCTACTGTTCTAAAGAGATTGGGTATGCCCTAATACAAATTATTAATTACCTCTACTTTGATTATCGACCCTTTGATCCCATCATGCTGGACAGCCATGTCCAAAAATTACTATTTTGGGTGTTAAGTCGTCGAAAAACAATGGCCTTCCCTAAACTGAGCCGTCAGAACCAAAGTAAAATCCTGGAAATTGGGGATCAGCTTAAAAATAATCCAATTAGGCATACTAATGTTGCAGATTTAGTGAAAACGACTACGACAACCAATATGACCTCCTTTAAACAATCCTATATTGAGGTCTTCAATGAGTCTCCTTTTCACACAATCAATAAGGGGGTAATGGAAAAGGCCTTATTTCTATTGCAAACAGGGACCCATTCCATTACACAGGTTGCCAAATCATTAAATTATTCCAATGTCCATCAATTTAGCAAGGCTTTTAATGCTTTCTACGGCTTTACACCCACAGAAATGCTTACAAAATACCGGAAATAATAGGCAGGTAAATAGCTAGTCTGCGGTTGGATGGTTTAATGGATTAAAAATAACCCAATTTACCATACAACCGCATTACGTGTGATGGCTGAATAAAGGGTATACAGCATTACTTCAATTATTATTCTAGCTTAATCGATTAACACAAAACTGTTTGATCCATTCACAAAATCTTTAGGTGAAAAAATATCATTTTTGACACCACTTTTTATTAATTATTACAGAAATTAGCCGCAATTATTAATTATTCATCCAGATGCTTACTAAATCTGGATGATTCAACAATGTATTTTTATTTACATTTTTACTTAAACAACCAAATAATGAGTAAAGACAGCATATCGATGGTATATATGATTGTTTATAGAATACGAGGTAAACAGTTCATTTATGGCACAGGTGGCTTCACAAGCTCGTTATTTAAACCAAAGTATTATA
>Ga0164242_10006482_pt1 | contig 12862 bp, 13 predicted proteins | sample OricomgcompostMG_FD_108783 | JGI IMG/M metagenome (GOLD analysis project Ga0164242, IMG submission 108783) | Miracle-Growth compost microbial communities from Emeryville, California, USA - Original compost - Miracle growth compost (MG) ... | reverse complement strand
CTCAGCAGCACGGCGATGGTCACCTTCCCGATGCTCGGAACATAGATACTCGCCCTCTCCTTGACGGCGGGGCCGTCAAAGTTGCGGAAGCTGGAGAAGTTGATGCACACGGCGCCGTCGCGGAGCAGGTCAGCAGGGACCTTGAACGACTCGGCGGGGACGCCGCTGACGATGACGTCGCTGAGGGCGAGGCACTTCTCGAGCGAGCCGTCGGGCTGCTCGTGGACCTGGTGACGGGGCGCGCGGATGCCGCGGCCGCGGGTGAACAGCTGGACGCCGGTGAGGTCAACGCTGTAGACGGAGGCGCCGTCGTTGGCGAGCAGGGCGGCGAGCGGGCGGCCGTTGACCTCGGAGCGATTGATGACGGTGATGGTCTTGCCGAAGAGGCGGTTCCCCGGGGCGAGGATGGGGTTGTAGATCTGCAGGTGCTCGAGGATCTTGACGACGGCGAGGGGCGTGCAGGGGAGGATGGACTTCTTGAGGTTGGCGGGCGCGTCGAGGAAGCGGATGTTGTGGTACATGTTGTAGAGGTGCTTGTGGCAGAGGCCCTCGACGTCTTTGGAGAGGGAGACGGTTTCTTGGATGTACTTGTCGTGGGTGGGGTTGCCGGGGAATATGGGGTAGTAGACGATGATGCCGTCGACTGAGTCGTCCTCGTTGGCTGCCATGATGGCTTCCTCGAGTTCTTCCTTGTCGACTTTCCGGAGGTCGAATATGAAGCCGCTACGAGGGGTCAGCCCCTAACCAAAGAGAGAAGCGAGGGCTAAGTATATATCAATCTCATCCGCCCCCGGCCATAAAATTTCGGCATCCTTCTCACAGGAGCGGCATAATAACAACATACATGGCGCTTGCCATAGATAGTTCTGTTCAATCGTATGTTCTTCGCATGAGGCTACTTACTTCTCTTCACTAGTCTTCTTAGACCACTCGGCGTACTTAACAGCTGCGGGATCATCGTTCGCCAGGAAAGCAGCAAGGTAAGGCTTTGTAGCGCCTGCGGTCTGAATCGTGGCGAGCGTCTCCTTAACTTCAGACAGCAACCCCCTGGCGATGGTCTCGGACATGATGACCTTGCAGGTCTTGGGCACGTCCTGAGTAGCCATGTTTGTTATTTGGCACGGACTGACATGTAGTTAGTAAATAACATACAATTTTACACCCTTGGCCTCAAATCGTGAACCACCATGACATTTTCGAGATCGTCATTGGCAGTCGTGATATAAGTGAGTCAGGGTGGCAGGACTCTGAGAGCCAGCTTACCTGCCCCGCGGTCAATACCCCACTATGCGGGCTTATCGATCTGAAGCCACAAAATATCCAAACGGTTCTTGGCCAGGGAGGAATTGGCGACGGAGATCCTACGCGACTTGGAGGGCTCGGGGAGGCTTGGATATCAGCGGACGAGTTCAATTGACCGATATTTTCCAAACCATCATTAGAAAATAGTTTCCTCAGTCGGGGAAAATGACTCGTGCCGAGATCTCGCAGGCCTACCGATCGGAATTTGGCTCAATACAAAAAAAAAATTGAAGACCCTGGTCCCGAGCAGGCTGACACCCATGCAAACTCCCGTCCCTCCCACATTGCCCCTCTTACTGTTTGCGGTTTAGTGCATCTAGCAAGAAAACCAAGCCTCTGCTATCGTCATTTTCAACTTCTCACCGCCCGCGATAGCGGCTTTTACTGCCGTTGCTCCCCCATTGGATCGCCATAATTCCGATGATAGGAGCCAACTAAATACCACTTACCGGGGAAATCTCGTGATTTTCATTTCACGTTTGTCTCCCGAATTAAGTTGATAGCGACACGCACGGTCTTGATCACGCGAGCCCGAGAGGAAGCTCTCTTCGGCCCTTCACCATGGCGAGCTTCAAGGACTGGGCGCTGCAGTACGTCCTCGAGGATGATGAGGCAGCAATGCGGGATATCGCGGCGGCAGCGGCAAGAGGTTAGTTTCATGCCGGTTACTTGCGGAGAAAGCGGCCCGGGAGTGCTAATTGTCGTCCTAGAAATCGAGAACTCGCGCGCGAGCAGCGCTGTCGTCGGCAACTGGGCATCCTCTATCCACGAGTGGATGAGAAATACAGCGCCCGGTGCCAACGATCCGGCACAGGTTGGCGGGGGTGCTGGTGATAGTGGTGATATCATCATGCGCGCCAAAGCACTAGGCTTCCTCGCCTCTACCTTGAAGGCTCTGGACCGGTCTGCCCTAAAGAGAGACCAGGTCCAGCGCCTCGGCATGTTCTTTGGGTCTATGTTCTCCTATGACCATAAAGCTGGGATCACCGCCTCGGCCAGCGCTCTTCGGCAACTGGTTTCTGCCAAGTCGTTCAGGCCCGAGGTCGGTGTCAAGATTATCGAGGACGTCTGCAAGATCAAGGAGGACTTTAGATTGCAGACCGCAGCTACAAGGCTCGAGATCTATGAGCTATTTCTCCAACTCATCCAAGACCAGGGGGTCGCAAGCGAATTACAGCGCAAGTACGGCACTTCTTCTTCTTTCGTGGGCGACCTCCTTCAGCTCTGCCAGCATGAAAGAGACCCAAAGAACCTCATGGTCTGGTTCAAGGTTCTTAGAATCCTTCTCACCGACTACCCGTTGTCCGCCGAGATTAGCGAGGAAGTCTTCAAGGCTTTCTCAGCCTATTTCCCCATCTCCATTCGCAGCTCAGCCAACTCAGCAGGTATCACAGCTGAGGACCTGAAGGGCGCTGTACGAGACTGCTTTTCGGCGCATCAAAGTCTCGCACCACACTCATATCCTTTCCTTTTAGAGAAACTCGACCAAGCGGACTCCGTCACGGTTGCAGTCAAGGCAAGTGCACTTCGCAGCCAAACCAGAGAACGCTAGTAAAACTAACGCAAAGTGTAGATGGACATTCTGAGAACGACCCAGGCCTGCATCGACAGATATGACGATCCGCAAAGTAGTCTGGTTCCGTTCGTAGACAAGATCTGGACTTCCCTGAAGTACGAAGTGAGAAACGGGGAGGTAAAGGAGACAGTAGAGGGCACATTAGACGTCCTTTGTTCCATCGCAAATAAGCTAGATGGCACTTCGACGGAGAAGCTTGATATTGCGCTTCTAAAGAACTACATCGACCTGGTGTCCGGGGACTGCCGGGATGACCTCTCTAACCCAACTTATACCAAACAGGCGGGCCTTCTCTTAATAACAGTCACCACCTCGAATATCAGAGCATATACTCTGGAATCACAGAGAGTTGTGGAGTGTATCGTCCAGAATCTACGCCAACCGAAGTCACCGTCCCACGCCCGCGACCTCCTGAGTCTGGTGAACTTGCTTCTGAAAACACGAGCGGCGCTTATCGAAAACCGACAAAACATCCACCCTTCAGACGAGGAACAACTAGAAGGCGAGGCACTCGAGCACCTCCGGGGCTTGTTTCATCTCGTCTACCTGCCAACATGGCGAGAATGCAGTGACGCTCAGGCAGGCGGAGAGAAACTCGGCGTTCTGAAGGAGGCCATCCAAGGCCTGGGGCTGATATGCAGCCAACAAATGGTATTGCCCGGTGGCAAGACCGCACTGTTGAATTCGGACGCCGTATGCTCCGAGATTTGCACGATTTTCATTCACCGGATCCTCAGGAGCTTAACTTTAAGTTCTAACGACAACGCTACTCAAGTAGGAGACGTTGAGGACGGGATAGTCCTTGCCCTCCGAACGACCGTGATGAGCTACAGGGACGGATTTGCAGCATTAGTTGAGAGTTCAAGAGCGGCCCTCAAATCTCGAGACTGGAAGTCTCCCTCTGCACAATCATTAGGAGCCCTCAAGGATCTTATGGCAAGAATCGCCTTCATCGGCTGCTCCGAGATTCCATCCGGGAATACCACCGACTCGTCGTCAACCTCGCCCTTAGATCACTTCATAACTCTCACTGGAGCACTACTCCAGATAACCGAGTCGCTTCTCGAACTCAAGGCGGATCCTTCAGCAATTGCCCTCGTGCTCTCCGGAATTCATGGAGCGACCCGTAACTTCAGCGATGCTTGCCCGGCTATACCCTCGAAAGGGATTGCAGTTCTCAAAGCTGGCACGCAGGTCGACTGGCTTGATGAGTTTCAGAAGGCTACCCAGGGAGCTCGGGTTTCCGCAGATTGGGGCAGGTTAATGAATACTCATTATGGCTCCCAGGTGGAACAGGTCGACCAGAGCCCCGATTCAGGAGCAGTGACAGTGCCCGGTGAAGAGACTCTTATCCTTGAGAGATTTACTCGTTTGAGCATATTTATCGTGCGACACCTCCATCGTCGCTTCACTAAAGAAACGCCTGCGCTGAACGAAGAGGGTTCAATATTGAACGTAGCTGATGAGCTGGCGGCTTATCACCAACAGAAGATCTCACCCCAGCCGTTCATCTACCAATTGGCCGGCATGGCATCCTTCACTATCCAAAGGCTGGATGCACCCTCCCAAGGCTCGTATAACCTGGCTACTGAAGCCTTCCAGTTCTTCCGTGCACCAAATCTCTTGCCGCCATACTGGAATACGGAAATGGACGGCGTCCTGACTGTACTGACCATGGGGATCTTGGAATCTCTATGGCCAGACGCCATGGTCGAACTGGTACGTTTCCCCCTGCTATTTTGTAGTGTTTTTTTGCTAACCGTCTTATAGTATAAACCAGATGGTATCGCCCAGACGGTTATGTGCGATACTGACACGGTGGCTGAGCGCCCCAGACAAGCATCACATGTCCGTAATGCTATCGTGACAATTCTGGCCAACAAATATAGAGGAGGGCCATCGACTGCCGACCCCGAGCGGTTGACATTTAAGCGCGTTCTTGAATTCTGGAAGTCGCGCATACAGGAAGATGCTGCTGCACCACCTTCCGGGGATAAGAGCACATCCCAAGAACCTTTCAACAACCAAGCACTCGCGGTAATGGCTGGCTCCATTGCTCGCCAAGATAGAGACACCCTATGCTTACTCCCGCTACTTAACGGAGCTGTTGAGGGTGACGAGCCTAGCGACAAGGTCACGGCGAGGTCTATGGAAACTCTCATCAGAGAGAAGAATTTCCTTACGAAAGAGTCTCACGCGGTGATCCGACCGCTATACAGGCAATGGGCTTACGCACATCTCGTGAAGCCCCTGTACTCGCTGGCTCTTCCTGTTAATCAGTCACAGCCACAAGCTGAGAACTACACGGTGGCCATCCTGTCTATTCTCAAACACTGCCCCTTCACTGTCTACGGCGACGACGTTGAGCCACTCGTACGGCTCCTCATTACATCCCTTGTCAAATTCCACACCCTCCCCGACCTACTAGCCGCACTACAGATCCTCCTCGAGGTCCTGCGCAACGACCCCGACGCCGTCAAGGAGCACCTCAAAGCGGTCATCGAGGCCGTCGTGAAGGTCCACCAGTTCACCTTCGGCGCCTCGTCCGCGCGCAACTCGGCCGCCCCGGGGTGCCGCAAACTGGTGCTGCAGCTTCTGGCCGAGCTGCCCGGAAGGTTCGAGGTTCGTCAGCTCCTGCCCCATGCGCCGCAGATGCAGCGCATGCTGGCCACGGCGAGCGGCGATCCGTTCCGGGAGGTGCGCAGGGCGGCGCTTGCGGCTAGGGAGAGCTGGATGAGGGTTGCTTGAGCTGTTTGGGGGGGGGGGTTAAGGTTACGAGTTGTTAGGAGCTACCGAGCTTCTAGCTGCACGGGTCATTTGGTTGGGGTGCCTGCTGTTGGAGTCTGCATTAAAACGGTCGTTTAGAGAGGGCTCGGGTCATATCAGGGGACATGGCCGAGGATTTTGTACATTTGGTCTACAGGTTCGGGGAGATACCCGGTAGATAAGCAAGAATATGATGGCGTATTCCAGCCCCAAGGCGATGTTTCCTGCCCGACTTCCAGCGGTTCCTGACTTACCTTACATCATGATCGCGATCTAAGACAGGTGGCCGTCAAGTGGCATGAGAAGGTGGCTCGTGGGGTATATATATCCTTTTCATCCGCCTTTTTTCTAGTACAAAGCTCGGTTACAGCTCGTCGCGACCCGATAAGCTAACGAACGGGTTTCAAACGGTAACCATATCCTACCTATCCAGACGAAGCGCCATGCGCCAAAACCGCACCCCCAACGCTGCAGCCTCCGAACCGATACTGAACGTCGCTAACCCTACCCCCTCCCTCGAAGTAGCATCATGCCTTCCTCCTCTTCCCGCCCTTCTTCCCCCCAGCCTCAGCCTGGGGAGTCTCGCTACCGGTCGACGTAGCGGCCGCCAGCGCGTCTAGCATGTCTGGGGTGTAGCTTTGCGACTGGGAGACCACGCGCTTGGGGTCGAGGCGGCCGACTGCGGGGATGGCGGTGGCTAGCATGGTTTGGAGGGGTGGCGCCACGAGGTGGCCGGCGGCGTCGAACCACTCGGCGAAGGGGCGGGACATGGAGATGGTCTGGGGTTTGCCGGACTTGGGTTGGATCGTGATGGTCAGGTTATACTGTGGGATGTTCTTCTTGGTGGAGGTTGCGATGGTGATCTGGTTGGTTGGGTTAGCAAGTTGTAAGGGCAGCAGGGCGTATCAAAGGTAGGAGAAGGGCGAGTTGAGAGTTGTTGTTGGGTGAACTGAAAACGTACAGTCTCTCCATTTGGTGATGTCCCGACATAGACGATCCCCTTCTCTTTGGCCCAGATCCAGTACGTCAATGCACCATTAAGGATTGTGTAGATCGTGACTGCGACAGCGGTATAGTACTTTGTGCTCTCGAATCCGAACTTGTAGTCCCACAAGAAGCAGGCTGCGGATATCGCGAAGGCTGTATAGCCCAGAGCTAGCCGGACATCGGTGAGGGTGTGTGACTGCTTGAACTTGAGACTGTTGAGGTAGTTCGGGATTGCATCGTCAGATGTGTTCTTGAGGTCTGCGAGCTACCTGTTAGTACCTAGGGAGGTAGGGAGAGAAGAGACATCACAATGGAGCTTGTAAGCGTGTCGGACTGGAAGCGCGTCGGTGGGTACCTACCTGCAAGGTTGTAAACCGTGATCTTTTCTTGCGAGGACGCCATCTTGTCTGACAATGTTTCCAACCCCAGAAGCCGTAGCGGAATTAATTGGCAATTGTCACAACAGGAGCGGCACCCTGATGCCAGCCAGCTCTTGATGCGTGGTGTCCTGAACTTAGTACGGATCCGTAGAGGTGGCAGCTTAGGTAATGTGAGGTAAAGGTGTCTTTCGGAAAACAAATGGCCCGGACCAAGTGGGTCCACCCATGACCATTGCGCGCCGAAGCTCCTAAACTCCAGCTGCAGGTTGCAGCTACACGTCAAGTCAAGCCACCGAGATTCTAGACAAGCTAGTTGCACAACAAGAGCAGCAACAATGGCGCAAATCCCGGTACAGACGATCCATAGGGATCCCCAGTTATTGTATGTTCCCACTGCCGATTAGCAATGATGCTTGCTAATAACCTGTAGCTACTGGATCCTGTTTCCCATTACGCTTGTTATGGTAGGGTCTCTCTCAATGAAGCCATACCGAATTGTCCAACTTACAATGCGATCCTCGTTCTAGATTCTGACCGGCGTCCTGCGACACTATGCGACGATACTGATGGCCACGGCGCCCAAGAAGGTGGACCAGAAAACGATTCGGGAACAACGGTCGCTGGTCCATGGCATCAGCCTCCGAAGCACCTACCATGTCCTCTCCAAGCGCTCGTTTAATAGCCGCAGAGAGGTCTTGACGACGGCGTATGAATCCGGCGCGTTCCTGAAGGACCCCGAGAGGCGAGGACAGGCCCCGCCTAACCCGATGAGCGACCCGAGCTCGATGGAGGGAATGATGGGCATGATGAAGAACCAGATGGCTATGATTATCCCGAACACCTTGATCATGAGCTGGATCAGTGCCTTCTTCAGTGGCTATGTGATTAGTGGGTGCGCTCTGCTTGAACTTGGGGGCAATATGCTAATCATGGACTAGTGAAATTGCCCTTCCCCTTAACCATTAAGTTCAAGAGCATGCTCCAGGCAGGAGTTGCCACGAAGGACATGGACCCCCGATGGATGTCGAGTATCAGTTGGTACTTCCTCTGCTACTTCGGGTTGCAGTCCGTCTTCAACTTCCTACTGGGGAATGATAATGGTACGACCCTTTGCCTCCTGCTTGCTGTGTTTTAGCTTGGACGTTGGCTAACTGCTAGAACTATAGCTGCTAGTCAAATGGCACAACAAATGAACCAGATGGGGGGCGCCGGGGCACCCCAGATGTTTGGACCGGGTGTCGATCCCGACAAGCAATTCCTTGCTGAAGTGGAGAACCTCGCAGTTATTGAGCATTACTCGGTGCTCGACGATGTTGAGCAAAGACTACTCGAGGGTATCAAATTATAGACCAGCAGGACAAACCGGCTCTGCTGTTGGATATACACGCCATAGCTCAGGATCCCTCCCCTTTTCCGATCGTCTTTTTGAACGCCGACAATGCATGTCACAGCCCATTATGACACATCCCACAAGTAACATCGCCCTACTCCTCATCCCACCACAGAGAGCCTCCTAGGCCTGACCCTTTCATACTCGCCGTAATCCGATACGGGGAAATGGTCTCTCCCTCGGGCTCGTCGGTGACGCCTAGAGGACCGGTGGGGGTTTGATCGTTCCATTCCTCCGATATGACCTGAAAGCGCACCATTTCGTTGACATCATAATACATGACCTGGTCCTCGTCCTGCCATACCCACAGGGCGTCTTTGGGCTCGCTAGGATAAACGGATTAGAGACTAGATATTTGAATGGGGAGGTAGAGGGAGGTCTTACTAGATTGCCTCATCGGGAAGCTCCGTGAAGGGGACAAATATCTCGTCGAAGAAGTCGGTACGGACTAGCATGATTCGTTAGTCAAAAATAGAGGGCGACAAATGGCATGAGAGATAGAAACTCACGATTGATACCATCCTGTGTGCCGCTCATGATCCGGCCCACTAGTACCTCGCCCTTGAAGGGACGAAAGACTAGGAGCCGAAATTCAACTTGCTGCCTGTCAGTCTCATAACCCTAACCCAAGAACCAGAGGACACGAACCGTTGACATTGACAAGGCCTGTGCCATGCCCGATCAGGCCCTCGCTAGTCCAGAGGATATCCCACAAGTCAATGCAGAGGCCAATTTTCTGGATAACCTAAAGAGGCCTTAGTAAGAATGAGCTAGAAGTTCAAGGGAAGAGGTAGTATCTACCTTGCTGGCATATTTGGCGTTGATATTGTCCTCAATGGCGTCCAGGCTGTTCTTGTAGAAGTCCTTGGGGGCGATCTGAACCAAGTCGGCAATCTTGGTCTAGGACGTTTCTCAACATCAGCAGTGGCATCTCACGGGTGCCGTAATCGTAGGGACTTTGGGTTACAGACCAGGATGAACATCTTGAGAAAAGGTCCATGAGACGGTTGGATGGGTAGAGATTTGTGACTGATTTGGGGTGGGGGTTTGGCGGGGTGAAGGGCTCAAATAAATAAGAGTTGTCGGTTGGCCACGAGCGAGACTGTGAAGTCTCCTTATATTCCTTGCATTCCACTATGAGCAAGCCGTACACTCAAAGGCCGAACCGCTCTTTAAGATTCCGATGCGCTTGGTGAAGCTCCCAGGATCGCAGATACCTCCCACTTATTGGTAGCCGTGTTGGAACCAGTGCGCATACAGTGCAAGCTCAAATTATTCTGCCGCCCCACCTCCGTTCAGATACCCCCACCGCCTTTATCCTGGACCTGATAGCTTTGACCGTGACGACGACAACCTTTCCCAAACCACCACTCACCATTAACCTCCAGCAGTTTTTTTCTTTTCTTTTCCCAACGTGCGCACGAAGTCAGGCATCCTAACTCCGCAATCCCCCTCCTTTCATCAAAGCTGTCCTCAATTTCCTTATCACCCTTTTCTCTAATTTTAACGCGTCTTCTCGGCGCGTGATTAGAGGCTACTCTCGTCTCATTCCCATTCCAAGAATTTCGCTCCTGCCCTCCGTCGGCGACGTCAGTTTGGTATCTCTTTTATCGCTGAGACTCATCGGCACGACAGTGCACGGTCGTAACTGCAGCTTTGGTCTTTGCCGACGCTACACTCTTACCTCCAGGTGCAGCAGTCAGAATCGCAAATACCATGGCTTCGTACAACTACGGACCACCGCCGCCGGCTCCCGCCGCGGCGCCGAACCCCGCTAGCTCCTACCCTCCCTATGGCCAGCCATACCAACAAACCTCCCACCGAGGCGGGCACAGAGGCCGAGGTGGACCACAGCATTCAGGTGACCGTGGAGCATATCACGGTTCGGCTCCAGCTTATGGTTACGGACCTCAGCAACCGCCTTATGGACAGCCTCCCGCTACGCCCTATGCCGCTCCCCAACCTCACCAGGGGGCGTATCCTCAGCAGCAACAGTGGCATCCCGAACAGGGCCAGCCACACCACCCCCAGGCACACCCACAGCCACACGTCCATCCTATGCCGCCCCAACCCTATCCAAACTACCCAGCCCAACCCTACCAGCAGCCGCAGCAGCCGTATGGCCAGCCGCAACCATATGCCCAGGCCCCGCAGCCTCAATACGGCCAGCCATACCAACATCCCCAACCGCAGCATGGGCCCCCCTCGCAGCAGTGGGGCGGCCATCAGCCACCACCTCAAAACCAGGGACAGTTCGGTGGCCCCCGTGGTGGACGTGGTGGCTATGGCGATGGCGGCGGCTCGAAGGCTCCGATGATGGGGCCCCCCATAAGGCTTGGGTTTGATAGCAATAATCCTCAAGGACCTCAAGCTCCAGTGAGCAATCCATACCCACCTGCAGGCTATAGCGGACCGCAAGGTCCTCCTGCGCAGTACCCTCCTGCACCTTACCATAGTTACCCGCCGCCTGCTCCCTATGCGGCTGGGCCGTCTCAGTATGATGGCCCCTCTAGTCATGGTTCTCGGCACGCACGTGGTGGGTTTCATAACAACTTCAAGAGCCGACCTCCGTTTGGTGGCGACAAGATGCGCAACCGAAACCGGGGCGGCCACGCACAAACTCCTTCCTCAACTCATCAGAAGCCTGAGAGTGCATCCGGCAGCAAGAAAAAGAAGCGCAAGACGAATACCCTGGGCCTGACTCCCGGCGATGACTCTGAAGAAGATGACGAGAATGAAGAGGAGAGGCTGAACGAGCTAATCGGTGCCGATGCTCCGCAGTAAGTTTTCTTATCTCATCTACGTATGGTACTCTCCTTATCTAACACGCACAGGCCGACCGATATTGCCGAATGGCTTCAAGAACGTCGGCGTAACTTCCCTACCCAAGCTCGTACCGAAGCGAAACTTGCAGCAAAGGCGCAGAACGGTGATGCCAAGAAGGAAGCCGAGGATCGAAACGCGCACCTTGAGAGACAGCAACAGAAAGCCGAGAAGCTCAGGAAGCAGCTCGAGAAAGTTGAGTCCAGCATCAAGCGCAAGCGCGAGCAACAGGACGAAGGCGACGAGATGCGAAACGTCGATGCCCCCAGCTCCTCCTCGGAAGATTCGAAGTCGGACGATGACAAGCCAGAAGCTATGTCAACCCGCCAGGAGTCTCATCTGCCGCCACCGCCGAAGAAGGCCGATCCAACTAAGCATTGCAAGTACTACTCGACTGGTGGTAGCTGCGGCAAGAAGGGCAAGTGCCGCTTCGTCCATGATCAGAACGTCCGCGAAGCTGCGTTGCAACAGCGCGAAATGAATGGGGGCCGTATGACCCTGCAGCAACGTCTCACGTTGAACGACAAGGAGCAGGAGGACCTCACCATTGTCCAGACCTTAAAGTATCTGCAGGACAAAGGTCTCATCAAATCCGACCCAGCAGCTGCTTCACAGTGGTCCTCTTCTGACCCTACCCCGTCGGCCCCCAAACCTCCTGCAGCGCACCCTTCTCTCCCTCTTGCGCCACCCAAGCCAGAGCCAAGCCATCCTCTTCCTGCCATCCCGCCACGAAGCCTTGTTTCCCATGCTCCTCCGACTGTCAAGTACAATGGCTGGAATCTCAGTGGCTTTGGCAACACCGGGGTGAAATCGAGCGACCACTAAGCTAGAAGTGCTTGTGGTACATCATCTCTCGACCGTGTGGAGTTTAGCCAGGGTACAAGGCCGTCCAGCCATAGTATCGACACGCAAGCTCGTGTTGACGCGGCCGAGCAGGGCCTTAATCACGGCCAACTTGATTTCCCAGGGCAGTTGTCAGACTACCAAGATTGGGCTCTACCCTTCCCTTCTATACCGTGGGCCCTTTGAACCTCATATTCGATCTTCTCTCCGCCTTTCCTTTCCACACCATGGGTCTATTCAACCTCATCTTCAAGCTTCTCTCCGCCCTTCCCTTCTACATCATGCGTCTATCCAACCTCATCTTCGAGCTTCTCTCCGCTTTTTTTTTTCTTTCGCACGCACGTCTGTACCCCCCTCTTGTCGAAAACTCTCGACGGCGTCGAGTTCGACACGAGAGAACTTTCGGACAACTCCCTAATTCACGCAGCTTCACAAGTTGCCAGTTTCGTGCGTGCGGTTAGATTATACCATCTACATCACCAGGTTGGCGTTTCAGGCGTTCGGATTCCGTGGAGGCAAACCGGACTGTCAAATTTCCTCCCCCCTTCCTTTTCATTTGCCTCTCCATGGAGTTCCGTGGTGGACGTTATAATTGGCAATAGATGAAAGGAAAATACCCTGGTCGTAGCACCAAAAAGTAGACCCAAAATAATAACCCCACTTGTTTGTGTAGCATACAACAATGAAGCCCTAGCACCTTTTGAGGTAAAGAATCTAGTGATCTAGTTGTGTTTGCTTTTCTTGTTCAAGAATCACTGTGGCATTGGCTGAGCAGCAACTGGAAACCATCGCGTT
>Ga0164242_10006481_pt1 | contig 12863 bp, 12 predicted proteins | sample OricomgcompostMG_FD_108783 | JGI IMG/M metagenome (GOLD analysis project Ga0164242, IMG submission 108783) | Miracle-Growth compost microbial communities from Emeryville, California, USA - Original compost - Miracle growth compost (MG) ... | reverse complement strand
GCCATGCGCGAGAAAGCGGCGACGCTGCTGACGCGTCACAGGCTCGACCGCGACGTTTTCGGGCGCGGCCAGCCCGAGCACATTCAGGTCACGCGCGACACGACCTACACCGCTGCGATCTACGATCTGCTGAAAGCGTATGCCGATCAGAGAAGGCGCACGATCAAGGTCGTTCATGTCGTCAAGGCGCGCCGGGTCTGGTCGATCAAGGAGGCTCGTCAGCGGCTGCAGAAACTGGTCGGCGCAACGGCCGGAGACTGGTCGCAGCTCGATCTTTTCCTTGATCAATACCTGCCGCGTAACGAAGAGGAGCGTTCGGCGCTTGCAAGTTCCTTTGGGGCGACGCTCGAAATGGCACGGGAAGGGTTAATCGAGCTCCGCCAGGACGAGCCGTTCGCACCAATTTACATGCGCAAACGCGAAGCCGGGGCCGAGTGGGAAAAGATCGGCTAGCGCCGCCGATAACGCCGTTATATGGGGATCGATACAGCCATGGTTCCGCCAAGACTGAGTATGGTGCCGGACAACAGCCGTGAGATGGATGTCATGTCGGCAAACGACGATGCCGATAACGCGCACGAACAAACCGTTCCCCAGACGCTGAGCGATCCGGAGGCCGCCGTCGATCATCTGTCGAAAAGCGCCCGACGCGAAAAGCTCCGCCGCCTGGAAGCGCTGCTGTTTGCCTCGTCCCAGCCGCTCGATGCAAAAGCGCTGGCGCGTTGTCTCGATCCCGACGACGACGTCAACGCTTTGCTCGTCGAACTGCAGAACGACTACAAGGATCGCGGCGTCGCGCTCGTACGCGTCGCGGGACGCTGGCAGTTCCGCACCGCCGACGATCTTTCCTATTTGCTCGAACGTCAGCAGAAAGATGAACGCAAGCTGTCCAAGGCGGCGCTCGAAACGCTGGCGATCATCGCCTACCACCAGCCGGTGACGCGTGCCGAGATCGAAGAGATCCGCGGGGTCTCGACGTCGCCGGGTACGCTCGATGTCCTGATGGAGACGAACTGGATTCGTCCGCGGGGGCGAAGGCGTGCGCCTGGGCGGCCGCTGACCTATGGTACCACCGAGACGTTCCTCGTGCATTTCGGTCTCGATGCGATCAAGGACTTGCCGGGGCTTGCAGACCTCAAGGCAGCGGGGCTGCTCGATGCGAATTTGCCGCCGAATTTCACGATGCCGGCGCCCACCGACATTGCGTCGCTGATGCCCGACGAACTGCCGCTCTCCGACGATGGCGACGAGGAGGAGGCTCAAGAGTCCCTGGCCCTCGATGGCGAGGAAACCGAAGGCGAAGACGGTGGGGAAGCCGGAGAAGCTGGAGAGCCGGAAAGCAAGACGACGTCCGCAGGCGAGAGCGAGTAGACGAAGCTTCACGGCGTCCAGCCGTTGAATTAACGTAATGTAATACGCCGTTCGGGGATGTTTTTGCTGTTTTAACGGCTTTGGCACGGTGGCAGGACAATATTCGTCCGCAGCCCGGAGGTGCGAACCTTGCCCGCTCCTGGCGGTTCTGCGATAAGATACTTAACTTGTACCGGATGGCAGCTGCCGCCGAGAGGTTTCAATGGGTTTTAGTGCACAACACATTCTTCTGCTTTTGATCATTGCCTTGCTGCTATTTGGCCGCGGCAAGATTTCGGAGCTGATGGGCGACGTCGCGAAGGGCATCAAGAGTTTCAAGAAGGGCATGGCCGAAGAGGACGAGCCCGAGAGACCGGTGCCGCGCACGATCGAGAATGAAGCGTCAAATCCCGATCGTACGAAGGTCGGCTGACGGCGGATTGGTTCCGGCGCGTTGGCGGCTGATCTCCACAAGGCCATCCTATGTTTGACATCAGCTGGAGTGAGCTTCTGATCCTTGGGGTCGTGACGGTGGTGTTCGTCGGCCCGAAAGAGCTGCCGACGCTGATGCGGACGCTTGGCAAATACGCAGGCATGGTCCGCCGGCATGCCAACGACTTCAAAGCGCAATTCGATGCGGCGATGCGCGAGGCCGAGCTTCAATCGATGCGCGAAGAGGTCGACAAGATGCAGGCCTCGATCAATGCCGAAGTGATGCGGGTGAAGACGGATGTCGAAGACGCCGGCAAGCCTGTGATGACCGAGGCACCTGCGGTCGCACACACGTTGCCCGAAAAATCCGCAGAAACTGCAGCTGCCCTGAAGCCGCCGATGCCGGCTCCGCCGCGCATGGAGTCCTGAGGCCATGCTGGAACGGCTGCCACCCGCCAGTCCCTCGGGCGAAGATTCGCCACGTGACGGTCAGGACGAAATCGACGCCAGCAAGGCGCCGCTGCTCGATCATCTGATCGAGCTGAGGTCGCGCCTGATCTGGGCGCTTGGCGCGTTCGTCGTGATGTTCTTCGTGTGCTTTTCGGTCTCGGGCCGCATCTACGACGTGCTCGTCTGGCCCTATATGTGGGTGTCGGGCGACGATCATGTGAAGCTGATCGCGACTCACTTCCTCGAGCAGATCATGACGCAGGTGAAGCTTGCGATGTTCGGGGCGGCATTCCTTTCGTTCCCGGTCGTTGCGACGCAGATCTACAAGTTCGTAGCCCCTGGCCTTTATCGGAGCGAACGGCGGGCGTTTTTGCCGTATCTTATTGCCACGCCGGTGTTGTTCGTCATTGGCGCGATGGTGGTCTATTTCATCGCGATGCCGGTGCTGATCCGTTTCTCGATCGGCCTCGCGCACACGGGCGGCGCGGGTGCTCCGACAATCGAGCTATTGCCGAAGGTGTCCGAATATTTGTCATTGATAATGACGCTGATCTTCGGCTTCGGCATCGTGTTCCAGCTGCCGGTGATCCTGACGCTTCTGGCGCGGACCGGATTCGTGACGTCGGCCACCCTGAGGCACGGAAGGCGCTATGCTATTGTCGCGATCTTCGCGGCGGCAGCCATTTTGACGCCGCCCGATGCGTTCAGCATGGTGATCATGGCGCTGCCGACGATCGTGCTTTATGAAGTCTCGATCCTGGCGGTGCGCTTCGTTGAGAAGCAGCAGGCGGCCAAAGTCTAGGCGATTGGGTTTTCGTCCTCAATCGCGCGGCAATCCCTTCCCCTCTATGGCCGGGCTTGACCCTGCCATCCAAGGCTATAGGCATAGCCGTCCGCTTACCTCGAGATGACCGAGCCCGGCCTTGACGTTGGGGTGAAGCGAGCACAATCCGAAAACTTATTAGAGGCGCGCCCCGTGTTCGACATCAAATGGATCAGAGACAATCCCGAAGCTTTTGATGCGGGCTTGAGACGGCGGGGATTGGCCCCGCAGGCTGCCGCTCTGATCGCGCTCGACGATAAGCGTCGTGCAACGCTGACGACACTTCAGGAGGCGCAGTCCCGCCGCAACGCCGCGTCGAAGGAGATCGGCAAGGCGAAGGGTGCGAAGGACGAGGCGACGGCATCGCGGCTGATGGCCGAAGTCGCGGAGCTGAAAGAGACGATCGCGAAAGGCGAGGACGACGAACGCAAGCTCGATGCGGAAATTAAAGCCGCGCTCGAAGTCATTCCGAACCTTCCGCTTGCTGATGTTCCGGATGGCAGCGACGAGACGGGCAACGTCGAGGTGCGCAAGGTCGGAACGCCAGGGCAGTTTGATTTCGCGCCGAAGCAGCACTTCGAGATCGGCGAAGCGCTGGGTTTGATGGACTTCGAAGCGGCGCAGAAAATTTCAGGGGCGCGCTTCGTCGTGCTGAAGGGCGCGCTGGCACGGCTCGAACGCGCGCTCGCGAGCTTCATGCTCGATCTGCATGCGGACGAGTTCGGATACACGGAAGTCAATCCGCCGATCCTGGTCAAGGACCAGGCCGCATACGGCACGGCGCAGTTGCCGAAGTTCGCCGAAGATCTATTCAAAACGACCAACGATTTCTGGCTGCTTCCAACCGCCGAAATTTCGCTCACCAACCTTGTGCGCGAGCAGATCATCGACGAAGCGCAATTGCCGATGCGCGTAACGGCTTGGACGCCGTGCTTCCGTTCGGAGGCGGGCGCTGCCGGTAAAGATACGCGCGGCATGATCCGGCAGCATCAGTTTTCGAAGGTCGAACTCGTTTCGATTACGACGCCGGACAAGTCGCTTGAAGAACACGAGCGCATGACGTCATGCGCGGAGGAAATTTTGAAGCGGCTCGGCCTGCCGTTCCGCACGATGCTTCTGTGTACTGGCGACATGGGATTTGCCTCGCAAAAGACGTACGACATCGAAGTCTGGCTTCCTGGGCAGAACACCTATCGCGAGATTTCATCGTGCTCGGTGTGCGGCGACTTTCAGGCGCGGCGTATGGATGCGCGCTATCGTGCGAAGGACGGGGGCAAGCCCGTCTATGTCCATACGCTCAATGGTTCGGGTCTCGCGGTCGGGCGGACGCTGATCGCGGTGCTCGAAAATTATCAACAGCCTGACGGAAGCGTCATAATTCCCGAAGCACTTCGCCCCTACATGGGCGGCCTGACGCAGATCACGAAGGCGTAAGTTCCCTCTCCCCATGCTCCTGCACTCATGGGGAGAGGGTTAGGGTGAGGGGCGGCCGCTTGCTCGATGGTTGCCGCCCCTCACCCCAACCCTCTCCCCGCACGCGGGGAGAGGGAGCAGCTCTCGGAATTTGTCGCAAGAGGCTCGCCTGAAATGACAACACGGACGCTCGGTCTGAAAGGCAGTGATGCTAAACAGCTTGTCATCCCGGCCGTAACGAAGCGCAGAGCCGGGACCCAGCGACACGGCGATGGCTGGCAATATGATGAGCCGCAAAAAGATAAAGTTTTGGGATTTAGATGCGCATACTGATTACCAACGATGATGGCATCAATGCTCAGGGGCTCGAAATCCTGAAGGCGATTGCGCTCGGCATTTCGCCGGACGTGTGGACGGTCGCTCCCGAGACTAACCAGTCGGGCACGTCGCATTCGATGACGCTGCATTCGCCGCTTCGGTTGCGGACGCTGGACGAGCGGACGCATGCGGTTGCCGGAACGCCGACGGACTGCGTGATCATGGCGGTGCGCCACATCCTGAAGCACCAGCCACCCGATCTTGTCCTCTCCGGCATCAATTACGGATCGAATCTCGCGGAAGATGTGACCTATTCCGGAACCGTCGCCGCCGCGATGGAAGGCGCGCTTCTCGGCGTCCGCTCTATCGCGCTGTCGCTGATGACGGGGTTTGAAGATGGCGAGCGACGGGCGTTCTGGGACACGCCGCTGGCGCACGCACCGCAGCTCATTAGGACGCTCATCGCGCAGAAATGGAATCCGAACACGCTGATCAACGTGAATTTCCCGGATGCGCCGCCCGATGAGGTGAAGGGCATCGCCGTCGCGACCCAAGGCATCCGGGATCAGGCGCTGCTCAATATCGACAGCCGGGTCGATCCCTGGGGGACACCCTATTTCTGGTTTGGATTCGAACGGCGAAAATCGACGCTCGTGCCGGGAACCGATCTCGCGGCAATCGCCGAAAACAAGATTTCCGTGACGCCGCTCAGTCTCGATTTCACCGATCGGGCTGCCGCCGAAACGCTGGCGTCGCGCTTTGTCTGAGTTTCGGGCCGACGTACAACGCAGGCCTGCGAATGCGATCTATTCGCGAATTAAGAGCAATTCTCACCTAACGCACTAACCATGAGGTATGGCGCGAGGCTTCGTGCCGGCGACAATCCTTCATGCCGGATGCGCGCGAGCGAACGCCATTGCGCATCATTCTTCCAGGAAACAGAGCAGCCCGGATCGAAACGTTTACGGTCCGTTAACCGGTTAACGGTTAATGCATAGTATGTGTAGAGGTGCGTACCATGACCATTTGTATTGGTGTTGGCCAATGCGGGCATTTCAGCCTCAAGTCCGCAGGCGCCGTTTCTGTATTACTCGCGGCTCTCGCAATCGGGGGCTGCAGCGCCGACGTGACGCGTTTTGACAGCACGTCCTTCAGCCTGAACGATCCGCCAGGTTCTCAGCCCATTCCATCTGAGCCCGTGCGAACGAGCGCACTCAACGACAATCAGGTCGTCGGATCGCGTGATCGCGGCCCTTACGGTGCAGGTGCATCGTCGGTCCAGGTCGCGGCGCTGCCTGACCCTGGATATCAGAACGAACCGCAGCCCTATGCGCAGCCGTCTTATTCGGCGCCTGCCTATTCTCCGCCGCCCGCTTACACGCCTCCACCACCCGCGCGTTCCTATCAGGCGAAGCCGTTCAGCCATACGCGTTATGAAGTTCCGGCGGGCGGGCGCTCGGTTTCGTCGGCGCCTTCCCGGACCACGCAGGGGCAGCAGATCGAAGTGCAACCCGGCGACACGCTTTATTCGCTGTCGCGGCGCTATCAGGTCTCGGTTTCGGAGCTGATGTCGCTGAACTCGATTAGCAATCCGAATGTCCACGTGGGCCAGAAGCTTTACCTTCCAAGCAACGCCCGAGCGCCATCGTACGACAATAGCGTCGCGGCCGCTCGTGCCGTTGAGTCGGCGCGACCGGCGCCCGTGCCTCTGGCCCGGCCAGCGCCAGAAGTGGCCGATCGCTACGGCGCGACCTATACGGTGAAGCCCGGCGATTCGCTTTACGGCATCGCACGCACGCACGGCGTGAAATTCGCCGAGCTGCAGCAGGTCAACGGCATCACCGATCCGAGCCATGTGAAGCCGGGCGTGGTGCTGAAGATCCCAGGTCACGGCGGCAACGATATGCCCCGGTCGGCGCCGGTCTCAACTCCGAGCGTTGCCGACAACGCACCGCCCGCCGTCGTCCCGCCGCTCGCGGCAACGCAGTCGGGGTCGGATCTGCCGAACTACAGCCAGTCCACGTCGACGCACCCGACGATCATCAACGGTGAGCATCGCGTTGCCTCGCTGACCGACAATACCAAGGCGAACGACGCGAGCCCGTCAGCACCTCCGGCACCGCCGCCGGTGACTGCAGCGGCGCAGCCTGCGCCATCGGCCCCGGTCGCGGAGCCGCAGCAAGCCGAAACGAAAGTCGCCAATGCGGGTACCGCGGCTGCGTCTGCGCTTGCCGGCGCCGTCAAGCTGCGCTGGCCGACGACGGGCCGGATCATCGCGGGCTTTGGCGCGCGCCCGGATGGCACGCATAACGATGGCATCAATCTCGCCGTCCCGCTCGGCACCGACGTGCATGCGGCTGAAGCCGGCGTCGTTGCCTATGCCGGAAACGAGCTGAAGGGTTATGGCAACCTTGTGCTGCTTCGCCACGATAACGGCTGGGTGACGGCCTACGCGCACAACGACGAACTGCTCGTCAAGCGCGGCGACAAGGTGAAACGCGGACAGGTCATCGCCAAGGCGGGCAAGACCGGGTCGGTCGACCGTCCGCAGGTACACTTCGAATTGCGTCAGGGTTCGAAACCGGTCGATCCTATTCCGTACCTGGAGAAACTCTGACGTTCGCGCCCGAGCGCGGGGGCTGATGCCGCGCTGGCATAGAGGGAAACTCAGGGCCGGGTCGCTTCGATCCGGCCCTTTTTCATTTGAGCCGCTCTATTCGGCTTTGCGCTGCTGGTCATCGAGAACGTGTCGGCGGAAGCATTGGGCGGGACGCGCTCGCTTCTCCTATATCGTCATCCCGAGGGCCGGGACCAATCCAAGCCGAAGGTTTTCAGAGCATGCCGCCATTTGGACAGATCGCCGCCTGGGTGGGGATGACGGGAGGGTGAAGTTTTTCGTGCTGCATACACGACATTTTTGATTGTATGCGGATGACGACGCCGGTCAGATTTTATCGGTCGATGTGTTCAGGCGGCCAGCGAGGTCTTGCACGTACTGCCAGGCGACGCGGCCGGAACGGGCGCCGCGCGTCGTCGACCATTCGAGCGCGTCGCGTTCCAGCTCTTGGTCGGCGATCTTCAATTTGAAATGCTGCACGTAGGCGCGGACCATCGCGAGGTAATCGTCCTGGCTCGCGTTGTGAAATCCGAGCCAAAGTCCGAAGCGGTCGGAGAGCGAGACTTTTTCTTCCGTTGCTTCGCCGGGATTGATCGCGCTCGCGCGTTCGTTGTCGATCATGTCGCGAGGCATCAGGTGGCGGCGGTTCGACGTCGCGTAGAAGAGGACGTTCTTCGGCCGGCCTTCGATGCCACCGTCGAGCACGGCCTTCAGAGATTTATAGCTCGTGTCGTCGTGATCGAATGAGAGGTCATCGCAGAAGACGATGAACCGGTAGGGCGCAGCCTTGAGGAACGCCAGGCAGCGCGGCAGCGAAGCAATGTCTTCGCGGTGAATCTCAACGAGCTTCAAAGCTCCGGACCGTCTTTGGGCGTCGGCATGGGCGGCCTTTACGAGGCTCGATTTCCCCATGCCGCGGGCACCCCAGAGGAGGGCGTTGTTGGCCGGCAGGCCGGCCGCGAACCGCCGCGTATTGTCGAGGAGAATGCCGGCGGTGTGGTCGATCCCCTTGAGCAGGCTGAGCGGAACCCCGTTGACCTCGGGCACGGGTTCGAAGTGGCAGCCTTCGGCATGCCAGACGAAGGCGTCAGCGGCCTCGAAATTGGGCGTCCGAAGCGCGGGCGGGCCAAGCCGGTCCAGTGCATCGGCAATCCGTTCGAGAAGTGGGCGTATCGCTTCAGCGTCGCTCATCTGTGATCCTGGAGGCTATCTATCGGAAGCAGCGTGTGTAATCGTTACGGATAAGGAAGCCAACGGCAAACGTCGGAGGCTTGCGTGGTTGCAAAAGGGCCGCTGCGCACTATAGTCCGCCCCGAATTTGATGAGCGCTCCCCTGAGAAGTACGGGCTCGGGGCAGGAGCGCTTATTCCAATCTCACCTAGAGGATGCCGCCTTTCAATGTTCACGACACCCGCATTTGCGCAGGCCGCCGCATCGAGCCCCATGGAGCCCCTGGGCGGGCTGTTGATCCCCATGCTGCTGATGCTGGCGATCTTCTATTTTTTCCTGATCCGCCCGCAATCACAACGCGCTAAGGAGCTGCGCGAACGCGTCAACTCGGTGCGGCGTGGCGACACGGTCATTACCTCCGGCGGCATGGTGGGCAAGGTCCTCAAGGTCTCCGACACCAGCGACGAGATCGAAGTCGAACTTGCCGAAAATCTTCGGGTGAAGGTCGTCAAGGGCACGCTGCTGGAAGTTCGCTCGAAAGGCGAACCTGTCAAAGACGCAACGTGATTTCAGCGGCCGTCGCGTGCGAGAATGAGCCCAATGGCGTCATGCGATCCGCATGGCCCGCGTTATCGAAGATTTGAGATCGCTTCCGATGCATTTTACACGCCCAAAAATCGCGCTCATTCTGTTGATCTGCTTGGCAGGTTTCCTGGTCGCGCTGCCGAACTTCTTTTCGAAGGAGACGGTGCAGTCGTGGCCGTCCTTCATGCCGAAGCAGCAGCTGCGGCTCGGCCTCGATCTCCAGGGCGGTGCGCATCTGCTGCTCGCCATGGACCAGGACGAGATCAAGAGGGACTGGATCAACAACCTGCGCGACGAAGCGCGAAAGGTGCTTCGTGATGCCAAGATCGGATTTACAGGCATCGGAACGCACGGGCTGACGGAGCTTGTCGTCAAGCTTGCGAAACCTGGCGAGGAGGACGCTGCAATCAAGGCGTTGCACAAAGTCAGGCAGCCGATCGGGAACGCCTTGCTCGGCTCCGGCGCCTATGACGTGGATGTCAGCGCCGGTTCGGACGCTGGAACAGTCATCATCAAGGAAAGCGAACCGGGGTTGCGGCAGCGCATTTCGAATGCCGCGTCCGCCTCGATCGAAACGATCAATCGGCGCGTCAACAATCTCGGTACGTCAGAATCGACCATCGTCCGACAGGGCGCCGACCGCATTCTCATTCAGTTCCCCGGCCTCAAAGATACCAAGGAACTGAAGAAGCTCATTGGTGAGACGGCGAAGCTGACGTTCCATGAGGTGCATCCATCGATCTCGGCAGAAGATGCCAAGATGACGACGATACCGCGCGGATACAAAATTTATCAGAGCGACAAGGGCGAGGGTGAGACCGAGTATCTGCTGCGTGAGCAGCCGGTGGTGCAAGGTTCGGATCTTGCCGACGCACAGCCGGGCTTCGACAGCCGTACAGGCGAGCCCGTCATCAACTTCCGCTTCAACCAGATCGGCGCGCGCAAGTTCGCGGAGTTTACGAAAGACCACGTCGGACGGCCGTTCGCCATCGTGCTTGACGACAAGGTGCTGTCGGCTCCGGTCATCCGCGAACCTATCCTCGGCGGCTCGGGACAGATCTCGGGCAATTTCACGGTCGAAAGCACGAACAGACTGGCCGTGCAGTTGCGGTCGGGTTCTTTGCCGACCAAGCTGACGATCGTCGAGGAGCGCACTGTCGGTCCGTCGCTCGGCGCCGACTCGATCGCGGCGGGCAAGCTCGCCGGTATCATCGGCGGTGTTGCCGTCGTCTGCCTGACGGTCGTGGCATACGGAACGTTCGGCATCTTTGCGTGCGTGGGTCTTGTCGTCCACTTGATGCTGACGCTGGCGCTGATGACGTTGATCGGTTCAACGCTGACGCTTCCGGGTATCGCCGGTCTCGTGCTTGGCGTTGCGATGGCCGTCGACGCCAACGTTCTGATCTACGAGCGCATACGAGAAGAGCTGCGCGTCGGAAAGACGCCGGTTTCGGCCATCGATGCCGGGTTCCAGCGCGCTTTCGTGACGATTGCGGACAGTCAGCTCACGACTCTCGCTTGCGCCATCATCATGTTCTGGCTGGGCGCCGGGCCCATCCGTGGCTTTGCCGTAACGCTGACGATCGGCATCCTGACGTCGATCTTTGCCTCGGTCACGGTCGTCAGGCTGTTGATCTCGTACTGGCTCAAGGCTCAGCCCAAGGGCCGTATCGCGACCGTTCCCGTTTAGGAGACCTGATCTGTGTTGATGAAATTCATTCCGGTCTTCAAGGGCGCCGACTTCTTTCCGCACGACCTCAACCTGCCCTTCATGAAGTTCAAAGGGCCGGCGCTGGCGCTGTCGATCGTCGCCATGATCGTGTCGATCGCGCTGTGTGCTACGTTGGGTTTGAACTACGGCGTCGACTTCAAAGGGGGCTCGCTGATCGAACTCAAAACCAAGAGCGGCGACGCGAACATCAGCGCGCTGCGTGAACAGCTGAACGGCCTCGGTCTCGGCAACGTCCAGATCCAGCAGTTCGGCGCGCCTGACGACGTCCTCGTTCGTCTCGAGGAGCAGCCAGGCGGCGAAACCGCGCAACAGGCAGCATTGAAGAAAGTCACGGCTGCGACCAGCGGTTCCTATACGGAACGGCGCGTCGAGGTCGTTGGACCAGCGGTATCCAGTGAGCTTCGCATGACCGGTTTCATAGCCGTCGCCGCAGGCATCCTGGCGATCGTCGCTTACGTCTGGTTCCGGTTCGAATGGCAGTTTGCGCTTGGCGCCGTCGTGGCGTTGTCGCACGACGTTCTGGTGACGGCGGGTATTTTCTCGTTGTTCCGGTTCGAATTCGATCTATCGACAGTCGCGGCGCTGCTGACCATTCTCGGCTATTCGGTCAACGATACGGTCGTCGTCTCGGACCGTATTCGTGAGAACTTGCGCAAGTTCAAGAAAATGGAGCTCAATCAGCTTCTGAACCTGTCGATCAACGAGACGCTCTCGCGCACGATCCTGACCGGCATGACGGCTCTTGCCGTTCTTCTGTCACTTTACATTTTCGGCGGCGAGGTGATCCGGAACTTCAATCTTGCGATGCTGTTGGGCGTCGTGATCGGTACCTATTCGTCGATCTTCATCGCGGCGCCGTTGCTCGGCTATCTCGGCGTCAAGCGCGATTGGAGTGATGCGGCCGCGAAGGCTGTGGCGGCTTCGACCAAGGCAAAAGCCAAGGCCTAGGCATGGAACGTGAGCGGCGCTCCTGATGACAGATACGGGCGCACGCTATCCATACGAAACGGCGGTGACGGCCTACGGCAACGGCGGCTTTCGTTTTGCCGACATGAGCCACCGCGGTTCCATTCTCTGTCTGCCGAGCGGGATTTATGCCTGGCCTGCACTGTCGGCCGCGGCATTGCAGCCCGCCGACTTCGCCTTCGTTCTCAGTGCGCTCGAACCGCCGATCACGCTTCTTCTCGGTACGGGCGAAGCGCAGGTCTGGCCGGAGCAGGAAATTTATAAGATTTTCGCCGACGCAAATATCGGGCTTGAGCCGATGTCGACAGGAGCTGCGGCGCGTACCTACAACATTCTGATTGCAGAGAAGCGGCCCATCGCGGCTGCGTTGATTGCCGTCCCTTGAGCCTCGGCATCCGGAGCGACGTGTGAGCAACGACCCTGCAACGACCATCAATACCGAAGCCGTGCGAGCGAGCGCGCGGACCAACGCTCCGGACCGCTATTACGCCGCGTTGTTTGCACCTCCTGATCTTCGCGAGGATCTGATCGCGATTGCGGCGTTCGACGGCGAGATCGCGCGCATCGCGCCGCGGGTCAGCGACGCGGCCCTCGGTGAAATTCGCATCACGTGGTGGCGGGATGCGCTTCTCGGAAGCGAACGGGAGCAGGCGCTTTCGGGCAATCCCGTGCTCGATCAATTTGCCGGCGTCGTAAAGCGTCACAAGCTGCCGCAAGGCGATCTCGAAAATTATTTCAGCGCACATGCCGATGCGCTTTTTGCCGATCCGCCCGCCGACGATGTGGCGCTCAACACGTCGTTTCGCGCCATCGACGGGACGCCGCTCGCATTCGCATTGCAGGTTCTGCACGGTCCGCTCGACGCGGATGCGCGCGATCTCGTCGATGCCGCGGGCCGGGCGTCTGGGCTTACCCGCATCGGCCTGACGCTTCCCTACGCGCTGGCGGCAGGCCGCTCGCCCTTGCCCGATGCGCGCTCTCCGCCGTCGGACGATGCGGACTGGCGT
>Ga0164242_10006480_pt1 | contig 12864 bp, 14 predicted proteins | sample OricomgcompostMG_FD_108783 | JGI IMG/M metagenome (GOLD analysis project Ga0164242, IMG submission 108783) | Miracle-Growth compost microbial communities from Emeryville, California, USA - Original compost - Miracle growth compost (MG) ... | reverse complement strand
TGCTCGACGAGCACTACGCGCTGCCGGTGGGCTCCGAGTTCAACCAGCCCACCGTGCCGCAGTACGGGCGCACCTTCTTGATCCAGCTCACCGCCGGGTTCTAGGTCCGGCGGCGAGCAGCTCGGGCGCTACTGGACCTTGAGGTAGGTGACCACGTTGGCCATCTCGGCCGGGTCGATGATGCCGGTCAGGTCCGGGGTCAGCCCGGCGAACGCCTCCAGGTCCACCCGGGCCACCCACTGGCCGTCGTAGGTGACCACGAAGCCCACCGACTGGCCGTCGTTGATCCCGGTGGTGACGGCGATCCCGTGCGGGTCGCCCATGTTGCTCCAGCTGTTGCCGTCCGGGAGGTCCGGCATCTGGCCGACGATGATCTTCCCGTTCCCGTCGTTGGCGTCGTCCAGCTTGAGCACGCCCACCGAGGAGCTCCCTTCGCCCTCCAGGAACGCCAGGTTGCTGGACGGCTCGATGGAGACGCCGGTCAGGCCCGCGTAGTCGTCGTCCACCACGTGCTGGCTGGCGGTGACCGCCTTGCTGCCGGAGTCGAAGTCGCCGTTGCCCAGGTCGATCACGTGCTTGTTGCCCGCGCCCTCCGAGGCCACCACCACCACGCCGGTGTTGGGGTTGACCGCCGCCGAGTCCGGCTCGGTGTCCACCGGGGTGTTGCCGGTTCCGCCGCTGTCCTCATTCGCGTAGTCCGGGTCCTGGTAGGTGTAGACGGTGCCGGTGGCGAGGTCGATCACGTTGACCCCATCCGTCATCTCCACCCCGGTGGTGTCCTTGTAATCGCCGCAGAAGGGGGGCGGGGTGTAGGTCGCGTCCGTGGACGACTCACACCCGTAGAACGGCGCGATGATCCGCTGCTTGACCGAGTCGAAGCCGAAGTTCTCCGACGGCGGCGCCTCGATCACCTGGGTGATGGTCCCGGAGGTGGTGTCCAACAGCGCGAAGCCGTTCCACACCGACAAGATCGCGCGGTGGTTCGCCGAGTCGACGGCGATCCCGGTCACGTAGCCGCCACCGCCGGAGAACGAAGAGGAGCCGTAGCTGTCCGGCAGGGTGAGGGTCTTGGTCACCGCGTCGGTGTGGGGGTCGATCAGCCAGACGGTGGGAAAGAAGGTGGACGCGGCGACGACCACGGTCGAATCCCCGCCGGTGGCGGTGGCGTAGTCGGAGGTGCCCAGGTCAATGCGGGAGAGCTGGGCGTTGGCGCCGTTCACCCCGTCGCCCTCCACGCCCACGTCGACCACCGCGATCTCACCGTGACCGGCGGCGTTCTGGCTCGGCTCGGGGAGGTAGAGCTTCTGCTTCCCGTCCACGGTGACGATCCCGAAGGCGCCGGAGCTCCCGGCCGCGGCCTGGCTCTCCGACTTCCCACACCCCGCGCCCACGGACATCACCGCGCATGCCACGCCGCACAGCACCCACGAGCCACGCATCCGACGCATCTCTCACCCCCTGCTTAGTTGGAAAACGCCGCGAACTTGCTTCAGGCGCGAGCGGAAAGGCAAGCGGTGTGGCAGCCCGCGTTCGCTGAAGCCGGGGCGCTTGTCTGCTATGGAGCGCGCGCATGCTGCAGGCCAGGCCACATGTGGAGCCGCACCGGCGCGAAGGCGTGGATTCGGTGGTGGTGAAGGAGATCTACCTCTCGTTGCAGGGGGAGTCCTCGCACCAGGGGCTGTTGTGCGCCTTCGTCCGGCTGACCGGGTGCCACCTGCGCTGCGGCTACTGCGACAGCGCGTTCGCCTTCAAGGGCGGGACGCGGATGGAGAACACGGAGATCGTCCAGAAGGTGCTGGCGCTCAGGACCCCGCGGGTGGAGCTGACCGGCGGAGAGCCGCTGCTCCAGCCGGGGGTCTATCCCTTGATGGAGGAGCTCCTGGCCCAGGGGTTGGTGGTGATGCTGGAGACCTCCGGGGCGATCGACGTGCGGCTGGTGCCGAAGGCGGTGGTGAAGATCGTGGACGTGAAGACGCCCAGCTCCGGGGAGAGCGACCGGATGGACGTCCGGAACTTCGAGTCCATGGGCGCAGGCGACGAGCTCAAGTTCGTGATCGGCTCCCGCGAGGACTACGAGTGGAGCCGCCGGTTGATCGCCGAACAGCGCCTGGCGGAGCGGCCCTACGGGATGCTGTTCTCCACGGTCTGGGGGCAGCTCTCCACCCGGGATCTGGCCGAGTGGATCGTGGAGGACCGGCTGCCGGTGCGCTTCCAGCTCCAGCAGCACAAGTACGTCTGGGAGCCCAACGCGCGCGGCGTCTAGCGGACGCTTCGCTACCGCGAGACCGGCAGCCCGAGCGGCAGGAGCACGGCGGCGAGGACCAGGGTGCACCCCCAGGCCGCCACCAGCCACGGCTTGCGGCGGTGCTCGAACTGGCTGAAGGCGTAGACGAGCAGGTAGGCTGGGACGCAGAGCGCCATCACGAACGTGCCCAGGCTCCGCCGATACGCGTGCACCAGGAGCAGCGCCGTGAGGGCACACGCAACCACGCCACAGACCGCGCCAAGCAAGCTGAGCAGCATCGAGCGCGTACATAACATGCCGCGGGAAGAGGGGCCCAAATCGCCATGACGCTGTTCAAACGGATGCTGTTCGCCCTGTTGACGGGGGCGCTGGTGGGTGCGGGGGCCTCCACGGCGCTCTCGGCCAAGTTCATCACCTGGTACAACGAGCCCGGCGCCGGGCAGGCGGCCCTGTGCCCCTGCGCGACGCTCTCCAAGAGCGCGGTCTCCCAGCTGATTCACTGGCAGCTGATCGGCACCGCAGTGGGCGCGGTGGTCTTCATGGTGCTGACCGCGGTCTTCTTCCGTCCGAAGCGCGCGACGCTGCCGCCTTCGACGCCCGCCGTGCCGCAGGCTTGAGGAGCAAGAGCTTCTCCTCCCGGGAGAGCCGCTTGATCTGGGCCTCCCGCCTCAGCGCCGCGCCCTTGTCCAAGGCCGGCTCCTGGAAGACGAGCGTCACCGGCAGGCGCGAGCGGGTGTAGGCGGCGCCCTTGCCGGCGGCGTGCTTGGCCAGCCGCTTGGCCACGTCGTTGGAGGCGCCGGTGTAGAGCGAACCGTCCTCGCACCGCAGGATGTAGACCGACCAGGCGTCGTTCATCGCGACTGGACGATAGTGCATACGCTAGAATCCGCGGCGTGCTGTCCCCTGCCGCGGTTCTGGGCCTCCAGGCCCTCCAACTCCACTTCCGCCCCGATGAGCTGTACCGCGTCCCCACCGAGGACGGCGCGTCGATCGCGCTCGGGCGCTACCTGCCCCGCGAGCGCCGCCGCTTCGCCGAACCGGTGTTGCTTTGTCACGGTCTGGGCGCGAACCGGTTCAACCTGGACTTCGACGAGCGCTATTCGGTGGCCCGGTACCTGGCCCGGCGCGGGTTCGAGTCCTGGGTGATCGAGCTGCGGGGCCGCGGCCTGGCGGGCCCTCCGTTGGAGACGACCTTCGACGATCAGGCCCGCTACGACGTGGGGGCGGCCATCCGGACGGTGCTCTCCACCGGGGCGCAGCGGGTGAACTGGGTGGGGCACTCCAAGGGCGGGCTGGCGGTGTTCGCGCACCTGGCGATGAACCCCCAGGCGCCGGTGAACGCGATCGTGGCGATTGGGAGCCCGGTGAGCTTCGCGGTGCAGCCGGGGCTGCGGCGCTTCATCCGGACCGTGGCGCCCTTGCTCAAGATGAAGTCGGTGCCGACCGGGCGGGTGAGCGCGCTGGCGATGATGGGGCCGCCGCCGGGGCCCCTGACGCGGTACATGATCCTCGAGTCGAACATGGAGCCGTTGGTGGTCAAACGGTCTCTGGCGAACATGGCCTCGGACATCGCGGGCGGGGTGGCGCGGCAGTTCGGGCAGTGGATCGTGACCGGGAAGTTCGACTCGGCGGATGGGTCGTTCGATTACCGGGCGAACATGGCGGCGGTGCGGTGTCCTTTGATGTTGATCGCAGGCTCGCGGGACCTGCTCGCGCCTCCGCTGGCGGTGGCCCGGGCGAAGGACTTCGTGGGGACCGCGGCCAAGGTGGTGGTGGCGGGGAAGACGCACGGGTTCGCCGAGGACTATGGCCACGGGGATCTGATCCTGGGCCGCAAGGCGCCAGACGAGGTGTTCCCGCTGATCGAATCCTTCCTCGCGGCGCACTCGACAGCGCCGTAGCGCGCGACCGTCGGCGGCGGCTCTGGGGAAGACGGGGTTCTGCCGGGAGGCCGTGCACAGCGGTCGTCCGTGGGATGGCCTCGGGCGGGGCGCTCTTCCTGGGCCCTCCAAGACGCCAACCCCTCAGGGTGACGTTTTCAAACGCGTCTTCAATGGCCAACCATTGGATATTGCTTGGATTTTCACCCACGACGCCTGCTCAATCGTCACCCACGAGTGGTTGACGCGTGGGAGCCGTCTGGGAGAGCACCCCGGGGTGGGCCGCCCGAGCGATCCCGAAGTCGTCGAGCCTCGGGGCCGAGGTCGAGGGCCTCTTCCGGACGAGGCACGGAAAGGCTCGCTCCCCGGCTCCTTCCAAGCCCATTTGTGAAGCCCTCCCGCCGAGCACCGGCTCCCTCTGCTGCTCACCTGTGGCTCACCCGTCCAGCCGACGGCCCTCGAGCGTTGTTGTGCTCCCGCCTGCGTGGTACCTCACCCGACCCTGGAGGGTTCGCCATGTCCCCACACCGTCGTCTGCTCGCGCCCGTCGCGCTTCTCTTCGCTGTGCTCTTGGCAGCCGCTGGGTGCACCCAGGCCCAGCCCGGGACGGTCACCCTCCCGCTGACCTCTTCCACTCCCGGCACCGCGGTCGCCCACTTTGACGACCAAACGGTGACCGCCGAGACGGTGGAGGCAGCCCTGGCCTCCATGTCGCCCCCCTTGCGCGCCCGCTACCTCCAGCCCGACGCGCGCAAGACCTACGTGGAGGACGTGGCCCGCTTCGATCTCCTGGTGCAGAAGGCCGCCAAGGAGGGCCTGGCCAGTGATCCCGAGGTCGTCGCCGCCACCAAGCGGATGATGGTCCACCGCCTCCTCTCCAAGGCCCTGGATGCCACCCCGCCCTCCGACGCCGACGTCGCCGCCTACTTCCAGGCCCACCAGACCGAGTTCGCCCGCCCTGAGATGGTCCGCCTGGGGGAGATCCTCCTCGCGGTGAAGCCCGGTGATGCGGCCTCCCTCAAGAAGGCGCGGGCCACCGCCCAGGACCTGCTCCGGAAGATCAAGGCGCTCCCCGCCTCCGACGTCGCCGGCTTCGGTGAGCTGGCGCGCCACTACTCGCAGGATCCGCGCGCCAAGCTGTTCGGCGGGGATCTCCGCTACCTCACCCATGACCTGCTCGCGCGCCAGTACGGCCCGGAGGTCGCCACCGCCGGCTTCACCCTCAAGTCCCCCGGCGACGCCACCTCCGTCGAGACCCCCAAGGGCATCTACCTCCTCCGGCTCTTGAACCGCAGCCAGGCCTTCTCCCCCACCCTGGCGCAGGTTCGCCCGCAGATCGTCGCCCGGCTCACGTCAGAGGCACGCAACCAGCACCGCGCCGACTTCATCGCCCAGGCCGAAAAGGACGCCCACCTCACCGTGGACGAGAAGGCCATCGCCGCGATCAAGGTGGACGCCAGCGCGCCCGCCAAGCCGCTCGGGCACCCCGCGCCAGACGTGTTCGCGCTCCCCCGCACCGCGCCGCCCCGCCCCGTCCTCCCGCGTCCGGGGACCGCTCGATGAGAAAGGCGGTCCTCGCGCTGGGATTGCTCGCGCTCGCGGGCTGTCACCGGATGAAGCAGTCCCGCGAGGACCCCGCGGTGCTGGCCTCCGTCAATGGCGAGGTCCTCACCCGCACCGAATTCGAACACCAGCTCTCCCGCGAGATCGAGTCCACCGACGCCGCGCCCCCCACGCCTGAACAGCTTGCCCCCATCAAGCGCGCGCTGATGGACACGCTCGTCCAGAGGATGCTCCTCCTCCAGGTGGCCCGGGAGAAGAACGTCACCGTCCCCCCCGAGGACGTGGACCGCGCCGTGCTCCGCGTCCGCGCCGACTACCCTACCGACGGCTTCGACCAGGCGCTCAGCCAGGCGCACCTCTCCCTGGCGGAGCTGAAGAAGGACCAGGAGGCCGCGCTCACCGTCCTCAAGCTCTTCGAGCAGGAGGTCTATCCACGGGTGGGGGTGACCGAAGACGAGATCCACGACTACTTCGACGCCCACGAGGCCGACTTCACCGAGCCGGAGCAGGTCCACGCCGCTCAGATCGTCGTCAAGGAGCTGGACGAGGCCAAGCACGTGCAGCAGCTCCTCCGCCAGGGGCAGTCCTTCGCCGACCTGGCCCGCAAGTACTCGCTCTCCGCGGATGCACGGGTGGGCGGAGACCTGGGCTTCTTCCCCAGGGGACGGATGCCGCCGCCTTTCGATGCGGTCTGCTTCAAGCTGGGCGTGGGCCAGGTCTCGGACGTGGTGAGCACCGAGTACGGCTTCCACCTCTTCAAGCTTCTGGCGAAGCGCCCGGCCCGGAAGCAGGACTTCGCCCAGGCGCGCCAGGAGATCGAGCACCGCCTGCTTGAACGCAAGCGCGCCCGGGCGCAGGCGGATTACGTTCAGGCCCTCAAGGCCAAGGCCCAGATCCAGATCAACGAAGCGGCGCTGGCCGCGCTCACCGCGCCCTCCACGGAACGCCCGGTTCAACCCTAAGAGGTCTCACAAGCATGTCGCTCAGCCCCCTTCGCCTCTCCCTGCTCGCCGTCCTGGTGACCGCCGGCCTCGCGCACGCAGAGTTGGTGGATCGCGTGGCCGCGGTGGTCAACGACGACATCATCCCGCTCTCCGCGGTCGAGCAGCGCGCCAGCCCCGAGCTGGCCCAGCTCTCCTCCGTCACCGACGCCACCGAGCGCGAGAAGGAGCGGGGCCAGGTGCTCCACGCCGCGCTGGAGCAGTTGATCGGCGAGAAGCTGCTCGCCGCCCAGCTCAAGGACCAGGACATCGTGGTCTCCGACCAGGACGTCCAGGCCGGGATCGACGAGGTGAAGAAGGAGAACAACTTCACCTCGGACGAGCAGCTCCGCCAGGCCCTCCAGGGCCAGGGCTTCACCGTGGATGGCTACCGGGACTTCATGCGCACCCAGATCGGCCGGCTGCGGCTGATCCGCCTCAAGGTCGGCCAGAAGGTGAAGGTCACCGACGCGGATCTGAAGGCGGCCTACGCCAAGATGAAGCGCCTCAACGGCGCGGACTTCGAAGTCCACGCGCGCCACATCCTGATCCAGGTCCCCGCCAACGCCAGCCCGGAGGTGGTGGAGGCCGCGCACCAGAAGGCGCTCGCGCTCGCCGAGGAGGCCCGCAAGCCCGGGGTGGACTTCGCCGAGCTGGCCAAGAAGGACAGCGAGGGCCCCTCCGCCAGCGGCGGCGGCGATCTGGGCTTCTTCGCCCGAGGGACGATGGTGCCGGAGTTCGACAAGGTCGCCTTCTCCCTCAAGCCGGGGGAGATCTCCGCCCCCGTCCGCACCCAGTTCGGCTGGCACGTGATCAAGGTCGTCGAGCGCCGCGCCACCGACGTCAAGCCGTTCGATGAGGTGAAGGCCCAGCTGCAGGAGAAGCTCAGCCGGGAGCAGATGGAGAAGTACACCACCCAGTACATCTCCGAGCTCCGCCAGGCCGCGATCGTCGAAGAGAAGATCTAGGACGAGAGCGACCGTTTGACCTCAAAGCGTGTTCGCCTGCCCCGGGTCGCCATCTCGCTCGGGGATCCCAGCGGGATTGGCCCGGAGGTGGTGGCCCGGTCGCTGGCGTCCCCGCGCCTGCGGCGCGCGTTGGTGCCGCTGGTCTTCGGTGACGCGGGGCTCCGCCTGGCCCACCCCGCGCTGGCCGCCCTCCCCGTCGTCTCCACGTCGAAGCCCCTGCCGGAGGGCCCGGCCTTCGTGGCGGTGACCCGGCTTTTGGCCAAGGACCGCGCGCCCGGGAGGCCCACGCTCGAGGGCGGCCGGGCGCAGTACGCCTACTTCGAAGCCGCCGTCGCCGCCGCGCAGGCGAGCCAGGCGGAGGCGCTGTGCACCGCGCCGGTCTCCAAGGAGCAGATCTCCCGCGCCGGCATCCCCTTCATGGGCCACACCGAGGTTTTGGCCCAGGCCTTCGGGGTGGAGGTCCTGATGCTGATGGACGGCCCCCGGGTGCGGGTGGCGCTTTCGACCAACCACGTCCCGCTGGCGCGCGTGTCCCGCCTGCTCACCGTCCCCCGCCTCACCCGCCAGCTCCTGCTGCTCGCAGGCGAGCTGTCCCTGGTGCTCGGGCGGCCGGCGCGGCTGGGGGTCTGCGGCCTCAACCCGCACGCCGGGGAGGGCGGGCTCTTGGGCAAAGAGGAGGTGCGCGTCATCCGCCCGGCGGTGGAGAGAGCGCGCGCCCTGGGCGTCCTGTGCGAGGGGCCGCTCCCGGCGGACGGGCTCTTCGCCCAGGCGGACGCGATGCCCTACGACGCGGTGCTGGCGATGTTCCACGACCAGGGGCTCATCGCCGCCAAGGCGCTGGACTTCGAACGGACGGTCAACGTCACCGTCGGCCTCCCGGTGCCACGGACCTCGCCGGACCACGGGGTGGCCTATGCGTTGGCCGGCACGGGCAAGGCGTCCTCGCTCCCCATGGAGACGGCGCTCCTCAAGGCGGCGGCGCTCGCCCAGGCGTTCCGGCTCCGGCGAGGCTGAAGGCGCCGGGCGCGTTCAGAGGCTGGACCGTCAGACGCTGCGGAGGGTGAGCACGGCGATCTCCGGCGGCGCGCCCAGGCGCATCGGCGGGCCCCAGTAGCCGGTCCCGCGGTGGGTGTAGATCCACAAGCCGTTCAACCGCTTCAGCCCGCGCACCACCGGCTGCTGGAGCCGGACGAACAGGTTGAAGGGGAAGATCTGCCCGGCGTGGGTGTGGCCGGAGAGCTGGAGCGCCACCCCGGCGCGCGCGGCGGCCTCTGCGCTCTTCGGTTGGTGCGCCAGGAGCACGCGCGGGACCCCGGCGGGCGCGCCTTCGAAGGCCAGGTCCGGACGAGAGGGGAGCTCCGGCAAGAACCCTTCGCTGGTCACGTCCGGCACCCCGCCGAGCGCGAGCTGCGCACCGCCGCGCGTGAGCAGCCGGTGCTCATTGTGCAGCACGGTGAGGCCCAGGCCCCTCACCTCTTCCATCCACTCGCGCGCGTTCCAGTAGAGCTCGTGGTTCCCGATCACGTAGTAGGCGCCCAGCGTGGCGCGCAGCTGGGACAGCGGCTCCACGTCGTGGCGCAGATCCTCCACCTTGCCGTCCACCAGATCTCCGGTGATGGCGATCACGTCCGGCGTCAGCGCGTTCACCCGGTCCACGATCTGCTGCATGAACCGCCGGTCGAGCAGCTCGCCAATGTGCACGTCGCTCAGCTGGACGATCCGCAGGCCGTCCATTCCCCGCCCCAGCCCCGTGAGCGGGACCTCCACCTGCTCGATCACCAGGCCAAAGCGCGCGCGCCAGACGGCGTAGCCCACCGCGCCACAGGTCAGCGCGAGCGCGACCTCCGGCCGGTGCGCCAAATACCAGCCGCCTCCGCCGGTGAGGTGGACGACGCCGGCGGCGAGGTCCGTGAACACCACCGCGGTGAGGAGGATGGCGAAGCACCCCATCCACAGCCGGGCCACGAGCTGGAGCGCGCGGGTGAAGGCGTTGGGGAGAACGCGGCCCAGGAGGAAGCCCGCTGGAATGGAGACATAGAGGACAACGAGGAGCAGCCAACCCGCGTCCCGGAGGGCGGGCCCGGCCAGGCTGAGCAGCCGCGCGCCCAGGTAGCCGTGGAGCAGGCCCATCACCCCCAGCGCGACAGACAGAAAGGCCAGGAAGCGGCCCGTCCGGCCACGCCGCGAGGAGGGCGCCGGGACCGCTTCGGATTCGGAGAGGCTGGGGCTGGTCATCAGGGCGGGAGGCTAACGGCCTCGGTCTCCTTCCGCTCCCCTGTGCGTCCTTTTCCCCGCCTCCGCCCCCCAACGACCCACACCCCGCGTCTGGCTTGGGGGACGTGCTGCGTGCAGTTCTTCACGCTGGCGTGATGATCGGCACGGGATCACATGACTGGTATTTTCTAGACGAGTTGTAACTCCCTCACTTCATTGCCCTCCGGTCCAACCCCAGGGGTGGCACGCCGATTGAACTGTCTCCTCCTGCCCACCGGAAGACCCACGAAGGAGTTCTGGATGATTCGCAGGAAGATTCTCGGCGCTGCTCTCGCCGCAACCACGTTGGCCCTCGCACCGGCCAGCGCCTTTGCGGGCAACGGTCACGGCAATGGCGACCATGGCCAGCACGGCAACAGCTGTGGCCATGGCGACAACGGCCACGGTCACGGACATGACCAGCAGATCAAGCACGTGTTGATGCTCAGCCTGGACGGCTTCCACCCGTTTGACCTGGACAACTACGTCGCGGCCCACCCGAGCTCGACGCTCGCCTCGCTGGTCCAGCGCGGGGTGAAGTACTCCAACGCCTCCACCGTCGCGCCCTCGGACTCCTTCCCGGGCACGCTGGCGATGATGACCGGCGGCACGCCCGCCACCACGGGCGTCTACTACGACAACGGCTACAGCACCGTGCTCTCGCCCCCGGGTTCGGACTGCTCCACCCGCGGGACGCCGGTGACCTACAAGGAGAACATCAACTTCAGCAAGAACTCGGGCAGCACCGCGGCGGACATCAACCCGGACAAGCTCCCGCGCGATCCGGACAACGGCTGCACGCCGGTCTACCCGCACCAGTTCCTCAAGGTGAACACCATCTTCGAGGTGGCGCACGAGGCCGGGCTGCGGACCGCGATCGCGGACAAGCACCCTGCCTACGAGATGCTCAACGGCCCGTCCGGCGTCGGCGTGGACGACTTCTACGGCCCTGAGTTCAACAGCGCCAAGAAGGACATCGGCCTGATCATCGCCAACGACGAGCTGAAGGTCGTCGCGGTGCTGAACCAGATTGACGGGCTCGACCACACCGGGACCCAGCAGGTGGGGGTGCCGGCCATCTTCGGGATGAACTTCCAGACCCCGAACATCGCCCAGAAGTTCTCCGGCTACTCGGATCCGCTCGGCCTCTACCCGAACGACGTGGCGGTGATCGGCGCGAACGCGGGCAACCCCCCCGGCCTGGTCCAGGCGCTGGACTACGTGGACGCCGCGCTCGGCCGGATGGTGGCGGAGCTGGACGCCCAGGGTCTGACCGACTCGACGATGATCATCGTCGGCGCCAAGCACGGCAACAGCCCGGTGGACGTGACCACCCTGCGCAACATCAACGACGAGACCGAGCTCGCGCCGCTGGTGAACAGCTTCCAGCCGGGTCTGGTCGCCCAGCTCACCCCGGACACCGCCGCGCTGATCTGGCTGAACGACAAGAGCCAGACCGACGCGATGGCCAACTTCCTCCGCGCCAACGCCTCCGCCCTCGGCGCCCGGCGCGTCTATGCCGGCAACGAGATCAACACCATGTACAACGGCCAGCTGGCCGGTAACCCCACCCGCCGCCCGGACGTGATCATCGACACCGAGCCCGGCGTCATCTACGCGGGCGTCGGCAGCAAGATCACCGAGCACGGTGGCTTCCACGCCGAGGACTTCGAGGTCGCGCTCCTGGTGGTGAACCCCGGTCAGCGCGGTGGCACCACGGTCCGCGCGCCGGTCTCCGTCCGCCAGATCGCCCCCACCGTCCTCTCGGCGCTCGGCCTCAACCCCCGCGCCCTCCAGGCGGTCCGCATCGAGCACACCCGCGACCTCCCCGGTCTGCGCCTCCAGGGGGACCACGGGCACGGCTGGTAGCACCTTCGGGTTCAAACGGTCGGGCTGACCAGAGAGGGACCTCCGCTTCGGCGTGAGGTCCCTTTCGTTTTTGCGGGCGCAGCGGCTTGGCGGGGGAGCCTCCGAGCGCGGGTGCAGCCACCGGCTTCCGCCTCTGGCGCTCCGCAATGGAGAGCCCTGGCCTCTCGTATCAAGGGGCGTGACCGGACGGACTTCCCCGGCACACGGAGCCCTCGATGGAAACCCTCTCGCATCCCCGTGACAGCAAGCTTCCGGTGTACGCGCCGCTGGCGGCGATCATCCTGCTCTACCTGCTGGTGGCCGCGGCGATGATCGGCAACATCGTCCAGCACTCGCTGCACGCGCACGAAGTCGCCCAGGCGAAGGCCGCCCTGGTGCTCAAGGCCTAGGACTGCGGGTGACTCCTCCGGGCCAGGAGCGCGCCGCGGTTCTGGGGCGCGAACCAGGGCTCGGCGCGCAGCGCGAAGAGGTCTGACTTCGCCACGCACCACAGCTGCCACATGTCGTTGTGCTCGCCCAACAGCGCCACCGCCCGCGCCTTGGGGTCCGGGGCCAACGCCTCCCCCAGCCGGTCGATCAGCGCCTCGATCCCGGCCACCTCCCACCGCTCCACCCGGCCCGCGGCCGCCGCGCCCAAGGTCACCTCCAGACAAAAAGGCGGCCCCTCGCGGACGTCGGTCACCCGGAGCGCCTTCGCGCCCCCGCCCAGCCGCGCGCAGAGCGGTCCGAACAGCTCGTCCGGGCGAACGTCGAGCGCCACCGACAGCCCGCCCTCGAGCGCGCCGGCGTCGCACAGCCGCAACAGCGACGAGGGGTGCGGCGCCTCCACGGACGCGCGCGGCTCCGGGACCGCGTCGGTGCGCAGGAGCCCGCGGTCCAAGAGCCACGGGAGCGGACCGGACGGGCTCACGCTGCGCGCGACCTCAACGCCGGGTTCCCGCTCGAGAGGCTTCGCCGCACCAGATCGTCCGCCGAGGAGCCCTGCTCAGACGTTGAAGCGGAAGTGCATGCAGTCGCCGTCCTGGACGACGTACTCGCGGCCTTCAATCCGCAAGAGACCCTTCTCGCGAACGGCGGCCTCGGTGCCGAGCTCGATCAGCTCCTTC
>Ga0164242_10006479_pt1 | contig 12864 bp, 11 predicted proteins | sample OricomgcompostMG_FD_108783 | JGI IMG/M metagenome (GOLD analysis project Ga0164242, IMG submission 108783) | Miracle-Growth compost microbial communities from Emeryville, California, USA - Original compost - Miracle growth compost (MG) ... | reverse complement strand
TCGCCATCGGGCAGCACGACCGTATGCACGTCCTTGCCGAGCGGCGCGAGCGCGGCGCGCAGCTTCTCGCCGTAAAGCGGCTCGACGACGGTATTGGTGACGATCGTCACCGACTGGCCGGCGATATGCGGCGCGAACAGCGCCGTCTGGCCGATCAGGTCGGTGCCGATGTGGATGGGGTAGGCGCGGTCGCCCAGTTCGACGTTGACGGTAATCATGCGAGGCATTCGTTCAGGATGGGTGGCGCGTGCGGGAGCACCCTATTCGCGCGCCGTGGTTCGCGCGACGCCGGCCATGTCGAGCTGCATCAACACCATGTTGACGAGACCGTTCACCGACGGCCGGCCGGTCTCGATCACGAAGTCGGCGACCTCGCGATACAGCGGATCGCGCTGCTCATAGAGCGCTTCGAGGCGCCCCTTGGGGTCTTCGGTCTGCAAGAGCGGCCGGTTCTTGTCGCGGCGCGTACGTAGCCAGAGATCGTGCGGATGGGCGCGCAAATAGACGACGAAACCGCGCTCCTTGAGCGCCGCGCGGTTCTCGGCACGCAGCACGGCGCCACCGCCCGTGGCGAGGACGATGCCTTCGCGTGCGCTGAGCTCGTCGATCATATGGGCCTCGCGCTCGCGAAAGCCCGTCTCGCCTTCCAGTTCGAAGATCACCGGAATGCGCGCGCCCGTGCGTGCCTCGATCTCGTGATCGGAGTCGAAAAACGGACGCTCAAGCCGGCGCGCGACCGCCCGGCCCACGGTCGTCTTGCCGGCGCCCATGAGCCCTACGAAAAATACATTGGCGTTTGCGTCCCGCACTTGCAGCGTTTCCTACGAAAGGTTGGTGCCGCAGCTTACTGGCAAAGCGGCGGCGTTGTCGAGCCTGCGGCGCCCGCGGTCCGGCCCTTTTCAGGAGCCCTCGCGGCGCGGCAATAATTCGAGGCCAAGACCGGACATCTTACGCCCGTGCCCCTCCCTCAATCTCCACTGACCACGCGCGGCGTGATGAACACCACCAGCTCGCTGCGCCGGTCGCGATGCGCGCGATGCGAAAAAAGCGCGCCTAAAAAGGGTATTTTGCCCAGGAGCGGGACGCGCGTCACATCGTCCCGGTCGTCGGTCGCGTCGATGCCCCCGATCGAGACCGTGCCGCCGTCCTCGATCTCCACGCGCGTCTGCACGTGCTTGGTGTGAATCGCCGGTCCTGCCGCGGTCTGCTCGCCCACGCTGTCCTTGGCCACGTCGAGGTCGAGGATCACGCGGCCATCGGGCGTGATCTGCGGCTCGACCTCGAGCTTCAGGGTGGCGCGGCGAAATTGCACACCCGAAACGCCCTGCCCGACCTTGGCCTGATAGGGCAGCTCGGTACCCTGCTCGACGACGGCCTTGGTGCGATCGGCCGTCACGACGCGCGGACTCGATACCACCCGCCCGCGTCCCTCGGCCTCCAGCGCGCCCAACTCGACGTCGAGCAGGCGCGTGGCGCCTGCGGCCAGCAGCGTGAGGCCAAGTTGCGCGGCGTCAAAGCCGGAGAGCGGCCCCGCCGGCAGATCGTAGACGGTGCCGGCCGCGCTGCCGTGCAATCCACGCGGCACGCCGTCCGGGTTGGTCGGATAGAGCCCCAGCCGCACGCCCAGTTCGCGCGACAGACCTTCGTCCCCTTCGACGATGCGCGCCTCGATGAGCACCTGACGCGCGGGCGCGTCGAGTCGCTGGATCAGCGCGGCGATCTGCTCGAGGCGGGCAGGCAAATCCGTCACGAACAGCAGATTCGTGCGCGCATCCGCCACGGCGGCGCCGCGCTTCGAGAGCGCGCGCTGCGTGCCGGAGCCGGTGAGGAGCCGGCGCAGGTCTTCGGCGCGTGCGTACTGGAGCTCGAACGCGCGGCTCGCAAGCGGCTCCAGCTCGGCGGCACGCGCGTGCGCTTCGAACAGTTGACGCTCGCGCGTCGCGAGGTCCGCTGCGGGCGCGACCCAGAGCACGCGGCCGGTGCGCTCCATGGCAAGGCCGTTGGACGCGAGCAGCAGGTCGAATGCCGCCCGCCACGGCACGCGGTCGAGGCGCAGCGTGACCTGGCCGCGCACGCGCTCGCTCGCGACGATATTCAGCTTCGTGAACTGCGCGAACGCGTGCAGCACGGCCGTTAGCTCGGCGCGCTGGAAGTTGAGCGAGATCGGGCGGTCGGGCGGCAGACCATCATCGTCCGGCGCCGCAGCGCTCAGACGCGCCGGCGCGCGCAGCGGCACGGGCGGCCCTTCAAGCGGTGGGGACGCTTCGGGCGCGGTGGCGCCGGTCGCTGGCGCTGGCGCTGGCGCCTGGCGCGCTGCCGCTGGCTCGCCCCCCTCGCTCTCGGCGGTACGGTGTGGCGAGGCCGTGCCCGCGCCGCCGTCGGACACGAACGGATTCTCGACCCAGCCTGTCGGCGCATCGGCTTCTCCGCCCGCTGCGCCTGGCGGCAGCGGCGGCATCTCGTAACGCGCAACCGGCACGGCAGCCAGGCGCCACGCCGGCAGCGGCGGCGGCACAGCGCCTTGTGCGACCGACGCAACCAGCGCGATCGGCACCGCCTGCGCAATCAAAACGAGCGCGCAATCGAGCATGTGGAGCGTGAGGCGCGCTGGAGCCGAAGTTCGGCGGACACGCCACGCCAGGCCCGCGCAAAAAAGTGCCGATTGCACCGATTGTCCGAACTTCATTTGGCGTCCTCCACCCAACCGAGGGTGTGCGTCGCGCCGTCGAGCGACAGCACGACGCGCGCCGGATCCACGCTCGACACGCGCGCGCCCGCAAGCGTGGCGCCGGTCTGCACGGTCATCGTGCCTTCGGCGGTTTCGACCAGGGCAACGGCTCGCCCGCGCTCCACCAGCATGCCGGCAAGACGCATCGCACCGCCGCCCTGCATCCCCGCAGCCCCCTCGACGCCGGTGAATGGGCTCGCGAATGGGTCCGCCAGCGCGCCGCCGTCTTCGTCACCGCGCGTAAAAGTCGCGGCGGGCAGTCCGTCGAACACCTGGAGCATGGCCGAGACTGCGAGACCTGCTCCGCTGCGTTTGACCGTAAGCTCCGCGGGCACGGCAAGCTCGGGTAGAGCCGCAAGTCCCGCGAGAAAAGCACGCAGTTGCTCGAAGCTGCCCAGAGCGACCAGCCTGGTTGCGCGGTACGCCTGCGCCTTTGCTCCGCCCGAAGCCGCCGGCTCCAGCGAGATCAGCACGAGCCCGGCCTGCGCCGCAAGTTGCGAGACGCTGCGGATGTCGCCGGCGGCGCTGCCCTCGCGCGCACGCTGCGGCCAATCGTGCGCGTCGCGCTGCAAGGCAGGCAGACGCGCCAGCGTTTGCCGCGCGCTCGCGAGCCGCGCTTCGGCGTCGGCCTGCGCGGATTGCGCCGCCAGCCCTCCGCCCAGGTCCAGCATCATGCAAGCGCCGCCCACCAGCCCCGCAGCGAGCAAACCCAGCGCCGCAGCTACAGCGGCACGCCGCCGGCCGCTCCATGCATGCACAGGCAGCCAGCCATGCCAGAGCCCATGCACACGGCCGGCTGCGCGTGAGCGCTCAACACCGCGTGCGCGTATCCCGAGCGCGGCATTCATTTCGCCTCCTTCGCGCCCACGCTACGCATTGCGCCGGCTGCGCCTGCCGCCACGGTTGTCGTCACGTTTGCCGCCGCGCCCTTCCAGACGAGCCGCACTGCCACACGAATCGGCGTGCCGCCCGACGCGCGCGCTCGTGCGAGCGCGCCCTCCTGAGCACGCTTCAATTCGCGTACGTTGACCGCCTCGATTCCCGGGAGCGCATGCAGGCGTGCGAGCCACGCAGCCGCCGCGGTCTCGTCGGCTGCGCTCGCCTGCAATTCAGTTTCTTCAGCACGCTGCGCAAGCTGCTCGAGGACGACGCCCTGTGTGCGCGACCGCGACAACGCCTCGACGAGCGCAAAAACCTGCGCAAGCGGTTTCGCCCGCTGCTGCGCCTCGGCGCGCGCGGCGCTCCGCTCGTCGGCTTCGCGGACAAGCTTGCGCGCAAGCGCCAACGGCGTATCGAGACGCGCGAGTTGTTGCTCCAGCGCCTCGCGGCCCGCTTCGGCACGGGTGCGCTCGAACAGTTGCCATCCGGCCACCGCGCCGCCGCATGCGCCGCCCACCACCAGCGCGGCCAACCATTCGAACATGCGGCGTCTGCGCAGGCGCCGCATTGCGCCCTGCCGCCAGGGCAGCAAGTTGAATCCGCCGATGCCTGCTCCCGGCACGGCGCTCCCGTTGCGCGTGGCCTCCAGCGCCGCGTGCGTGCCGCCAGTCCCCGCGCTCATTCGCTCACCCCGCGCATGGCGAGCCCGAACGCGACGGCGCACGACGGGTCGTGCAGCAAATTGGCGTCGAGCGGGCGGTCGGCGTCGGCGAGCGGAGCGCATTCGAATGGCAGCACGGGACAGCCCAGCACGTCGCCGATATCGGCGAGCGAGAAATGCACGCCGTGCAGCATGGCGAGGTTGCCCGCCACGACCGCGCAGCCCGTCTGCCCGGCGTCCGCCAGATCGCGCAGCGCCTCGACGAGATCCGCATGCTCCAGCGCCGGAAAGCGCATGGTCCGCACGACCGATTCTTCGGCGATGAGCCAGCCATGCACACCGTCCGCGCCAATCCACAGCGCCACCCAGGTCTCGTGCGACGGCAACTCGAATGCGGCTGCATGGCGCATCGCGCGCAGCGCGGCATGCGTCTCGTCGTCCATCGCGCACAGCGCGACGCCCGCCATCGCGGCGCATTCGATGCGCGCCTCCAGATGGGCGCGCGCCGTCGCCGCGATCGTCACCTGCGCCTCGTGTACGGACGCCACGCCGCACTCCAGCGCAAGCGGGCCGACCCGCCAGTCCACGGCAAGCTCGCTGCGCTCGACGCCGGATACGCGCTCCGCCTCGGCGAGCACGAGCGGCTCGAGCTCGGTGTAGAGGCCGGAAAGGTCCACACGGCCTGCCCGTCTACCCCGGTCGGCAGCCGCCAGCCGCGCGAGCGGCATGGACGCAAGGAGCGTCGCCCCCGAGGGCAGCGCCATCGCGCAACGCAGCGAGGCCTGCGCGCAAGTGGGCGGCAACGCGCCGAACGCGTCCTGCAAAGCGCCGATCAGCGCCTGGCGATCGACGATCTCCGCGCCCGAGAGCACCTCGCGCGCCAGCGGCACGCGCCCCAGCCATTCGATGCGCAGCGGCCCGCCGCCGAACAGCCGCTGGCTCAGAACCACCAGCGTGACGCCGCGCGCCCCCACATCGATGCCCGCGCCAAAGCGGCGCGCGCCCAACAACAGCGGATTGAGCAAGCTCATCGCATTCCTCCCTTGTGCGTCGCGCCGCGAACCGTTCGTGACGCGCTCAGGGGGAAATTGTGCGAAGCGGCGCGTGCCGCGCACACTCGTCCGGATGGCCAATCCGCACGCGCCTCGCCGTTGCGAGCTTCTCGCCCATTCGAGACAGGGCTAGAGTGCGTCTATGCGTCCAGGCCGTCCCAACCGCGCCGCCGCACCGGCCCCCGTCCCGCCTCGTCGCGCACCTGGCGTAAGCATTCCGAAAGCGCACCAGGGCGGGCGGCTATAATCGCGGGACTGTTTTTCCGGTGTCCGTATGCAAGAAGCTCCGCCTCCCTCGTCCGTTCCGCCGTCCACGCCGCCCGCGCCGCACAAGCGCAAGCGGCCGTGGTGGCTCAAGCTGCTCATCGGCTTTTTTGGGCTGATCGCGGGCGCCGCCGCCTGTGTGGCGCTCGTGCTGGGCTATGCGCTCATCGTCGCCACGCCGAACCTGCCGTCGCTCGACGCGCTCACCGACTATCGGCCCAAGGTGCCGCTGCGCATCTACACGCGCGACCACGTGCTGATCGGCGAATTCGGCGAGGAGCGGCGCGACATCGTCCATTTCCAGGACGTGCCCGAGAACCTCAAGAACGCGATCCTCGCCATCGAGGACGCGCGCTTCTACGAGCACGGCGGCGTCGACCTCACGGGCATCGCGCGCGCGGGCATCGTCGCGCTCACCAACGGCCATGCCTCGCAAGGCGCGAGCACGATCACCATGCAGGTGGCCCGCAACTTCTTCCTCTCCAGCGAGAAAACCTATACGCGCAAGATTTACGAGATGCTGCTCGCGTACAAGATCGAGTCGAAGCTCTCCAAGGATCAGATTCTCGAGGTGTACATGAATCAGATCTATCTGGGGCAGCGCGCCTACGGCTTCGCGAGCGCGGCGCGCGTGTACTTCGGCAAGGATCTGAAAGATCTGACGCTCGCCGAATGCGCGATGCTCGCCGGTTTGCCCAAGGCGCCCTCGGCGTATAACCCGGTCGTCAATCCGAAGCGCGCCAAGGTGCGCCAGGAGTACATCCTTCAACGCATGCTGGAGCTGCGCTACATCACCCAGCAGCAATACGACGAGGCCGCGCAGCAGCCGCTCGTCGTCAAGGGCGCGGGCAAGGAATTCAGCGTGCACGCCGAGTACGTGGCGGAAATGGTGCGCCAGATGATGTACGCCCAGTATCACGAAGAGGCGTACACGCGCGGCCTGAACGTGGTCACGACCATCGATTCGGCCGATCAGGACGTCGCCTATCGCGCGCTGCGCAAGGGCTTGATGGATTACGAGCGGCGTCACGGCTACCGCGGGCCGGAGGCGTTCATCGATCTGCCCACCGACGCCGAAGACCGCGAGCAGGCCATCGACGACGCCTTGCTGGAGCACCCCGACAACGGCGAGCTCGTCGCGGCGGTCGTGACCTCGGCAAGTCCCAAACAGGTGCAGGCCACCTTCATGGACGGCAATACCGCCACCGTCACCGGCGACGGGCTGCGCTTCGCGCAATACAACCTCTCGGCGCGCGCACAGCCGAGCCAGCGCATCCGGCCAGGCGCGATCATCCGTCTCGCGCGCAACAACGCGGGCGAATGGTCGATCACGCAATTGCCGCAGATCGAAGGCGCATTCGTCTCGATCGTGCCGCAGGACGGCGCCATCCGCGCGCTGGTGGGCGGCTTCGACTTCAACAAGAACAAGTTCAACCACGTCACGCAGGCATGGCGCCAGCCGGGTTCGAGCTTCAAGCCGTTCATCTATTCGGCTTCGCTCGACAAGGGCCTCGGGCCGGCCACCATCATCAACGATGCGCCGCTCTTCTTCAGCGCCGCGGAAACGGGCGGCCAGGCATGGGAGCCGAAGAACTACGGCGGCGGCTATGACGGTCCCATGACCATGCGCACCGCGCTCATGAAGTCGAAGAACCTCGTGTCGATCCGCATTCTCAACCACATCGGCACGAAGTACGCGCAGCAATACATCACGCACTTCGGTTTCGACGCCGACCGCCACCCTGCCTATCTGCCGATGGCGCTCGGCGCGGGCCTCGTCACGCCGCTGCAGATGGCGGGCGGCTATTCCGTGTTCGCCAACGGCGGCTATCGCGTGAATCCGTATCTGATCGCTGAAGTCACCGATCAGCGCGGCGTAGTGGTCGCGCAGGCGCAGCCGCTCGTGGCGGGCCAGAACGCGCCGCGCGCGATCGATCCGCGCAACGCGTACATCATGAACAGCCTGCTGCAAAGCGTGGCGCAGCACGGCACGGGCGCGAAATCGAACGTCCTCAAGCGCACCGACCTCGGCGGCAAGACCGGCACGACCAACGACTCGCGCGACGCCTGGTTCGCGGGCTATCAGCACACGCTCGCGGCCATTGCGTGGATCGGCTACGACAACCCGCGCAGCCTCGGCGACAAGGAAACCGGCGGCGGCCTCGCGCTGCCCGTGTGGATCGACTACATGCAAAAGGCGCTCAACGGCGTGCCCGAGTACAAGATGCCGATGCCCGATGGCATCGTCACGCTCGGCGACGAACTCTATTACGCCGACACCACACCGGGCCACGGCTTCGTTTCGACGGTGGGCATCAGCCAGGCCGCGCTGGACGCTCAGGCGAGCGGCGCCCCGGGTACGGGCGGCCAGCCGGGTCCAGCGCCCGAGCAGGTCAACGCGAAGGAGAAGGAGGACATCATGAACCTGTTCCGCGGGCATTGAACCCGGCAGCGCTCAGGCTCCATCATGAAAAATGGGCACCCGAGGGTGCCCATTTTCACGTCGAGCGCTTCGAGCGCCTTTATCGCGTCACCGCAATCGCGATGGCATCACGGCGTGAACGTGACGGGCTCGCCGGCCTGCTCGCTCGCATACGCGGTGAGCGCCGAAAAGAATTCGGTGCCCGTGCGGGTGTCGCGCCACTCGCCGTCGATGTAGCGATAATGAAACCCGCCCGCCTTCGCCGCGATCCAGATCTCGCTCATCGGCGGCTGCAGATTCACGATGATCTTCGTGCGATTCTCGAATTCGAGTGTCAGAACGTTGCCGCTGCGCTCGAGTTCGATATCGGCATCGGCCTCGTCCACGGCGCGCTCCACGGCCGCCAGCACGGCCTCCGCGCGGCTCAGGTAGTCACTATCTGGCATGCTAAACTCCACCGGTTAATCATTCAGGGACAATTATGCGTGTCAATTTCAGGATGCGCGCACCGGCATCCCGCGTATCGACGCCCCGCGCGATTCTAGCCGCTTTCGCGATCGGCGCCGTAGCCACGCTGTCGTTGGCAGGCTGCGGCCAGAAGGGTCCACTCTACATGCCCACGGTGCCGCCGCTCCCGCAAAAGCCGAATCTCGAGACGCAGCCCGAAGACAACGCGCAGCCAACGTCCGCAACCGCGTTGCCGGCATCGAGCGCGCAAGCCGGGGAGCTTCCCGACACCTCGGGCACGCCGCTCACGCTGTCCCCGGATACCGAACTCAAGTCCGCGCCCGCGGCCGCCAGCGACACGCAACCCGCTTCCGCCGCAGCCCCAGCTCAGTAAGCAGCAACCCGCACGACTCAACCAGACGCTCGCATGACCCAGTCCGCTTCTCAGGCCGCTTCTCATCGCGCTTTTCACCGCGACAACGGCACGCTCTTCGTCGAAGGCGTGCCCGCCGCCGATCTCGCCGCGCAGTACGGCACCCCGCTTTATGTCTACTCGCGCGCGGCGCTCACCGCCGCATGGCACGCCTACGCGGACGCCTGCGCGGGCCGCCGCGCCACGGTGCACGTCGCGGTCAAAGCAAACAGCAATCTCGCCGTGCTCAACGTGTTCGCGCGCGAAGGCGCGGGCTTCGACATCGTGTCGGGCGGCGAGCTTGCGCGCGTGCTGGCAGCGGGCGGCAAAGCGCAGAACACGGTGTTCTCGGGCGTCGGCAAGCACCCCGACGAAATGCGCAAGGCGCTCGAAGCCGGCGTGAAGTGCTTCAACGTCGAGTCGATTCCCGAACTCGACCGCCTGAATGCCGTCGCGGGCGAACTGGGCAAAAAGGCTCCGGTCTCGCTGCGCGTGAACCCCGACGTCGACGCGAAGACGCATCCGTACATCTCCACGGGCCTGAAGTCGAACAAGTTCGGCGTCGCCTTCGACGAGGCGCGCGCGACCTATCGCGCCGCGGCGGCCATGCCGCATCTGGACGTAGTCGGCATCGACTGCCATATCGGCTCGCAGATCACCGAAGTCGCCCCGTATCTCGACGCCGTCGACAAAGTGCTCGAACTCGTCGACCAGATCGAGTCGGACGGCGTGCACATTCACCATATCGACGTGGGCGGCGGCCTCGGCATCCGCTACGACGACGAAACGCCGCCCGATATCGGCGAATTCGTGGCCACCGTGCTCGATCGCATCGAAGCCCACGGCGCGAAGACGGGCAAGACCCGCGAGGTGTTCTTCGAGCCGGGCCGCTCGCTGGTCGGCAACGCGGGCATCCTGCTCACGACCGTCGAGTTTCTGAAGCCCGGCGCGGAGAAGAACTTCGCGATCGTCGACGCCGCGATGAACGACCTCGCGCGCCCGGCCATGTACGAGGCGTACCACGCCATCGAGCCGGTCGCCGAACGCGCGGGTGCCGCGCACACTTACGACATCGTCGGCCCCGTGTGCGAAAGCGGCGACTGGCTGGGTCGCGAGCGCACGCTCGCGATCGAGGCCGGCGACGTGCTCGCGATCCGCTCGGCGGGCGCGTATGGCTTCGTGATGAGCTCGAACTACAACACGCGTCCGCGCGCGGCCGAAGTCATGGTCGACGGCACGCGCGTGCACGTCGCGCGCGAGCGCGAGACGGTGCAGCAACTGTTCGCGGGCGAGCACCTGCTGCCCGATTGAGCGGCGCCAGAGCGCCATGCGCCCAGGCTGAATGCGAAAAAGCGACGCTTCGTGCGTCGCTTTTTTCATTTCCGCAGTATACGCCGCGCTGACGACTACGAGCGCCGCGCCTGACGCGTCTTCAGACGCGCGACCCACCACGCGCCGACCCGCCAGCCGAGCAGCGCGACCATGATCGCGCCATAGAGCTTCGGCAGCGCGAGATCGTGCTTGCCCGCCTTCATCCACCAGAAGTGCAGAATCGCGAGCACGCCGATCGCATAGATCAGCCGGTGCAGCGTCTGCCAGCGGCGGCCGAGCTTGCGCGCCATCGCACGCGTCGAGGTGATGGCAAGCGGAATCAACAGCACGAAGGCCGCGAAGCCCACCGTGATGAAGGGCCGCTTGCCGATGTCCTTGAGCATCGCGGCCACGTCGAACCATTTGTCGAACCAGATGTAAGTGGTGAAGTGCAGCGCGGCGTAAAAGAAGGCGTAAAGCCCGAGCATGCGGCGAAAGCGGATGAGTGCGCCAAAGCCCGTGAGGCGGCGCAGCGGTGTGACCGCGAGCGTGATGCAGAGGAACACGAGCGTCCAGAGACCGGTCGAGCGCGTGATGAACTCGATCGGATTGGCGCCGAGCCTGTCCGTCACGCCGAAGAACACGATGCGTACCAGCGGGTACCACGCCGCGACGAATACCGCGGCCTTCACCCACGGCAGCCAGCGCGGGCCGCCGACCGCGGGTCTCGGCGGCGCCGGGCGCGCCGCCACGTTCGGCGAAACGGTTGTCGATTCCATCGGTTGCTCCATTGCTGCCTCGCGCATGTCGACCGGGATCCGTGTTTCAGCACCGACTCCGGTCCCATGCAAAGCTCAAAAGTTCTTGCGCAAATCCATGCCCTGATACATCGACGCGACGAGGTTCCCGTAGCCATTGAACATGAGCGTCTTGCGCTTGGGCGTGAAAAAGCCGTCCTCGCCGATGCGCCGCTCCGTCGCCTGGCTCCAGCGCGGGTGATCGACGTTCGGATTGACGTTCGAATAGAAGCCGTACTCGTTGGGCGCGTAAGTGTTCCAGCTCGTCGGCGGCTGTTTTTCCACGAAGCGGATCTTCACGAGCGACTTGGCGCTCTTGAAGCCGTATTTCCACGGCACCACCACGCGCACCGGCGCGCCGTTCTGGTTCGGCAGCACCTGGCCATAAAGCCCGAAGGTGAGCAACGTGAGCGGATTCATCGCTTCGTCCATGCGCAATCCTTCGGAGTACGGCCAATCGAGGATCGGGTCGGCGAGACCCGGCATCTGCGAGCGGTCGTCGAGCGTGATGAACTGCACGTATTTCGCGTTACCGGTAGGCTGCGCGCGGCGGATCAATTCGGAGAGCGACACGCCGATCCACGGCACCACAATCGACCAGCCCTCCACGCAACGGTGCCGGTACACGCGCTCCTCGAGCGGCGCGAGCTTGAGGAGCGCGTCGATGTCATAGACTTTCGCGTTCTTCACCTCGCCCTCCACGCTCACCTTCCAGGGGCGCGGCCGCAGCGTGTGCGCGTTCTCGGCGGGGTCGCCCTTGTCGGTGCCGAACTCGTAGAAGTTGTTATAGGTCGTGATGTCCTTGTAGGGCGTGACCTTGTCGAGCGCGACGAATTTCATGTTGGTCTTTGCGCCGAGCTTGATCGCGTGCGCGTCCGGCGACGCGTATTCCGCAAACGCATCGCGCGCGCCAAACATGCCCGCGACCCCGCCGAGCGCGACCGCCCCCGCCGCCTGCAGCAAACGACGGCGCTGCTCGTACACCTTTTGCGGCGTGATCTCGCTTGCGGCAATGTCGTCGCCGTTGAGGATGATCCGGCTGCTGCGCTTGATCCACATGATGTCGCTCCTGCTGCTCCCGTGCGCCCGCCGGGCGTTCGTGCCCGGCGCTCGCTCGATGCCGCATCGATGATCGCATTGATGATGATTGAACCCGTCGCGCCGATGCGTCGTTCGAGGCCCTCCGTTACCGGGCAAACGCGCGCAACCCACAATTCTTCCCGCACCGCAAATAAAAAACCGCTGGAGCGCGAGGCGTCCAGCGGTTAGTTCGTTGCGCGGGTGGCTGCGGTTACACAGCGCGCATTACGGGGCGTTACAGCTTGCCGTAGCTATGCAGGCCCGAGAGGAACATGTTCACGCCCAGGAAGGCGAAGGTCGTGACGAGCAGGCCCGTGAGCGCCCACCAGGCCGCCACGCCACCGCGCAACCCCTTCATGAGGCGCATGTGCAGCCAGGCCGCGTAGTTGAGCCAGACGATCAGCGCCCAGGTTTCCTTCGGATCCCAGCTCCAGTAGCCGCCCCAAGCCTGCGCGGCCCACAGCGCGCCAAGGATGGTCGCAATGGTGAAGAACGCGAAGCCGACGGCGATCGACTTGTACATGACGTCGTCGAGCACCTCGAGCGGGGGCAGGCGGTCCGCCAGCACGCCGCGCTCCTTCACGATGTACGCGACGCCCACCATCGCCGAGAGCGCGAAACTGCCGTAGCCGATGAAGTTCGCCGGCACGTGAATCTTCATCCACCAGCTTTGCAGCGCAGGCACGAGCGGCTGGATCTGCTGCGCGTCGCGCGAGATCGAGTACCACATCAGGAAGCCCACGGCCGCGCTGATCACGAGCAGCACGAAGGCGCCGAGCGCGCGCGTGTTGTAGTGCTTTTCGTAATACAG
>Ga0164242_10006478_pt1 | contig 12867 bp, 14 predicted proteins | sample OricomgcompostMG_FD_108783 | JGI IMG/M metagenome (GOLD analysis project Ga0164242, IMG submission 108783) | Miracle-Growth compost microbial communities from Emeryville, California, USA - Original compost - Miracle growth compost (MG) ... | reverse complement strand
GTCAGCCCGCGCACGTGCGCTTCGTAGATCACCGAATCCGCATACGGAATCCGCGGGGGCCGATCGTTGTCCCAGTCGAAGTACGGGTTGACCACCACGCCGTGGAAAAGATGCGGGCCGGAATCGGTGTCGGTGGGCGCTCCGTCGGGACCGTCCGCGAACGCGTACGAGAACACCGACTCGTCCCAGTCCACGTCGCCGTCGACGGCCTTGGCGTAGGGGTCCAGCAGCAGCTTGGCGGGGTTGCAGCGCGAACCGTTGCCTGGGTCGTAGGGGCCGTGCACCCGGAACCCGTATCGCTGGCCCGGTCCGATTCCCGGCAGGTAGCCGTGGTGGACGTTGCCGTCGACCTCGGGGAGTCGGATCCGCTGTTCCACCCCGTCGCCGTCGAGCAGGCACAGTTCGACCAGCTCCGCCGCCTCGCTGAACAGGGCGAAGTTGGTGCCCGTCCCGTCGTAGGTCGCGCCGAGGGGATACGCGGTTCCCGGCCAGACCTGCTGCATATGGCTCCTCCCTGCCCGGCGTTGCGGTACCCCGATCATGTCCCGGCCGCTGTCGCCCGTGGGGTCCGGCCTAGGTGGTCCAGCTTCGTGCGACCGCGCACCCGCACGACCCGTTCGGCCGCTGGGCTAGCGTCAGGTCGGCGAAGGGAGCCTTCATGACCAGTGTCGAACATGTCGTCGCGGCGGGTGTACCGGTGTCGGTGGTGCGCCCGGCAGGTGCACCGCGGGGAGCGGTGATCGTGATCCAGGAAGCCTTCGGCGTCACCTCGCACATCGAGGATGTCGCGGGCCGGGCAGCGGAAGCGGGCTATCTCGCGGTCGCGCCGCACCTGTTCCACCGCCAGGGCGACCCGGTACTGGACTACGACGACATCCCCGCGGTGCGGCCGGTGATGGCGGCACTGACCCGCCCCGGTATCGAGGCAGACCTCGACGCGACCCTCGGCTGGCTCGACAGCGAAGGGTTCGCGGTGCCTTTCGTCGGCATCGTCGGATTCTGCATGGGCGGATCGGTCTCCTTCTACGTTGCCGCGACCCGCGCGCTCGGTGCGGCGGTGAGCTTCTACGGCGGTGGCGTCACCGACGGGCGTCTCGGCTACCCACCGATGGTGGAGCTGGCCGCCGGCCTGCAGACGCCATGGCTCGGCCTGTACGGGGAACGTGACAGCGGCATCCCGATGGACCAGGTGGCCACACTGCGCACCGCCGTGGAGGCGGTCGCCACGCCGACGGAACTCGTCACCTACCCGGGTGCGGAGCACGGCTTTCACTGCGACGACCGGCCAGCCGTCTTCGATGCCGCGGCCGCCGCCGATGCGTGGGACCGGACGCTGTCCTGGTTCGGCCAGCACCTGGCCGGCCGCTGACTCACGCCGGACTACTCAGCAGCCCGTAGTCGACGCCGGTACGAGCGACGGAGACAGCCCACAACCGCGCCGCCGTGCGCGGGTCGCGGACCCGTCGGGGGAGTGGGGACCTACCCGCGCCGCCCCGTATCAGGTAGAGCCCGCGGGGTCCGTAGAAGCAGCCGCCGCGGACCGGTGCCGCCGCTGCGTACAGCACCGGCAGGGCTCCACCGGCTGCCGATTGACCGATCAGGCGGCCGGTGACCGTCATCCCCCAACGCTCAGCACGGGCATCGCGGCTGCGGGCACTGGTGGACTGCAAGTTCGTATTGGCATAGCCGGGGTGCGCCGAGACCGCGATCAGATCCGTCCCCGCCTCGGCTGCCCTGCGCTGTAATGCCGCGGTGAACAGCAGGTTCGCCAGCTTCGATTGGGCGTAGGCGGTCCAAGGCCCGTAGCGCCGATTCCCGTCCAAGTCATCAAAATCGATCCGGCCCAGGTAAGCCAGCACCGACGACACGGTGACCACCCGCGCCCCGGGGGCGACGAGCAACGCCGGCAGCAGCAGCCCGGTGAGGGCGAAGTGGCCGAGGTGGTTGATGCCCCACTGGGCTTCGAAGCCGTCCGCCGTGGTCGATTTCGGATGCGCCATGACCCCGGCGTTGTTCACCAGCAGGTGAAGTGGACCGGTCCAGTCGGCGGCAAAGGCACGGACCGAGGCCAGGTCCGCAAGGTCGAGGGGACGCCAGCAGGCGCGAGCGCCCGGAAGCCGACTGCGCAGCCGCTCGAGTGCCTGCTGGCCGCGCTCTGCGTGCCGCGCGGCCAGCACCACGTCGGCACCGGCCGCTGCGAGTCGGTGCGCGACCTCGTACCCGATCCCGCTGTTGGCGCCGGTGACGACGGCCGTCCTCCCGTGCAGGTCCGGCAGGTCCGCCGGGCCCCATCGCCGTCCCATCGCCGCATCATGTCGCGAGCTGCGCTGAAGCGGGGTCCCGCCGAGAATCGCGGTGCAGCCTGGAGATAAGTTGGGATCGTGCCTGACACTGCCGTTGACCCGAGCCGGACCTTCACCGATGTCCTCACCGCGAACGAGGAATACGTCGAGCACTTCGCGCTCGGCCACATGGACGGGATCGCCGGTATCGCCGCCCGGGGACTAGGCATCGTCACCTGTATGGATTCCCGGATAGAGCCGCTGGCCATGCTCGGGATCGGCCCGGGCGACGCCAAGATCCTGCGTAACGCGGGTGCCCGGGTCACCGACAGTGTGCTGGTCGACATGACGCTCGCCAGCCACCTGCTCGAGGTCAGCCGCATCATGGTCATCGCGCACACCCGGTGCCGGATGAGTTCGGCGTCGCAGGACGAGGTCGTCGCCCAGATCCAGACTTCGACCGGCCTCGATACACGCAGCCTGGACTTCGGTCTCGTCGCCGATCAGCGCGACACGCTGCACCGGGACGTCCAGCGGCTGCGCTCATGGCCGTTCCTGGCCCGCGGGGTCACGGTCGGCGGCTTCCTGTACGACGTGACGACCGGCCGGCTCGAGCAGGTCGTCTGAGCGACCGCGGGTCGGTCAGGCCAGCGGGAGCGACGCGCGCCCGGCGACGACGGTGTTCCGGTGCGCGGCGAGCACGGCCCGGTCCGGCCGGGGCAGTAGCTCCTCGTCATCGGTCCCGGTGAGTCGCCGGTTCAGGGTGAACGCGACTCGGGATGCCTGCAGTTTGGCCTGCTCGGCGCGCGGCCCGGTGTGCAGGTCGTCCACCGTCGCCGTCCAGATCTCGACCCAGCGGGCGAACAGCGCCGAGTCGAGCGGCGCCTTGGCGTGCACCGTGCGATGCACCTCGAGCGCGTTGCGGTGGTAGGTGCCCGCGCGCATCAGCACGCTCTCCCAGAAGTCACACATGACCGGGAGATGCTCGTCGAGGTCGAGCTTGACGATGTCCACGAAGATCGGGCCGAGGTCCGGGTCGGCGAAGGCGCGCCGGTAGAAGGTCTCGACGAGCGTGAAGATGTCGTCGCGATTGCGGATGTCAGTGCCGGGCACCGGGCCTCCTGGGCGAGACGCATGTCGACCAACGCGGCGGACATCGCCCCTCGGTCTCGTGGGACAGCTAAATTTTACGATAGCGGTCGTGATAAATAAAGCCGGGGTGGCGTCATGATCGACGTTGCCCGGCTGGTTTTCGTACCCTCACCTCGACGAGAGGAGACGCGGTGGACAGAGGAGACAAGGCACCGGACTTCGAACTCCCGGACGAGAACGGCACCCCGCGACGGCTCGCCGACTTCTTGGCGCTAGGCCCGACCGTGCTGTTCTTCTATCCGATCGCGATGACCCCTGGCTGCACCGCGGAGGCCTGTCACTTCCGCGACATGGCGGCCGAGTACGGGCAGGCGGGCGTGCAGCGGGTCGGGATCAGCGTGGACCCGGTCGCGAAGCAGAAGGAATTCACCCAGAAGCATGCTTTCGGGTTCCCGCTGCTCTCGGACGTCGGCGGCACCGTGGCCGCCCGATACGGGGTCAAGCGAGGGCTGCTCGGCAAGCTCGCCCCGGTCCAGCGCAGGTCGTTCGTCATCGACCGCGATGGAACGATAGTCGGGGTGGTGAAGAGCGAGACCAAGATGCATCTGCACGCTCGCCGGGCGCTGGAGATCGCCGCTGGCCGGTCCTGATCGGCGCGCCTCGGGTTTGCGGCCCCGGAAACCGGACATGATCATCACAGGCGGCTCCCGCCGTGTGCGGGGGAGGGAGCGAGGGGAGAGGGCCTCATGACAGACCAGCTAGATGCTCCCGCGGACGGGCCGCAGCAGACCACCGGGCGGCTGGTGGCGCAGTTGTCCGAGCAGGTCGCCCGGCTGGTGCGCGACGAAGTCGCGTTGGCCAAGATCGAGCTTGCCCAGCAGGGCAAGCGGCTGGGGGTCGGCGCCGGCATGCTCGGCGCCGCTGGCGTGCTCGCGCTCTACGCAGTCGCCGCCGGGCTGGTCGCGGCCGGTCTCGCGCTTGCGCTGGTCCTCGACGGGTGGCTCGCGGCACTCGTCGTCGCGGGCGCCATCCTGCTTGTCATCGCGATACTCGCGATGGTCGGTCTGCGCAGTCTCCGACGGGGTATGCCCCCGGTGCCGGCCGCGACCGTCGCCGGCGTCCGCCAGGACGTAGCGACGCTGCAGCGGATTCGGACGAAGGGACAGGGGACGAAGGGGCAGGGGACATCGTGACTACCGAACAGCAGGAGCCGGCCGTGGCTGGTGAGCCGCCGCACCGCAAGCCTGACGGGGGCGACGGCTCCGCCGACACGGCCCGCAGCCGCGGCCAGATCGAGCGGGATATCGCAACGACACGGACCGCGATGTCCGCCACGGTCGACGCGCTGGCGGAGCGACTCGATGTGCGCGCCCGGACGTCCGCACGGGTGTCGTCCACGCTGGAGCGGGTGCGTGAGCGCCCCGGTCCAACGGTCGCAGCGGGTGGCGTGCTGGCGTTGCTGAGCCTGATCATCTGGCGCAGGAGGCGGCGATGAGCAAGGCGGCGAACCTGGCGTACAAGCCGGTGGGTATTGCGGGGAAGATGGTGGCGGGTGGTCTCGCAGGCGCGCTGGTGAGCCGGATCTGGCAGATGGGCCACCGGGAGGATCCGGCGCTGCCGGGCGCGCGTAGCTTGCAGCACGGCTGGCGGGACGTCCTGCTGGCGGCCGCGCTCCAGGGCACCGTGTTCGCGGTGGTGAAGACGGCGGTCGATCGGGCTGCGGCCGGCCAGTTCGCCCGCTGGAGCGGTGCCTACCCGGAGCAGTGAGCGTCTGCCACGGTCACCAGTCTGGTCGGCTAGCCGACCAGACTGGTGACCGCATGGATGAGCAGGCCCGCCAGCGCACCCACCACCGCGCCGTTGATCCGGATGAATTGCAGGTCTCGTCCGACGTGCAGCTCGATCCGGCGCGCCGCCTGTGGACCGTCCCACCGGGAGACCGTGTCCGCGATGATCCGTGTGAGGTCGTCCCGATAGTGCATCGCCAGGTAGGTACCGGCTCGGATGACGGCGTCCTCGAAGGAGCTGCGCCAGCCGGCGTCGGCTTGCAGCCGCATTCCAACCTCGCGCACGTTCTCCGCTAGTCGCCGCTGCAGCGAGCTTGCCGGTTCGCTCAGCGCGGCTGCGAGCTGTTCCCGCCCGGAGGTGAGCAGATCGCCGACCGCGGCCCGAACCGCCGGACGGGTCGCCAATCGATGGACGGCCTGGTCGAAGCCTCGGGCCACCTTCGGATCGTGACTCAGGTCGTGCGCGAGTTGGAGCAGGAAGTCGTCGACCCGGGCGCGTAGCGGGTGGTCCGGATCCGCCTCGATCTCGGCGAGCACCCGGGTGAGCTCCCGGTGCAGCCGACGGGCGACCGGCCGGTCGACGAACGCCGGGCTCCACGCCGGCGCGGCCCGTTCGAGCAGCGCGATCACGTCGTCGGCGGCGATCACCAGCCAGTGGTGCAGACCGGTGATCGCCCGATCTAGCGCTGCCCGGTGGCCGCCGGCGCGGACCAACGCGTCCAGCGTCCGGCCTGCAGGCGCGGCCGGCGACGCCAGCGCCAACCGAGCCTGCAGCAGGTGCATCGCGAGATCACGTAAGTCGCCGTCGCGCAGCAGCCGCAGCGCCGCCGCGGCGGCGTCGGCGCCTTCCTTCGCCACTCGGGCGGCGTGTCCGGGGTCGGCGAGCCAGCGGCCCGCCCGACCGGCGATGTCGGCGTCTTGCAACTGGCTGCTCAGCGCCGCCGGGGTCAGAAAGTTCTCGCCGATGAACGACTGCAGACTGCGTCCGAGGCTGTCCTTGCGCCGCGGGATGAGCGCGGTGTGTGGGATCGGCAGTCCGAGGGGGTGGCGGAACAGCGCCGTCACAGCGAACCAGTCCGCCACGCCACCGACCATGGCTGCTTCCGCGGCCGCGCGCAGGTACCCCCAGCCGCCGGTCCCGCCACCGTCCACCTGGTAAGTGGCGGCGTAGACCGCCGCGGCCACCACGAGCAGCCCGGTCGCGACCGCCTTCATCCGGCGCAGCCGGTTGCGCCGGATGTCGTCCGAGTCCGCGACACCCGGCGCGGCAGGGCCGGGAACGCCGGTTCCGGTACTCAGGTGACCGCCGTCCGGTGCCTGTCGGCGGTCCAGTGCTTGATAGCGGCGTGCTCGATGACGGGCTCTCCTTCCGGGAACGTCCATCCTGCCCGCACCACGTGCATGCTGGCGGGATGGACGCGTTCCGTCGAGACGGGCTGGTGTTCCCGGTCCGTGAGACCGGGCCCGCGAGCGGGCCGGTCGTCATCCTGCTGCACGGCTTCCCGCAACTCTCGACGATCTGGGACCGGGTGACCCCGCCGCTGGCAGCCGCCGGGTATCGCTGCCTCGCGCCGGACCAGCGGGGCTACGCGCCAGGCGCCCGGCCCCGCGGCCGTCGTGGGTACCGGATCAGCGAACTGGTCGCGGACACGTTCGCGCTGGCCGATGCCGCCGGTGCCGAGCAGGTCCACCTGGTCGGGCACGACTGGGGCGCGGCCGTCGCCTGGGCGGCCGCAGCCTCGCGGCCCGACCGGGTGCGCAGCCTCGCCGCGTTGTCGGTGCCACACCCGGCCGCGTTCGCGCGCGCGGTCGCGACCAGTCGCCAGTTCCTCGCCTCCTGGTACATGTACGCGTTCCAGTTGCCTTTCCTGCCGGAGCGGTACCTGACCGGCGGGGGAGGCGAGCCGTGGCACCGGCTGGCCCGGGCGCTACGGCGCAGCGGTCAGCACCCCGCGCGGGCCGAGCGGGATGCCCGGGCCATGGTCACCTCGGGGGCGCTGCACGGGGCCATCCAGTGGTACCGCGCGCTCCCGGTGACCGATCCGCGCCCGTCCCTCACCCGGGCGACCGTCCCGGTGCTGTACGTCTGGAGCGACGGCGACGCCGCCGTACTGCGGCCGGCTGCTCGCCGTTGCGCCGACTTCGTCACCGGCCCGTTTCGCTGTGAGGTGCTGACCGGGGTATCGCACTGGATACCGGACGAGGTACCGGACCAGCTCGCTGCGCTGCTGCTGCCGCACCTGGACGCAGTGGCAGCCGCGCAACCCTGACCGCCGCTGCGTCGTCCACTCCGAGCCGCCGCGGTCACAATCGGTAGCCAACCAGTCCGCCGCCTGAGAGCACTGCGCCATTCGGCCCTGTCCGTAGCACCCATATCGCCTACGGTCACTAGGCATTTACGCTGTAAAGAACCTGCTTTCCCACCCGACACGGGCTGCCCCTGTACCGCGCTGCTACAACTGCCTGTAGCGTGACCTCCGCCACAGTGGCGGTCGAGCACCACCGGCCCCGGGCGCGCCACCCGGGCTTGCGGTGCATCGGCTCCCACCGTGCGTAGAGTCACCCGGATCCGCCCCCGAGCGGGTCCTCCATCCCCACAGTCCCGACGGCCCGAACACCCCGAGCGAGGTACTCCGCCGTGTTGCTGCCCTTCATCATCGCGGGCCTGACCACAGGATCCGTATATGGACTTGCCGGCGTCGGCCTGGTGCTGACGTATAAGACGTCCGGCGTCTTCAACTTTGCCCACGGCGCGCTCGCGACCGTGTCGGCTTACGTCTTCTACACGATGCACGTGCAGCACGGGGTGCCTTGGCCGATCGCCGCCATCATCTGTGTCCTGGTCCTCGGGCCGGTGCTGGGCATCATCTTCGAGCGGATCGCGAAGGCGCTGACCGGTTCGAGCCTGGCGACCCGGGTGGTCAGCACCATCGGCATCCTGCTGATCGTGCAGGGTGGGGCAGTTCTGATCTACGGCACCGTCCAGACCCGCAAGGTGCCCCAGTTCCTGCCGACACATCCGTTCCACCTCGGTGAGACGACGCTCACGCTGGACCGGCTCATCGTGTTCATCGTCGGTGCGGTTGCCACCGCGGGGCTCTACATCTTCTTCCGGACCGCGCGCATGGGTGTCGCGATGCGGGCGGTTGTCGACAACGCGGACCTGCTGGACATGGCCGGTACCAACCCGGTCGCGGTCCGGCGCTGGGCCTGGATCATCGGCGTCAGCTTCGCCTCCGCTTCCGGCCTGCTGCTCGTGCCGTTCGTGACACTGGACGCGACGACCCTCACCTTCCTGGTCATCGCGGCCTTCGGTGCGGCTGCGGTGGGATCGTTCAGCAGCCTGCCCGGGACGTATCTCGGTGGGCTGGCGATCGGGGTACTCGCCTCGCTGTGCACCAAGTACTTCACCACCGGCCTGTGGGCCGGGCTGTCGAACACGCTGCCGTTCCTGGTGCTGTTCCTGGTGCTGCTCATCTCGCCGCGGCGCCGGCTTGCGGAACGCACGCCGGTGGTGCCACGAGGCCAGTCCAACTGGACCACGCCGTGGCAGTTCCAGGCCGGCTGGGGTGTGGCGCTGCTGCTGTTCCTGTGCTTCGTCCCGCAGTTCGCCAACATCCACCTCACCGACTGGACCCGGGCGCTGGCGCTCAGCGTGATGTTCCTGTCACTGGGCCTGCTGACCCGGACCTCCGGCCAGGTGTCGCTGTGTCACATCACCTTCATGGCGATCGGCGTCTGCGCGTTCTCGCACCTGCAGGTCGACCATCACTGGCCCTGGATCGCCGCCGTCCTCGTGGCCGGACTGATCGCCGTTCCGATCGGTGCGCTGCTATCGATCCCGGCGATCCGACTATCCGGGCTGTACCTGGCCCTGGCCACCTTCGGGTTCGGCATCCTGATGCAGTACATGTTCTACACGCAGAGCTACATGTTCGGTGACCTCGGCCTCGGCGTCGCGATTCCGCGGCCGCACCTGTCCTGGCTGACCCTGGATACCGACACCGGCTACTACTACTTCGTGTTGGCGATCTCGGTCATAGCCACGGCGGCGGTCGTGGTGATCAACCGCAGCCGCCTGGGCCGGCTCTTGCGGGCGCTGGCGGACAGTCCGACCGGTCTCGCGACCAGTGGTACGTCGGTGAACGTCACCCGGGTGCTGGTGTTCTGCCTTTCGGCTTTCTTGGCCGCGATCGCCGGCGTGCTCGAGGCCGGTTCGATCGGCCAGATCAACGGTGACTCCTACCTGCCGATCACATCGCTGATCTACTTCGCGCTGATCGTCATCGGCGTCGGTGGCGCGCCCTGGTACGCCATTCTCGGCGGTTTCGGCTGGACGCTCGTCCCGTCGTACTTCACCAGTTCGAACACGGCCAACTGGCTGCAGGTCCTGTTCGGCGTATTCGCGTTGCTGCACGCGCTGACCCCACCGAGCCGGCAGGGCACCCACCCGGCGGTGGCACGCCTGCTGGACCGGTTCGGTCGACCGTGGCAACGAATCGGGAGCCACGATGGGCTGTCGCCGGAACTCGGGGCGCCGGCAGCGGAGCCGGTCCGATGAGGGCCGACCAAGCCCGCGGTCGCCGGGCCGTCCGGAACCAGACGCTGCTAGAACGGAGTGAGGGTTGAGATGGGCTTCATCCTGGGCGTCATAGGCATCCTCGTCGGGGTCTCTATCTACGTAGCCCTGGTCGGGCTGGTGGCGAGCCTCGCTTACAGCAAGAACCGGTCGTACAACCTCTTCTTCGCGTTCGCCTTCGTGCTGTTGCCCATCGCCGCTTTGGTTGCCTGGCTGATGAAGCCGGGGCCAGCTCGGCAGGAGCAGCAGGCCACGGCTGCGGTCGCGACGGAGCGCGCTACAGGCACCCAACAGCGGGTGGAGGAGGCCGAGCTGCGGATCGACGGCCTACGGGTGGCGTTCGGCGGCCTGGTCGCGGTCGACGGGGTCAGCCTGAGCGCGCCCACCGGCCGTATCACCGGCCTGATCGGACCGAACGGCGCGGGCAAGACGACTACCTTCAATGCCTGTTCCGGGCTGAACCGGCACGTTCACGGCAAGGTGACGTTCGACGGCCGGGACGTCTCCAGGCGAGGTCCGGCCGCGCGCGCCCGGATGGGTCTGGGGCGCACGTTCCAGCAGATGGAGCTGTTCGACAGCCTGACCACCTGGGAGAACGTCGCGCTCGGGTTCGAGGGCGGCAAGGCCGGGGTGAACCCGCTCGGACACCTGGTGAGCTCGCCGATCAGCGAGAACCGGAAGAGAGCGGTGACGGACGACGCGATCGCACTCTGCGGCCTGCAGGACCTCGCCGAGATACGCGTCGGGTCGCTGTCCACCGGCCAGCGGCGACTGGTCGAGTTGGCGCGCTGCCTCACCGGTCCGTACCAGGTCCTGCTGCTGGACGAGCCATCGTCGGGCCTGGACCGGGTCGAGACCGCACGATTCGGTGAGATCCTGCAGCAGATCGTGGCCGAACGCGGCGTCGGGATCCTGCTCGTCGAACACGACATGGCGCTGGTCACCGAGGTGTGCGACTACATCTACGTACTCGACTTCGGCAAACCGATCTTCGAGGGCAGCGCCGCCGAGGTGATGGCATCGCCGATCGTTCAGGCCGCCTACCTCGGCGGCGAGGAAGCCGCTCAGGACGCCACCGAAGGTGACAACCCGCTCACGACGCAGGACCCGGAGGTCGTGTCATGACAACTACCACGCCGTCTCGCACGACGGAGGAGACGCGCGCGGACGCGCAATCGGTTCTCCGGCTCGACAACGTCACGGCCGGCTACGGCCGCACGACGGTGCTGCGCGATGTGAGCCTGAACGTGCCGGCCGGCACGATCGTGGCACTGCTGGGTCCGAACGGCGCCGGCAAGACGACGACGCTGCGTACCGCCGCCGGCCTGCTGCATCCCAGCAAGGGAACGGTGCACATCCAGGGTGAGGACGTCACCTCGTATCCCCCGAACCGACGGGCCAAGCAGGGCCTGTGCCTGATACCGGAGGGCCGCGGCATCTTCCGTAGCCTGACGGTGCGGGACAACCTGCGGATGCAGGTTCCCGCGTGGGCGACGTCGTCGGAGCACAAGGAGCGGATGGTCGCAGCCCTCGATGCGTTCCCGGACCTGAAGAACCGGATGGGGCAGCTCGCGGGGACGATGTCCGGCGGTCAGCAGCAGATGCTCGCGCTGGCCCGCTCGTACCTGGCAGCGCCGCACGTGGTCTTGTTGGACGAGGTCTCGATGGGGCTGGCACCCAAGATCGTCGACGAGATCTTCGTATCGCTGCAGAACCTCGCGAAGACCGGCGTCTCACTGCTGCTGGTGGAACAGTACGTGACCCGGGCGCTGGAGATGGCCGATCAGGTGGTGCTGCTCGACCGCGGCACGGTCCGGTTCGACGGGCGCCCTTCCGAACTGGAGCACGACGCGGTCCTGCGTGGCTACCTCGGCGTCGAGATGGAACTCGAGGACTCCGAGAACACCGACCGGGCTGCCGGCGCCTGAGCTGCGGACGCATAGTCTGACCGCATGTCGAGCGGCGGGGGCACGCGTGCTGTGCTGGCCGCTTTCGCGGCCAACCTCGGTATCGCCGTCGCCAAGCTCGTCGCGTTCCTGATCACCGGGGCCTCGTCGCTGTTGGCGGAGGCCATCCACTCCTTCGCGGACTCGGGCAACCAGGGTCTGCTGCTGTTCGGCGGGCAGCGCGCCCGCCGCCGCCCGGACGCAGAGCACCCGTTCGGATACGGCCGGGAGCGCTACTTCTGGGCGTTCGTGGTGGCACTGGTGCTTTTCAGTGTCGGCGGCCTGTTCGCCATCTACGAGGGCATCGACAAGCTACGGCACCCAGCCCATCTGGAGTCCCCGGTCGTCGCGTTCACGGTGCTCGCCGTCGCGATCGCGCTCGAAGGGCTGTCGCTGCGCACCGCGGTACGCGAGACCGCGCACGTGAAGCGGGCCGGCCAGACGTACCGTCAGTTCATCCGCAACACACGGCTGCCGGAGCTGCCCGTCGTGTTGCTGGAGGACACCGCGGCGCTGACCGGGCTGGTGCTGGCGCTGGCCGGGTTGGTACTGGCGGAGACAACCGGCGAGGCCCGCTACGACGCAGTCGGGACGGTCGCCATCGGGGTGTTGCTGGTCTTCGTCGCCGTGGTGCTTGCCCGAGAGATGAAGAGCCTGCTCATCGGAGAGTCCGCCGAACCGCACGTGATCGCCGCCTTGCGCTCGGCGATCACCGCGGCGCCTGCAGTGCGGAACATCATCCATCTGCGAACCCTGCAATTGGGGCCGGACGACCTGCTGGTCGCCACCAAGGTCGAGCTCGACCGGGCGCTGCCGTACGAACAGCTGGTGGTCGCGATCGACGAGACGGAGGCGCGGATGCGGACAGCGGTACCGCATGCCCGGTTGATCTTCGTCGAGCCGGACGTGCGGCACGACAGCGCACCGGACGAAGCGCCGGACAGTGTCGAGCGGGTCGGCGGACAACAGCCATAGCGGGTCGCTATCGTCACGATCGTCAATGTGTCCTGGCCCACAGGTCGCAATCGTCCTAGCGTGCCTGCAGATCAAGGAGGTCCACCTGTGTCGACCACCACTGCCGCGCCGCGCGCCGACATACCGCAGCGCACCCTGCGCCAGGACCGGTGGTGGTTGGCACCGCTGATCACCGTTGCGATCCTGGTCGCGTTCATCGTCTACTC
>Ga0164242_10006477_pt1 | contig 12869 bp, 14 predicted proteins | sample OricomgcompostMG_FD_108783 | JGI IMG/M metagenome (GOLD analysis project Ga0164242, IMG submission 108783) | Miracle-Growth compost microbial communities from Emeryville, California, USA - Original compost - Miracle growth compost (MG) ... | reverse complement strand
TACAGGGTCGAGACAGTTTTCCGCGATCATCCAATCAATGCATTCCTTGATCATGCTCTCGATCGACGCAGGTCGGTAGTCAAGTTCCCTCGCCGCTTTGTCGCTCCGGCAGAAGATGTTGGCACTGAGGAACGCTCCGCGTTCGGCCGTTACGAGTGGCTCTCTCCCGGTTAGCGACGATAATCGATCAAGGACGCGGCCGCCGAGCCGGAATGCAAAGGGTTTGCCGACCAGCCTATTTGTCGAGCGCCCGAGTACCTTTCCGACGATCTCCACAATCTCGCGATAGGAGGCGCGATCGCCACCGAGCAAATAATTGTGCCCTGTGCGCCCCTTGTCCACCGCAGCCACGTGCGCCTGCACCACCGAACCCACGTCACAGAAACACGCGCTTCCCGGCGGGATCAATGGGAGCTGCCGACTAGCCGCTTTTCGGATGAACTGCGACCAGGAGTTCAAATCGTATCGGCCAATGACGTTAGCAGGGTTTAAAATGACGGCGTCTAATCCCTGGTGCACAGCATTTGCGATCTCTTCTTCCGCAATCGCCTTGGAATGCTGATAGTGGAAGCTGTTTTTGCCCAACCTCGATGCCGTTTCGTCGAAGGGACTGCTTGGTAGACCGAAGACGCCCGACGTTGACGTATGAATGAATTTTTTTGCCCGCTTTTCCAGCGCTATTCTCGCCATGTTGCGCGTGCCATCGACGTTGGTTCGCCACTGCCGTTCTCGATGGCCGATCCACATACTTGTATCGCCCGCGACGTGGAAAACGGCATCCACCTCGTCAGGGAAAACGCGGCGGAGTGATTTTAGCTCCTCAATGTTTCCCTCGACGAGCCGCACGCGAAACCGCCCCAAATGCGCCAAGTTCGAGCCACGCCGATGAAGTGCGATTACTTCCCAACCCCCTCGACTGAGATGCTCAACGAGGTTGAGGCCCACGAACCCAGTGCCGCCGGTGACGAAAGCGGTTCTGTTCGGCATTATGATCCGTCCTTTAGAGCAGGATGAGAAACGCTAAATGCATTTCGTCTGGAACGCTGACGATCCGAGCGGATCACAAGGATGGTCGACGGCCATCGATTCCGACACAGCGTGCAGACGGCAACGGTCTTGGTAGTGGCGGATCATATATCTGTCCGCCTCGACCATCAAATACGCTGGAGACCCACTTTTCGGCATGCGCACAGCGCGAGGTATGATTGTTGGGAACTTTATCAATACGGCGCGCGTTGCCTGACGCATCCACAAAAGGAGATCGACTATGGGCAGCACCGCTGACAAGGCTTCGGGCTACGCCAACGAAGTTGCTGGCAACATAAAGAAGAATGTCGGGAAAATCGTTGGCTCGGAAAAACTTGAGATTGAGGGTGGCGTTCAAGAACTCAAAGGCGAGGCTGAGGTCAACATTGGCAAAGCCAAGGACGCCGTAAAAGACGGCGCCAATAAGGTAGCCGACGAAATAAACAAGAAGCTCTAAAGGGTTTGTGAAGGCCGGTCCCCCACCGGCCTTTTTTATCTTGCAGCAGGGATGACGGAAGCTACTTCCGCGGCTACTTCTGCGTCTCGGCTGCGTTCTGCAGCGGCATGGTAAAGGTGAACCGCGTCTCGTCGGCCGAGGAGTCGACCATCAGTTTTCCACCGTGCGCACGAGCAATTTCGCGTGAGATGTGAAGGCCGAGTCCCAGTCCTTGCTGACTTTCGCGCACTTCGCCTCGAAAGAAGGGCTGGAACAGGCGCTCCATCGCTTTGTCCGGGATCTTCGGTCCGGCATTTGCAACCCATAGCTCAAAAGCGTTCCGCAAAGTCTGCGCCGTCAGTCTAACTGGAACGTCGGCATCGCCGTACGCTAGGGCATTTGCCAAAAGATTTGAAACCATTTGGGCAATGCGAGCATGATCAAGCGATACCGGGCGGAAAAGCTCATAATCGGTTATAATTTCGCGCCCAGGATTGACCGCCCTGAGTTCGTTTACAACTTGCTCAAGTGTTGCTTCCAGGGATTGGTCAGTTGTGCGGTTTAGACTAATCCCGCTCCCGAGCCGGCCTCGCGCAAAATCCAGAACATTGTCAATCAAGGCAGAAGCACGCAAGACGCTTCCCTTAATGAGAGAAACGACGTTTGCTGAAGCGTCGTCGAGAAGTTGTCTTTCAAGTAGATTTGCTCCGGCGCCTATGGCCGCAATGGGATTGCGCAAATCATGGCCAAGCACTGCAATGAACTGCTCTCTCAGTTCAGATTCTGCATGAGCGGCCTTCAGCTCGACCGACGTACTCAACCTTTGCTGGACGGCTTCCGAAATCCGTTGTTCGAGTGTTGCGTTGAGGGCGTGCAGTTTCTTTGAAACGATCTCGGCTTCGGCGCGTGCATTGATGAGTTCGCGTTCATAATTCCGCCTCTCGGTAGCATTGAAAACAGTAAGCCTAATGAACAAAAGCTTTCCATACGAATCTTTGCGCTCAGCGGCATTCACCAGAACTGGAAGAGTGCGGCCATCCTTCCCCACAAGGTCGAGGGCAACCTCATTAAAAAAGCCCTGCATTCGCAGGAGGGGCGCGAAATGGGTTTCGTAGAAAATTCGCGTGGCAATGTTCGAGAGGTCATGGAAACGTTTGCCGATTAACTCATGGGGCTCGTACCCTGACCACATCGCAAACGTTCTATTCGCCTTAAAAATTCGACCGTCAGGCTGGAGAGAAATATAACCGCAAGGCGCATTTTCATAGAGATCCTCAAGATCTTCTCTGGGCGGCTCGTTCATCCCCGTCCTCAAAGAAACGATCGCATCGCGGCTATGACTTCCGCCGGCGCACTGAGGTTGGGGCAGTGTCCTGTCGCCTTTAAATATATCAGCTCGCTCTTTGGCACCTCCCGCGCGACGTATTCTCCAACTTCCCGGGGCGCGATGACATCTTCGCTGCATTGTAAGATGAGAGTGGGGACTGCGACCTTTCTTAGATCGGCGCGGTTATCTGACGTAAAGGTCACGCGGGCGAAATCTTTCGCGATCTCAGGGTCAGTACGGCAAAAGCTATTGGTAAGCTCTGTACCAAGCTCAGGTTTGTCAGGGTTTCCCATGATCGTGGGAGCCATAGCTTCCGACCACCCCATGTGGTTAGAGGCCATGAAGTCCAGCAACTCCTTAATATGATGTTCTGTAAATCCTCCCTTGTATTCGCCATCGTCAATGTAGCGAGGAGAAGGACCAACCAATATCAATCGAGAGAATAGCTCGGGCATTTTTATCGACGCCATGACGCCAATCATTGCGCTAACCGAATGACCAACAAACACCGTGTCCTTAAGCTCGAGTTCTCGCGCAATCTCGATCAGATCGTCAGCATAGCCGTGGAGCGTTGAGTATTTAATCGGATCATAAGCCGACAGATCCGAGCGACCGGCGCCCACGTGATCGTAGAGCACGGTCGTGAAATCCGCGGCGAATTCCGGTTCGATAAAACGCCACATGTTTTGATCACAGCCAAAGCCATGAGCAAAAATGATTGCCTTATCGCGACGGCCTCCGACGCGAACGTTATTGCGGATTACAGCTGACACGGCGATATCCAACTCTCTAAGCGTCATAAAAAACAATTGCAATCATTGCGAGATGCTAGCCGCTCACCATGCAGTCCTTCGGATTTTTTCGCATTAGGCAATGCCAATGATCAAATAGTCGTGTCAGCAATCGCCTTGGATGTCGACGAAAGTCAATCGCTACTGCTGGCTGAACTTGCGGGTAGCGGCTATTGTTTAGGTCAGCGACAGCCGCTGAACGTAATAAACTGAAATGACACGCTTCCAGTATGAGTGGCCCGGATCAGACAAGGAAGCGAATTGGCTGCCGGCACCTAGAAGGGAGGGTTCATCCCGATGTAGGCGGCGATGAACTAGGCCAAGCGGGCAACGCCGTCGATCCTGGATGGCAGCTGGTCAGCACCGGAGATGTCAAGATAAATTGAATGCCGACGAAGCATCTGCCTTCTAACGGATGTTGGTCGCTGTGGCAGCCGCGCCGCCTGCGGGTCGATTGGTGCCGGATTGGAAGATTGGAACTCCCCGCCAGCAAAAAGCCAAATGACTCCCAGAACAGGCGTTCACGGTAGCCTTGGCAGCAGGCAGCTAGGCGATCCATGCCGGCGAACAATCAGCGCCAGGCCCCTCCCCGTCGTAGCAGGAGTTGCCAAAGCAGCGAACACGGACGGTTCTTAGGTCCGGTTCTCGATTCGCGCGACCCGTCGGCTTTCATCGCTCTTTGGTTATTTTCGTAGATATTTTCTCGCGTTCGTTCAGGTGATCTTCGACGGTCTTGCTTCGTTGTTCCCGGGGCGAGGGCGTTTTGTGCTGCCGCGGCTGCTGAGCACTATCGTCGTCGCGTTGCGCTTTCGGTTCCTTATTGACCATCGGTCTGCTCCATGCACAGCATTAAGCTTGGCAACGATAGATTTCACTTCTCACTCTTGAGAGCGAACGAATGTTTCTGAACTCAACAACGAGAATTCTCTCGCACTCCGGGTGATTTATCGTGCCTCGATACTTCAACTAGCGACCATGATCTTGTGTTCCGAAGCTCGCGATTTATGTTGAGCACTTGGCCTCCGCTGGTCTTGCGGGATCGGGCTTATCAGCCTTGCTGTTGGTCCGCCCTCGAGGAACTCCCCCTAGCGCATGTTCTGTCGACGTGGTGTCGATCTCCACCAAACCAAGGCAGCGATGCCGAGCGGCAGGCCGACTGCCAGCCAGGACACGGCATCCCAAATACCGTCGCCCAGCAGCGCGAAAATCAATCCCACGCCGCTCACCACCGCAATAATCGTCGGAAGAGTGTAGATTTTCCGAGGCGAGGCCTTCGTCAGCATCGGCCGGCTCATGCAGGCGATCGTTCGACCGGGGGAAGCGCATGCTCAGACACTTGATCGGTCGGCGCGCGTCTGCGGGCAATCCAAAGATATAGCCCCGTAATAAGGATCACGATCGTAACCAGGTCTAGAAGCGCCCAGATGATTTTCAAAGTCATCCCGCCGTAGTCGCCGAAATGCAGAGGCTTCGACACAAGAAGCGTGGTTACGAACCAAGGCAAATCCCGCATATCGGTAAAAGCGCCGGTTTCTCCGTCGATGACGACAGGCTTGAGCAATCTCGACGTTAAAGGGGTGCTCCCCCGGAAGAAGATCACGTAGTGCGCAGGCCCTGCGAATACCGTGCCCGGAAATGCAACGGTCTGCGGTTCCATATCGGGAAGCTTTTCACGCGCCAGCTTCACCGCATTTTCAAGGGAGGCGAGTTTCGTTGGAACCGGCTTGTCCTTGCCTGCGCCGAGCATTTCTGTCAGCTGCGTATATTGCCAGACTTTGATGACGAGATCGGCCCATGTGTTGAGAATTCCAGTTGCGCCGACGACCAGCGTCCAGGCGACGACCACGATTCCAAGAAAGTTATGCCAGTCGAGCCACCGCACGGGGCGCGCGCGGTTTTGGCGAATTTCTCCGAAACTCAACTTGCGCATGAAGGGGCCGTAAATGACGATGCCGGACACGATCGCGGCAACGAAGAACAGACCCATCAGACCCAAAAATAGCTTTCCGGGAAGCCCGGCGTACATGTCCGTATGCAGCCGGTACATGATCGTCGTGAATCGCCCGCTAAATTCCGGCTCATCCAAAAATGCTCCGGTGTTGGCGTCGAACCGCGCGAACTTGTTGGTCAGCGGGTCGGCAGCAACACTGTCGTTTATGGACAGATAGAGGACACCGGGCTCATCCTGGTCCCAGGAGACAAATTGAACGACCTTTCCGGGGTATCGATGGTGAACTTCCTCCAGGATGCTGTCGAGGTTTGCCGGCCGCGCGCCTGGCACGGCCTGGGAAGGATGAGCGGTTTCATGCAAAAGATCGTCGATCTCGTGATGAAAAATCAGAGGAAGCCCGGTGACGCAAAGCATGAGGAGGAAAATGGTCGACACGAGGCTCGACCATTTGTGCACCCAGGCCCATTTTCTCGATGCGCTGTTTGTCATGCCAACGGCTCAGATCACCACTTGTATCGTAGCGTTGCGTAAATCGTTCGCTCCGCGCCGAGCCCGCAATAAGCGTCGCTCGTGACGCACGTCGCGACATAATATGTGTCGAATAGGTTGGCGACATTCACCTGAAGAGATGCGCCTTCATAGCTGGGCGACAGGTGGCCGAGGTCATAGTTCGCCGCGAGATCGAAGAGCGTATAGCCAGGAACTCTCCACGTATTTGCCGTGTCCGCAAATTGCGAACCGGTGTACCTGACGCCGCCGCCAAGCCCGAAGCCGCCAAGCGCCCCCTCGTGCCAAGTGTACATAGCCCACAGCGAAGCATTGTCGCGTGCGACGTTTGGGAAAACGTTCCCAACGTTCGCGGAGTTTGAGTCAGCGGTGATTTCCGCGTCGAAGTAGTGGCTGTACCCAGCAATAATGTCGAGGTTCTTCGTAACCTGCGACTTCGCTTCGAGTTCAATGCCGCTGACTTCGACTTCGCCCGCCTGCGTGGTGATAGGAGGATTGGCCGCGTTCGGCGTCGCGACGTTCTGCTGTTTAAGATCGAATACCGCTGCTGATAGCAGGGTATTCGATCCCGGCGGTTGATACTTGACGCCGGCTTCCGCTCCTTGGCCCGTCGTCGGCTTCAACACATGGCCGAATGAATCCGTAAGCCCCAATCCGCTCGCTGGTTGAAAGGATGTCGAATAGCTGACGTAAGGCGCAAGTCCGTTTGCGAAGACGTAAGACAGCCCTGCGAAGCCCGTCCACGCCTGATCGTCGATTGATACATCGAGCGGCGCGCCCAATTCGATACCATTCGTCTCGGTGTGCGACCAATCACGGCGACCTCCCAGTGTGACGTTCCAATTATCGAGCTTGATTTGATCCTGCACGTAAACGCCGAGCTGATCGTGCTGATTGCGAGACCTGAGAAACGGAAACATATCGGCGAATCCGGGCATCGGCTGGTTGTAGACCGGATTGTAGGCATCGATCGACGGAGCACTGCCGAAGCGATAGATCGTAGCGCCTTGCCCGTACTGATAATCGAGGCCGAACAGCATCTTGTGTTCGAGCGCACCGGTTCCGAAGCGCGCTTCCAGCTGGTTATCGAGGACGATATCGTTGGTATAACCAGCGACATAGTTGTTGGAGCGATTGACGGTTCGATAGTCGATGATCGCTCCAGTATCGGGGTTCCTGGCCAAACCTTCTGTCCGCAGGGACGTCACTTCCGTTTGGACGCTGCTGAAGCGAACGTTCTGCCGGAACGTAAAGGCTTTGTCGAAACGATGCTCGAAAGCGTAACCGAACCAATATTCATCGATCCACGCGTGGTCGTTGTCGGGATCTCCGAGGTACCGGCTGGTCGGAATACGGCCGAAGGGAGCTGACGTCTTCGTAAGTTCCAGCGGCACATACTGTTGCGGGCCATAGCCATTGGTCGTCGCGAAGCTTCCAAGCAAGGTCAGCGTTGTGTCGGTATCTGGCCGATAGGTCACACTGGGCGCGATGAAAAAGCGCTGATTGTCCGTGTGGTCCATCTGCAGATCGGAGTCGCGCCCCATGCCGACAACGCGGTAGGAGAGCTTGCCTTCCTTGTCGACAGGTCCACTGAAGTCAAACCCGGCTTGCTTCCAGTCGAAGCTCCCGTAGGTGAAAAAGACTTCGTTTTGCGCTTCTTCCGTCGGGCGTTTGCTGACCATATCGATCAAGCCGCCCGGAGGTGCTTGCCCGTAGAGCGCCGATGCGGGCCCTTTCAGGACTTCGATACGCTCAAGCATGTAGGGATCGACGAAGGGCTTCGCGAAAGTAATCGTCTGCTCATTCGGCAGGATCAGACCATCGAGATAGATGGGTGCTTCAAATCCTCTCACGACGAACACGTCGAAGAGGCCGTTGGTCGTATACTTGTCAAGGAGGATGCCCGGCGTATAGCGGAGCGCTTGTCCGATCGTCTGGGCGCGTTGTTGCTCGACCTGATCCTTGGTCACGACGTTCACTGTGCGGGGCACTTCGATGAGCGGCGTGTCGGTCTTGATGCCGGTAGCCGTTCGCGTTGCCACAATGCCGTTGACCGGACCGGTAGCAGTTTCGCCCCCGGGGCCGGTCGCGCTACCGATCTGCTCGGTAACCTGCTGAGCGGCAGGCTGCGGGGCGGCTTTCTGAGCCGTGCCCCCACGCTTGGTTGTTTTTTTAGCCCTCGTCTTTGCCTTGGGTTTCGGCGTTGTCGTAACGACGACTTCAGGTAACGTCGCCGCGGAGGTATCAGCCCCCTCCTGCGCTGTCACCCTCGGTTCGTGCGTTGCTGACTCCTGCGCAATCGCCGGGTGTAGACTTATCGCTGTCGTCATTACGAATAACAAAACAGGCACTAGACGCGGACGTGCCTCTGCCGACCCTTGCCGGCATACTCCCGGAACCATCTTGCCAGATCTCCCCTGTATCTCCCCCCGGGAGACGATTTCTGACAATTCTATACTGTAGTCGTATTGAATACAACATGGCATGGCGCATTGCGACAATGCCGCGGGATAACCGCCCGCCGAGTCCCGAGGGCAGACATCATCAGCTTGCCGATGATCGGTATTTTCTGGCGATCACATGCGGGTTTTCTGCCACCCTGCCGGTAGCCGGAGAATCTGGGAAAACAGGAGAAGCAAACCGGCGCTTTAGTTGACCAAGTCGGCCCGAGCTGCGTTTTGGTCTGAGACTGAGAAGCCCCGGCGTTGACCGCCGGGGCTTGTGATGAAGACTTGTTGCCGGGCCTAGGCAAGAATGATGATGTCGACGACCTCGAATGTGTCCGGGTCGATGATGGCCACACGATTATCATCCAGCAAAATGTAATCATAATCGCGGTATTCAGGCACGATCTCGATGACGTCTTGCGGTACCGGATACAAATGCACCGAGTGCGGCAGCCTTACGCCGACGTTCACTGCGACATTGAGATTACGTGCAGGTTGAACATGATGCTGGGTGAAGACCGAACGAATTCTGGTCTTTTGCTCAGTCGTCACGCTTGTAACCGAGCCGCGGCCACCAGAGCGTCCTTCTGTGCCTTCGCTTGCGCCCGTCGACGCCCCGCCGCGCTCGTGCGCCCGTGCCTCGTTCTTGTTGTGATCGCGATCGTTGCGGGCATTTCGATCCTTGCGATCCCGCTCAGTGCTGGCGTTGCGGTTCGAGCGATCATTATCGCGGTCGTTCTTGGCATTTCGATCGGAGTTCTTCTCGCCACGATCTGCCCGGTCGCGATTTTTGCTGTTGCGATCAAGATCCTGGGACTTGTTCTCGGATCGCCGGTCCATCTTGTCCGAGCTGTTTTTACGGTGGCCCGGCGCATTGTCTTGAGCCGAGCGGCCGGACTTCGTGTGTCCCGGCGCGTTCTCTTTAGCCGAACCGCTTTGCTTTTCGTGTCCGGGGGCGAAATCGGAAGCGGAAGACCCCGAGGTGCCTTCGCTTGCACCCGATGATGCTCCGCCAGAACGCTCGTGCGATGCACCACCGGAACTCGCTCCAGACGAGCTATGTCCTGAATCCGACATACCGGCGGCACCGCCGCCTCTGTCCATGGTATGCGCGCCCTGCGCGAACGCTACGGGAGCGCCGAGCATCAAGGCAGCGATTGCAACTGTACATTTCAACATTTGTGTCTCCTACGCCGAACGCACTTCCCCGTGGTCGAAGAAGGAACTGGTAAAAATTCCGTCTGTTCCCATCGATTATCATTGCGCGGAAGAAATTGACGCGTTCATTCATCCCGCTTGCGATGCCGGTAGCGGCGAAATGCATCGCCGGAGTAGCTCTGGAACCCTGCCACCGGTCCTTGGTTGATAACGATGCCTTTTTTCGAGTCCGTTGGAACTGCTCCGTCAGCACACCGTTTCAGTCGAGGTAGCGTTGAGATTCGCTGGAATCGACGGGTAACTTTTGCTGCGCGGCGGGATCGCTTCGACGTCGTCGCCGATCTCCGCCAGGCCATTGCTCTCCGTAAGCGATGTAAGAAGTGCGCGCCCTCTTCTAAGGATTTTGCGGAGTACCCCGGGTCACTCCGCTTCGGCTTGGGCCCGAGGAAGCCAGCGGTAGACTCCGAGAATGTTGATCAGCAAGAGGACGGCGTTTTGAATCACGAGCGAGCTTTTATCCTCGAGCCAGCCGTCCAGCATCCAGGCGATGGATGCCAGGATGAAAAGCGCAAATCCCGACACGGTTATGCGGGCATTCCAGTTCGCGGCGACCATTGCCGCCGCCAGAACAGTCATGACAGCCGCAACGGTGCGCAGAATGACGAGCTCATCCATGAAGAATCCATCCGATGCTACGATGCCAACAGAATGATAAATTGATGACGAAAGAGCCTGCGGGCGGGCCTGGTACTCCGTTCAGCATGCCAAAAATCTCAATTTCTTCGCCGCCCAGATCGGCCCTGCATAATCGACGCCGATGCGAGCGGTGGTTTGAATTTTGATTGGCGCATTACGGCATTCAAACCACAACCCCGAAGAGCGCGTGGCTGGCCTTCCCTGCAATTCTGAACTGATCTGCAACGCCGCCGCGACCCTTCCCGGTCCGCAGATACCCTGCACCCCGCGAATGAGAATGGCCTCGCCCTCGTCTATCTGTCCCGTCACGACGTTCAACATCCAATGCAGCCCATAGATGCGATAGATGTAGAAGCGACCGGCTGGACCGAACATCACTTCGGTTCGTGCAGTGCGCCCTTTCGAGGAATGAGAGGCGAGATCGTGAATTCCTTCGTAGGCTTCGGTTTCCAGAATGGTGAAACGGCGGATTCCCTGATCGCCTTCCCTTGCGATCGTTGCGCCGATCATCTCGCGCGCGACACTTGCTGCCGGCCGCCGAAAGAAGGTCAGCGGAAGTTGCTTGCTCATTTGCGCAACTCGATCCAGGCGGGTGCGTGATCGCTCGCACCTTCTTTGCTGCGCAGTGCTCTGTCGACGCCGCCTTTAATAAGCTTTTTCGATAGATCGGGACTAAGAAGAAAATAGTCCAGCCGCAACCCTGCGTCGCGCTCCCACCGATGACGCTTGTAATCCCAGAACGTATACATCGGTCTATCGGGATAGAGCGCGCGCAGCGCATCGGTCCAACCCTGCTTTAGGAGCCGCTGAAAAGCGGCGCGGCTCGCGGGTTGAAGAAGCGCGTCGTCATTCCAGGACTTCGTCGGGTAGATGTCGAAATCGGTTGGCACAACGTTATAGTCACCGATGAGCGCGACCGGCGCGCCCGTCTTCTTCAGGAAGCGGGCATGCCGGATCAGCCGCTCGAACCAAGCGAGCTTGTAGTCAAATTTCGGCCCGGGCTGCGGATTGCCATTCGGCAGGTAGATGCAGCCGATCATGATCCCGTTGATCGCGCCCTCGACGTATCGGCTCTGGGTGTCTGCAGGATCACCCGGCAGCCTGGTGCGGGTGGCGTGTATTTCATGGCGACGCGAAAGGATCGCGACGCCGTTCCAGCTTTTCTGGCCGACCCAGGCGGCTCTATAACCCGCCTTTTCGATTTCTTTCGCGGGGAAAGCGGCCTGCTCTGCCTTAAGCTCCTGCAGACAGACAATGTCGGGCTTCGCGGATTTGAGCCAGGCGAGGAGATTGGGCAGTCGCCTGTTGACGTTGTTGATGTTGAATGTCGCGATCTTCACGGGCTTCCTCGCGCGCGCTCCGTCGCTGCCCCGGATGTAGCCTTCTTTCCCCGAAGCGACTTATTCTTTTAGCGCGGAGCTAAAAGCTGACGCATAGTTTTCGCATTTCCAATCGCGTGGGCATCGTTATCGTTGTCGAAATAGACCCACACTCGTTTGACGCCGGATGCTTTGATCCTCTCTGCCCAGATGCGAAGCTCATCGCGCGAGTAGTTGTGGCGGTACCAGCGTTCGGGACCGTGCATCCGCACATAGACCTCATCTGCTGTCTTGACCAGTTCGTCAGGAATCCTCGGTGCGCTGCACGAACAGAAGATCGCCCCGGCTTCGCGAAATGCGCTGCAGACCGTTTCATTCCACCAGCTCTTATGGCGGAACTCGACAACATTCCGGTGCCTCGGATCGAGCTGGCTCAAAATCGACTTGAGACGGGGTTTCGTGTAGCGGTAGCTTGGCGGTAGCTGGAACAGAAAGCAGCCCATGCGCTCGCCGAGGATGTCGGCGATGATGCCGAAATCCCTGATGAGTGTTTTCGTTCCTTTGAACCTCTTGACGTGCGTGATCAGCTCACAAACTTTCACGCTGAATGTGAAAGGGCGGCCACGAGGCTGCCGCTTCCAGGCTTTGACGTTCGCAACGGTCGGCCAGGAATAAAATGACGCGTTGATCTCAACGGTATCGAACTCTGCCGCGTAGTGATCGAACCATTCTCCCGTCGGCATGTCGGAAGGATAAAAGAGCCCGCGCCATTTCCAGTAAAACCAGCCCGAACAGCCTACATTGAGGGAACGCGCTGGAGGCGGCGGCGACGGGAGCCCCTCAGCTTCCATCGCAAGTCGGGCTTCGTGCATCTTGGCGGCCCGAGGCACATTGTCTTCGCGCTGCTTCTCGCGGCGCAGCTGGCGGCGTTCGCGCCACTCCTCCAGCGTCAGCTTTGGTTTTTTGTCTTTGGCGTTCGCGGGCATCCGCCACCTCCGGTTACTAACGAAGGCGCAGGCCGCTTAAGTTCCGCATCTCGTCGTGCGGCTTTACCGTCGCCGATCGGCGTAGGGAGTAGGTTTCGGCCAGCTTGCAGGTCTTTTCATTATTCATGACGATGCGAGGCCGCGACGCCGCGCCACCGGCCAGTCTTCGAATAACGTCGCCCTCGTCACGGTCCCCACCTGCTCGCCGAAGCGGTTGAGATAAAT
>Ga0164242_10006476_pt1 | contig 12873 bp, 9 predicted proteins | sample OricomgcompostMG_FD_108783 | JGI IMG/M metagenome (GOLD analysis project Ga0164242, IMG submission 108783) | Miracle-Growth compost microbial communities from Emeryville, California, USA - Original compost - Miracle growth compost (MG) ... | reverse complement strand
GTGGTGCTGGTGGTGGCTTGCCGGCAGCGCCGGTAGTGGATTTTGCGCAATTTGGTGAAATTGAAGCAAAACCATTATCACGCATTAAACGATTAACAGCGACCAATTTACATCGCAACTGGTTGCTGGTTCCTCATGTAACCCAATTTGAAGATGCCGATATCACCGAGCTGGAAGCTTTCCGCAAAGCGCATCAGCCGGAAGCCGAAAAGCAAAATGCTAAATTAACACCGCTGGCATTTATTATGAAAGCGGTAGTGAGTTCATTAAAAGCCTTTCCACAATTTAATGCCTCACTTTCTCCCAATGGCGAGCAATTAATTTTTAAGAAGTATTATCACATTGGCGTTGCAGTCGATACGCCGGATGGCTTAGTTGTGCCGGTCATTCGTGATGTGGATAAAAAAGGCCTGATAGAACTAGCCAAAGAATTAGGTGAAGTCAGTGCTAAAGCACGCAAAAAAGCCTTAGCGCCTAGCGATATGCAGGGTGGGACTTTTACCATCTCCAGCCTGGGTGGCATCGGTGGTACGGCGTTTACTCCCATCGTGAATCTGCCCGATGTTGCCATTTTAGGCGTCTCAAAATCGGCTATGAAACCTGTCTATAAAGAGGGCCAGTTCGTGCCACGTTTGATGCTGCCATTGTCCTTATCTTACGACCATAGGGTGATAGATGGGGCGGAAGGGGCAAGGTTTGTGGTGCATCTCGCGGGGTGTTTGGCCGATATTCGGCAATCATTGCTATAAAAAGCCTATTTTTTGGCCTAAACCAGCGGTTTTGTTAGCAAACCCATGGCGAATTGTGCTAAATTTATACTATAGTTGAACAGGTATTCTGTTGATAAACCATAAGAAAGGGGCTATAACCATGCCGTTTGATGAAGCTAAGTCGGTATCAGAAAACTCTGCAGGAGTAGTTTCCAGTGAATATTGGATCAATTTGCTGACAGTACTGCGCAGTGAAAATTTGCAGGAATTTGAAACCAATAGCGCAGCTGTTTCGCTGTCAGCTGATCCAACAGACGATGCTATTTGCAAAGCAATGCTGCGAGAATTTTTTACCGTAAAAGAAAATCCTAAAGGCGCTGAGTTTCTTGCTGTTACTAAAAAACAATTTCCTGCATTAGCTCGCATAAAACCTGAAAAAGTTGATGCTGAATATGCAGAAAAAATAGAGAATATGTCGCCTGATAGTGTTAAGCGCTATCTTAATATTCTTAAAGTAGCAGATTACTCTGCAGCAAAATTTGATGATTTTCCCATTTTATTAGCAGTATGTATATTTAAACCTTCAGTAAGCTTTAGCGTCCGTCCTCAAGGAGAGATTGCTGCGCAGCTTGCGCGGTTTAAATCTTATATGAATGGTGAAGGTGGCGATGATTTGATAAAAGATATCGTTGCTAATTTGTTTGCAGGTTCTGAAACTGACTTAGCAGAAGTTAGCGATGATTTAAGCATAGAACGTGACAGATTATTCAGTGTTGAACGAGAGACCATTATTAACCAGGCTAAGCTCGCATCTGCTATATCATTCGATGACGCCAACATTCAGGAACTAAATAATTATCTTTCTTCAGACGATGCACAAAAAATATTGCATGATTACTTGCTGATAAAACAAGTTGTTGAAATGAAGTCAGGTAAAGAAAGAGATAGTGCCTTAGCTGGTTTAAGCAGCAATATTCAAAGATATATTGGGAAAGTAGTTCAGCCTGATGAGATTTCATTATATTTGCTCAATTTAACTAAATTAGTAAGAAATGTAAAAAGTCCAGTTTTGTTGAGGAAGCTATTATCGTCCGTGGAATTTGATAAGACAGTAACAGTAATTTCGGCAGAAGATATCGCAATACTTGAAAAAATAGCTAGCAATAAAAAAGTCGCTGATCTTTATAGCGAGCCACCAGCCATGGTAAAACAGGAAACTGCAGCAATTCAAAAAATGCTGATAGAACTGCCGGATACCGCCGTTGAACTTAAAACATTTATTCTGGCGGCCTTCGATGAGGAAACTCAAAAAGAAATATTATCATCTATTGATAGATATCCTGTTGAAAGTGTAGAGCTAAAAGAGACTAAGCTGGATGAGTTAAATGAAAATGGCACAGGTTTTTACTCTATCACTACCGAAGACCATCCAAAAATAGCAGAAACACTGAAAATGCAAAACAGTGATGCTGTGGATGAGCAATCGGAAGCATTCAAATTAACAGAATTAGATGAAGAATTAGATGATGGTTTACCACCTTCACGTGAATTCAATCTAGAAGAACTCGAAACTATAAAGAAAGCCCAGGAGTTAAAAATCACAGAAGAACTCGGAGCCGAAGTATTACAAGCAAAGCAACAAGCATTATACGTTAAAAACTGGATGACGTTATTGCGTAGTAACAGCTATGAACAATATGCGAGTAATAGTACGAAATTAACCATTGCTTCAGATGAAACGATGAATGTGAAATGGAAAGGCATTTTGCAGGATTTCTTTGTGGCAAAAGAATATTATAACGCTATTAATAGTGTTGTGGCATGGCAGGATGCTGATAAAGCAAAAGCAATAGTAGGGAAAAAAGCGAGCATTTATTTTATGCCAGCTGATCTTGAGCGTAATCTTGCTATTATCGAATTATCGGCAAAACCTGCAACAGAATTTGGCAATTTTCAGATTTTAGTAAAGGAATTTTTATTGCACCCAGAAGTGAAACTTAAACAATCTGCAGATATCGCTCAACAGCTTGAGCAGTTCAGGAAGTATATGCTTGGTAACGGTGATGACAGTATAGTACCTGATTTGGTAGCGGCTTTATTTGCTGGTCCATTTTCGACACTCGATGAAATAAGCAGGAATATTATTGCTGATCATAAAATAAAAATGCAGGATTATGCTGATCGCTTTAAAGTTAGTACAGGTCTTGGTGGGAAATTGATATCCAGAAAAGTTTTTGATGCGGCAGAAGAACAGGCAGATTTTGCGTTTGGACAGCAAGTTGCTCGCACAATTGTAAAACCCGAAGATGATATATTTGATAATCCAGAAGCTAAATTAGATGCCGCAATAGAAGAAATAGAAGCAGAATTAAATAAAACGCCTAAAGCTAGCAAACCTCAAGAGCACATTAGAACAAGAATCCATTCAGCGCCTGCAAGATTAAAAAAACACCTTTCCGAACAGTTTAGTAGAGTTCTTGATATCTTATCGCCAAAGACAGCAGTAAAATCAATAAAATCAGTCATAAAAGATAAGCAAGAACAAAAACTCAAGCAGAAACCTGAGTGGACCATAGAAGCTTTAAAAACAAAAGACTCAAAAAAAGATGTCTATGAGCTGGCTCTTCTATTAAAAAGAAATGGCGACAATCCAGCTTTCATTGAGCAGTTGAAAACTAATAAACTGGCTGACCGTGTATTTGAAATAGCTATGAGTAATAGAGTAGCTGCTCAGCTAATCATTAGCACGAGAGCAAAAGAGGGTGTTTATGTCTATACAGATTTAACTAAAGGTTTGTTAACAGCAGAACAGTTAACTGAACTTGCAGTAAAGTATCAAGATGAGCAGGATATCATGGCAGCATTGTCGTCAAATTCACCTGCAACCTTTGCCAGTTATTTAACACAACTAGTAATGAAAGATTTATCATCAGCCAAAATTATTCTTAACGCTAAATTGGATAATAAACTTGATGAAGGGGAGCACGCAGAATTACTTTCCTATTTGGCTCTAGCAGCAATAACTAAGAATGACTTTGAATTGGCTCGATTAATGCTTATTAATAACAAGCATGATGATGAACTTGAGGAAGCAATCCGTAAGCAGCTAATAAATGCACCTTATTTTTCAAATGTTCATCAAGCAGCTTCAGAAGATTTACTAGACGCAGCGAAATTTTTTGCCGATAAAGGCTCTGCTCATGCGCAATATTATTTAGCGCAATATTATTTTGACAAGACGGAACAGGCTGAAAGAAATAGTGAAACAAATGTATCTGAAGCAGCAGCGTTTAAAGGACAATGGTTTGATTATTTAACTAAAGCTGCCGGACAAGATCATCCAAAAGCCCTGCAGGATTTAGCTTTCGCAGTCTCTCGGGATGTTTTCACAATACAATCTCTAGATGTTGACTTGCAGAAAAAGTTACCTGAAAAACCAATGCACTCCCGAAGTGCAGATTCACAGGGTACTAACCAACCGCAAATACCTATTCTGCGACAAGGTTAATACGACTGTGCTAATCCCGTAAAATTTGCTAAAATCCGCCCGATCATAAGAATTTACTAAGGAATCTATAACTATGAGTAATGTACAAGCCGAAGTAGTGGTTTTAGGTAGCGGTCCTGGCGGATATACCGCAGCATTTCGTGCAGCAGACTTAGGTAAAAAAGTAGTATTAATTGAGCGTTTTGAAACCCTGGGTGGCGTTTGTTTGAATGTAGGTTGTATTCCCTCCAAAGCGTTATTGCATGCCGCTAAAGTGATTGATGAGGCCAGTTTCATGACTGATCACGGCGTTAAATTTGGTAAACCCACGATTGATTTAAATAAATTACGTGAATGGAAAGATGGCGTAGTTAAACGTTTAACCACCGGATTAAAAGCCTTGGCAAAACAACGCAAAGTTGAAGTCATTCAAGGTATAGGTAAGTTCACGGGAGCCAATCAAATTACTGTAGAAACTGCTCAAGGCAAACAAGTCGTCAATTTTGAAAACGCGATTATTGCAGCAGGTTCTGAACCTGTGCGCTTGCCATTTTTACCAGAAGATCCACGCATTATTGACTCAACCGGCGCCTTGGAATTAAAAGCGGTTGAAGGTGAAATGCTGGTGTTAGGCGGCGGTATTATCGGTATGGAAATGGCAACAGTTTATCACGCACTGGGCGCTAAAATCAGCGTAGTGGAATTAATGGAAATGTTAATGCCAGGCGCAGATAAAGATATCGTAATGCCATTTTTCAAGCGTGTGAGCAAACACTATAACATTATGCTCAAAACGAAGGTGACTAAAGTTGAAGCGAAAAAAGATGGCTTGTGGGTAACTTTTGAAGGCGAACAGGCGCCTGCTAAACCAGCGCGTTATGATCGTATTTTAGCAGCGGTAGGCCGCAGACCTAATGGTAAATTAATTGGTGCAGAAGCAGCGGGCGTTCATGTTGATGAACGTGGCTTTATTCCAGTGGATAAACAATTACGTACCAATGTGCCGCACATTTTTGCGATTGGTGATATTGTTGGCAATCCCATGCTGGCGCATAAAGCCAGCAACGAAGGCCGCGTAGCGGCTGAAGTCATTGCCGGTAAAAAACATTATTTTGACCCGCTTTGCATTCCATCAGTGGCTTATACTGATCCTGAAGTTGCCTGGGTAGGCATGACTGAAACCGAAGCTAAAGCCAAAGGCATTAATTATGGTAAAGGTGTATTTCCCTGGGCAGCCAGTGGCCGTTCATTAGGGCAGGGACGTGACGAAGGCATGACAAAATTATTATTTAATAATGACACCCATCGTATTATTGGTGCAGGTATTGTCGGGCCAAACGCCGGGGAATTAATTGCAGAAGTAGGTTTAGCAATTGAAATGGGTTGTGATGCCGAAGACATCGCACTCACTATCCATGCCCATCCAACCTTATCTGAATCGGTTGCTATGGCCGCAGAAGTATTTGAAGGCACTATTACCGATCTTTATATGCCTAAAAAAGCGACTGATGACAAAAAATAATTATACTATCCGCCCCATGCAAACGGCCGATTTATCGGCCGTTTTGTTTAGCATATGGGATATGATATGGTTAAAAGTATGGTTTTATGCTATATTTAATGAGCAATGAAATAAATCATGAGAAAAGTTTATTTTGAATGGGATGATAAAAAAGAACTGAGTAACCGTAAAAAGCATGGTGTATCATTCTATGAGGCTCAACAAGCATTTTTTGATGAAAACCGTGTTATTGCAGAAGATTTGGAACATAGCAAGCATGAGCAACGGTATTATTGTTTTGGCAAAGTAGAAGGCAACATTATGACGGTACGTTTTACTTACCGGGCGGATAAAATTCGGATTATCGGAGCGGGTTATTGGCGAAAGGGGAGAGATATTTATGAGCAAGCGCAAAAAAGTTAAATATACAAATGAACCTGTAGGTAAAATTAAAATAGCATCTGATTTTTTACCTAAGCCGGCTGATTTAATTTTAAAAGAAGAGACTGTGAAAGTTACTTTATCTTTAACTAAAGAAAGCATCGATTTTTTCAAAGAAGAAGCTGAAGCACATCATACACATTATCAAAAGATGATACGTTATTTGCTGGATCAGTATGCTGCACATTATCGTAAACCGCATAGAAGCTAATAATGACAAAAAATAATTATACTATCCGCCCCATGCAAGCGGCCGATTTATCGGCCGTTTTGCTAATTGAGCAGCAGGAAGATTTTCCCTGGACATTAAAAATGTTAGAGGATTGTTTGGCGGCTGATTATAATTGCTGGGTTTTAGCATTACCGCAGGGAATTATTGGTTTTGCTATTTTAGCCAGTGCCATGCAACAGACGGATATTTTAAATATTGTTGTTGATACTCAACATCGCCGGCAGGGTTATGGCAAATTACTATTGCAGCATATGATTAGCAATGCCAAACAACAGAAAATAGAGCAATTATTTTTAGAAGTACGTGCCTCTAATATGGCTGCCATCAGTCTTTATGAAAAATTACATTTCACATCAGTCGGTAAAAGATCACGTTACTATCCTGCCAAGCAGAATAATATGGAAGATGGTATTGTGATGTTGCTCAATTTGTAACTGTTGTTTCTGTCAGATATAAGCTTATCTCAATTTTCGTTCCATCTTGGCAGCGTTCTGTGCTGGTTGTTCGGGCGCTGCTTTTAATCCGGTTTTTTCCGCTAATTTTTCAGTAAACCAAAAGCCCGCTATACTTGCAGCACCTGCGGCGGCAATTGAGCCGACTGCTTGGGCTGTTTTCCAAGAGAAAGAATGTGTATAAACAGGAATGCCAACTCCTAAAGCAATAGGGGCTACAATACCAAAGATAGATTTATCGCCTAGCATATAAGAAGCGATATGAAAACATCCTGCTGCACTGGCAGCAATAGGCCCTTCATTAAAATACATAAAGGCGACACTCAGGCTTTTGACAATAAGATCAGCTTGCGCTGGTGTACATAAAAGAAATTTTTGTTTTGCTAAAGTATGTTTTGTCAAATTCATCACGGCAGTATAGCTTAAACCTTTTGCTGCTGAAGTAAGCAATTGAGTGCCAGGTTCAGCACCAGCACTTTTTACAATGGCTGTCATTTTGTCTTGTGCATCTTGATAGAGAGGAGAGGTCTCTGGTATTTGCTTAAAGCATTCAAATGCTTCTGGAAGTTTTTCTTGTTGAACAAATACTTCACATATTCCATACTGCGCCACGTGATTGTCCGGCTTTGCTTGTAGCGCTTGTTGATAATAAGAGAGCGCTTGTATGAAATTGTGTTCTGATGCAGCTATTTTTCCTAAATCAACATAGGCTTGTGCGAGAGTAGGCTTATCAGAAAATGTTGATGAAATTATTTGAGTATATTTAGAGGTGGCTGTTGCGTAATCACCTTTTTCAAAGAAATCCTTAGCTTGTTGCATAAGTTGCTGGGTTATTTTTGACAGTAATTTATTTACTGAGTCACTGCTAAGATCGCCTTTGGCATTAACATCTAGCTCAAGACCACCAATACGTATTTTAGCCCCTGCCTGTAAGTTCATTTCGCTATACTGAAATCCTAGAGAATTAAATATTCCGGTTATAGTTTTTTGTTTGATATTAGCGAAATATTTTTCATCAGGATATTGCTCAATAGCGGCATTTAAAAAATTAAAGAATTCTTGGGCATAATTATCTTGTAACTCGTATTTTAGTATAGTTTGCATATCAAGGATTGTTTTTATTTTTTCAAACTCTTGAGCACGACCATGGACAGCAATAGCTATTGTATACACTGTTTCAGCGAGTTTATTGGCGCCACTGGCCAATACTTCTCGCAGCCATTGCAAGGTTAATTTTTTATCAGCATGTTGTATGGCTTTAATAAAGTCTTTAGTAGCTTCTTCAATATTTCCTAGCTTGGAATAGGCTATTGCTCTGTCTCCCAATAACTTCGCATAACCATCCTGTGTTAAATTGTTACTATAATTTTTGAGAATCTCACTACATATATCAACAACAGTTTGAGCTTGATTATTCTTCAGGGCTTGATTGAGTTCATCGAGATAAGCTTGAGATGGTTTAAGCATTTTGATTCCTCCCTAGAAATATTGCTTGATGATGACTATTTGTTATTGTACAAGACAAATTGAAAATAATTGTACGCTATAGGTTATATTTATTGTAAGAAAATATAGCAAAAAATTAAAATAGTATAAATAGTTGGTGGGAAATAACTTTATTATGCATGATTAATGCTTTGACAATAATATGTATCGATGTTTAATGATTTATCTTGATTTACGTATAACGGATGTTAACATAGCGCGTTAGGTCACAAAATATTCAATCATTAAAATGACAATCATTTCTCAAGAAACCGCTGATCGCCGTACTTTTGCGATCATTTCCCACCCGGACGCCGGTAAGACAACGCTAACCGAGAAGTTATTGCTATTTGGTGGCGCTATCCAAATGGCAGGTACCGTAAAAGCCCGCAAATCGGCCCGTCATGCCACTTCCGATTGGATGGAGCTAGAGAAGCAGCGCGGTATCTCGGTAACAACCTCAGTTATGCAATTCCCATATCAGGGGCGGATCGTTAACTTATTGGATACCCCTGGCCATGAAGACTTCTCCGAAGATACTTACCGCACATTAACAGCGGTAGATTCCGCCTTGATGGTTATCGATGCTGCCAAAGGTGTAGAAGAACGCACCAAAAAATTGCTTGAAATCTGTCGTGGGCGTCATATGCCGATTTTAACGTTTATTAATAAATTAGATCGCGATTGTCGTCCACCTATCGAAGTGTTAGATGAAATTGAGCAAGTGTTGCAAATACAGTGCGCGCCTATTACCTGGCCGATTGGCATGGGTAAACAATTTAAGGGTATTTATCATTTGCTGGAAGATGCAGTGTATTTATATCAGCAGGGTCAGAATTTAAAAGTGCAGGATATTGCTAAAATTGAAGGTTTAAATAATCCGCAATTAGACACAGCGCTGGGTTATCTGGCGCAGGAATTACGCGATGAACTGGAATTAGTGCGCGGCGCCAGTCATGCTTTTGAACAGAAAGCCTATCTGGTTGGTATCTTAACACCCGTATTTTTTGGTTCTGCTATTAATAATTTTGGTGTAAGAGAGTTATTAAACGCGTTTGTGGAATACGCGCCGCAACCCTTGCCACGTGTAACCGATGTACGTGAAATCCAGCCGGATGAGGAAAATTTTACTGGATTTGTTTTTAAAATTCAGGCCAATATGGATCCGGCGCATCGTGATCGGATTGCGTTTTTAAGAGTATGTTCAGGTCATTATCAAAAAGGCATGAAGATGCGTCAGGTGCGTATTAGTCGTGATGTGCAAATTAATAATGCACTCACCTTTATGGCAGGGCAGCGTGAACATATTGAGGAAGCATGGCCGGGTGATATTATTGGTCTGCATAATCACGGCACCATTCAAATTGGTGATACTTTTACTGCAGGTGAAAATTTAAAATTTTTAGGTATCCCGCATTTTGCACCTGAATTATTCCGCCGCGTGCGTTTAAAAGATCCGCTCAAAGCAAAAGCCTTATTAAAAGGCTTAACTCAATTATCAGAAGAAGGTGCAACCCAGGTATTTAAGCCGCTCAACAGTAATGATTTGATTTTAGGCGCTGTGGGTACGCTGCAATTTGATGTGGTGGCCTATCGCTTAAAACATGAATACAATGTTGATTGTGGTTATGACAATGTGAATATCTATACCGCACGCTGGATTCAATGCGATAATGCCAAACGCTTGGAAGAATTTAAACAAAAAGCCAACGATCAACTCGCCCTGGATGGCAGCGAGCAATTAACTTATCTCGCGCCCAGCCGGGTTAATCTGAATTTAATGATTGAACGCTGGCCGGAAATTAAATTTTTAGAAACTAGAGAGCATTAAGCATTACCGCCTTCTTAAACAAAAATAAGAAGGCGATAAATTATTTAGCTATTAAGTTAAACACAGCTTGCGAAGCGCTTGTTGAGTTTCACTCTCCTGCTCAATACTGAGTGATTCAGTTAGTAAAGTTTTTAAATTTTCTTTTATTGATCCTATAGAATTTTCATTGTTGGCAGATATATTTAAAGCTCCAAATAAAAAATTATACAATGGTATGCCAATAGTGTTCCTGGCATTCGTTGAGCCGGAAATAACAGATGAATTTAAAAATTGAAATATTGTGTTACAAAAATGATAATAATTTTGTATCGTAAGCGCATGTGTATTAGGTGAAGTTCTAGTAAGAAATTGATCTGTTGTGGATGTTATCGCTATGCAATTCTTAATTAGTTGATTTAAAGCTGTAACTACCTTGCTATCTGATCCGGACTGTTCTAATGATGACGCTTCTTCTTTTAATAATCCAAGCTTCTCTACTGAGCTGCGATCATGATTGTTAGAATTTCTCCAAAAAACAGTTATTCCTTTTTTTGTTGGTTTAGTAGGTATAGTCTCTAATGAAGCAGCCTTATCTTTTAACTCATTAATTAAATTTTGTAAGCTTGCTAATAGCTCAGTAAAGTAACTAGCTGATCTGATTTTTAATGGTTGGATTTTTTGTTTAATTTGAAAATCTAGGTTAAGCGATTTTATTTCTGTTTCTGGAATGTCTAATGCGTTAAGTATAAATACCAGTAATGAATTTTTGGTTTTTTTAGAGGTATTATTGGCTGCTTCATATAAGACTATATACATGCTAGGTAAGTTATCTTGTTTTTTAAGGGTTGTTAGTTGTGATAATAAGCCACTAACATTAAATTTTTGGGCTTTATTATTGTGGAAAAAGCTAACTACTTGGTTGAATAATTCTTCTGCGTTGTTAATCATGGAAAGCCCCCTTTGTTGTTATTATTAAGCACACAATATGCTAGCATTTTTTTTGTCCAGTTACCTGGTCTTGGCAGCTGGTTTTAATTAAAGAGCTTACCACCTGGCGTTGCTTACCCAGCAAAGCCTGAATATAATGACGCTACCTTGTAAGGACTTAAATCAATCAGAGCAATACTTATGAAACCATCTCTTAGCAATCGCCTTTGGGACACCGATGCCAGTGTTAAATTTATGCTGGTTGCCGCTGCTATTATGTTTTTCTTTATGCTGGGCGGACGCGATTTGTGGACGCAGGAATGGCGTTGGGCCAATATCAGCTGGCAGATGATTTATAGCGGTGATTATTTACATCCTTATCTGGCTGAGCATGCTTATTATGATAAGCCATTGCTGTCATACTGGCTGATGATTGCTGTTGCCAAGATCATCGGTAGTTTGTCCAACTGGGCATTGCGCATACCGCCTGCTTTAGCCAGCCTCTTGACGGTTTATTGTACCTATTGGTTAGGCACGCATTTAGTTAATAAAAAAGTAGGTTTAATAGCCGGCTGGATGCTAATTACGACTTATTATTTTGTTTTCTGGGGGCGTATAGCGAATTCGGATATGCTAAACCTGGCCGGTACTATGCTGGCAGTCGTCTGGTATTTTGCTAAACGTGAGGAACCTGGCTTAATCAATTACACCCTTTTCTTTTTAATTTTAGGTGTTACCGCGTTATTAAAAGGGCTGTTAGGCATAGTAGTGCCATTAATTGCCATCTTCCCGGATTTATTAAAAGACAATCGCTGGAAGTTGCACTTACGCTTGAGTCTAATTCCTGCCTTAATTCCTGGCTTGATTGTGTATGTACTGCCATTTTGGGCGTCCTCGCACTTTGGCGGCCAGCATTATGCTGAAAGCGGTTTGTATGAAGTCTATCGGGAAAATGTAGTGCGTTATTTTGACCCTTATGATCACAAAGGGCCGATTTATACGTATATTGTTTTTTTACCCGTTTATATGTTGCCCTGGGCATTCTTTTTTCTGCCGGCTTTATATTATTTGCGTAAGCGCTGGCAGGCGATGAGCTGGAATCAAAAATGGATGGTGTGGAGTACATTATTAATCTTTTTATTCTTTACCTTAAGTGGCTCGCGCCGTAATTATTACACCTTACCCTTAGTGCCATTTGCGACGCTGATGACGGCAGACTGGATAGCCTCCGGTGCGCAAACATTAGCAAAACGTTATCGTTATGCAGGCATTATGGCGATAGTTGGCTTTATTCTATTATTTTTAAATTTCGGTGTTATTCAACCGCTGTATTATTTAGGCGGCAGCCAAGCTTTTGGCCGTGAATTAAAAGCGCAGGCTACGCAAACCCGCCCCTGGTCAGATTGGCAAATTGTATTTTTAGATGCGCGTAGCAAATTAACATTTTACCTTAATCCAGCTAAACCGATTCAGATATTGGGTTTACCGGAGCAGGGACCTCATCATTTAAAAATCCGCGCCAATTATACGGTGAATGATTTTCTCAAGAACTGGCCGATTATTTTGCAGCATAAACCTGATGTAATTTTTGTGACACGCAAAATGTATGTCGATAAATTACAGCCTTATTTTAAAGATTATAAAATGGTAGTTGAGCCGCAGAGCTTGGGGCAACGTTTACTCCATAAAAAAGATTCGGATGTGGGCGTGGCGTTTATTCCAATTAATAAATAGAGATAGCCAGCTCGTAAGAGCTGGCTGAAGGTTTAAAAACGATTAAGGCTTGAATGTGCCGGTAATTCCCTAGGGTAAGACTATTATGGGGTTG
>Ga0164242_10006475_pt1 | contig 12873 bp, 10 predicted proteins | sample OricomgcompostMG_FD_108783 | JGI IMG/M metagenome (GOLD analysis project Ga0164242, IMG submission 108783) | Miracle-Growth compost microbial communities from Emeryville, California, USA - Original compost - Miracle growth compost (MG) ... | reverse complement strand
CCGGCTGCTCGTCCGCGTCCTCGCGCTCGCCGACGACTATGGTCTGGCGCGCGAGGACGCCCGGCTGGGGTGCTACCCGGCCTCCGGGCGGCAGCAGTCAGCCGGCGCCCCGGCGTCCTCCAGCGTGGCCCGACTGCTCGCGCGGGCGGAGTCGGACCCGGCCGGGCTCGCCGACGCCGAGTACGTCGAACTCCTGCACGCCGACGGCGCGGACCTGGAGGCGCTGACCGGTCTCGCCGATGCTGTCCGCCAAGACCGCGTCGGCGACACCGTCACCTACGCGGTCAACCGCAACCTCGACCCCTCCCTCGGGCTGCCGCTGACCCGGATCCAGGAGCTGGTCCACGAGGCGGTCGAGCTGGGCGCCACCGAGATCTGCGCGCAGGGCCCGGTACCGACCGAGCAGGGGGCCGAGGGCTACCTCGCTTTCGCTCGGGCGGTGAAGCAGGCCGCGCCCACCATCCACCTGCACGCCTTCCGGCCCGCCGAGGTCCGCGACGGAGCCGCACGTGCCGGCGTGCCGGTCGGCGCGTGGCTCGCCCGGCTGCGCGAGGCCGGCGTCGACACCGTCCCCGGCACGGCGGCCCGCATCCTCGACGACGACATCCGAGCCGCGCTGGCAGGCGGCACCGACCTGCCGGCCGAGGCCTGGACCGAGACCATCATCGCCGCCCACCGAGCAGGGCTGCGCTCGACCGCGACGATGGTCTACGGCCACGTCGAGTCCCCGGTCGACCAGGTCCGCCATCTGCGCGCGCTGGCGCGGATCCAGGACGAGACCGGCGGCTTCACCGAGCTGATCGCCATGCCGTGGCTGCCGTTCGAGTCGCCGGTACCGGTCGCCGGCGCCCGACCCGGGCCGACCCTTCGCGAGTCACGGGCACTCCACGCGGTCGCACGGCTGCTGCTCGCCGGACGGATCGACCATCTCCAGGCCGCCTGGACGAAGCTGGGACTGCGCGGCGCCCAGCTCGTCCTGACTGGCGGCGCCGACGACCTCGGCGGTGTCCTGCTCGACGGCACGCTCGATCCCGCGGCGGGACCGGAGGCGGGTCGTCAGCTCACCGTTGGGGAGGTCGAGCGCCTCGCCGAGGAGCTGGGTCGCGGGGTGCGCCAGCGGACCACCGTCTACGGTCTGGTCGAGAGCGGCCGTGGTGAGGACGGCGGGTCGCGTGGCTGACGCGCTCCCGACCCGCACCCGGGTCGCGATCGTCGGCGCGGGGCTGGCCGGCCTGGGCCTCGCGATCCGGCTGCGACGCAACCGGGTCGACGATTTCGTCGTCCTCGAACGTGCCGACGAGGTCGGCGGCGTCTGGCGTGACAACGTCTATCCCGGGGTCGCCTGCGACATCCCGAGCCACCTCTACTCCTACTCCTTCCGCCCCAAGGACGACTGGTCGCGGGTCTACGCCTCCGGTGCGGAGATCCAGGCCTACCTGCGCAAGGCGGCCGCCGAGGAAGGCGTGCTCCCCCACCTGCTGCTCGGCACGGCGCTCTCCGCGGCGTCGTGGGATGCCGAGGAGCGATGCTGGCAGATCACGACAGAGCACGGCGCCATGCGGGCCGACGTCCTGGTCCTGGCGGCTGGCCGGCTCACCCAGCCACGGCTGCCGGACGTGCCGGGCCTCGCCGGCTTCACCGGGCGATCCTTCCATTCCGCGCGCTGGGACCCCGCGCCCCTGCGCGGCCTGGCCGTCGGCGTCGTCGGCACCGGGGCGAGTGCGGTCCAGCTGATCCCCCACGTCGCGGCCGAAGCCCGCCACACCGTGGTGTTCCAGCGCACGCCCGCCTGGGTGCTGCCGCGCGGCGACAGGGCCTACGCCGAGGGCGAGCCCCGCCCCTCGCGCGGCAAGCTCTCCGCGGAGGCGGAGCGGCTCTTCGAGGCCCGGCTCGCGGGCTCGGAGGCCGGCCGGGCCCTCCGGGACCGGGCCCTGGCGCATCTCACCGCCCAGGTGGGGGACCCGTCGTTGCGCGCCGTCCTCACGCCGTCGTACGACATCGGCTGCAAGCGCGCCGTCTTCAGCGACGACTACTACCCGGCGCTGCTGCGCCCCGATGTCACTCTGGAGCCGTCCGCGCTCGCCGAAGTCGACAGCGGACGCGCCCTCGCGGCCGGCGGAGCGGTCTACGACCTCGACGTCCTGGTCTTCGCGACCGGCTTCGAGACGGCCCGGCAGCCCTACGCCGAGCTCGTGACCGGCAGGCGAGGCGAGACCCTCGCCGAGCACTGGCGGGAGGGCATGAGGAGCCACGCCTCGACCGTCGTGGCCGGGTTCCCCAACCTGTTCATCCTCGACGGCCCCAACGCGACGCTGGGCCATCACTCGGCCATCGAGATCATCGAGGCGCAGATCGACTATGTCCTCGGGGCGCTCAGCCACCTCGGCCGGTCCGCCGGTCCACTGGAGGTCTCAGCGGCCGCGGAGGAGGCATACACCGCGCTCGTCGACCGGCTCGCCGCGCGCACCGTCTGGCTCCGGGGCGGCTGCGACAGCTGGTACCTCGACCCTCGCTCGGGCCGCGTCGTCCTGCTCTGGCCCGAGCGGGCGAGCGAGTTCCGACGGCTCAACGGGACCTTCGAGCCCGGGCCGTTCCAAGCGGCATGAGATCGTCGAACCGAGCACTGATCGCACGCCCGAGAACCGAGAAGGAGGAGCCAGCCCCGGTGAGGCAAGGAGCATCCCGATGACGGCGTTTCCCGCACCCGGGAGCCAGCTCGGCCGCTATCGGCTCGGCCGACAGCGCGGTGCGTACGGCGCGGCTGCGGCGTACGACGCGACCGACACGGGACTGGCCCGCGCCGTCGGCGTGACCGTCGTCGTGGCCGAACCCGCCCGGCCGGCCGATCTCCGTCACCGCCTGGCCGGCGAGGCGACCGCAGCGGCACCGGAGCATGGTCTCCATCTGCTCGACGTGACCGAGTCCGACACGGCGGTGTGCCTGGTGACCCAGCCGCTCCCGGACCGGGTCGTCCATCCGTGGCTCGGCGAGATCGACGCCGTGACGCATCGCCCCGCCGGACCGCCCCCAGCCGCTCCGGCACCGGTGCCGTGGAACGGATCGACGCCGACCGAGGCACCCGACTACCCGAGACGGCGACGCTGGCCGCTCCTGGTCGCCGCCGGGGTCGTGCTCGCCCTCGTCCTCGCCGGTCTCGGCTGGGCCTATTCCGCCGGCCGACTCGGCTTCGGGCCGCTGAGCAGCCGCGACAAGGCCGCCGCCGCCGTCGTCGCGGCCGCGATGAAGCCTCCCTCCTGGGCCGATCGGTCCGTCCTGCCCTGCGCGAGTGACAAGCTGCTACACGCCAGCCGGGCCGGCGACCTCGAGGACCACGGCCTGATCGAGGCCGACGACGCCGCGCCGCACGGTTGGCGGTTCACCGGCCGATGGCAGTCCGACGACGCCCGGGCCTACACCCAGGGCCTCCTCGAGTGCAGCCACGACTGGAGCACGGCGATCGGGCGGCTCTGGCACCTGCGCAGCGCCCACTGCCTGGCTGAGGTGGGCACCTTCGAGGTCGCCGGCGTGCTCGCCCAGGCCGAGCTCCGGCCGCGCGACGACGGGCTCGCCGACGACAACAAGGACGCGGCCGGCGATCTCGACGACTGCTATGCCGAGGATCCGCCCGCGCCGACCGGGAAGGTGAAGCCCGGCTACCGGAGCGTCCGCTTCGTGCTCACCAACCCGAGGGTGCCGAACGGTGTCGCGACGCTGAGCGCCCCGGCCAGCAAGGTCGGGCGCAGCGGCACCACGACGACGTACTCCGCGCCGACGACGACGGGCAGCCAGCGGACCTGCCTGGAGGTGAAGGCGGTCGTCAGATACGCCTGGGACACCTCGCGGACCACGGCACGGCGACTGTGCGGGACGTCCGCGCCGCCGACCGTGCGCTGGGTGCGCCAACCGCACTGTGACTCCGCCCCGGGCTGCATCGGCTACGAGGTCAGGGTCGGCGGCTTCCGGCCGTTCACGACCCTCACCGTCCTCACCCGCACCTCGGGCAACTTCCGATGCGGCGCGTACTGCCGCAAGCGGATCAGCGTCGGAGCCGATGGCCGCGGCGTTGGCAGCGCCTTCTACTTCGCCTTCGCACCGCACGGGACGATGACGGCGAAGGTCGGACGGTACGCCGACACCGTGCACTTCCGGTGACCGGTCGGACACGACCGGCCGCAGGAACTCGATCCGGCGCGTAGGTTGGTGGGCACCGCCCGCCACCAGCCATCACGGGAGCCCACATGCCCGCAGCCCCGCTCACCAGCGACGACCTCACCCGCCTCCGCAAGGAGTTCGCCGCCGATCCGACCACCAAGCTCCTGCAGAACGCCCTCACCCACGCCGAGCTCAAGGCCGTCGCCCTCGACCACGACGTCGTGATGACGACGGACACGACGATGTCCCACCAGCTCGACGACTGGAAGGTCACCAACCAGAAGAAGAGCGGCCGGTGCTGGCTCTTCGCCGGACTCAACCTCCTTCGGGCCGGGGCGGCGGCGAGGCTCCACGTCAAGGACTTCGAGTTCTCCCAGAACCACGCCATGTTCTTCGACAAGATCGAGCGGGCCAACTACTTCCTCCAGGCCATCGCCAGCACCGCCGATCGGCCCACCGACGATCGCACCGTCGCCACTCTGCTCGAGGACTGCATGGGCGATGGCGGGCAGTGGAACATGTTCGTCGCGGTGATCAGCAAGCACGGCCTCATCCCCAAGACGGCGATGCCGGAGACGATCAGCTCCGAGGGCACCCAGCAGATGAACTCCGCCCTGCGGAAGATCCTCCACACCGCGGCCCGGGACGTCCGCGAGGCCGCGCCGCAGGCGCGCGCCGAGATCATCGAGCGGACCCTCTCCACGGTCTGGCGTGCCCTCTGCCTCCATCTCGGCACCCCGCCGGAGCGGTTCTTCTGGCAGTGGACCGACCAGGACAGGCAGTTCCACCGCGACGGGTGGCTGACGCCCCGGGAGTTCCAGGACGCCTACGTCCCGATCGACGCCGAGGAGCTGGTCTGTTTGGTGAACGACCCGCGCGCGACCTCGCCGTACGGCCAGACCTACACCGTCGACTTCCTCGGCAATGTCGTCGAGGCCCCGGCGGTGACCTACCTCAACGTCGAGATGGCGACGATGAAGCGGATCGCGGCCGACATGGTTGCCGGGGGTACGCCGGTCTGGTTCGGCTGTGACGTGGGACAACAGATGGACGGTGAGCGCGGACTCTGGGACGCCCGGCTGCACGACCTCGGCGCGATCTACGGCACCGACCTCGGCCTCGACAAGGCCGCGCGGCTGGAGTATCACCAGACGCTCATGACCCACGCGATGCTCTTCACCGGTGTCGACCTCGTCGACGGCGTCCCGCGCAAGTGGCGGGTCGAGAACTCCTGGGGTGAGGAGCACGCCGACAAGGGGTTCTACACGATGAACGACTCCTGGTTCGACGAGTACGTCTTCGAGATCGCCGCGCCGAGATCGATGTTGCCGCCGGAGTTGCTCGCCGCCCTCGATGAGGAGCCCACCGTGCTGCCGGCCTGGGACCCGATGGGCGCACTCGCGCGCTGACGGTCACGGGCTCCGGAGCCGGGAAGCGGTCGCCACTCTCGTAGGCTGAACTCCGTGTCAGGTGCCTGTTGCGTCCCCGAGCCCGCGCGCGAGGTGTCGCCGACTGAGCGCGGCAGCCACGCGGGCCAGCGTCCACCCGCACTCCCTGCGAAGCGACGCAGGTCGCTGGTCGACCTCCCGGGCGGGAAGTTCGCGATGGGCGACAGCACCGGTGAGGGCTATCCGGACGACGGCGAGAGCCCGGTGCACGAGGTGACGCTGCCGCCGTTCCGGATCGACGCGACCACCGTCACGAACGAGGCGTTCGCCCGGTTCGTGAATGCCACCGGATATGTCACCACGGCGGAGCGCGAGGGCTTCTCCGCGGTCTTCCACCTCGCCTTCACCGGAGACCCCCGCGACGTCCTGGGCCGATCGCCGCAGACGCCGTGGTGGCTCGGCGTACGCGGCGCGACCTGGCGTACGCCGGAGGGGCCCGGCAGTGGGATCGGCCGGCGCAGCCACCACCCCGTCGTGCACGTCTCCTACGACGACGCGCTCGCCTACTGCGCCTGGGCCCGGACCCGGCTGCCGACCGAGGCCGAGTGGGAGTACGCCGCCCGCGGCGGTCTCGCCGGTGCACGGTTCCCGTGGGGCGAGGAGCTCGTGCCCGACGGCTCCCACCGCTGCAACGTGTGGCAGGGTGACTTCCCGACGACGAACACGCTCGACGACGGCTTTGCGACGACCGCGCCGGCCAAGCACTACGAGCCGAACGGGTTCGGGCTCTACCAGAGTGTCGGCAACGTCTGGGAATGGTGCGCGGACTGGTTCTCCCCGACCTACTACGCAGACTCCCCGGCCGCCGATCCGCGCGGCCCCGAGGAAGGCTCGACCCGGGTGATGCGCGGCGGCTCCTACCTGTGCCACGACTCCTACTGCCATCGCTACCGTGTCTCGGCACGTTCGAGCTCTCCGCCCGACTCGACCGCGGGCAATCTCGGCTTCCGGTGCGTCGCGGACGTGCCGGCCGACCCCGCCGCCGGTCCGGTCACCGGTCCCAGCCCGGCCGTCATGCCCGATAGAACGCCTTCGGGCAGCTGCGACCGCGACAGTTGCGATAGGTGCGGTTGAGCCTCCGCAGCTCCCGCAACGCTCCGGCGTACCGCCGATCGTGGACGAGGGAGTGCAGCTCGTAGGGATCGGTGGCGCGGTTGTACAACTCCTCGCCGCCCCACCGCAGCCGGACGTAGGTCCACGGTCCGACTCGGACCCCGGAGTAGAGCCGGTGGGTACCGTTCGTGACACGCCAACCCTCGATCGGGATCACCCGCCACTGCGTCGGCGCCCGGAGCCACGGCATGATGTTGACGCCGTCCTGGGCGCGTAGCGGCTTGGCACGCGCGATGGCCATGATCGTGGTCGCGAGGTCGGGGTTGGTGACCGCGGTGCGGACCGTCCGGTCGTGGGGGATCCGCGGGCCGCGCATCAGCACGGGGATCCGCAGGATCGAGTTGTACTGCACCAGCTTGCCATTGATGTTGTGCTCGCCGGTGGCATAGCCGTTGTCCGAGGCGAAGATGATGATCGTCCGGCCCAACTGGTGGGTCTTGCGGAGCAGCCGGATGTGGCTTGCGACGGCGCGGTCCACGGCGCGGACCGACTCGATCCGCTGGTCATAGATCAGCCGCAGCGCCCTCTTCTGGGTCCGGGTCCAGTGGTGGCCACGCGACGGCGAGTTCTTCGGTGCTCCGGTCGGCACCTCGAACATGTCGGGCCGGTGTGGCAGCGGCACGTCGTCGTACACGTGCCGGTCCTGGGGCGCCGGGACGGTCGAGGCCAGTTCGCCGGCCCATCCGGTGAAACGACGCTTCGGATCGCCGGCTTCGATCGGCCCGCCGTGGTGCGGCGCGACGTAGTTCACCCACATGAACCACGGTCTGCGTGCCCTCCTCGGAGCCCGCAGCATCTGGTTGGCCTGATCGCGCATGACGTAGGTCGTGTAGCGGTGATACTGCCTCAGATGTCCGTTGTGGTTGATCCTCGGACTGAAGAAGAGGTACGTCGACGGGTCGGTGGTCGCACGCCAATCGGTCCAGCCCGGCGGGACGTAGCGCGCAGAACCGTCCTCGCCGTACCCGTTGAGGTACTTGCCGGTGAAGAGAGTGTCGTAACCGGCTCGCTCGAGCGCGACCGGGAGCGTGCGGCTCTCGGAGAACGCCTGGAAGCCGCCGTGCGGGCCGCTGATGGTCCGCGCGCCATGGTTGTGGGCGTACTGACCGCTGAGCAGGGAGGCGCGGGCGGGCACGCAGATGGGTGTCGGCGCGATCGCGTCGGCGAAGGTGACGCCCTGCTTCGCGATCAGCGCGCGGACGTGTGGCATGTACCGCAGGTCGGGTGCGGAGAGGTCGTCGGAGGTGATCATCAAGATGTTCGGCCGGCGGCCACCACCACGGCCGTAGGGCGTCCATGGCGGCGTCGGGGTCTGCCGTGCGGGCAGGACGGTGGTGCGGGTCACCGCGGGAAGCGCGCTCGGTGGGAGGCGACTGGTGGCCTCGGCCGTACTCGTGGTGACGTGGGCGCCGCCGCCGAAACCTGCGATGGCGATCGCGCTGCTCGCGAGAGCGCCGACGGCGAGCGCCGCCAGCCTGCTGCGTGAGGTCATCGAGGCTCCGTTCGGGTGATCTGCTCGACATCGTCGGTGCCTTCGACGTCGCGCAGGCCCGAGAAGTTCAATATGCTAAGTCAATCGACTTTATAGCTTATTGCTCTCCGCGCGCGCGGGTACCGTGGCCGTCTGGCACATTCTGAGGCTGAGAGGAGTGCGCTCGTGGAAGAACAGCGAGAGTCGTACGACCGGGAGTCCTACGGCGACTACAGTGTCGACGACGAAGACCAGCCGGGCGCCGAGGACACCCTCCGCGACGAGAACGACCCGGAGGACCAGCTCGACCCCGGCTACAGCCCGCCGGAGAAGTACTCCCCCGCCCAGGGCTACGGGAACACGCCATGGGAAGAGGAGCACGGCGAGTCGCTGGAGCAGCGCTTGAAGCAGGAGGAGCCCGAGGGGGATCCCTACACCGAGCCGTCGGCTTACGACGACGTCGACGACGGTGAGGTAGGCGACCGTCGCGCCGGCCGACTGGTCGACCCCGACCAGGGCGCTGGCGAGGACGAGGAGAAGGACCTCGTCGGCGACGACGTCGGGATCGACGGCGGTGCTGCCTCTGCCGAGGAGGCCGCGGTACATGTCGTCCCCGAGGACTGGGAGGAGTAGACCCGGTCATCCCTGGCCCTGATCCGCGCATGGCGCCGATACCGCAAGGGGTACCTCCGAGGCTCACCAACCAAGGAGGGAAGCATGGCGTTCGTGTTGTGGGTCATCGCGGTGATCTTGGTGATCGCCGGGATCGTCAGCCTCTTCCGGGGCCAGATCCTCTGGGGCGTCCTACTCATCATTCTCGGCTGTCTGGTCGGGCCCGGCGGGGTCAGCATCTTCACCTGACCTCCCGACGAACACCGATGTGTGACGGCGCCACCTGCTTCGGTGGCGCCGTCACACGTCTGGCTCGCAGCCGCGTTCAGCCTCGCAGTGCGTCACGAGCAACGCGCAGGTCCGCCACCAGGGCGTCGTAGACCGCCTGCCGATCCGTACGCGCCCGTAGGACGGCCGAGGGATGGGTGGTCGCGAGCACCCATGGCGCCGGATTCGGCGGCTCGATGACGCCCGCCGGCCACTCCTCGGTTCGACCCCGTGCCTCGCCGACGCGGAAGCCGGAGCCGTAGAGCGCCTTTCCTGCGGTTCCGCCCAGGAGCACGACGCCGGCCGGGTGGACCAGGGCCAACTCCGCGGCCAGCCACGGTCCGCAGGCCGCGACCTGCTGGCGTGACGGCGAGTCGTGGATGCGCCGCTTGCCGACGGTGTGGAAGCGGAAGTGCTTCACGACGTTGGTCGTGTAGGTATCCCCCGGGTCGATGCCGGCCTCGTCCAGCGCGCGATGCAGTACGCCGCCGGCCGGTCCGACGAACGGCTCACCCTCGCGGTCCTCCCGATCGCCGGGCTGCTCGCCGAGGAGCATCAGCGACGCCGACGTACTCCCTTCGCCCATGACGCCCTGGGTGGCGTCGCGGTAGAGGTCGCAGCCTCGGCATTCCTGGACGGCCGAGCGAAGTCGGGCCAGGGTCGGTCGGTCCGGCACCCAGGGCTGCGCGCCGGCGCCGGAGCGGCTCGGCGGTGGAGTCATGGCTTGAGCGGGTCATGGCCGACGTTCATCAGGCGCCGGCGCCAGTGCTCCTCGCCGGCGGTCGGCTCCCACTCCCCCACGTCGCCGCCGCGCAGGTCGGTGACCTTGTCGACCACCCGACGCATCGTCTCCACGTCGTCGGCGGTGAGGTCGGCCCGCCGCTTGGCCAGGATGTCGGCGACGCGGTGGCCCAGATGCGGGCCGGCGTGGTCCGGCTCGGTCTCGGTCTCCTCGCCCGCACCCTGGACCGAGAGCCAGTCGCGAAGCTCCCGCGAGGTCATGTTCACGGCTCGGTGGAAGTTCTCCCACAGCAGGTCGTCGACGATCGTGTCCGCCATCGCGTGCGCCTCCTTCGGGTTGATGACCCCGACCCGGTACCCGGGTGGCGGCGGGAAGCACACCGCCCGGCTAACGCGGCGGAAGGTCAGCGACAGCGACGCCGGCCCGAGAGCACGGACCTCACTCCCACTCGATCGTGCCCGGTGGCTTGGAGGTGATGTCGACGGTGACGCGGTTGATCTCGCGGACCTCGTTGGTGATCCGGGTGGAGATCCGCTCGAGCAGGTCGTACGGCAGCCGCGCCCAGTCGGCGGTCATGGCGTCCTCGGAGGTGACCGGTCGCAGCACGACCGGGTGGCCGTAGGTGCGGCCGTCGCCCTGGACGCCCACGGAGCGCACATCGGCGAGGAGCACCACCGGGAACTGCCAGATGTCGCGGTCGAGGCCGGCGGCGGTGAGCTCCTCGCGCGCGATCGCGTCGGCCTCGCGGAGGATGTCGAGGCGCTCGCGGGTGACCTCACCGATGATACGGATGCCGAGGCCGGGGCCTGGGAACGGATGCCGCCAGACGATCTCGGCCGGGAGCCCGAGCTGCTCGCCGACCAGGCGGACCTCGTCCTTGAAGAGGGTGCGGAGCGGCTCGACGAGCTCGAACTCGAGGTCCTCGGGCAGCCCACCGACGTTGTGGTGGGACTTGATGTTGGCGGCGCCGGCGCCGCCACCGGACTCCACCACGTCGGGATAGAGCGTGCCTTGCACGAGGTAGGCGACCTTGCTGCCCTCGGGGGCGTTCTTGACGATGTCGGCCTCGGCGGACTCGAAGGTCCGGATGAACTCCCGGCCGATGATCTTGCGCTTCTCCTCGGGGTCGGTGACGCCGGCGAGCGCATCCAGGAACTGCTTCTCCGCGTCGACCACCACCAGCTTCGTGCCGGTCGCGGCCACGAAGTCGCGCTCGATCTGCTCGGTCTCGCCCTTGCGCATCAGGCCGTGGTCGACGTACACGCAGGTCAGTCGGTCACCGATCGCCTTCTGCACGATGGCCGCCGCGACGGCGGAATCGACGCCGCCGGAGAGGCCGCAGATCGCACGACCGTCCTCACCGATCTGGGCACGAATCCGCTCGATCTGCTCCTCGGCGATGTTGCCGATCGTCCAGGTCTGGCGACAGCCGGCGATGTCCCACAAGAAGTGCTCGAGCACCCGCTGGCCGTGCTCGGAGTGGAGCACCTCCGGATGCCACTGCACCCCGGCAAGTCCCGCCTCCACGTTCTCGAACGCCGCGACCGGTGTCGCCGCGGTCGAGGCGAGCACTCTGAAGCCCGCCGGAGCCGCGGTCACCGAGTCGCCGTGCGACATCCAGACGTTGTGGATCGGCGGGATGTCGGCGAGCAGGATGCCTTCGTCGGACACCGTCACCGAGGTCCGGCCGTACTCCCGGGCACCGGTGGCGTCGACCTTGCCGCCAAGGCCCCGGGCCATGAGCTGGAAGCCGTAGCACATGCCGAACACCGGCGTCCCCGCCCTGAACAGCGAGTTGTCGATCGCCGGAGCACCGGCGGCGTAGACGCTGGAGGGGCCGCCGGACAGGATGATCGCCTTCGGCTTCTTGGCCAGCATCTCCTCGACCGGCATCGTGTGCGGCACGATCTCGGAGTAGACCCGCGCCTCGCGCACGCGGCGGGCGATCAGCTGCGCGTACTGCGCGCCAAAGTCGACCACCAGGACCAGATCGTGTTCCGCTGCGGGGGCCTCCGTCATGGACGGATCCTATCGGGGCGCACGGCGCGGGCCGAATCCCCCGTCGGGGCGGTGGGCTCTGTGGTGAGCCTCCTGGAGGGGTGGAAATGCACCAGGGCCCGGCCGGGGAGGGAGGGTGGCCGGGCCCTGATCGTCCACGCAACTGTTGGACAGCGCCTGGACCAAGAGACCCGGTGAATCAAGGGAGGGAGCAATCCCGGGTCCGTTGACTCAACGAGGCACCGCAGAGGCGGTTACGCCGTCCCGACGCGATTTCCGTACTTTTCCCAGAACGCGCTCCACTGGTCTGGAGCGCTCCTGCTCAACTCGTCCCGACGACCGGCAGTCGCAGCGCTGCCGGAGCGGTCGGGGGCACGGCCGGCGCGACTGGCTGGACCGGTGCGATCCGCACATAACCGGACCCGAGAGGTGGCCGCGGGTCCGGCTCGCCCTTGTTGGGCCAGAACGCCATCGCCCGCTCCGCCTGAGCGGTGATGGTGAGCGACGGGTTGACGCCGAGGTTCGCCGAGATCGCAGAACCGTCCACGACGTGCAGGCCCGGGTAGTTGTAGAGCCGCTGGTAGGGGTCCACCACCCCCGTCTGTGGCGAGTCACCGATCGCGCAGCCACCGATGAAGTGAGCGGTCATCGGGATGTTGAACGGCTCCCCGATGGTGCCGCCGGGGAACCCCTCCTTGCCGTTGCTCGACATCGCCTTCGCCATCAGACGAGCCCCCTGGTTGGCGGCCGGAATCCAGGTGGGGTTCGGCGCGCCGTGCCCCTGCCTGGAAGAGAGTCGCCACCCGAACGGGGTCTTCTTCGGGAAGACGGTGATCGAGTTGTCGAGCGCCTGCATCACCAGCAGGACGATCATCCGCTCCGACCAGTGCTTGACGTCGTAGAGCTCGGTGATGTGACTGCGCTGCTTCCACATCTCCTTGAGCCATCGCCTCACCCGACCCGGGCCGCCATCGGTGAGCACGGTCTGCAGCATCGACATCGAGTTGCTGCCGTGGCCATAGCGCACCGGCTCGAAGTGCGTCGCGGGGTCGGGGTGCACCGACGACGTG
>Ga0164242_10006474_pt1 | contig 12873 bp, 14 predicted proteins | sample OricomgcompostMG_FD_108783 | JGI IMG/M metagenome (GOLD analysis project Ga0164242, IMG submission 108783) | Miracle-Growth compost microbial communities from Emeryville, California, USA - Original compost - Miracle growth compost (MG) ... | reverse complement strand
GCTGGGCTTTATTGATGACGCCTGGAAAGAACATCTGCGTTCTATGGATGATCTGAAACAAAGCGTCAGGACGGTTCAATACGAACAAAAGGATCCGCTGGTCATTTATAAACAGGAAGCATTCGGGCTGTTCGCCAAAATGAACAGCGAAGTCAATGTGGAGATCGTCACTTTCCTTTCTCATTCCAATATTCCTGTAGAAGTACAGCAGGGAAATGCCAACCAGATCCATGAAGGGCATGAACAGAAAACGGATCTGAGTAAGCTGAACGTGAATAAAGAAGCGGTGGATGCTGCGGGCAGCGATTACGCGGCCAATGAAAATGATTACTACGATCCCAGTGCGAATGTAAAACAGCAGCCCGTCGTGGCTGGTCCCAAAATAGGGCGTAATGATCCTTGTCCCTGTGGCAGTGGCAAAAAATACAAAAATTGCCACGGAAAGGATGCATAATTTAGGCCTTCTGCGCTAAAAGTTGCGCGGCTGGACATTTTAAGAAAAGAGCGTTGCCCCGGGCTATTATTTAGATAATAAGCGCAGGGTGACGCTCTTTTTTATGCATTATGCAGTAAATACACCATTATTGACGTTTTTAAGGATACATCAGGGGCAGCAGATAAGCAAATAACCGGCAAATTTATTTGTAGTAAAAAATAATAGATAAAATGTAAAGTATTATTTACTTTTTATTATTTTTGCTGGACACAAATTTAATTTCTCATGAAATCACAATTACTGTTGCCTTACCGTTATAAAAAGATCGGCTGGTTACTACTGTTGCCTTGTCTGGTGCTGGCGCTCTTAAAATGGTGTATCATTAATGATCACCTGTTTCTGACCTATGTCATGAATATTTTTTACGTGAATGTCTATTTTGATATTGTGCCCACCTTGTTGATAGCAGGCATGCTGGCCGGTGCCCTGCTGGTCGTCTTCTCTAAAGAGTCAACGGAAGATGAATTTATTGAGAAGCTCCGGTGCTCTTCCGCGCTCTGGGCGATCCTGGTCAATTACCTGATCCTGTTTTTCTGTAATTTGCTTTTTTATGGACGGACTTTTTTAAATATTATTGCAGTAAATATGTTCACGACCTTGTTATTTTATATCATTCGTTTTAATTATTTGCTGATCCGCAGCAGGCGATCCTAAATATGACTAATACACTGAAAATACAAAGAGCGATTAAAGATGTCACCCAGGAACAGCTGGCAAAGATTATCGGGGTCAGCCGACAGACGATCAATGCCATTGAGAAGAAAAAATATGTTCCTTCAACCGTTCTGGCCTTAAAACTTGCCCGGTATTTTGAAAAGCCGGTGGAAGAGATATTTATGCTGGAAGAGACGGATTAAATGCAGCCGGACTTGTCTGGCACCGTGCTTCTCATTAATATAAAGTAACATAAGAAGGAAAATAAAAAGGAAAATATAAAGAGAAATATAAAGGCCCTTTATCCACTTAACAGGTGGGTAAAGGGCCTTCAACTTTTTATTACTAAAGCTATAAAGAAAAAAAAGCGTTCGCTAATCTAAAGATGGCCTTCATCTGCACTGGGGCCATATGTTGGCGGCAGAGGGACATCATTGAGCCGTAAAAAGACGCCCATTTGGGCCCTGTGGTGGACAATCTGACAATAGACCATACGCAGGGTCTCCAGTTTATTATTGGCAGCAAGGATCCTGTCGCCGGCGCTGAGCGTCCAGGTCTTTGTGAGGTCTGCTTCCGTGGCAGATTTAAGGGCGCTCAGACCTTGCTCATAGGACTTGTCGAATGACGCTAGCAGATCGGCCGTATTATTTGCTACCGGAGGATTATAGGGGTTCGAAGCAAAATCAAGGCCATCCGTATTGAGTACCATAGCGGGCCAGGAGACGAGGTCGGCCAGATGGGTGGCGAGCGAGCGAACGGTCATACTTTTTGGATGTGGTTTCCAATCATAAATGTCATCCGGTATGCGGGACAGCATTTCCCGGGTGGTCCGGTTTTCATTTTCAAATTCTTTGACTAAAACGGGGATGATTTCAATTTTTGTTTCCATCGATCTTATTTTTTGATTTGAAAAACAAAGTAAGCAATAGTCACTGACAACCCTATGGCAGTCTGATTTTGGGAGATAAAAAAAAATCCCCTTGACAATGAAGACCCTGATCTGCACAGGTTTTTGGCGGAAAAATTTAATAATTAACGGGCAGGTTCTCCATAAAATGACTGACCGGCAGGTGATCGGTTTTGTCAAAGCCGCTGCCCGGTTCCATAATGGACAGGATACGGTTGAGTTTAAAATCCCGGTAATCTTCTCTTAGGTGGCACCAGGCGATTACGTGCCAGCCGAAAGCATAGAAAATAAGTCCGATGGGTTCAATCAAACGGCTGCTTTGCTGGTCAGCTTTATCTTTATAGCTGATCTCTAACTGCTTTTTATGGGCAATGGCCTGCTGCACCTTAGGAATGAAGTTTTCCTGAAGCTGCCAAATGTCCTTAAACTGCAACTGGGTGCTGGCATCCAATACTTCCAGCAGTTCCAGCTGGTTGCCTTTCATGACTGCGCGGATTTTGGTCATGGCATTGGTATACTGGATGGCGGTCGCTTTGTCGGCCAGCGCTCGGACCATCTTTTCCATGAGCAGGAGCGCGCTGGATTCTTCCATGCTGAAAGCGACCGGGGAAAGAAAAAAGCCCGAAACAATGAAATACCCCCTGGGCGCCTCATAACTGATCGGGATACCGGCAGCCGTAAGGGCCTTGATATCCCGATAAACTGTTCTTATGCTGATCTGGAATTTTTCACCGATGCGCTCTGCAGTCACGAACTTCTTGGATTGCAGTAAAACCAGGATAGCAAAAAGGCGATCTAGTCTGTTCACGGGAAAGGTCAGATTTAATGTTTATTTGACGGCTAGTTTTTTCGAAAAGCCCATTTGATCAGTTCTTTCCAGGTAGGCTTCTTACCGTACATCAGGATACCGGTGCGGTAGACCTTGCCGGCAAACCAGGTGGTAAAGATAAAGGAGCCGAAAAGCAAAACAATACTAAGGGCCAGTTCCCACCACGAAACGGCGTCCGGAACACCCTGGGTGACTCTTGCCATCATCACGATGGGAGAGGTCAATGGGAATAGGCTACCGAAGACCGCCAGGCCGCTGGTCGGATTATTGACGGCCTGCATCATAATCACAAAGCCGATGATGATGGGTAAGGTAATAGGCAGCTGCAGTCCCTGTGCATCCTGTTGCCCGTCACTGACAGAGCAGCCGATGGCGGCAAACAGAGAAGCATAGATAAAATAACCGCCCAGGAAATACACAAAGAACATGGTAATGATCAGCGGGAAATTAATGGTGCTGAGTGCCTGCATGACGGAGGCCATCTCCGCGCCGGAGCCCGTACTGGCCACTCCGCCGGCAGCCATCATATGAGTGGCCTCCGGAAATAAGATCGGAATCAGGAGCAGTTTCAGGCCAACGCCCAAAACGATCCATATCAGAAATTGAAGCAGGCCTACGGCGCCGATCCCCAGGATTTTCCCCATCATCAGCTGGAAGGGTTTAATGCTGCTCACGACTATCTCGGCAATCCGGCTGACTTTTTCTTCCATAACGCCACGCATCACGGAGGTGCCGTAAAGCAAAAGGATCATATAGATCAAAATACCACAGAAAATACCCACTGCATAACTGACGCCTGCCTTTGCGCCGGAATCGTTTTTATCATTGACATTGACAATATCGATCGTATTTTCAGTTTTTGCTTTTTTCAGCAGGTCCTTGGAAACGGGCAAGGCATCCATTTTCAGTTTTTCCAGCCGGGACTGGATGGCACTGGTAATGGTCTGGCGCGTCATGATGCCGATTTTAGAACCGGTGATCAGGTCGATCTTGTCATCCAGGGTGGCACCGGCAGGAACTACCACATAGCCGTCTATATCCTTGTTTTTGGCTTTACGTTCCAAATCGGGTTTTGAAACCCCTTTGGTGAACTCAAAAACGACATCTTTTGCGTTCGCAATGGTGTCTTTGAATAAGCCTGCATTGTCCACCACCAAGATTTTGGTCTTGGAAGTGCTGTTGACGCTAAAATAAAAAATAGCCGCATAAATGGCGAATATCAGCACAGGAAGCCCGATGGTGACCAACAGGAAGGTTTTTTTCTGCACCCGGCTTAAAAATTCTCTTTTTAAAACTAAATATATCTTATTCATGAAAGTACAGTGGTTTAAATGTTGTGGAAACTGCGGGTAACGGCGTTGGTCCCATGTACCAGGCGTATAAAGATCTCATTGAGCGAAGGCAATATCTCACCAAAATGAAAGACCTGGATATTTTTGTCCAGAAAATAGCGCAGCAGGTCGTTACCTGTATAAGGGTCGTTAATGCGGACGATCATTTTATTATCTGTCTGGTTAACCGGCTGAAAGATATCACAGGCTGCAAATTGATTGGCCGGCTGATCGATCTTAAGCTCATAAAGGTGCTCTTTATACTGCTGGCGGATATCGGCTACCTTGCCGTCCAGGACTTTTTTGCCCAGGTTGATCAGGGCGATCTGGTCGCAGATCTCTTCAACCTGTTCCATGCGGTGGGTGGAGAAAATAACCGTGCTGCCGCGGCGGGCCAGTTCGAAGATCTGGTCTTTGATCAGATTGGCATTCACCGGATCCAGTCCGCTGAAAGGTTCATCCAGAATGATCAGCTTCGGCTCATGCAGTACAGTAATGACAAACTGGAGCTTCTGGCTCATCCCTTTACTCAGGTCTTCTACTTTTTTATCCCACCAGGATTGCATCTCCAGGCGCTCAAACCAGTATTTGATTTTTTGCCGGGCCTCGCTTTGCGACAACCCTTTTAGTCTGGCTAAGAACATGGCCTGGTCGCCGATTTTCATTTTTTTGTAAAGGCCTCGTTCCTCCGGCATATAGCCGATCTTCTGGATATCGTTTTCGGGATCGAATTTCTTTCCGTCAAAAAGGATGCTGCCTTCATCGGGGTAGAAAATGCCGGTAATCATACGCAGTAGCGTCGTTTTGCCGGCGCCGTTTGGGCCAAGCAAGCCAAATATCTGGCCGGGTTCTATCTGGAAACTGACGTCGTCGACCGCCTTTTGGGTTGCATAATATTTTTTAAGATGCGATAGTTCAAGTATTGCCATAGTTATAGAATAGTTGTGGGTTCACCATTACGAAAATACATTGTTTTGGCTAGTTTGTTAATGAAATTGAAAACAAGATAGGGATTTTTTGATAAAGGTTGTTTTTCAAAGGATAAATGGTAGAATAAAAGAGAAGAAACGACCCTGACCGGCCCTTGTTTTTAGTCGTGAGGGTTTTTAGATCCGCTGCCTAAATGGAGCAGGCTTGCTTGGGCAATAAAAAAACAGCGCCGTTCTGATGATTTTCAGAACAGCGCTGTCTTTCTATTTATTTTTTTAGATAAGTGACTCGATTAGTTATCCGAATTATTATCTCCGTCATTATCCAGTCTTAACGGATAGCCATAGATGGCATCCCCGTCCGGATATATTCCCCTTAACTGAATAAGGCCGGTGCTTTCTTTTAAGATTTTGCGGACGTCCTCAGCCTTATTGACTGTCTGACCGTTGATGCTGATAATAATAAAGCCGTTCTGGATCTTGGCTTTTTTGAACGCTCCATCTCTTAGATTGGTCACCTGGACGCCGCCATTGATACCGTATTTACTGGATTGTTCCGGCGTCAGCGTAACAAGGTCTGCGCCCAACTTGGTAGAAGAGGCTTCCTCTGCGGTCATTTGCTTATAGGTACCGATACTGTTTTTAAGTGTAAGGGTTGCCTGGTGTTGCTTCCCGTCGCGCATATAAGTGATGTTTAATTTGTCACCAGGTTTTTTGTCGCCCATTACGGCGGACATCTGACCGGAGTTGTTGACGGACCTGCCGTTAATGGCGGTAATGACATCGCCTTTTTTCAGACCGGCTGCCTGAGCGGCACCGTCTTCACTGACACCGCCTACATACAGGCCGGTATTGAAGTTGCCGATTTTGAGTTCTTCTTTTTGCTCGTCGGTAAGAGTGGTGATATCCATAAAGGAAATACCAATATAGCCTCTTTGTACGGCACCGTATTTAATGATGTCATTGACCACTTTTTTTACAATATTTACCGGAATAGCGAATGAATATCCGGTGAAGCTGCCGGTAGGAGAGGCAATGGCACTGTTGATACCAATTAATTGCCCGTCTGTATTGATCAGGGCGCCCCCGCTGTTACCCGGGTTGACGGCTGCATCTGTCTGGATATAGGACTCTATGGTAGTAGAACTGCCATTGCTCTTGGAGCGTCCGAGCCCGATATCTCTGGCTTTGGCACTGACAATACCGGCGGTTACGGTTACATCAAGCGTAAAAGGATAGCCAATGGCAATGACCCATTGTCCGAGTTTCAGGTTATCACTGTTGCCATACACCAGGTAAGGTAAATGATCGGCCTCGATTTTTACCACGGCAAGATCACTGCTGGGATCTGTGCCGATCACGCGTGCCTTATAGGTTTTTTTGTCACTGGTGGTAACGGTGATTTTGTCTGCGTTGGCGACCACGTGGTTATTGGTCACGATATAACCGTCGTCGCTGATGATAACGCCGCTGCCGCTCGCGCGCTCACCTGGGATCGTCTGGATTCTGGGACCACCAAAGAAATCCCCGAACGGACTATCGTCCCCGAACAGGTCCCCGAACGGGCTGCGGGGAAGGTTGTTGGTTACTTTTCTTGCTTTTGTCTGTACTTTAATGTGAACTACGGCAGGCGTAGCGGAAGCGCTGGCTGCCGTAAAATCAATGGCACTTGTCGGAGCAGTTGATTTATCATAGAAACTGGCATAATTGGCGGGAAGCTTCCCGGGTTCCTGCATTCCGGCTGTCTGCATGCGCTGTAGTTTGCTAAACCCCCATACACTTCCTATGGCTGTAGCAGCGCTGATAAAAACTACAAACAGAGCATTTTTCCATTTCATCGGTTTATTTTATTTTAATAGTTAATAATTCCTTCGCAATAGCCATAAAACAAAGTAGAAGCCCTGCATTACTGCTCTAGCAAAGGGTCGGTTGCATTCAATCAATCAGTATTTGAAACTTTTTATAGCAACGATATATAATCAATTGCTTTTTATGTTCATTGGACGATAAATTTACAGTCCAGTTCAATATGGGGTTGAGTAGCCTTTATTTATTAACAAAATATTTAATTGGTTCTCAATACTGTTAATGGAAAACATGCTGCTGAAACTTGCTGAAACAAAGTAAAACCGGGTAATCTGGCTGGTTTTGCTGTTAAAAAAAATTAACCGCAAAGGCTGCTTCATTAGCAAAGTTTTTTATGGGGTTTCCTGTCTATTTTATAAGAAAAACGTGTGACAATTACATTTGCTGCAACAGTTGGGAGATGTTTTATTAAACATGCCTGGTTTAATGAAGTTCACTTTGTCAGAGGGCTATTTTCAGGCCATGGCGTTTTTGTTGAAGTAAAGACCAGGCGCTAAGTTTAAAGGTTTAACAGCTAAATTCTGCTGAAGAAATTGAAATTTTATCCATAAGTTTACAACTATTAACCCGATAAAAACGGGGCCCGGGCCATTGTAATGGCATTGCGGCACCCTTGTATAATCAAAGTGACGAGAAGATGAAAGGTAAGGTAATACGGAAAAAGAAAATCATATATTTAGACAGCCCCAAAAAGGGAATCTGGGAAATTGGCTTTTCCCTGAAAGTTGCCTGGCAATTGATGTATAACATGTATAAGCTGCATAATATAGGCCCAGGTATTACGGTATTCGGTTCGGCCCGGCTGGAAGAGGGCTCCGCGGGTTATGAGGCTGCCGTAGAATTTGGCCGGCGCATCGCCATGATGAAATTTACGACGATTACCGGCGGTGGGCCGGGGGTAATGGAGGCTGCCAATAAAGGGGCATTCGAGGCAGGGGGCATTTCTGTGGGAATGAATATTGTCCTGCCCCATGAGCAGCATGAAAACCCTTATCTCACGACTTCTGTCCTTTTTGAGCATTTTTTTACCAGGAAAGTTTTACTGGTCAAGCACTCTTATGCCTTTGTGATCATGCCGGGCGGCTTTGGCACCATGGATGAATTTTTTGAAGTGCTGACCCTTGTCCAGACAAAGACCGTAGACCGGTATCCGATCGTTTTATTCGGATCGGATTTTTACAAGCCGATTGTCGATTTAATGAAAGGCTTTGCTGCGGCAGGCACCATCGCGCCCATTGATATGGACCTGGTGTATATTACTGATAGTATTGATGATGCCATGGATTATATCCAGAAATTCATCAACCGTCATTATAATATTATTCCACAAAGACCCAGATGGAGATGGCTGGAAAGAAAGGAACCCAAGTAAGGAAGGCAACCTGCCATCACTAAGGCTGAAAAATTAAGTAAATGAAAGTTTGCATTGAATAGCATATGGGCTGTCGCTGCAAAGAAAAGCGGGGTAAGGGATTTTTCTAAAAACAAAATCCTTGACCCCGCTTTTTTATTTTATTATGGTGTAATCCGTTTTTAATGGATCAATAAATAGGGCCCGTGGCCTCTTTTTCATCAGGTTGTCGTACGGCTGAGATCCATACTTAGATCAGCTCTAGATCAATTTCTCAGCTAACAGATATTCTGCGATCTGCACGGCATTGGTGGCTGCACCCTTACGCAGGTTATCGCTCACGACCCACAGGTTTAAGGTTTTTGGCTGCGTTTCATCCCTGCGAATGCGGCCGACAAATACCTCATCCTTTTCATGGGCATTGAGCGGCATCGGGTATTGGCCTGCATGAATGTCGTCCTGCAAAACAACGCCTGGCGCGTCTTGCAACAGCTGACGCACTTCATCCAGTTCAAATTCTTTTTCAAACTCAACGTTGATGCTCTCACTGTGTCCGCCGATCACCGGGATCCGGATGGCGGTGGCCGTCAGACGGATGGAATCATCCTGCAGGATCTTGATGGTTTCATTGGTCATTTTCATTTCCTCTTTGGTGTATCCATTATCTGTAAATACATCAATTTGGGGAATGACATTCAGGTCAATGGGGTGGTTATAGGCCTTTTCGCCTTCTTTTCCGGCCCTTTCGTTATTGAGCTGGTCAACGGCTTTTTTGCCCGTTCCCGTGACACTTTGATAGGTACTGACAATGACTCTTTTCATTTTAAAAGCCTTGTGCAGCGGGTTTAAGGCCACGACCATCTGGATAGTGGAACAATTCGGATTGGCAATGATTTTATCTTCTTTAGTCAAAACATCCGCATTGATTTCCGGGACGACCAGCTTTTTGGTAGGGTCCATCCTCCATGCAGAAGAATTATCGATAACGGTAATGCCTGCTGCTGCAAATTTTGGCGCCCATTCAAGAGAAGTGCTGCCGCCAGCGGAGAAAATAGCCACCTGGGGCTTTTCATCAATGGCTTGTTGCATACCGATCACTTTATAAGTCTTGCCTTTGAAGCTGACTTCTTTACCAACACTTTTTTCGGAGGCCACAGGTAATAATTCTGTTACAGGGAAATTTCTTTCCGCCAGCACCTGCATCATTTTTGTTCCTACCAGACCGGTAGCACCGACTACGGCTACTTTCATTGTTTCTTTTTTTTGTTATTTAATGAGCTATGGTTTTATTTTGAACAACATTGAACATTCTCTGCATCCGAAAACCGGGTAAACCAGGGATAGGACGTAGAGGATGAACACATAAGAAAAAAGCCTTCCTGATACGAGGAAGGCTTCATTTATGTTATTATACATACCAAGTTCACCCTTCCTGTCCAGACGGTTTCATCTTCTTAGTATGTTTTTTTATGTTGTTCATTTTTTCTGTGGCCAAAATTACACGTTATCTTCAAATATCCAAATAAAATTTTAAGAAAAAGCAAAATGTTCCTGCCTTTTAATAATGCCGCCACCTATAACAGTATCGCCTTCATAGAATACGGCGCTCTGACCGGGGGCAATGCCCGATGCTGCTGAAAGCAGCTCTACGCGCACCTGGTCTTCTTCTTTATACAAATGGCCTATGGTCCCTTTATCCTTGTAGCGGATCTTCACCAATACTTCCATGCCGTCTTCTATCGCTTCGTATTTTTGCCAGTTGAGCTGACCGACCCTCAGTTCAGATTTGTCCAGATCTTCCAGGTCTCCTAATACAACTGTATTGGTATCAGGATCAATATGGGTGACATAAACAGGACGACCCATGGCGATTAATCCTTTACGTTGTCCGATGGTATAAAACGGATAGCCGTTATGCTGTCCCAGCTTTTTACCGGTCTTGTCTACGAACCATCCGCCCCGCACGCTTTCTTCCAGCCCGTCGACCCGGCGTTTTAAAAATCCGCGGTAATCATTATCAGGTACAAAGCAGATCTCATAGCTTTCGCTCTTTTTTGCCAGCTCCGGATAACCGTAGTCAGCCGCCAGCTGGCGGATCTCGGTTTTATGGTAGCCGCCCAGGGGAAGCAGGGTGCGGCTGAGCAGGTCCTGTTCCAGTCCCCAAAGTACATAACTCTGGTCTTTGGTGCTGTCCAGGCCTTTACTCAGGTAATACCTGCCGTCCTCTCCCTGATGGATATTGGCATAATGGCCGGTGGCGATATAGTCGCAACCCAGCGCATTGGCTCTTTTTAAAAGGGCCCGCCATTTAATATGGGTATTACACATGACGCACGGATTAGGCGTGCGTCCTGCTATATATTCTTCCACAAAGTTCTCGATGACAAAATCGCCGAACTCATCGCGTATATCCAGGATAAAATGCGGAAATCCATGCTGCACGGCAGCCTGCCTGGCATCATTGAAGCTGTCAATATTGCAACAGCCCGTTTCTTTGGAACTGCTGCCACTGCTGGCATAATCCCAGGTTTTCATGGTAATCCCAATGACTTCATAACCTTGTTTGTGGAGCATGAGTGCGACGACGGTGCTGTCAATCCCGCCACTCATGGCTACCAAAACCTTTCCCTTGCTCACGGTATAAAATTTTGGCAAAGGTAAGATTATTGGTACAATTCAGTCTAGGGTGTGGGTCACGGGGCTGTCATAAATGGGATTTAAGATATTTTTTGGATATGCCGTATTTTTAGTTTCCGGATAAGGGATATCTTTGCGGCATGGTAATTTGTTGACAGATAATGTTTTGTAATTACATTATTTTTTGCATTTTTCCTGATTTTGGCACTTTTGGCACGAAATTTTAGCTTAGATATAAAACCTTTGATTCAAAAAGAAACCAGGTATTAATATTCCAAACAAACTAAATCGTAAAACATGAAAAAATTACTCTTTTTAACAGTGGCAGGCCTCTTTGGCGCTTTGACCGTCACGAATGCCCAGATCCAGAAAGGTAACCTGATGCTGGGTACTGACCTGGGAAGCGGCGTAGCCAATGCCGGCAACGGAAGCTTATTCGGCCTGAATTTCGGGCTCAACAGCGGTGCGGGTTATAACGTAGGCATCAGCCCCAAAATCGGTTACTTTGTAGAAGATAACCTGATGGTGGGTGGTGTGGTCAACCTGGGTTTTAATAAAGACGGTAAGGGAGATAATGCCATTAAAACAACCACGTACGGTATCCAGGCACTCGGCCGTTACTATATTTCTCCAGGCGAAAAGGGGATCAATAACCTACTTAAACATGGCCGTTTCTTCGCAGAAGCAAATGCAGGTTTTGCCGGAAGTAACAAGAAACCAGGGGTAACCACCAATGGCTTTGCCTTTGGATTTGGACCAGGTTATTCTTATTTCCTGACGCCGAATGTTGCACTGGAAGGTCTGGTAAAATATAATGCCATTGTAGGTGGTGGTAATACCAACTATCTACACTCTCTGGGTGTAAACTTTGGGGTACAGGTATTTTTACCTAGCTCCCGTGTACGTTCCATGGTAAATGACCCTTCTCAGCTCTAAATCCCAAGGTTTTAAAAATCAAGGGCGGCCTTTAAAAGGCCAGGCTGCAGATTACCCTACTAAAAACCAAAATCAATCAGGATCATATCAGGCGTAGTGCCAGGTGTGGTCCTGATTTTTTTTGAAAGGAGGATTTTTTATATATTGGCCGAATCTGGCACAATAATGCGTTTTACCTATTTTTACAATAGAAAGGGGGTTTTTTAGCAAAAAAATGTATATTGCTGAAAACATATTTGCCACGAATTTTAATTAACATTTTATGATTAAATTGCAAGTGATTGGAAATTTAGGCCGCGATTGCACGGTTAACAATGTGAACGGCCGCACCGTCATAAATTTTAGCGTCGCCCATACCGAAAGGTACCGCGACAGCACTACCGGCGAACTAAAGCCGAAAACGATCTGGGTCGAATGCGCTTACTGGACTGAAAAGACAGCCATTGCGCCCTATCTGAAAAAAGGAACACAAGTTTATGCGGAAGGGACACCCGATACGCGCTCATATACGACCCAAAGTGGGGAAAATAAAATCTCGCTTACTTTAAGGATACATAATGTTCAATTGCTGGGTTCAAGACCAAGTGAAGGATACAATCAGGACAGCGGTGGCAGTAGTGACAGCGGCCATGGCACTGGCGGCGGCTATTCCCAGCCTGACAATGGTAACAGCGATTCAGGCGCCGGCCAAGGACAGGGTATGAGTGGCGGTGGTATGGACAGCTCAGATGCGGATGATCTCCCATTCTAAACGTTATGGACGGAACAAATAGACTGCCGTCCATACATTTTTAGGCAAGGGATTACGGATGACCCCGGCTTTCATTTAATGGTAGGATGGGCGCAAATAGGTAGTCGTGCAAGGATCCACCATATGAACCGGTATCGTAGTTCTATAAAACAGCAAAAGTTATAGCAACCTGTCTGGTTATTCCCT
>Ga0164242_10006473_pt1 | contig 12873 bp, 7 predicted proteins | sample OricomgcompostMG_FD_108783 | JGI IMG/M metagenome (GOLD analysis project Ga0164242, IMG submission 108783) | Miracle-Growth compost microbial communities from Emeryville, California, USA - Original compost - Miracle growth compost (MG) ... | reverse complement strand
CCAGGGCCTTGACCAGATCCGGGTTGGCCGCCCAGCCCGGGATGATCCAGGCGTTGTCGTGGCCGATCTGGTACCACTCGCGCAGGATGATGGTGGTGTCGGGCAGATACGAGCCCATGACGATGACGTCCGGGTTGGTGGCCAGCACCTTCTGCAGTTCGGACCGGTAGCTGGGGCGGTTGGGCTCGTACACCACGTTGGCCAGCACCTTGCCATGGCCGGCTGCTTCCCAGGCCTTGATGAAGCCGTCGGTGTTGCCCCGGCCCGAGGCGTTGTTGAAGGCCATGGTGGCCGGGCGCTTGTAGCCGCGCTTCTCGGCGATCTTGGCAAAAGCCCGGCCGAAGCGGTCGTTGGTGGCCTGGAAGCGCCACACCAGGTCTTTCTTGTCGAGAGTGGAGATGGCCGGAGCGCCCGAGACGTTCATTTCGATGATGTTGGCCGCTTCGGTCAGAGGCATGACGGCCAGGCTCACACCCGAGGCCCAGGTCCCCAGGATGGCCTGGACCTTGTTGATCTCGATGAGCTTCTTGGCGGCCAGCACGGCGGCCTGGGGGTTGGTCTGGGCGTCTTCGGAAATGAGCTTCAGCTTGCGCCCGGCCATGCCGCCGGCGTCGTTGACTTCCTTGACGGCGATTTCCATGGCCTTGAGCATGCCCGGCCCATAGGGGGAGCCCGCGCCGGTGAGAGGGGGCAGGGCCCCTATCAGCAGTTCGCCGCCCGACTGGGCGAAAACATTGAAAGGCAGCGCCAGGCCGGCGGCCGAGGCGGCGCCCAGTTTCAGAAGGGTGCGGCGGTCGATGTTCATGGTGTCTCCGGTATTGTTGGAATGGTGGTGTTTTGTTGGAACGGTGGTGTTTTTCTGAACGCCATGGCGGAACAGACGCCGCCATGTCATGCAACGGCCGTCAGGCCGCGAAGCCGTCTTTCACCCACTCGCCGTTTTTCATGATGGCTTTCAGGCGGGCGCCCTGGTCCAGCAGCACGCCGATGTCGTCCAGGGGGTTGCCGTCGACGAACAGCAAGTCGGCAAAAGCCCCCGCCTTGACCACGCCCAGCGTGTCGGGCTGGTTCAGCACGCGCGCCGCCACCGTGGTGGCCGCACGCAACGCCGCCTGGTTGCCCAGCACGTCGGCGCGGATGCGCAGCTCGTTGGCCTGCTGGTCGTGGCATTCCCCCAGCAGGTCGGAGCCGAACGCCATGGGCACCCCGGCCGCGTGCGCAATCTGCAGGGCGCGCTTGCCCGCCGAACGCACGTTGTCGATCTTGGGCATGAGCTCCGTGGGGAAACCGAAGCGCGGGCCGTCGTTGGCCAGGGCTTCATAGGTGACGGCGGTGGGGACCAGGAAGGCGCCGTGTTCAATCATGACCTGCGCCGTGTCCTCGTCCAGCAAGTTGCCGTGCTCGATGGTGCGCACCCCGCAGCGCACGGCACGCTGGATGGCGCGCGGCGTGTAGGCGTGCGCCATGACGTAAGTGCCGGCCGCGTCGGCTTCGGCCGTGATGGCGCGGATCTCGTCCTCGGAATACCCCAAGTAATGGATGGGGTCGTTGGGCGAGGCCACCCCGCCCGATGCCATGATCTTGATCTGCGTGGCGCCTTTCTGGATTTCCTCGCGTACGGCCAGGCGCACGGCGTCCACCCCGTCCACCACGCGGGCGATATTGCCCAGGCGCGATGAACACGCGCAGGGCTCGATGATGTCGCTGCGCGCCCGGAAATCCCCGTGTCCGCCCGTCTGCGACAAGGCACGGCCCGACGGAAAGATGCGCGGCCCGGACACCAGCCCGGTCTCGACTGCCTGGGCCAGCGTCCAATCCGCCCCGCCCGCATCGCGCACCGAGGTAAAGCCCCGGCCCAGCATGCCGCGCAGGATGGGAATGGCGCGAAAACACGCCAGCATGTTGGGCATGGCCGCGTTGCGGGCCAGGTTCATGTCGGAGGCCATGACGTGCACATGGCAGTCGATCATGCCGGGCATCACCGTCAGGCCGGCGGCATCGATGGCGTCGGCCAGCTGGCCGGGCGCTACGGCGGATTGATCATTGACCGATTCGATGCGGCGCCCGGCCACCACAACGACCTTTCCGGACGCAATCGTGCCGCTTTCGGCATCCAGGACTGCGCAATTCTTGAACACCGTGCGTCGCGAAGCATCCATCTGGGATTATTTCCTATACTTGAATGTATTGAATCAACGTGTTACCGCCCGGACAGGCCCATGCCGCCCCCGCCAGCAGGATAGGAAACCCCCCGGGTTCCGGCAAACCATAAATTCTGATCCGTGCATGACTTTTACGCATAGGAGGGCCGACGGATGAAAAAAGTGTGCCCTTCCATCTCGGAGCTGCAGGCGTTCGACGCCGCGGCACGGCACCTGAGCTTCACCAAGGCCGCGGTCGAGCTGTTCATCACCCAAGGCGCCGTAAGCCGGCACATCGCCAACCTGGAAACCTACCTGGGCGTGCCGCTTTTCATCCGCAAGAACAGCGCGCTGACCTTGACGGACGCCGGACGCAGCTACCTGGACCAAGTGCGCGGCGCGCTGCATACCCTGGTGGATGCCTCCCGGCGCGTTTCCCTGAACGGCAGCCAGAAGGAATATGTGAACATCTCGGTGCCCCCCACATTCGCCACGCATTTCCTGCTGCCGCTGCTGGTGGATTTCTACCGGAAATACCCTTCCATCGTGCTGAATTTCACCCCCTACGAGCACAACCACGACTTCATGGCCAACAAGGAACTGGACATGGCCATACAGTTCGGGGAAGGGGAATGGCCCGGCACCATTGCGCTATACCTGACCGGCAAGGAAACCTGTCTGCTCTGCACACCGGCGTATGCGCGCGAATTCGGCCTGTCGGACATCGGCAACTATTCCGGCGTCACGCTGCTGCAGCACGCCAAAGTGCCGCATGCCTGGGTGCACTGGTTCCAGGGTCACAAGCTGCCGTTTGTCACTGCGCACCTGGGGCCCAAATTCGACCAGTACTCCCTGATCATCGAGGCGGCACGGCTGGGTTTCGGCGTGGGCTTGGTGCCGCGTTGCCTGGCTAGTGGCGCACTGGCCGCTGAGGGCGTGATCGAGCCCGTGGCGTCCGACCAGTTGGCCAGGCAAGGGTATTTTCTTTGTATCAAGAAGGCGAAGAGCGGGGCAGGGCCCGTGCGGCTGTTTGCAGAGTGGCTGACAGGTCTTTTGAATTAAGGAAGTGCCTAGTGGTTATAAATTCCAGGGTTTGAGATAATACTGGCCGCTTCCCGCCAATCAAAAATTGAATTCAATTCATGAAGAAGTCACTGATGTGCCTGGTCGTGCTGGTGTGCGCCGTGCTGCCGGTTCTGGCAATGACTACCAATCGGGGCGCAAGCCCCGCTTTTTACGTCCTTGAATTCTTCTGCCTGATCCTGGCGGTGCATCAGCACTCGGCATCCGGCGTGGCGGGCCAGGTTGTGCGCGACTACCGGTACGTGCTGCTGGCATATTGCATGCCGTTGGTGGCGGCTGTGGTGTCAATGATCGCCCATCGCCATTGGACCGGGACCGATACGGAGTCGGCATTGCGGTTTACCCTGGGAATGCTGCTGTTTCTGTTGGGCTTCCAGCTTATTTCGCGCCGAAATCTGAAGCTGGTTTTCTGGGGGGTGTTTGCCGCCGCGGTCAGTGCCTTCGTCTACGTGTTCTATTCTGTGTACCCGACGTTCACCCGACCGGACACCGAAGTCTACAACGTCGTCAGCTACAGCAGCCTGATGATGATATTGATCATGCTGACCGCGTTTTCCCTGAGGCTGCGGCTTACTTCCAGGCCCGGGCTTGAACGTACGGTCAAATGGCTGGTCATCATCATCACCTTCATTGGATTCATGCTGGCCCAGACGCGCACTGGCTGGCTGGCGATTCCGGTCTACCTGGTGCTGGGTTTCATCGCCAGCGGCCGGTTTGAACGCCCGGCTCGTGCCGTTGGCCTGCTGGTGCTTATCGTGGCCATCATTGCCGCCATCGGCGCGTCCGACAGCTCTTTGCGCGCGCGCGTCGCCAAGGGCTATCACGAAACGGTGGAATGCGCCGGCATCAAGAACAATACAACCAATAACTCGGTCTGCATCCGCTTCCAGCTCTGGCGAGCCGCCTGGGGCATGTTCGAGCACAACCCCATCGTCGGCATGGGCGACAGCGGGCTTTTCAACAAACGTCTGGAGCACAAGGACAAACCCGAGGGCGTCGTTTCCGAGTTCGTGGTGCAGAATTTTGGCGAACCCCACAATGACATGCTGCATGCTTTGTCGTCATTCGGCATCCTGGGCGGCCTCGGGCTCATCATGATCTACCTTGCCCCCATCTGGGTGTTCCTGAGCCGACTGCGCCGCCGCTACCCTGACGAAGTGCGAACCATTGCCGCCATGGGGGCGTCACTGTGCCTGGGGTTTGTCATCTACGGGGTGACAGAGTTCATGTTCCGAAGCATGAGAACTGTCGGGGTTTACGCCGTATTGGTGGCGTGGCTATTGGTGCTGTCGGATCCCGCAAAGTATGCCCGGGAGGAATCGACCCGGTAATGGCCCAAGTACACCAGGCGAAACCCCCTGTTCCCATCAAAGCGTTGGTCCGTGGATTCTGGGCGCACCTGACCGCCCGGCGCAAGCGTCAACTGGCCTTGCTGCTGATTCTGACGATTCTTGCCTCTTTTGCGGAAGTCGTGAGCCTTGGCGCGATATTGCCGTTCCTGGGCGTGCTGACGGCGCCTGACCATGTCCTGAGCTTCCCGGCCATACAACCTTTGCTGCAGTGGGCCGGCATCCAGACAGCCAATGAATTGCTGCTGCCGATTACCGTGATTTTCATTGTGGCCGCATTGTGCGCGGGCGGCATGCGGCTATTGTTGCTGTATGTCAGCACGCGACTGTCGTTCGGCATTGGCGCCGACTTCAGTTTTGACATCTACCGGCGCACACTTTACCAGCCGTACGCGGTACACGTGTCCAGAAACAGCAGCGAAGTGATCAGCGGCGTCACCAACAAAGTTCAGGCGGTCATCTACTACTTCCTGGTTCCCATGCTGCTGCTGATCAGTTCCGCGGTCATCTTCCTGGCCATTCTGGCGGCGCTGTTGAGCGTGGACCCCGCGATTTCGGTGGCGGCCGTCCTGGGTTTCGGCGCCATTTATGGCGTTGTCATCCTGGCGACGCGCAAGCGGCTTGCCGTCAACAGCGAACGCGCGGCCAAGGAATACACCCAAGTGGTCAAGGTGCTGCAAGAAGGCCTGGGCGGCATCCGCGACATCCTGATAGACGGCAGCCAAGAGACCTACTGCAACAACTACCGAAACGCCGACCTCCCGCTTCGACGCGCCCAGGCCGGCAGTATTTTCATTGGCGGGTCACCCCGTTTCGTGGCCGAGGCGCTGGGCATGGCATTCATCGCCGTCCTGGCTTATTTCCTGGCACGCCATTCCGGCGACACGGCACAGGTCGTGACCACGCTGGGCATACTGGCCCTGGCCGCGCAGCGCCTGCTGCCTGTTCTGCAACAGTCTTATCTGTCCATCGTGCAGATTCGAAGCAACAAGGATTCCCTGGGCGACGCCCTGGCGCTGCTGAACCAGCCGATCGACGACGAAACACACGGGTCGCCTGTCGCGGAGCTGTCGTTCACGCGAGGCATCCGAATCCGGGATCTAGGGTTCCGCTACCGGCCCGATGGCCGCATGGTGCTGCAAGGCCTGAGTCTGGATATTCCCAAGGGTAGCCGCATGGGGTTCATCGGCGCCACCGGCAGCGGCAAGAGCACGTTGCTGGACATCCTGATGGGGTTGTTGCCACCCACCGAGGGGCAAGTCCTGATCGACGACACACCGCTTCGCGCCGGCACTCAGCGCGCCTGGCAGCGCCGCATTGCTCATGTGCCGCAAACGATCTATCTGGCCGATGGCAGCGTCATGGAAAACATTGCCTTTGGCGTACTCGGGGAAAAGATCGATAAGGCACGTGTACGTCAAGCCGCCGCCCAGGCGCAGATTGCCGATCATATTGAATCGATGCCCGATGGCTATGAGACCACAGTCGGCGAGCGCGGCGTACGCCTGTCAGGCGGACAGCGCCAGCGTATTGGCATCGCGCGCGCCCTGTACAAGCAGGCCGAGATCATCATCCTGGACGAAGCCACGAGTGCGCTGGACAACGACACCGAGCGCGCCGTCATGACTGTGATCGAGAACCTTAGCGCCGATCTCACCATCTTGATCATTGCCCATCGGCTGTCCACTCTGCAGCGCTGCGATCAGGTGGTGGAGTTGGGTAGCGGCGGCATTCTGCGGCAGGGCACGTACGCTCAGATGATAGCCACGGTAGAAAAGTTGACCAGTTCTGCCTGAACCGTCTATTAGGGAATCAGCGTGATATCGCGCGTTGCAATGAACGGGGGGTTCAAAATATTCGTCTTGCCGTAATGCAGTGGTTGACCAGTCAGGTCGACGACGCTACCGCCCGCACCTTCCAGCACAGCTTGGCCAGCCGCAGTGTCCCATTCGCAAGTTGGGGACAGGCGCGGATAAATATCTGCCAACCCTTCCGCGATTCGACAGAACTTCAAAGAACTACCCACCTGTATCATGCGGATGGCCCCCAAGCCATCAATGAACGCCTGCGTGTCCGCGTCCAGATGACTTTTGCTGGCCATGACCCCGACCGATCCGTATGCTTGGCCCGATGTCACCTGGATGGTGGTAGTGTTTGCGCCGTGCCGACGAAAGGCGCCTATTTCTGCTCCGCCCCAGTACAAGTAATCTAGCGCGGGTGCGTAGATGACGCCAAGAGCGCTCTGACCGTGTTCGATCAGGGAAATGTTCACCGTGAATTCGCCATTGTGAGCGAGGAATTCCCTTGTGCCATCCAGTGGATCAACCAGCCAGAAGCGTTGATGGTTTCGACTGCCTGCCAGGGAGGCATGGTCTTCTTCCGATACGACTGGACACCCAGGTGTCAGCTGTCCAAGGGAGCCGACCAGGAGCCGGTGCGCGGCGATATCGGCCTTTGTGACCGGGCTGCTGTCGTGCTTGAGCCTCACGCTGCCCACGTCATTGGCGTAAATCGCCATAATGGCTTCGCCGGCTGCGCGTGCAATGGACAGTAGTTTTGGTATGAAATCTTTCTTGTCTGTGTGTCGCATATTGCAACAATACGGTTATTATCATGCAATTTTGATGTATGCATAATAAAATCATGGCATGAAATCCGATCAAGACGATATTACGACAAAACTTGACGCGTTGCTTGGGCTCGATGCGGAACAGGTCTGGGATACGGAGTTGGCCTTCAAGCATCTGCAGAGCATTGGCCAGGCCGATACCAAGCGTACAGCCGAGCGTCGCCTGCAATCTCTGGGTTTGCTTCCGCAAGACCTGGATGAAGGCAGTCTGGCAGATCAACGGGGCCGGTCTCCCAAGCGACTGGTGCTGGAATGGGCCGTCGAGCAAGCGCGCAAACGGCGCGATCGAGTACTGTTCGTTCAGGTGGACACCTTGCCGAATGGAAAGCCGTGCGTGCATGCCAACGACGCCAGAGGGGCCCGATACTGGGTGCCATTGAAGGTTTTGGACTATGCCCATGTCTATCGAGCACTTGCCGATATGCAGGCGTACATTGGCAAGCCCATTGCAATATTTCCTCATGGTGAGCTGGTCGATATTTTGCGTGACATGCCGAACACCGATTTGCTCATTACCTGTCCGCAAGCTTATGAGCCGGTGCTTGATCCCGCGCAGTTCAAGCGCCCGGCTGATCGTCGCGCGTCGGTATCGCCGCACCTGAGGCGCCTCGAGGCCGAAAGTATAGAAATCATCCGTGAAGCGGTCGCCGAGGCGGAAAACCCTGTAATGCTTTATTCAATAGGCAAGGACAGCGGTGTAATGCTTCATTTGGCGCGCAAGGCGTTCTTCCCCGGAGTGCCGCCGTTTCCGCTTCTGCATGTCGACACGCGTTGGAAATTCCAGGAAATGTACCTGTTCAGGGATTGGATCGCCAAAGAAAGCGGCATGCGGCTTCTGGTCCACGTGAACCCCGAAGCCCTGGAAAAGAATATCAACCCTTTCGACCATGGCTCGGAACTGCACACTCGCATTACCAAGACGGAAGGCCTGAAGCAAGCACTGGATGAGCATCGGTTCGATGTCGTCTTTGGCGGGGCGCGGCGCGACGAAGAAAAGTCACGGGCAAAAGAACGCATATTCTCTTTCCGTTCCGCGAACCATCGCTGGGATCCAAAGAATCAGCGGCCGGAGCTCTGGAGTCTCTATAACACCCGCAAAAACCCGGGCGAAAGCATTCGCGTGTTCCCTTTGTCCAACTGGACCGAGCTGGATATCTGGCAGTACATCTATCAGGAAAACATCCCGGTTGTGCCGTTGTATTTTGCCAAGCCGCGTCCGGTAGTGATTCGGCCCGAGATGATCATGATGGTTGATGACGACCGGTGCCGGCTGCTGCCCGGAGAAGACATCCAGATTCGCAAGGTACGCTTTCGCACCTTGGGCTGCTACCCGCTTACCGGCGCCATCGAGTCCGAGGCCGAAACGCTGGAGGACATATTGCTGGAACTCATCAATGCCCATCAGTCCGAGCGGCAAGGCCGCAAAATTGATTCGGACAGCGCGGGTTCCATGGAAAAGAAGAAGCAGGAGGGGTATTTCTGATGGCACGCCAGAAAAAAGCACGCCCAATTGTCGGCCAAGCCAGCCAGAAACCCCTCACCATTGACGAATGGCTGGCGCAGCAGGCCGCGCAAGATACGCTACGCTTCATCACATGCGGCAGCGTGGATGACGGCAAAAGCACTTTGATCGGCCGCTTGTTGTGGGAATCACAGCAAGTCTACGACGACCAGGTTGCGGCACTGAAAAATGACTCGAAACGTCATGGAACGCAGGGGGACCGGCTTGACTTGGCCCTGCTGGTCGATGGCCTTGCGGCCGAACGTGAGCAGGGCATCACCATTGACGTTGCTTACCGCTTCTTCTCGACGCCGCGACGCAAGTTCATTGTGGCTGATACGCCTGGCCACGAGCAATACACCCGAAACATGGTCACGGGCGCGTCAACGGCCGACGTGGCGGTCATCTTGATCGACGCCAGACAAGGCGTGCTTGTGCAGACCAGGCGTCATGCCTATCTGGTTTCGCTGATGGGGATTCGGCACGTTGTCCTCGCCATCAATAAGATGGACCTCGTCGGTTTTGATCGAGAAATCTTTCAAGCCATTGAAGCTGAATTTCGATCGATGGCAGGCAATTTACGGTTTGCCAGTGTGACAGCCATCCCGCTCTCGGCCCTGGAAGGCGACAACGTTACCAATCGCTCGGTTCGTACCCGCTGGTACAGCGGGCCAACCCTGATGGGTTACCTGGAAACCGTCGACGTGGCCAAAGCGGTTGACCAGCGCTTTGTATTTCCAGTGCAATGGGTCAACCGCCCGCGCGCGGATTTCAGAGGCTTCAGCGGCACTGTGGCAAGCGGCCGCATTGCAGTCGGCGAGCCTGTACGAGTCACGGCATCCGGGCAAGGTGCGCAGGTCAAGCGCATCGTTACTTTCGATGGAGATTCATCCGAAGCCAGCGCTGGCGATGCCGTTACCCTGGTTCTGGACAAAGAGGTGGACGCTTCCCGTGGCGACATCATAGCTGCCGCCGAAGCTCCGCTCGAAATGACGGATCAGTTCGAGGCGTCCGTCATATGGATGCATGAAGAGGCAGGGTTGATCGGGCGTGGCTATGAACTCAAGCTGGCCAATCAGTGGGCTGGCGCTTCCATTACTGCAATCAAATATCGAGTCGAGGTAAATACCGGCTCCCATGAGCCGTGTCGTCAATTGGGCTTGAACGACATTGCAGTGTGCAATGTCGCGCTAAGCCGTCCGATGGTATTTGATTCTTATGAAACTTCTCATGCCCTGGGTGGTTTCATTCTGGTGGATCGATTCAGTCGAGCCACGGTTGCGGCTGGACTGGCGAGTCATAATCTGCGCCGGGCACAGAATGTGCATCGGCAGGCCTTGAGTATCACGCGCCAAGATCGCGAACGCCTCAACGGCCACCCGGGCAAAGTCGTCTGGTTCACGGGTTTGTCTGGCTCGGGCAAATCCACGATTGCCAATGCCCTGGAAAAGGAGCTCCATGCCCACGGGAAACGCACCTACATTCTGGATGGGGACAATATCCGCCAGGGCTTGAACAAAGATCTGGGTTTCACCGACGCCGACCGAGTGGAAAACATCCGCCGCGTGGCCGAAGTGGCGAAGCTGATGATGGATGCCGGATTGATCGTCATGACCGCGTTCATCAGCCCATTTCGTGCCGAACGGGAAATGGCTCGACACCTGATAGGTGACGAGAATTTTATCGAGGTGTATGTCGATACACCGCTGGAGATCTGCGAGCAGCGGGATCCTAAGGGGTTGTATAAAAAGGCACGAGCTGGTTTGCTGCCCAATATGACGGGGCTCAACAGTCCATATGAAGCGCCATCACATCCGGATGTTCATATTGGCCCGATGGCATTGGATGATGACAGCGTCGTTTTTTCCTTGGTGAAGGTCATAGGGTAATCCCCCCCCACCGCGTCATCATGTGTGCACCCCTGCTTCTTGCATATCGGCTGATGCTTGCCGTAGACGCTGATATCCGTCTGTACCCTCGCTGTTATGAAGTAGTTCAGCCTGTCTCCGCCGAAGTACGGGAAGATATGATAGATGCTGCCGGCGGCGATTTTCGAGAACAGATTCGTTAGCTGGCATACGATATAGTGATGTGACCGCGTCAACAAAAATGAAGTCCCTTTCAGATGTGTAGCGAAGCCATAGATCCCAATCTTCGAGGCAATCAAGTTCTTCACTGAGGCCGCCAAATTTATCGATTAGCTCTCTTCTGAGTAGCAGCGCCTGAATCGGAATGTAGTTGTAGTTCCAAAGGGCATGCAATGAAAATTCAACACGAGCCTCGATTCTTTTAGATGTTTCTATATACGAAAGCGGATGTAACGACTGCACTTCGGTTTTGACCTCGTATGATGCAGCGTATGCGCCGACAATATCGTCCTTAAGCAAAAGTTGTCGAACTAACAGGTCAAGGTGATTCGGCAGAAATAGATCGTCATCGTCAAGAAAACCAAAAAACTCGCCGCGAACTTTTTCCATCCCTCGATTCCCAGCATAACACCGACCCTTTTTAGGCAAGGAAATATAATCTATCTCAATTCCCGGCGGGGCGGATACCGTTTCTAAAGTGCTAAGAGCATTGTCTCCACCGTCCTCTGCTACAATAATTTGAATTGGACGGTACATCTGCCCAAAAATAGATGTTATTGCCTCTTTTAGAAAATTCTGTCGTTCTCCGTGCGTGCGGATGATAACTGACACGAGTGGCATTGAGTCGGTATCTGCAAAAATCGAACCTTTTACCCACGGATGAGTCACACGTGGCGGAAAGGCGAGAGAGAAGTCCTCACGTTCCAGAGTTAGATTTGGATTGTAGGCTGGGTCGTTCAAGATAATGTTCTGCCATTTGGTAGAGAAGTAATCTTCTTCTGATTGAAAGGCGTGTGTGCCGCGAGTCTTCGATTCGTGATGGTATAGTTCAGCATAAGGCGTGTACAGATTACGATAGCCTGCCTCATGAATTCGCAGACATAGATCGACATCATTAAAAGTAACGGTAAAATTTTTTTCGTCAAATCCGCCAACTGTGTTAAATACGTCTTTTCTAACTACGAGACATGCTGCTGTAACTGCAGTTAGATTTTGAATTAATACCGCACGCGCCCAATAGCCTAGCCAATGTCGGGGTGCATAGCGATACATATGCCCTGCACGGCCCTTGTAGCCGAGTAGAACTCCAGCATGCTGTACTGTATCGTCTGGGTAAAAAAGTCGGGCACCCACTGCTCCTATTTCGGTCCGAAGAGCATGACTGACCATTTCTGTAAGCCAGTTCTTCGAAATCACCTCGATATCATTGTTGAGAAAAGCTAAAATGGTTCCGTTGCTCTTTCTAACGGCATAATTGTTGATCTCCGAGTAGTTGAAGGGTTTATCATGTTTGAGGATCTTGAATTTCGGATCTGACGAAAGCTCAGATAGATAGGAAAGAGTCTCCGGATCTTTACTCTGATTATCTACAATAATGATTTCTAAATTAGAATAGTCTGTGTTGTTAAGAATACCATCGATGCATGTCCTCAAAATATCTAGGCCATCTTTTGTGGGGATAATAATGCTAACTAGCGGTTCGATCTCTATAGGATATATGACTCGATGAATTGAGAGTTGAGGGTGGTCCGAAGTGACCTCTGCCCGTATATTGACTCGTTGTAGGTGTTCTCTAAGAGCTTCACGAGAGCGAATGGCGGCATAGTTTTTAGCATTAGGGTCTATCGCTAGTGATCCCGGTAAGGCCCTCCAGTGGTATAAAACGTGTGGTATGTGTCTTATATGAGAAGAGTCCAGCTGTTCAACAACTCGCAATACCATGTCATAGTCCTGACTGCCATCGAAGTCTGAACGCCACCCCCCTAATTCTCGGACCATGGAAGTTTTGAAGACGGCCAGATGATCGACGAAATTTTGAGATCTAAGCAAGTCCAAATTAAAATCCGGTTTGAAATAAGGATCAAACCGCTTACCGTTCTCAGAAATTTTGTCCTGATCACTGTAAAGAAATTTGGCTTCGGGGTGCCGATTGAGTTCCTCCGCAACCATATATAGCGCGTGTTCCGGTAATTCGTCGTCATGATCGAACATGGCTACATAATCACCCGAAGCCAGTTCCAAAGCACTGTTTGACGCTTTGGAAATATGCCCATTTGAGGTTCTTAGAACCAGACGGATTCTT
>Ga0164242_10006472_pt1 | contig 12875 bp, 14 predicted proteins | sample OricomgcompostMG_FD_108783 | JGI IMG/M metagenome (GOLD analysis project Ga0164242, IMG submission 108783) | Miracle-Growth compost microbial communities from Emeryville, California, USA - Original compost - Miracle growth compost (MG) ... | reverse complement strand
TGGTGCGTCACCGTCACTACGTCGTGCCCGCTTCGATGACCGGCGCCGGGATGGTGCTGCTGGAGGAACCGGACCGACACTGAGCGCCTGGCCCGCCGAGTGGCAGTTCCACTCAGTGGGCGAAGACGCCTTCCGCTCTCCGGGAGTGTCGGGCCGGCGGCGTACCACTTCTTCCGGGAGGTGAGACCGAGGCTCGGCGTCGACTGCCGGCGGTGTTTCGCTGATCGCCACCGAACGGCAGCGGGCCGTCCGGTCCGCGACCAGCGGGACGACACCCCACAGGAGGCATCGCATGACAGGTCGGGAGGCACTGCTCGATCCGACGGGCATGGACGAGAGGACCGGCGAGGGGACCCTGGCGCCCCGTCCCGCGACCCTGCGGGGCCTCACCCTCGGGCTGTTGGACAACACCAAGCCGAACGCCACCGCCCTGCTGCGTGCCATCGAGTCGGTGCTGCGCGAGCACACCGAGGTGGGGGAGTTCAGGCTCTATGCCAAGGACTACTTCGGGACGCCGGTGAAGGACGACCTCCTCAAGCAGATCGCCGCGGAGTGTGATGTCGTCATCACCGCCGTCGGCGACTGCGGGTCCTGCAGCGCGGCGACGGTCGCCGACGGCATCTGTTTCGAGCGCGCCGGTGTGCCCGCGGTGAGCATCGTCTCGGACTCGTTCCTCATGTCCGGCCGCGCGATGGCGAAGCTGCAGGGTTTCCCCGGCTTCGAATTCCTGGCCGCGCAGCACCCGGTCGCCAGTCTCGACAGCGACGGTCTCCGCGACCGCGCCGAGGCACTGGTCCCGCAGATCCTGCGTGTCCTGGGGGTGAGCGAGTGATGACCACCGACCTGACCACGGCGGCCGACGCCATCGACACGACCAAGGCTTCCACCGGCCACAGCGCCGGCGAGACACCCGAGATCGACTCCGCGGAGATCCGTGCGGTGCTCGAGCACTACTACGCGAAGGGCTGGACCGACGGGCTGCCGGTGGTGCCGGTGACCGAGTCCTACCTGCAGGAGTTCCTCGCCACCACACCACGCGACGCCGAGGAGGTGCTCTTCGAGGTGCCCCACCTCAACCGGGGGCTGACGGTGCGGCTCGCGGCGATCAACGCGGCGCTCGCGGGCTGCCTGCCGGCGTACTTCCCGGTGGTGGTCGCGGCCTGGCAGGCGATCGCGCAGGAGCCGCATCCGCGCCGCGGGATCTGGCAGAGCACGACCGGTACGGCGCCGTTCACTGTCGTCAACGGCCCGATCCGCGAGGAGATCGGCCTCAACAGCGCCGGCAACATCTTCGGCTCCGGCTTCCGAGCGAACGCCACGATCGGGCGCGCGATCCGACTGGCGCTGATCAACGTGTTCGGCCTGGTGCCGCACCAGCTCGACCAGGCCACCCAGGGGACACCGGCGAAGTACACCGCCTGCATCGCCGAGGCCGAGGAGCTCAGCCCATGGGAGCCGCTTCACGTCGAGCACGGTCTCGATCCCGCCGACAGCGCGGTGACCGCCTTCGTCATCCGCTCGGTGATCCATATCGAGGCCCGCCACACCAGCGACCCCGAGCAGCTGGCCAGGGACTTCGCCGACACGGTCGCGCGCACCGGCGCGCTCATCCACGAATACACCAACGCCCTGCTGGTGCTCACGCCCGAGCATGCCCAGGTCTTCGCCGCGGCCGGTTGGACCAAGCAGGACGTACGCCAGGCGGTCTACCGCCTGGCCGTACGCGACCGCGCCGAGTTGGCTGCGGTCGGCAAGGACGCCATCTCGCACATCGCTCGCTGGCGTCTGCCCGCCGACCATCCCGATGCGATGCCCGACACCGCGAGCACCACCGACGACCCCGATCACGTCCACGCGCTCGGACGAGCCTCCTCGGTCCAGGTCATGGTCGCCGGCGCCAACAACGCCGGTGTCTCCGCGGTCGTCGAGGTCTTCGGGCTCGCCCCGGAGAAGGCACCTCGTGAGGTGCCGTGCTCGGTCAGCCGGATCGAGAGGATCCGAGCATGACCGGGTCCGGCACCGCGGTCGACACCGCCCTGAAGGACGTCCACGAGCTCCTGGCGGGGGACGGCTACACGCTGACCTGGGCCGAGAGCGGGCCTGCCACGATCGTCGTCAAGATCCAGGCGGGACCGGACGCGTGCGCGGACTGTCTCGTGCCGCTGCCCGTGATGGAGTCGATCATGGCCGACGCGCTCGCCGCGACGCCGTACCAGCTGGATCGCGTGGAGCTCCCGGTCGAGCGCCACTGACCGCTGAGTCGGCGTCTGTGCACCGTGGTGAGGCGCCGACTCGGGTCGGTGCGGCTTCCGTGCCGCGGAATGAGGGGAGGCAGGGCGGGGGAGCCGCTCCTAGGTTGACGGGGACGGTCGGAAGTCGACCGCAGCGCCCCGCGCCCGAAGGAGAGCCATGACGTCGCAGCACGAGCCCGAGATCCCCTGGTCCACCGCTCTCGAGGACCCGCTGGCGAGCATCGAGGGGCACTGGTTCGACGGCAAGGTGGCCGTCGTGGCCGGCGGCGGACTGAGCGGACCGCTGGGCAACGTCGGCTTCGGGATGGCCTGGCTGTTCGCACGCAGCGGCGCGCGGGTCGCCGTACTCGACCGCGACACCGAGTCGGGGAAGCGGACCGTCGAGCTCATCCGCGAAGCCGGCGGTGAGGCCGCGACCTATGACGTCGACCTCACCGACGAGGAGTCGACCAAGGCGGCCGTCACGCAGGTGTACGACGACTTCGGCCGCATCGACGTGGTGGCGACCTCCGTGGGCGGCGGTCACGCCAAGGGCATCTTCGAGGTCACGCTCGAGGAGTGGAAGCTGTCGATGGACCTCAACCTGGTCACGGCCTGGCTGCTGATGCGCGCGGTGGAGCCTTACATGACCGAGGGCGGCGCCATCGTGACGGTCTCCTCCGGTGCCGCCGAGGGTCGTGGCCCCGCGCTGCCGTACGGCATCGCCAAGACCGCGCTGGAGAAGCTGAGCGTCGGTGCGGCCAGCACGCTCGCCCCGCGCGGCATCCGGGTCAACTGCATTCGGGTCGGCATGATCTGGGGCGCGTTCGCGGCTCGCGGGATGAGCGAGGAGCAGCGCGAGATCCGCCGCAAGAACGTCGCCCTCCAGACCGAGGGCAACGCCTGGGACATCGCCTCCGCGGCGTACTGGCTGTGCACACCGCAGGCGCGCTGGATCTCCGGGCAGGTCCTTGCCGTCGACGGCGGCGGCTTCGCCATGCGCAACACCGGCGCCGCCGGCTCCAAGTCGGAGCCGGAGAAGAAGTAGCCGGAGAAGCAGCCGGACGGCTCGCACCCGCGGTGAGCTGGCAACGATCGGGCGGATCCGATCGGTTGCTGGCTCACCGCGAGGTGGTGGCTTCCTGGGTCGGCTCGTCGGGCGGGAGGTCGGTGCCGAGGTAGGCGCCGTCTGCGACCAGCCGTCGCTGCAGCTCGGCGACGTCCACATCGCCGACGGCGCTCCCGCCGCCGAGTGCGAGATCGGCGGCGGTGCCGGCCGCCTGACCCATGACGAAGCACGGGCCGGTGACCCGGGCCGAGGACTGGCCCCACTGCGTCATCGAGGCGCAGCGGCCCACGGCGTACAGGTTCGTGACGTCCTGCGGGACGATCATCGCGAAGGGCAGCTGGTTGAAGCCGCGGCTGTCTTCGGCGTACGGGAAGCGGAACTCGACATCGCCCTCGACGTGCGCCTCGACGGGCCACCCGTTGACGCCGATCGCATCGGGGAAGTCGACGCAGCCGCGGATGTCGGCCTCGGTGAGCTGGTAGGCGCCGACGACGCGGCGGGTCTCGCGGATGCCGACCTGGGGTGCGATGTCGACGATGTAGGACTCCTCGAAGCCCGGGGTGACCGACCGGATGAACGCGAAGGCGTCTCGGACCTGGCGCCGGCCCTGGATCTCGCCGTGGGTGAGCTGACGGGCATCGGTGCCATCGACGGGGGAGCCGTCGGGATTGCTGAGCTGAGTGAGGTTGGAGCGCCACTCGATCGGGTGGCGCTGCGGCCGCACGATCGGCTTCTTGCGCGGGAAGGTGTGGGTCCCGGCGGCCTCTGCCGCCGCCATCTTCTCCGCGACCAGCCGCCAGGCGTCACCGGCTCGCGCCGGGTCGACACCGTTGATCCGGAACATCATGGACGGATAGAGAAGCTTCTCCGACACCTCGACCGGCGCGCCGGCCCAGGTGGCGAGGTCGCCGTCCCCGGAGGCGTCGATGAAGATCCGCCCGCGGATGGCGCCGCGGCCGGACTTGGACTCCACCACGACCGCCTCGATCTCACGGGCGGTCCCAGGGGCGGGATCGGCACCGTCGCGCAGCACGACGCCCACGGCCATGGTGTGGAAGAGCAGCTCGCCGCCACCGGAGAGGACCAGCTCATCGGCAGCGATCTTGTACGCCGAGATGTCGAAGGCCTGTGCCTGGATCCGGTCCTGGACCGATAGGTGGGGCTCACTGAGGCCGTCGAGTGCCTCGATCCGGTCCATCAGCTCGTCGGTGTAGCCGCGGATCACCCGCTGGTGCACGCCGTGCACGTTCGCGTGCAGCCCGCAGAAGGTGGACAGGCCACCCATCGTGCCCGCCCCGCCGAGGAATCCGTAACGCTCGACGAGCAGCGTCGAGCGTCCGGCCCGTGACGCGGCCGTCGCGGCCATCAGACCGGCGGGCCCGCCGCCGACCACCACGACGTCGTACTCGCCGATGACGGGGACGCGGGTCTCCGGCAGGGTGATCGTCGGGCCGGTCATCGGGCCGCGCCCCCGCGGCGCTCCAGCGGCGCCCGGCCACACAGCACCGCGCCACACGCCAGCGGCCCTACGACGGCGCGGTACTGGTCGAGGAGACCGTGGGTGTCGACGTCGGAGCGAGGCTCGTACGGCGTCCGTGCGGCGAGGACCTCCGGCGCGACGAGCAGGTCGACTCGGCCCTCGGCGAGGTCGATGTCGATGATGTCGCCGTCCTCGACGAGCCCGAGGGCACCACCGGTGGCGGCCTCGGGTGAGACCTCGCCGATCACGATGCCGTGGTTGACCAGACCGCTGGTCTGGCCATCGGTGATCACCGCGACGCTCTCCCCGAGATCCCGTGCGTCGAGGGCGAAGACGAACGCGGAGATCATGCCCATCGCCGGGCCGCCGACGAGCCCGATGCCGCGGATGATCGCCACGTCGCCGGGCCTGATCCGACCCTCCGCGATCCCCTGCAGGCCCTCCTCACGGGAGTGGAAGACCCGCGCCGGACCACGGAAGCTGCGCGGCCCCGGATCGGGGATCGGTCGCTTGGCGACCGCACCCTCGGCGGCGAGCGAACCGCGGAGGACGACGATCGCCGGGGTCCTCGAGGCCGGTTCGTCGAGGGTGCGGACGATCGTCCCGTCCGCGGCGGGTGCCTCCGCGAGCCGCTCACCGAGCCTCACGCCCTCGACGGTGAGCTGGTCGGGGTCGAGCAGCGGGAGCAGCTCGCGAAGCACGGTCGCGGCGCCGCCGGCCTCCTCGAGGTCCTCGGTCAGGTGCGGCCCGTTGGGCCGGACCGAGCACAGGGTCGGGGTCTGGCGGCCGAGGGTGCGGTAGGTCTCCCACACGTCGACGTCGACACCGGCCTCCTCGGCGATGGCCTGGAGGTGCTTGATCGTGTTGACCGAGCCGCCGACGGCCAGCATCAACCGGGCGGCGTTGGTGATCGAGCCGGCGGTGATGACCTGACGAGGACGGATATCCCGCTCGATCGCTCCGGCGAGGGCCCGCGCGGCCCGTCGTACCGCGTCCCACATCCGCTCGCTGTTGGCGCGGACCGGCGCCGAGCCGCCGACCGCCATGCCCATCGCCTCGGCGCACATGTGCATCGAGTTGGCGGTGGCCAGTCCGGCGCAGACGCCGGGTCCGCGGATCGCCCTGTCGGCGAGGGCGAGGAGCTCGGGATCGATCCTGCCTCCGACCGACTGCTTGGCGGCCTCGAAGAAGATCTCCTCGACGTCGCCGCCGTCGCCGTCGGCGAGGCCGCTGTGCTGGTAGCCGCAGGGCACGATCACCGTGGGGACGTCGATCCGGCCGGCGGCCATCAGGTGGCCCGGGGTGGTCTTGTCGCACGAGCTGAGACAGATCATGGCGTCCAGATGCGCCCCCTCGACCATGGTCTCGATGTCGTTGGCGATGAGGTCGCGGCTGGGCAGGATGTAGCGGCCGCCGCGGCCGGCGCTGGTGATGAAGTCCGAGGGCGCCGCCGTGCGGACCTCGAAGGGCAGCAGGCCGAGGCCGCGCAGCTCCTCCTTGAGCACCGTCACGATCGGGTCGAGGTGGGCGAAGCAGGCCGCCAGGTCGTTGGAGGTGTTGACGATCGCGACCTTCGGTCTGTCCAGGTCCTCCGGGCTGATGCCGAGGGAGGCCCACTGGGCCCGCCGGGTCACGGCCAACGCACTCGTGCTCGGGAAGTTGCTCCTCAGTTCCACGCCGGCGACGTTGCCATCGGCGCCGACCTCGCGCACAGCGTGGTTTCCGGTCGCTGGAAGCGGATCACCCCAGGCCCTGCTCCCAGGCCGTCCGCTGGACCGCACGCGCGGTGTTGCGGATGACGTGACCGTACGGCGTCTCCGCGGTCCCCTCGGGCACGATGATCGAGATTGCGCCGAGTGACCGACCCCGCCGGTCCAACACCGGCGCCCCGATCGCGATCTGCGGGCCGGTGCGGCGGGTGTTGACGGCGTACCCCTCGGCGCGGATCCGGGCCAGTTCGCGGCGGAGGGCGCCGGCGGTCGGGTCGGTGGAGCCGCGCCGCTGGAGATCGTGGAGGTAGTGCTCCTGGAAGCCGGGCGTGGTGAACGCCAGGATCGCGGCGCCCACGGCCACCTCGTGGAGCGGGTCGCGCTGGCCGATCCGCGGCCGCTCGGCACCGCCGCCGCGGCGCCGCAGGCTCTCCACCACGGTCACCTGGTCACCTTGCTGGATGCCGAGATGCACCGGCAGCCCGGTGGTGGCGTAGAGATCTTGCATGAACGGCAGGGCGACCCGTTGGACGCCGTACGTCTTCGGGGTGAGCAGACCGAACCGCCACACCGCGATCCCGATGGAGATGGCGTTGTCCCGGTCGCGCTCGAGGAGCCCGAGCTCCACCATCTCGGCGACCATCCGATGCGTCGTCGACAGCGGCAGCCCGGCCCGCCTGCTGAGCTGGGAGAGGGTCAGGCTGGTGTGCTCGTAGTCGAAGGCCGACAGCAGCTGGTGGAGCCGACCGAGGGAGGAGCGTCGCGGTCGGGATGCGTCTGACGGCGTCACGTGGTCCTCGGCGTCGCGGGAGGTGAGGGCGGTCACACCGGGCATGGTCCCTCCCGGTTCGACCGAGCCCGACGGGGCCTTCCACTGTGTGGAAGGCTCACGCCGAGATGACCCGGAGCGCGAGGCGCGGGCATACGAGCGCTGCCCGCCGGGCGGAGCGCAGATCGTCCTCATCGAGTCCGGACGCATCCAGGACGGGGAAGCCCCACTCGTCGACGCCGATCCGCTCCGGCCAGATCCGGGCGCAGAGGCCGTGCCCGTCACAGCGCGTCCAGTCGACGACGAGCCGCCGCTCGCGGCGCCGGGCGCTCACGCCGCCCTGCCAGGGAGCGGCAGGGAGCCGAGGACCGGGCGGCCGCAGCCGCCGCCGGCGTGCGCGCGGACCTCGTCGCTGAAGGCGGTCACGGCACTGGCGACGAAGCGGACCGCACCGGCGGGGTGGCCGCAGGCGCCGCGTCCGGCGATGAGCCCGAGCCGCCGGTGGAGTGCGCTCACGTCGACTGGCCGTCCGGCATGGAGCCGGGTGAGATCGTCGGCGATCGCAGCCAGGCCGAAGACGCAGGGTCCACACTGACCGGCCGACTCGGCCGCCAGCCACCGTGCCACCCGGGCGACCTCGCCCAGCGGGCAGGTCGCCCGGGGCAGCACCGCGAGGACGCCAGCGCCCCAGTCGAGCCCATGCTCCCGCAGCGCGGCGCGATCCAGTCTCAGACCTCGCTCGCGGCTCCACGTCCCGTGGTAGCCACCGAGGAGCACCGGGCGATCCCCGGTGGCGCCGGTCAGCAGGTCCAGGGACGTGCCGTGCGCGATCTCGGCCACGCCGGGCCGTGGTACGTCGCCCAGGAGCGTGCCGAGGCTCGTCCCGGGCTCTGAGGCTGTGCCGACGTCGGCATAGCCCGACGTGCCGAGCACAGCGAGTAGTCCGAGCTGGGCGAAGGTCTCTGCGTTGCTGGCGAAGGTGGGAGTGCCGTCCAGTCCACGCTCGGTCGGCAGCACCGGCCGACCGTCCGGCACGGCGGGTCGGCCCTCGACGGCGTTGAGTACCGCCCGGATCTCGCCGCCGACGAAGCCCGCCGCTGTCACGGCGATCCGCACCGCGGCAGCGTCGCCGCGCTCGCGGCATGCGTCAGCGAGAGCTCGGGCCGCGAGGGGGTCGTGGACGGCGATGGTGATGCGCGCGGTGCCGAGAGCGGCGCCGACGACCATGGCGCCGTCGATCACGCGGTGAGGCGCGGATCGCATCAGGACGCGGTCCTTGTGGCTCGCCGGATCGCTCTCGCTCCCGTTGACCAGCACTCCGGTGGCGGGCCCGGGGACGAGCGCCGCCAACTTCGTGGCGACCGGGAACGCGGCACCACCACGACCGAGCAGCCTCACCTGACGTGCCGCATCGCACAGCCATGCATGGGTGCGATAGACGAGGGGACCGGCCAGGGCACGGTGCTCGGCGTAGCTCACGGCATGGTGGTGCGAGGCACCGGCCAACACTCGGGTGGCGCCCAGGGACACGACCGGTGGTGTCGCGGTCGGTGGCATGTCGAGCAGCGTCATCGATGAACCCCTGTCAGTCGGAGATGCCCGCGAGGATCGCGGTATCGGCGAAGGTCCTCGCCGAAGATGCGGACGGCGAGCGAGACCACGACGGTGAGCGTGCTCGCGACGTACACCGCCGTGCCCCACCAGACATGAGTGTCGCTGCCGCCGAGAAGACCGTGGGCGAGGGAGAGGACCCAGCCCGCGTACGCCGCCGCGTGGACCGGCCGCCAGCCACGTGCTGCGCGCGGGCTCACCGCGAGCCGGCCGCGAAGGGCGCCGGAGAGGGCAGCGAGGACGACGGCGTACAGGCCCACGACGCCGATCGCCATCGCGACCGGGCGGAACTGGGAACCGAAGGGCAGCACCGCGGCCCACACCGACACCTCGACGTAACGGTCGACGACGGCGCAGACGACGTGGAACAGCAGCGCCACGAGGCCGATCACCGCCAGCGAGCGATGGAGCAGCTGGCGCAGCAGCCGACGATCCAGCGCCTCGGCAGTAGGACCGCCGAGGGTGGACCAGGCGCCGAGCGCTGTGCTCCCGGTCAGGGCAAGGAGCGAGACGAACCCGAAGGCGCGCATGAGGTACCACAGCGTCACGACGCCATCACCGCATCGTTCGGCCAGCCACCGAGACGACACACGTCGCCATCGGCGGCGACGAGCCTGGCGGCGAGGCCGCGGTCGCAGAGATGAGCCCTCGCGCCGGCTTCGTCCACCAGGAACCAGGTGCTCACCACGTTGGCGGCCAGCGCGGTCGGCGCCCAGACCGTCGCCGTACGCCACCGCCCGGCAGTCGGCCGCCCCGTGCTGGGATCGATCACGTGGTGGTGCGTCGAGCCGTCGGCGGCGGTCCATCGGCGCCCCAGCACCGAGGAGGTGGCCAAGCCTCCTTCGGTCAGCCCGACCCGCGCCGCGCTCGCGCCTGCGGTCTCGGCCACATCGACGCGCCAGGGAGGCGTCGGCCGCCGGCCCAGCGCCGCAAGGTCTCCGCCCAGCGCGACCAAGACTCCGCAGCCGAGGCGGCGGTGGATGCGGCGAGCGGCTTCGTCGGCCGCCCATGCCTTCGCGGTGGCTCCCAGGTCGAGGCGGGTTCCGCGTGGCACGCCCACCCGAACGAGCGTGCGGTCGAGGCGCACCGCCCGCCATCGCCCCACGGCGCCGCGTGCCCGCGCAGGCGGTGCGATTCGGTCCCGGACGAGGGCGATGTCGGCGTCGTAACCCAGATCCACCAGGGCCGCACCGAGCGTCGGATCGACGGCGCCTCGAGTCAGCCGGGCCGCGCGGACCGCGGTCTCCACCAACCGAAAGGTCAGAGGCCGGACCAGGACCAGGCGGCCGGCGCTCTGGTTCACCCGCTCCAGCTCGGAGTCGGCGCGGAAGCGACTGGCCGCCTGGTCGACCTCGGCCATCAGCTCGCGTACGACGTCGACAGCCGCGTCCAGGTGCCGCCCTTCGGTCACGGTCACCTCGACCGTGCACGACCAGTCCCGCCAGCTGGCCCTCGCGTGCGCGCCGCTCATGAGGCGTGGCTCGATCCATCGGCGCCACCCGGTTGGCCGCTGGTGACGCCGGGCACTTGGGTGCCTTGATCGCTGTGTCCCGTCCAGCCGTTGAGGCCGTCGTCGCTGCCGGGCTGCTGTGTCTGGGCACCCGAGCCCGATGAGGAACCCGTCGTACCGGAGGTGGTGTGAGAGCTGCCGGTGGACGCATCGTCGGTCGCGGCGCGTGCGGCGACGACGAAGGCGCCGGAGGCGAGGACGGCGGTGCCGACGGCGGCGTACCCGTAGCGCCGGGAGCGGGCGAGGAGACGCTTTGTCGAGTTCATGCATCGAGAGTGCGCCGGGCGCGCTCAGCCGGCCCTTTGGCCGTTGTTAAGTCCAGGTCAAGTCTTCCCAAGAGGAGCCTGTGGCGCCGGACCGCGAAGGGTGAGCCGCACCCCACCGGCCCGCTCGCTCGTGGCTGGCACCAGGGTCAGGGATCCGCCGGTGCTCTCGGCGAAGGAACGGGCGATGTCGAGCCCCAGCCCGGTGGACCCGCGGTCGCTGCGACCTCGTGAGAGCGCCTCGGAGGGGATGCCGGGCCCGTTGTCCAGGACCTCGATGACCGGGTGCCCTGCGGCCTTGGTCACGCTCACCTCGAACGCCGTGCCGTCCGGAGTGTGTGCGATCACGTTCTCGATCAGCGCGTCCAGCGCCGAGCCGAGATCGTCCGCAGCGGCCCGCACGGGCACCTCGTCCTCGGGCACGGTCAGCGTGACGACCCGGCCCTGGTCCTCGGCGAGCGGACCCCAGAATCCGACCCGCTCGCGCGCGACGGCGACCGCGTCGCAGCGTGGGTGGACCCCTTCCCGCTGCGGTCGTCGCGCGGTATGGATGACATGGGTGAGCGTCCGTTCGAGCGCGGCGACCTGCGCCTCGAGCTCACGTCGTGGCTCGCCCTCGGGAAGTGACTCGACGCTGAGGCGTACGGCGGTCAGCGGGGTCCTGAGTCGATGGGAGAGGTCGGCGGTCGACTCTCGTTCCCGGGTCAGCAGCTCGTCGATCCGGTCGGCAAGCGCGTTGAGCTCGATGGCGACCCGAGCGACCTCGGCCGGCCCCTCGACCGGGGCCCGTGCGCGCAGGTCTCCGCTGCTGAGTCGTACGGCGGTCGCGGCGGTCTGCTCCAGTGGCCGGGTCAACCGGCGGGAGGTGATCTCGGCGGCTCCGGCGGCGAGGAGCACCAGGACGACCGCGGCGCCGGCCACCATCAGGTCCCGATGGAGGACGGTCGAGCGCACCGCATCGTCGGGCGCGAGCGCGAAGACGTCGGCGACGCCTTGGGTGCTCTGGCAGTCGATCCGCACCAGCTGGCCGTCATCGACGTCGGTGACCTGGGGGGCGGAGACCTCGCCCAGGTTGTCGTGGTCGTGGTCGTCACCCGCGGGCGGGCGGCCGCGGTGGTGGTCGTGGTCCGGTGGCACGACGTCGTCGGGAAGCTCCGCCCCCAGTAGGTCGCCGTCGCCCATCGCGACGCTCACCCGGGTGGGGCCACGGCCGTTGAGCCGGTCGAGATACTGCGACAGCACGGTGTCGTCGTAGCGACCGGTGGAGACGTAGTCGGCGGTGCTCTGAGCGGCCTCGCGAGCGTTCTGCTCGGCGCTGTCGTACGCCGCCTGCCGCAGGAGCAGCGCGATCGGCACGCCGGCGAGCACGATCACCAGCGTCGCCGTCCCGGTCGCGAGCAGCAGGATGCGGGCGCGCAGGCTCATCTGCGGCCCGTCGGATCGACGATCTTCACCCCGACGCCGCGCACGCTCACGAGGTAGCGCGGCTCGGCGGCCGTCTCACCGAGCTTGCGCCTCAGCCAGGACAGGTGGACATCCACGGTCCGGTCGGCTCCGCCCCACGGGAGTTGCCAGACCTCGGCGAGCAGGCGCCGCTTGGAGAGCACCTCGCCCGGGTGTTGCATGAGCGCCTGCAGCAGGTCGAACTCCTTGCGGGTCAGCTCGATCTCGCGGTCGCCGAGATGGACGGTACGGCCGACCGGGTCGAGTCGGAGCTCTCCGAGGGTGAGCGCTGGATCGGAGGCGGCCGGTGCCTGGGTGCGGCGGAGAACCGCTCGGATACGCGCGTCCATCTGGGCGGCCGAGAACGGCTTGACCAGGTAGTCATCGGCGCCGGCGTCGAGGAGCCGGACGATCTCGCGCTCGTCGTCGCGGGCGGTCGCGACGATGACTGGTGCCGAACCGAGCAACCTGCTCATCGCAAGCACGTTGCGGCCATCGATGTCGGGGAGCCCCAGGTCCAGTACGACGACATCGGGTCGGTGTGCCGACAACGACCCGATCGCCTCCGCGCCGGTGGTCACGGAGACGACGACGTGCCCGAGCTCCCCGAGGCCGCGGGTGAGCGCCGTACGGATGGCGCTGTCGTCCTCGACGAGGAGTACCTGAGCCATGGAGGAAGGCTAGCGGCGACAGTCGCGCTGCCCGGGTTCCCTTGAGGAGCCTTTAACACGGAGTTGGCCTCCGGCTGACATGGAACTGACATGGAACTGACATGGAACTGACATGGAAC
>Ga0164242_10006471_pt1 | contig 12876 bp, 8 predicted proteins | sample OricomgcompostMG_FD_108783 | JGI IMG/M metagenome (GOLD analysis project Ga0164242, IMG submission 108783) | Miracle-Growth compost microbial communities from Emeryville, California, USA - Original compost - Miracle growth compost (MG) ... | reverse complement strand
TGTTGTCGATCGCCGCCGACCTGCCGCACCGCGAGCCCCCGCTCGATGCCGAGGCCGCGCAGGAGGCCGGCGAGTTCCTGCGCTGGCTGGCCGACGACAACTTCACCTTCCTGGGCTACCGCGAATACGAGGTGACCGAGACCGACGGCGACCAGGTACTGCGCGCCCGCGACGCTTCCGGCATGGGCATCCTGCGCGGGCGCGAGCGTTCGGTGGCGCCGCGCTCGCTGCGCTCGCTGGCGGCCACCGCGTTGCCGAACTCGGGCGCCACCGACGCGATCATCCTCACCAAGACCAACGCGCGCTCGCACGTGCATCGTGCCGGGCACATGGATTACATCGGCGTGATGCGCTTCGACGGGGCGGGGCGGCCGCTGTCCGAGCAGCGCTTCCTGGGCCTGTTCACCTCCAACGCCTACATGGCGCGCCCGCAGGACGTGCCGATGGTCCGGCGCAAGGTGGAGGCGGTGCTGTCGCGCTCGGGCCTCAAGCGCGACTCGTATTCCGGCAAGACGCTGCGCCACATCCTCGAGACGCTGCCGCACGACGAGCTGTTCCAGAGCAGCGAGGACGAACTGTTCGAGCTGTCCACCGGCATCCTGGAGCTGCGCCAGCGCGTCCGCGCGCGGCTGTTCGTGCGGCGCGACCGCTACGGCCGCTTCTTCAGCTGCCTGGTGTTCGTGCCGCGCGAACGCTTCAGCACGGCGGTGCGCGAGCGCATCGAGGCGATGCTGCGCGAGGCCTTCCACGGCGAGAGCCTGGATTCGAGCGTGCTGATGGGCGAGTCCGCCCTGGCGCGCCTGCTGGTGACCGTGCGGCCGCGGCCGGACGACCGGCCCGCTTTCGACGTCGAGGCGCTGGAAAGCCGCCTGCAACATATCGTGCGCAACTGGCACGACGGCCTGCGCGAAAGCCTGATCCGCGACCTCGGCGAGCCACGGGGCGTGGCCTTGCTCAACCGCTACGCGCGGGCGCTGCCGGCCGGCTACGTGGAGGAAGTGCCGCCGGAGATGGCCGCTTCCGACCTGCGCGCGCTGGCCGGGCTGGCGAGCGAGGACGACCTGCACGTCAACCTGTACCAGGATCCGCGCGGCGAGGGCCTGCGCTTCAAGGTGATCCACTTCGGCGCGCCGATCCCGCTGTCCGACGCGCTGCCGATGCTCGAGAACATGGGCGTGCAGATGCTCGCCGAGCATGTCTACACGCTCGAGGCCGAAGGCCGTGCGCTGACCATCCACGACTTCGAGCTGAAGTCCAGGGTGCCGCTGGCGTTCGAGCTGGCGCACGTGCGCGAGCGCTTCGAGCGCGGCTTCGAGGCGCTATGGCGCGGCCAGGCCGAGAGCGACGGCTTCAACAACCTGGTGCTGTCGGCCTTGGCCGACTGGCGCCAGGTAGCGGTACTGCGCGCCTACTGCAAGTACCTGCAACAGGTGGGCATCGCCTTCTCGCAGGCTTACATGGAGGAAACGCTCAACCGCTATCCGGCCATCGCCGGCGTGCTGATCGAACTGTTCAACGCCAAGTTCGACCCGCAGCGCGAAGCGCTGGACGCGGCCGCGCGCGAGCAGGCCGCCGAGACGCTGCGCCGCGAGATGGCGGCATTGATCCCCGCGGACATCCAGCAGGCCCGGCCGGGGCTGGTCGAGGGCATGGTCGCGGCGCTGGCCGAGCCGCGCGCGCGGCAGGTCGAGGTGCTGTGGGAAGCCCTGAAGATACTGGTCGACAACGTCGCCAGCCTCGACGACGAGCGCATCGCCAAGAGCTACATGGACGCGATCCGCGCCACCCTGCGCACCAGCTATTTCCAGCAGTGGGACGGCGCGCCGCGACACTACATCAGCTTCAAGTTCGACTCGCACCAGGTGCCCGACGCGCCCAAGCCGGTGCCGTACCGCGAGATCTGGGTGTACTCGCCGCGGGTGGAAGGCATCCACCTGCGCTTCGGCGCGGTGGCGCGCGGCGGCCTGCGCTGGTCCGACCGGCGCGAGGATTTCCGCACCGAGGTGCTGGGCCTGGTCAAGGCGCAGATGGTGAAGAACACGGTGATCGTGCCGGTGGGCTCCAAGGGCGGCTTCTTCGTCAAGAAACCGCCGGCCATCACCGGGCAACCGGGCGACCGCGACGCGCAGCTGGCCGAGGGCATCGCCTGCTACAAGCTGTTCATCAACGGCCTGCTCGACATCACCGACAATCTGGTCGAGGGCAGGGTGGTGCCGCCGCACGACGTGGTCCGCCACGACGGCGACGACACGTACCTGGTGGTGGCCGCCGACAAGGGCACGGCCACCTTCTCCGACATCGCCAACGCCATCTCCATCGAGCACGGCTTCTGGCTGGGCGACGCGTTTGCCTCGGGCGGCTCCAACGGCTACGACCACAAGGGCATGGGGATTACCGCCAAGGGCGCGTGGGAGTCGGTCAAGCGCCACTTCCGCGCGCTGGGGCGCGACACCCAGAGCCAGGATTTCAGCGTGGTCGGCATCGGCGACATGTCCGGCGACGTGTTCGGCAACGGCATGCTGCTGTCCAGGCACATCCGGCTGGTGGCCGCGTTCGACCACCGGCACATCTTCATCGACCCGGACCCGGACGCCGCGCGCTCCTTCGCCGAGCGCGAGCGCCTGTTCAAGCTGCCGCGCTCGAGCTGGGACGACTACGACCGCGCGCTGATCTCGGCGGGCGGCGGCATCTGGCCGCGCAGCGTGAAGTCGATCCCGCTCTCGCCCCAGGCGCGCGCCGCACTGGGGCTGAAGGGCGAGGCGGAACACCTCTCGCCGAACGAACTGCTGAGCGCCATCCTCAAGGCGCCGGTGGACCTGCTCTGGAACGGCGGCATCGGCACCTACGTCAAGGCTTCCAGCGAGAGCCACGCCGAGGTGGGCGACCGCGCCAACAACGCGATCCGCGTCGACGGCGCCGAGCTGCGCTGCAAGGTGGTGGGCGAGGGCGGCAACCTGGGTCTGACCCAGAAGGGCCGCATCGAGGCGGCCCAGCACGGCGTGCTGCTCAATACCGACTTCATCGACAATTCCGCCGGCGTAGACACCTCCGACCACGAGGTGAACATCAAGATCCTGCTCGACGACGCCGTGCAGCGCGGCGAGCTGAGCGCCGAGCAGCGCAACGCGCAGCTCGCCGCGATGACCGACGAGGTGGGCGAGCTGGTGCTGTGGGACAACTACCGGCAGAACCAGGCGATCACCCTGATGGAGCGTCAGTCGGTGCGCCGCATCGGCTCGATGGCGCATTTCATCCGCACGCTGGAGGCCGAGGGCCTGCTCGACCGCCAGGTGGAGAACCTGCCCAGCGAGGCGGAACTGACCGAGCGCAAGACGCGCGGGCAGGGCCTGACCCGGCCCGAGCTGTCGGTGCTGCTGTCCTACGACAAGATCCGCCTGTACCAGCAACTGCTCGACTCGGACGTGCCGGAGGATCCCTACCTCTCCAAGGAGCTGGTGCGCTACTTTCCCGGCCCGCTGCACGAGAAGTACGCTGCGCACATGCAGCGGCACCGGCTGAAGCGCGAGATCATCGCCACCTCGGTGACCAACTCCACCGTCAACCGCATGGGCGCCACCTTCATGATGCGCATGCAGGAGGATACCGGGCAGGGGCCGGCGGCGATCGCCAAGGCCTACACCGCGGCGCGCGAGATCATCGAGGCGCGCGAGCTGTGGGCGCAGATCGAGGCGCTGGACAGCCGGGTGGCCGAAAGCACCCAGCTCGATGCGATCCTGCAGATCTGGTCGCTGCTGCGGCACATGACGCGCTGGCTGCTCAACCGACCCGGCGGCACGCTGGACATCGCCGCCAACGTGGCGCGCTACAACGCCGGCGTGTCCGCGCTGCGCAAGGCGCTGCCGGCGGCGCTCACGCCCACCGGCAAGGGCGACTTCGAGTCCAGCCGCGAGAAGTGGGAGGGACTGGGCCTGCCCGCCGAGCTGGCCGTGCGCCTGGCCCGCGTGCCCGAATTGCGCGCCGCGCTGGACATGGTGGAGGTGGCCCAGCACAGCGGCCGGCCGATCGAGCGGGTGGCCGGCGTGTTCTACGAACTGGGCGAGGCGCTGGACTTGGAATGGCTGCGCGACCAGATCGAGGCGCTGCCGGTGGAAGGCCACTGGCACGCCCAGGCACGCGGTTCGCTGCTGGACGAGCTGAACCACCAGCACCGCGCGCTGGCCTCGCAGGTGCTGGCGCTGGCCGGCGACCGCACCGACGTGTCGCCGGTGCAGGCCTGGCTGCAGCGCGACGACGCCACGCTGCGCTACACCCGCAGCATGCTGGCGGAGATCCTCACCCAGAACGCGGACTACCCGATCGCCTCGGTCGCGGTGCGCCGCCTGGCCCAGCTGGCGCAGGCGCCCGTCGGCTGAGGCCAGCCCCTTGCGCGGGGGCGGTCGCGGCTTCACCTGTAGGAGCGGCTTTTCCTGTGGGAGCGGCTCTAGATGAAGCCGCTACAAAAGATCGTGGACAGGATCTAAGCTCGCCTTAATCGTCCCGGATACCTGCCATTGCCCATGCGTCTCGCCTTCGTCGCCAGTGACACCCGCGTCGCCCAGCAGGCGCGCCACGAACTCGTCGAGCGCTACGGCGAGGTGCCGGCCGTGGAGGCCGACGTGATCGTGGCGCTGGGCGGCGACGGCTTCATGCTGCGCACCCTGCATGCACACCGCAACCTGGGCATCCCGGTGTACGGCATGAAGCTCGGGCGGGTGGGGTTCCTGATGAACAAGCACCACCACGACGGCCTGCCCGAACGGATCGGCCGTGCCCACGCCGCGGTGCTGCACCCGCTGGACATGGTCGCCGTCGACGGGGAAGGCCGGGAGCACCGCGCCCAGGCCTTCAACGAGGTGTCGCTGCTCAGGCAAAGCAACCAGGCTGCCCACCTGGAGGTGAAGCTCAACGACAAGGTGAAGCTGTCCAACCTGACCTGCGACGGCGTGATGGTGGCCACCCCGGCCGGCTCCACCGCCTACAACCTGTCGGCCTACGGGCCGATCCTGCCGCTGGACGCCAACGTGCTGGCGCTCACCCCGATCAGCCCGTTCCGCCCGCGCCGCTGGCGCGGTGCGATCCTGCCGCACCGCACCCGGGTGAGCCTGCGCGTGCTCGACCCGGGCAAACGCCCGGTCAGCGCCACCGCCGATTTCCACGAGGTACGCGACGTGAGCACGGTCGAGGTGACCCAGGCGCCCGGCCCCGGCGTGCGCCTGCTGTTCGACCCGGAGCACAACCTGGAGCAGCGCATCCTGGACGAGCAATTCGCTTCGGAATAGAAGCGAGAATAGAAGTGAGTGGAGAGGAGTGAGAAGTGAGAAGTGAGAAGTGAGAAGTGAGAAGTGAGAAGTGAGAAGTGGGAAGTGAGAAGTGAGAGCGCGCAGATTCCGGCTTTCTTTCACTTCTCGCTCCTCTCCACTCACTCCTCGCTTTTCGCTCCCATGCGCTAGATTCCCTTCATGAACCCGCCCACCGCCCACGATCCCGCCGCCGCCAACGACAACCGCCTGGTCGTGGCGATTTCCTCGCGCGCGCTGTTCGACATGGGCGACAGCCATGCACTGTTCGAGCGGGAGGGGCTCGATGCCTATCGCGCCTTCCAGATCGCGCACGAGGATGAGATCCTCAAGCCTGGGGTGGCCTTTCCGCTGGTACAAAAGCTGCTCGACCTCAACAAGCTGGCCGGCGACGTGCCGCCGGTGGAGGTGATCCTGCTCTCGCGCAATTCCGGCGACACCGGGCTGCGCATCTTCAACGCGATCCAGCACTACGGCCTAGAGATCAGCCGCGCCGCCTTCACCAGCGGCGCGCCCACCTCCGACTACATCGCGCCGTTCAGGGCCGACCTGTTCCTCTCGGCCAACGCCGAGGACGTGGGCCGCGCGCTGGCCGCCGGGGTGGCGGCCGCCACCATCCTGCCCTCGGTCGCCCCGCCGCGCGCCAGCGAGCAATTGCGCATCGCCTTCGACGGCGACGCGGTGATCTTCGGCGACGAGGGCGAGCGGGTCTCCCGCGAGGAAGGGCTGGAAGCCTTCCACCGCAACGAGCGCGAACACGCCGACGAGCCGTTGTCGGTGGGCCCGTTCCGCGGCTTCCTCACCGCGCTGCACCGGCTGCAGGCGGCGTTCCCGGCGGAAAACTCGCCGATCCGCACCGCCCTGGTCACCGCCCGTTCCGCGCCCGCGCACAAGCGGGTGATCCTCACCCTGCGCCGCTGGGGCGTGCGCATCGACGAGGCGCTGTTCCTGGGCGGACGCGACAAGGGACCGTTCCTCGATGCCTTCGGCGCCGACATCTTCTTCGACGACTCGCCCGCCAACGTGGAGTCGGCGCGCCGGCACGTGGCGACCGGGCATGTGCCGCATGGGGTGAGCAACCGCTGACGTACCGGTGGTGCGCGGGCGCCGGTGCGGGAGCCGCCGCTCAAGGTATGCGCCAGCCTTCGAGGCATGTAAGCAGGCCGATGGCGACGAGCAGGCCGCCCACCAGGCGCGTCGCCGCGAGATTGGCGGCAGGTTTGCATTGCAGCCACCGGCGCGCCCGGTCGGCCACCAGGGCCATGCCGCCATAGACGCAGGCCTGGCTGATCGCAATGATCGCCCACATCGCCACCGCCTGCACCCAGATCAAGCCGTACTGCGGGCGCAGAAATTGCGGAAAGACGGCGAGCATGAACAGATAGGCCTTGGGATTGAGCAGACAGGTGACCAGCCCCTGGCGGAATGCTTCCCTGCCATCGCGGGCGCCGTCCGTGGCGCGCAGCCCCAGCGGTTCCTTGCTGCGCAGCAGGGAGCCGCCGATCCATACGATGTAAAGCGCACCGGTGATCAGCAGGACGTTGTACGCGCCGGGCACCCATCTGATCAACATGCTGATGCCCAGCCCGGTCATGAGCACGTGACAGGCTCCGCCGGCAACGATACCGGCGACAGCCGCCATGCCGCGCTTGCGCCCGCCGGCAAGCGTGCTGCCAAGCACGAAGGCCATGTCCAGCCCCGGCAGCGCCACGATGCCCAGCACCAGCAGGAAGAAGAGCCACAACTGGGCGTAATGGGTCATGGGTGCGTTTCCGTTGGGGTGACCGCGTCGTATCGCTGGCCTGCCCCTCACTCTAGGTTCGATATAGGTCATATCCAGACCTGATTTGCGATTACCATCGCGGCATGGTCAAACCCACGACACGCGTGCTGGCGGTGCTGGACCTGCTCCAGGCGCACGGCCGCATGAGCGGGCCGGAGCTGGCCCGGCGGATCGGCGTCGGCGTGCGCACGCTGCGGCGGTATATCGTGATGCTGGAGGATCTTGGCGTTCCGTTGACTACCGAGCGCGGTCGCCAGGGTGCCTACATGCTGGTCGCCGGATTCAAGCTGCCGCCGATGATGTTCACCAACGACGAGGCCGCTGCGCTCATGGTGGGCCTGGCGGCGGCGCGTCGCCTGGGGCCGGCCGAGACTGCGTCGGCGGTCGAAGGCGTGCAGGCGAAGCTGGCGCGGGTCATGCCGGATGGCGTAAAACGCCAGGCGCAGGCGGTTGCCGGCACCATCGAAGTGGATCTGCGCGGCGGCGCCATCGCACGTGGCAGCCAGACGATCTTGATGACGCTGACTACTGCCGCTCAGGCTCGGCAGCGCGTGCACATGTATTACGTCTCGGCGGAAGGACGGCGTACCGAGCGCCGGTTCGACCCCTATGGCCTGGCCTGGCGGACCGGGGCCTGGTACGTCCTTGGCATGTGCCACCTGCGCCATGCGTTGCGTTCGTTCCGACTGGACCGGATAAGCGCGGTGACGCGACTGGAAGAGTGTTTCGCAAAGCCGCCGGATTTCGACGCGCTGGATCAACTGGCGCGCAGCCTGGCGGCGATAAAGCGCAGGCATGCCATCGAGGTCCTGCTGCGTACCAACCTAGCCTCGGCCCGAGGCGCCTTCCCGCTCGATTTCGGTTCGCTGGAGCCGGTTACTGGAGGCGTGCGGCTGCGCAGCAGCGCCGATGATCTGGACTGGTTCGCACGCCGGCTGGCCGGATTGCCGTTCGACTTCGCGATCCGCTCGCCGGCGGCGCTCCGTCGCCGGCTCGCGAACCTGGCGTCGCGTCTGCACGGGCTGGCTGGCGCCGGTGCGAAGGACGCGCGGAAGCCCCTCTGGCTCTAATCGTGCGGGGGGCGCCGTGGGCGAGGGCGTGCGCCGCCTTGTGGGGTGTGGTGCTACGGCACCGGTCTGCCCTGGCTGGCGGTCCAGATCGCGTACCAGTCCTCGGCGTCCAGCGTCACCTCCAGCGCGGCGACGGCCTCGCGCAGGCGTTCGATGCGACCGCTGCCGGTGATCGGGTGCGGCCGCGACGGGTGGCGCAGGATCCAGGCGAAGGCGAGGGTGGCGAGGCTGACGTCCAGGCGCCTGGCGATGGCGTCCATTTCCCGGCGCACGCGCACGGCTTGCGCGTCGTCGCCGGCGAACAGCCGGCCGCCGCCCAGCGGCGACCAGATCATCGGCCGCAGGCCCAGCTGCTGGGCCTGGTCCAGGGTGCCGTCGTCCAGCGCGTCCAGCTGCAGCGGCGACAGCTCCACCTGGTTGGTGACCAGGGGATGGCGCGCATGGAGCAGGGCGAACTGGCTGGCGCTGTGGTTGGACACGCCCCAGTGCGCCACCTTGCCCTCGCGGCTGAGCGCGGCGAAGGTGTCGGCCAGCGCGGCGGCGTCCATCAGGTAGTCGGGGCGATGGATCAGCACCAGGTCCAGCCGGTCGGTATGCAGCTTGCGCAGCGACTGCTCCACCTGGGCGCGCACGTAGGCCGCCGAGGTGTCGTAGTGGCCCACGCGATAGGGCCGCTGCGCCGAGGGCATGCGGATGCCGCACTTGCTGACCAGTTGCATGCGTTCGCGCAGCGTGGGGGCGAGCGCCAGCGCCTCGCCGAAGATCGCCTCGGCGCGGTAGTCGCCGTAGATGTCCGCGTGGTCGAAGCTGGTGATGCCCAGCTCCAGGGCCTGCTCGATCCAGCGCACCAGCGCCCGCGCGTCGAGCTTCCACTCGGCGAGGCGCCACAGGCCGGCGACCACGGGGGAGAGTGCGAAAGCGGGAGCGGCGGTCATGGCGTCATCCTTCAGGGATTGGGGCCGGCAGTGTGCGGTCGCCGGCCGGAAGCCGCAAGGCGCCGGGGCTTTGGCCGCGACCGGGTCCGCTCCATGCCAAACGCGCCCCGCCATAGCACCGCGAAAACCGAGGATCACCATGCATTGGACGAAAGGCGCCGGCCTCCACGAAAGCTTCCACGAAGACGCACGGGCCGGCGACTAGAGCATCTTGGTGCGCTTCCACCAGCGCGTAACCTTCTCCTCGCGCACCAGGGTGAACAGGCCGGCGCCGAGGATCAACACGATGCCGACCAGCATCGGCCAGTCCAGCGCGTTGCCGAACAGCCAGTAGCCGAAGCCGATCGCCCACAGCATCTGGCTGTACTGGGTAGGGGCGATGCGGTTGGCGGGAGCGATCAGCGTGGCGTACATCAGCAGCACGCCGGCCAGCGCCGCCATCAGGCCGTAGCCGGCGAGCAGCAGGATCTGGTGCAGGTCGGGCCAGACGAAGTGCGGCAGCATCAGCACGCCGCCGAGCACCATCGGCCCGACCGTGCCGGCGCCGTACAGGCTGATGCGCTTCTCGCCGCTGCCGGCCATGCGCAGGGCCACCATCGAAAGCGCCGCGGTGAGGCCGCAGAGGATCGCCGCCAGGTGCCCCAGCCCCAGCGCGCGGAAGCCCGGCCGCAGCACCACCAGCACGCCGACGAAGCCCACGCAGACGGCGGTCCAGCGCCGCCAGCCCACCTGCTCCTTGAGCAGCAGCACCGACAGGATGGTCACGAAGATCGGCATCAGGAAGATCATCGAGAACACCTCCGCCATCGGCAGCAGGGTGAAGGCGGTCACCGAGCAGACGTTGCCCAGCCCGCCGGCCAGTGCGCGGATCCACCAGAGCTTTGGATGCCTGGCGGAGAACACGTCGCTCCAGCGGTCGCCCTCGCCCATGATGAACGGCAGCGCCGCCAGCCCCAGCAGGCCGCCGAAGAACACCGATTCGTAGGGGGGGATCGAGCCGTGCAGCGACTTTACGAAGGCGTCGCTGATCGCGTAGGCGGCGAAGCAGGCGAAGCCCAGAAGCACACCTTTGATCATGGTGAGTTCCGGCTGGAAACAAGGTGAAAGCGGATGGTTAGTGCGGTGCATCATCGCATTTCCGCGGCCGTTTGCGCGCACCCGCGCAAGGTTTTCGGACGGTGTCCGGGCAGGCCGTTGCCAAGCAGTCAGCCAGCTTGTGTGGCGGCGGCCGTTCCGCCGGGCTGCTGCACCCCGCCATGACCGGCATCTGGCCGCATGGGTAGAATCCGGGGCTTGCCTCCCATCGACGGAACCCTCCCCATGGCCGCACGCCTGAACCCGCTCGACCTGTACGACGTCCGCTCGCTGCTCACCGACGAGGAGCGCATGGTGCAGGACAGCGTGGGGCGCTTTGTGGACGAGAAGGTGCTGCCGGTCATCGGCGACTGCTTCGACCAGGCGCGCTTCCCGGCGGAGCTGATCCCTGCGATCGCCGGCCTGGGCCTGCTCGGCGCCACGCTGCCCGAGGCATACGGCTGCGCCGGCATGAGCGGGGTCAGCTACGGCCTGATCTGCCAGGAGCTGGAGCGCGGCGACTCGGGCCTGCGCAGCTTCGCCTCGGTGCAGTCCTCGCTGTGCATGTACCCGATCTACGCCTACGGCAGCGAGGAGCAGAAGCGCCACTACCTGCCGCCGATGGCGGCGGGCGAGCTGATCGGTTGTTTCGGCCTGACCGAGCCGCACGGCGGTTCCGATCCGGCCAACATGAAGACCCGCGCCCGCAAGGACGGCGGCGACTGGGTGATCGACGGCGCCAAGATGTGGATCACCAACGGCAACCTGGCCCACATCGCCATCGTCTGGGCGCAGACCGACGATGGCATCCAGGGCTTCATCGTGCCCACCGATAGCAAGGGCTTCGCCGCCCAGGAAGTGCACAAGAAGATGAGCCTGCGCGCCTCGGTGACGTCCGCGCTGTTCCTCGACGGCGTGCGCGTGCCCGACGCCAGCCGCCTGCCCGGGGTCAAGGGCCTCAAGGGGCCGCTGGGCTGCCTCACCCAGGCGCGCTACGGCATCGCCTGGGGGCCGATCGGCGCCGCCCAGGCCTGCCTCAAGGAGGTGCTGGACTACACCGCCGAGCGCGTGCTGTTCGGTCGGCCGCTGGCCGCCAACCAGGCGATCCAGCTCAAGCTGGCCGAGATGGCCCGGCGCATCACCAGCGCGCAGTTGCTCGCGCTGCAGCTCGGTCGCCTCAAGGACGCCGGCGCCATGCAGCCTACCCAGGTCTCGCTGGCCAAGTGGAACAACGTGCGCATGGCGCTGGACATCGCCCGCGAATGCCGCGACATCCTCGGCGGTGCCGGCATCACCACCGAGCACGCGGCGATCCGCCACGCGCTGAACCTGGAATCGGTGGTCACCTACGAGGGCACCGAGACCGTGCACCAGCTGGTGGTGGGGCGCGAGCTGACCGGGATCAACGCGTTCTAGAAAACCCGTCCCTATCGGGAGTGTCCATGCTGACCCTCTACGGCTTCTCGCCCTCGGGCAACTGCCACAAGCCGCGCCTGCTGCTGCAACAGCTCGGCCGCGACTACCGCTGGGTGGAAACCGACAGCTCGGCCGGGGCGACGCGCACGCCGGCCTATCTGGCGAAGAACCCCAACGGCAAGGTGCCGATGATCGAGCTGGACGACGGCCGCGTGCTGACCGAGTCCAACGCCATCCTGTGCTGGCTGGCCGAAGGCACGCCGCTGCTGCCGGCCGATCCGTGGCAGCGGGCGCAGGCGCTGAGCTGGATGTTCTTCGAGCAGTACAGCCACGAGCCGTACATCGCGGTGGCGCGCTACATCTGCGGCTGGACGCCGCCGGATTCGCCGCGCCGCGCGGAACTGCCAAGGCTGCGCCAGGGCGGCCACCAGGCGCTGGCGGTGATGGAGCGCCACCTTGGCGTGCACGACTGGTTCACCGGCGAGGCCTATGGCGTGGCCGACATCGCGCTGTTCGCCTATACCGGCGTGGCGCACCACGGCGGCATCGCGCTGGACGGCTACCCGGCCGTGCGCGCGTGGCTGGCACGGGTGGCGGCCACACCGGGCTTCGTGCCCGTGCCCAAGCCCGATGCGCGCGCCGCCGAGCGGATCGCGCAGTCCGGCTGAGTTTCAGGCCCGATCTTCACGGGTTCCCCCGCATCCACCCCATCCCACCGCGACAAGCCAGGCCCCCATGTCCACGTTCGCCCGCGTTCCCCAGCCGATCCCCGCCCGCATGAAGGGCTTCAACCGCGCCGAGATCGTCGACCGCAACTTCACCGAGTTCGTCGAGCAGTGGCAGGGCGAGCCGCGCGCGACGCCGCGCGACGACGAACCGGTGCTGCCGGGCAGCGCGCTGGATGTGCGCGGCTTCCGCGAGCTTTTGGAGTCGCAGTTGATCTCGCGCCACCTCGACCTGATGGCGCGCGTGCTGCGCGTCGAGAACAAGGTGTTCTACACCATCGGCTCGTCCGGCCACGAGGGCAACGCGATGCTGGCGCGGCTCACCCGGCATACCGACCCGGCTTTCCTGCACTATCGCTCCGGCGGCTTCATGGCCGAGCGCTTCCGCAAGCTGCCCGGCACCGATGGAAAACCACGTGACCCGGTGATGGACTCGGCGCTGTCCTTCGCCGCCAGCAAGGAGGACCCGGCTTCCGGTGGCCGCCACAAGGTATGGGGCAGCAAGCCGCTGTGGGTGCTGCCGCAGACCTCCACCATCGCCTCGCACCTGCCCAAGGCGCTGGGCACGGCCATCGC
>Ga0164242_10006470_pt1 | contig 12876 bp, 7 predicted proteins | sample OricomgcompostMG_FD_108783 | JGI IMG/M metagenome (GOLD analysis project Ga0164242, IMG submission 108783) | Miracle-Growth compost microbial communities from Emeryville, California, USA - Original compost - Miracle growth compost (MG) ... | reverse complement strand
GACGCTCAAGGACGGCGACGGGCGCGAGGTGGACCGCAACTTCTATTGGCGCGGGCGCGACGAGGCGGCGTATCGCGCGCTCGATGGGCTGGCGAAGACGCCGCTCGCGCTCTCGGCCGCCGCGCCGGTGCGCGACGGCGACGACATGCTGATCCGGGTGACGCTGGCGAACCGGGGAGCGACGCCGGCGCTGGAGGCGAAGCTGACGCTGGTCGACAGGCAGGGCGCGCGCATCCTGCCGGCCTTCTATTCGGAAAATTACGTTTCACTCTTGCCCGGCGAGAGCCGGACCATCGCCATCCGCTATGCCGCAACGACACCGGCCGACGGACCGACGCTCGAACTGCGCGGCTGGAATGTGGACGCGCAGGAGGTGAAGGCGGGTGAATAGGGGACGCCCTACTTCACCGCGCTTCCCCGGCGAAGGCCGCGGTCCAGCTGCGAGCCGTTCATGGATCGAGCGCTGCGTCCAGTTTCTGAAAGCTTCCCAACTGGGCCCCGGCCTTCGCCGGGGAAGCGCGCTTTTGGGCGCTGCGCTCTTAATGGCCAACGCGCCAGCCGCCTTGACCCAAGTCGCCGTTACCGGCGGCACGATCGAGGGCGCGCGCAGCGCCGACGGCTCGGCGCTCATCTTTCAGGGTATCCCGTTCGCCGCGCCGCCGATTGGCGAAAACCGCTGGCGCGCGCCGCAGCCGGTCGTCGCGTGGTCCGGCGTCCGCGATGCCACACACGAAGCGCCCGCGTGTATCCAGAACGACTATCAGTGGAATACGCACACTTACATTTATGCCAGCGAGGACTGCCTGACGCTCGACGTGCGGACGCCGTCGCTCACGGGCAAGCGGCCGGTGGTGGTGTGGATCCACGGCGGCAGCAACTATGCCGGCGGCGCAGGCGGCACGATCGAATCGCACATCACCGACAAGGGCGTGGTGCTGGTCGCGATCCAGTACCGGCTCGGCATCTTCGGCTTCCTGTCGCACCGCGCGCTGGCCAGGGAGCAAGGCGGATCGTCCGGCAATTACGGCCTGATGGATCAGATCGCCGCGCTGAAATGGGTGCGGGCGAACATCGCGAAATTCGGCGGCGATCCGAACAACGTCACGATCTTCGGCGAATCCGCAGGGTCGCAGGACGTATCGCTGCTGCTCGCCAGCCCCGAGACAAAGGGCCTGTTCCAAAAGGCGATCATGGAAAGCGGCACGCCCGGCTTCGGCCTGCCGTTCCGCACGCTCGACAGCGCTTTCCGCCTCGGCGATCAACTCGACGCGCTGCTTCATTCGGGCGGCGACATCGAGAAGCTGCGTCACGATTCAACCGCCGCCCTGCTCGCCGCCGACCTGAAATTGTACGACCCCGGCGTGCAGACCCACGGCTTCCTGTGGCTGCACACCACGATCGACGGCAAGGTGCTGCCCGAAAGCCCGCGCCGGCTCTACGCCGAGGCGCCAAAGCGGCCGGTGATCATCGGCACCAACCGCGCCGAGTTCGGCATCGACGGCGGCGTCGCCCATCTCGCCGCCGCGGTCGATGCGGCGTTCGGCGCCAATGCCGGCAAGGCGCGCGCCTTCTATCGCCTCGACCAGCCCGCGCCACCGCCCGATCCGCGGCTGGGCGACCGCGATCTCATGGTCGGGACCGACATCATCTTCCGCTGTCCGGCGACCAATTTGGCAACCCTGCTCGCCGCCAACGGCTGGCCGGTCTGGCGCTATCAATTCGATCTCGCGACGAACGGCGGCATCTCCAGCCACGGCTCCGAAATCGGCTATGTACTCGGTAACCACCGGATCAGGCCGGGACTGTCGCTCGCCGATTATTGGGTGGCTTTCGCCAAGGCGGGCGATCCCAACGGCGCCGGACTGCCCGATTGGCCCGCCTTCACCACCGCCGACCAGCGCTACGCCGGGATCGACGCGCACGGCGTCATGCTCAAGGACCACCTTCGCGCAATCCCGTGTCACTGGATGGATCGCCTATGAATCCGGCTGTGTCCCGCCGCTCGCTATTCGGTGCTGCCGCGCTGCTGCCGTTCGCTGCTGCCGCCCCTGCGGCGGCGCGGATGGAAACCGCCGAGGAGATGAAGACCGATTTTCCATGGCTGGCGCGCTACGCCGACGAGAACGCCCGGCTGATCGCCTCGGGCAAGCCGGTCGGCACCGTCTTCATGGGCGATTCGATCACCGAGGGCTGGCGCGACAAGCATCCGCAATTCTTCGCCGACACCGGTCACGTCTGCCGCGGCATCGGCGGGCAGACCACGCCGCAGATGGTGCTGCGCATGATGGCCGACGTCGTGCGCCTCAAGCCAAGGGTGGTCCACATCATGGCCGGCACCAACGACATCGCCGGCAACACCGGCCCGATGGCGCACCGCCAATCCGAAGACAACCTGAGAATGATGACCGAGATCGCGCAGGCCGCCGGCATCCACGTGCTGCTCGCCTCGATTCCGCCATCGGCTGGGTTTCCGTGGAAGCCGGGGATCGAAGTGACCGGCCAAATCCGTCTGATCAACCAATGGATCGAAGGATATGCGAGCGGCGCCGGTGCCGCCTGGGTCGATTATACGCCGGTTCTGGCCGATGCCGCGGGCGGGATGAAGCCGGGCCTCGCTATCGACGGCGTCCATCCGACGGGGCAAGGCTATGCCGCGATGGAAACCGTGCTCAACCCCATCCTCGCGTACTTGAATTTGTCCTGATCTGGGCGGGCCCGACCTGGTTCCGCTCACGCCGCTTCAAAGGAACACTCGTATGATCGCCAGAACTTGCCTCCGAAAGCGGTCATCGCGCCATTCCGTGACCCGTGTCCAGTTGCAGAGGTGCTCGTGACGCGTGAACGCCCGACCAGACCACTCAAAGCCGGGGTCGAACTCGGCGGGACGAAGTGCATCTGCACCCTGGCGACCGGTCCCGACGCTATCGTCGCACAGCGCACCGTCCCGACAGGAAATCCTGATCAGACCCTGCCGGCGATCGTCGACATCCTGACCAGCTGGCAGCAAGAATCGGGTTTCGATTCGCTCGGCATCGCCTCGTTCGGGCCAATCGATCTCGACCTCCGCTCCGCCTCGTACGGCCGGATCCTGGCTACGACCAAGGAGGAATGGCCTGGTGCCGACGTACTCGGCACGATCGCGACTCCCTTTTCCGTTCCGGTCGGCTTCGATACCGACGTCAACGGCGCCGCCTTGGCGGAGCGGCGGTGGGGATGTGCAATCGGGCTGGACGACTTCGCCTATGTGACCGTCGGTACCGGGATCGGGGTTGGACTCTTGGTCCATGGCGCGCCGACGCGCGGCATCGGACACAGCGAGATTGGGCACGTTCGCGTGCCGCGCCTGCCGGGAGACGCTCAGCCGAGCGTGTGTCGCTTCCACCCCGATTGCGTCGAGGGAGTGGCGTCCGGTACGGCGTTGCAACAAAGGCTCGGCGATCGCGCGATTGATCTGGTGATGGCTGACGACCCGGTGTGGAACCCGGTGGTCGAGGCCTTGGCGGCGATGTGCCACGCGATGGTGTGCACAACGGGGCCGAAGCGGATCGCGATCGGCGGCGGGGTCATCTCGCGGCAGCCGCACTTGCTCGAACGGATCGAGGCCGCACTCAGGCGCAGCCTCAACGGCTACATGACCTTGCCGGGTGGACCCTATATCGTCGCGCCCGAACTCGGCGATATGGCGGGCCCGCTTGGTTCGATCGCCCTCGCGCTCGCGGCGGAAGCCTCGACTCATGGGGCGGAACGAGACCGGTCGGCGGCGCGCCTTCATCACGAGGTTGGTTGAGAAGAGCGCCGGGTGACAGCACGAAACACCTGTTTGCTTGCATTCCTCATGCTGTTCTGGGCGGCCCCGGCCGTCGCCGCGTCGCCGCTCGGCGTCGTCTCGCCCGATGGGCGCATCGCGGTGACGCTTTCGACCAACGCCGAGCGCAAGCCGACCTGGCAGGTGTCGGTCGACGGCCAACCGGTGATCGCGCCTTCGGTCCTCGGGCTCCAGATGGAGCGCTACGCGGAGCTGTCGGCGGGCCTGGTGGCGACCAGTAGCGAAATCCGCTCGGGCCGCGACCGATATCACCTCGTCGCCGGCAAGGCGGCTAGTGTCGACGAAGCGTATCGCGAACGGCTGATCCATTATGCCGAACCGGGGCCGGACGGCCGGCGGATCGACCTGATCGTGCGCGCCTATGACAGCGGCGTCGCGCTGCGTTACCGGTTACCGGTGCAGCCGCACCTGGGGCCGCTCAGGCTGGTCAACGAATTGACCCAGTTCGCCTTTCCGGCCGATTACGCCTGCACCGGCCTCAATCTCGGGACCTTCGGCACCAGCCACGAAGGCGAATTCGATCCGGTCCGCGCGTCGCTGATCCGACCGCACAATCTGTACGAATTGCCGCTGGTGTGCCGCACCTCGCGCTTCGCCTTCGCGATCGCCGAAGCCGCCGTCACCGACTGGCCGGCGAGCTATCTGTCCGGCATCGATACCGGCGCGTTGGGCGTCGTCGTCACGCTGACGCGGCGGCCCGACGATCCCGATGTAGCGGTGAAAGCCCCGCTCGACCGATCGATTCTGACGCCGTGGCGGGTGGTGATGATCGCTCCACGCGCGGGCATGCTGATCGAAAACACCCTGCTCACCAGCCTCAACCCGCCGCCGAGCGGTGATTTCAGCTGGGTAAAGCCGGGCAAGACGGTGTGGGACTGGTGGTCGGGGCCGGTGCTCGCCTCGGTTACGAAGGCCGGCACCAACGATGCGACCGAGCGCGCGTTTGTCGATTTCGCGGCGCAGCACGGATTCGATTACGCGATGGTCGATGACGGCTGGTATCGCCACAGCGGCGACGGCCGCTTCCTCAATCCCGGCGCTGATCCGACCAAGCCGATTCCCGCGCTCGATTTGCCCGAGCTGGTCCGCTACGCGCGGGGCAAGGGCGTGGGCATTATCGTCTGGGTCCATTGGAAGCTGCTTGACCGGGCAATGGAGCCGATCCTGCAGCAGCTCGAGACATGGGGGGTGAGTGGGATTAAGGTCGACTTCATGGACCGCGACGATCAGGAAATGATCGGCTTCTACGACCGCATCGCCGCTGCCACGGCGCGGCACCACCTGCTGCTCGACCTGCATGGCGCGACCCATCCGTGGGGAATGACGCGGACGTGGCCGAACTTCATCACCCAGGAAGGAGTGCTCGGCGCCGAATACAATAAATGGACGCGGCGGATCACTGCCCGGCACAACATCACGCTGGCCTACACGCGGCTGCTGACCGGCCCGATGGACTATACGCCCGGCGGATTCCGCAACCGCACGCCGGCGACGTTCCAGATCACCGCGACGGCGCCCGAGACGCAGACCACGCGCGGCGCGGCGCTGGCGATGTACGTGATCTACGAAAGCCCGCTGCAATCGATCGCCGACAGTCCCGATGCCTATCGCGGCCAGCCGGGGCTCGATTTCCTGTCGGCGGTGCCGGCGAGCTGGGACGAGACCCGCTTCCTGCAGGGCGAGCTCGGCGAGGATATCGTGCTGGCGCGGCGGCGGGGACGGACCTGGTATATCGGCGCGATGACCGACGCGGCGCGCACCGTGCGCATTCCGCTCGCCTTCCTCGGCCGCGGGCGCTTCCGCGCGCGCAGCTGGAGCGACGGCGCGACGCCGACCGCGCTGGTCACGGCAACGCGCGAGCTGACCGCGGGCGACAGCCTCAGCCTGCGCCTCGCCGCGTCGGGCGGCGGGGTTGCGATGATCGAGCCGGTGCCCTGAACACCGCCGGCGCTACCGCACGGATAGCGGGCGGCTGATGCGCTCGGCGAGCCAGCGCTGGTGCGTGGGCATCGCCTGGCCCGCGCGCGCGACCGTGTCGCGCAGCGTGCGCAGCGCATCGGCGAGGCGATCGGCGTCGAGCGCGTCGACCACCGGGTCGTAGCCGGCGGGCACGATGCCCTGCCCGAGCAGCACCGCCACCCAATTGGGGATGCCGAACAGCTCGTCGTCGTAGCGGAACACCCGGCCCTTTTCGCGGAACAGCGCCAGCTTGTGCGCCAGCGAGTCGGGGATCTCCATCGTCCGGACATGGTTCCAGAACGGCGAATCGGCGTGGGTCGTGGCGTGATAGTGGAGGATCAGGAAGTCGCGGACGCGATCGTAGGCGGAGGCGAAGAAGCCATTGTAGGTATCGCGCTCGACCGCGGTGAGGCTGCGGTCCGGAAAGAGCGCGAGCAGCTTCGAAAGGCCGTCCTGGACGAGGTGGATGCTGGTCGATTCGAGCGGTTCGAGAAAGCCCGCGGCGAGTCCCAGCGCGACGACATTGCCCTCCCACGCCCGCGCGCGCCGTCCGGCGGTGAAGCGCAGGAAGCGCGGCGTGTCGGTCGGCGGGGTCGCGAGGTTCGCGAGCAGCGCCGCCGCGGCGGCATCGTCGTCCTGCCAGGCGCCGGCATAGACCAGCCCGTTGCCGGTGCGGTGAGCGAGCGGGATGCGCCATTGCCAGCCGGCGGCGCGCGCGGTCGCGCGGGTGAACGGCGGCAGCGGATCGAGCGGCTCGCCGGGCACCGTCACCGCGCGGTCGCACGGCAGCCAGTGCGACCAGTCAAGGAACGGCACCCCCATCGCGCCGCCGAGCAGCAGCGAGCGGAAGCCGGTGCAGTCGATGAACAGGTCGCCCGCCACGCGGCGCCCGTCGTCGAGCAGCAGCGCGGTGAGGTGACCGGTCTCGCCGTCGCGTTCGACCGTCGCGATGCGGCCCTCGATCCGGGTCGCTCCGTCGGCTTCGGCGCGGGTGCGGAGAAATGCGGCATAGCGGCCGGCATCGAAATGATAGGCATAGGCAAGCCCCGACAGCGGCGAACGCGGGTCGGCGACGGGCGGCGCGAAGCGGCCGTGGCGCGCCGCCACGGCCGCCATCGCATAGTCGGCATAGGCGCCGATCCCGGGGCGATCGCGCAGCTTGAGCCAGACATGGTGGAAGCCGACGCCCTCGAAATCGCGGCCGGCGCTGCCGAACGGATGGAAATAGCGGTCGCCGGCCGCGCTCCAGTCGACGAATTCGATGCCCAGCTTGATCGTCCCGCCGGTGGCGGCGAGGAACGCGCCCTCGTCGATGCCGAGCAGACGGTTGAAATTCTGGATCGGCGGGATGGTCGCCTCGCCGACGCCGATCGTCGCGATCGCATCGGATTCGACCAGGGTGATGCGGCGCTGCCCGTCGTCGAGATAGCGCGCGCAGACCGCGGCGGCCATCCAGCCGGCGGTGCCGCCGCCGGCGATGACCACGTCGCGGATCGGTTCGCGGGCGATCACACGCGCGTCCTCGGGTCGGCGAGAAGCGCGGGATACGGCGGCAGTGTCGCGGGTAACGCCGCGACCGCCGCGGCAAGATCGGCGATCAGCGCCCGGACGCGCGCCGGGTCGGCGGAACGGGCGACGGCGTCGTGCTGCCGCGGGACGATGCCGAGCCCGAGCAGCGCCGCCCGCCAGTCGGCGTCGGTCACGCTCTGGTCGTCGTGCTGCGGCAAGACGCCGCGTTCGGCGAACGCGTCGAGCGCGGCGGGCACCGCCCCCGTTCGCGCGCGCCAGAACGGACCGCGGCGGCGCGGGCGCACCGCGTGCAGCGAGGCGACGACGGTGCCGATCCGGTCGGCGGCGAGCCCGGCGCGGCGATTGTATTCGGCGGCGAGCAGCGGATCGCGGTCGCGCGACGGCAGCAGCTCGGCGAACAGTGCGAGCTGGCGCTCGGCGAGCGCGAAACCGAAGTCGCCCAGCGGATCGATCGCGGTGCCGGCCTCGCCGAGCGCCAGCACCTTGGCCGCGAACGGCGGCCTGTGGCGGGGCGGGGGCAGGGCGACCGCCTCGGCATCGCCCGCGTCGAGCAGGCGGCGCGCCTGCGCTTCGTCGGCAGTGTCGGCCGCATAGGCGAGCCGGATCGTAATGCGGTCGGCGAGCGGGCGGTCGCCGCGCCAGCCGATCCCGACCGCGCGGATCGCGTCGGCCGGCGCCGGATCGCCCGGCCGCTCGGCGATCAGCAGGCGATCACAGCCGCACCAGTCCGCCGCCGTCTCGCCCTTGGTCGCGGCGAGCAGCGCGCGGGGGCCGGTCGCATCGACGAACAGATCGGCGGCGATCGTCGTGCCGTTGGCGAGCGTGATCGACGCCAGCCCACCGTCTCCGCTGCGTTGGGTCGCGACGACGTCGGACTCGCGGACCGCGATTCCGGCGGCGCGGGCACGTCGGTCGAGCAGCGGCAGCAGCCGCGCGGCATCGAGCCGCAATCCGGCATCGACGCAATCGAGCAGCGACCGGCGGTCGGCGAGCGGCGCGGCGAAGCGATCGGCGGCCGCCAGCGCCGCGGCGGGCCGCACGTCCTCATAGCGCAGGGCGACGTCGCGGCCGTGCGCGAGCCACAGCAGCGGCAGGGCGCCGGGCAGCGGAAGCGCGACGTCGCTGCCGTGCGCGAAGGTCCAGTCGCGTGCGTCCTCGCCCCACTCGGCAAAACGGATGCCGACGCGGTGGGTGGCGACGCCGTCGGCGACGAGATGCGCTTCGTCGAGCCCGGCGTCGGCCAGCCAGCCGCTGCTGCCGGGCAGCGTCGTCGGGAACCGGTCGGCCAGCGCCGCCGGATCGGCCGGCGGCCGCACGATCGTGATCCGCGCGGTCGGCACCGCCTTGGCCGTCACCAATGCGGCCACGTAGGCGATCGGGCCGGCGCCGACCACCGCGACCGCCGCCAGCGGGGCGCGCGCGTTGGTCATGCCGCCGCCCGTCCGCGGTTCAGCGCCGCGCGATGATCGGGCATCGCCGCGACGCGCTGCTCGACCGCGCGCCGGAACGCCGCCATCGCGCGGTCGAGCGACGCCGGTTCGGGCAGGTCTGCGCGGGTGTCCCAACCGTCGGGCACGATCCCCTGCCCGAGCAGCACCGCGACCCAGCTCGGTTCGAGGAACAGGCCGTGCCCGTAAGCCGGCACCTGCGCGGTGCGGCGCCACAGCGCGATCCGGTCGCGCAGGCTGTCGGGCACCGCCATCGTGCGGACGTCATTCCAGAACGCCGAATCGGCGCGGGTGGTGGCGTGATAATGGAGGATCAGGAAATCGCGGACACGGTCGTATTCGGCGTCGATCGCGGCGTTGAAGGCGGCGCGGTCGGCAGCGGCCGGGCGCGAATCCGGGAACCGCTCGATCAACTGGGTGATCGCCGCCTGGACGAGATAGAGGCTGGTCGATTCGAGTGGTTCGAGGAACCCCGACGACAGGCCGATCGCGACGACGTTGCCGACCCAGCCGGCGGTGCGCCGCCCCGCGGTGAAGCGCAACAGGCGCGGCTCGGCGAGCGGCTGGCCCTCGATCGCGGCGAGCAGGGCATCCGCCGCGCGGGCGTCGTCGCAATGCGTGCTCGAATAGACGTAGCCGTTGCCGACGCGCTGGCGGAGCGGGATCCGCCAGCGCCAGCCCGCCGGCATGGCGATCGCCCGGGTGTAGGGCGCGACCGCGCCCGGCGGCGGCGCGCAGGACAGGGCGACCGCCCGGTCGCACGGCAGCCAGCGCGACCAGTCCTGCCACGCGGCGCCGCGCATCGCGTCGATCAGGAGCGCACGAAATCCCGAGCAGTCGACGAACAGGTCGCCCGAAACCTCGCGGCCGTCGTCGAGCACGAGGCCGCGCACATCGCCGCTTGCGGGATCGCGCGTCACCTCGACCACGCGTCCCTCGCTGCGCCGGGCGCCATGTGCGAGCGCGAAATCGCGCAGGAACGGAGCGAACAGCGTGGCGTCGAAATGATAGGCATAGCCGTAGCTGGCGATCGGATCGTCGTCGCTGCCGGGGAGCGCGAAGCGATCGGCCTCGGCGGCGGCGACCGCGGTCGAATAGGCGCCGATCGGCAGCGCCGCGCCGGCGGCATGGCGGCGCAGCCAATAATGGTGGAACGCGACGCCGGCGAACGGCGCGCCGAACTGCCCGAACGGGTGGAGGTAGCGATCGCCCGGGCGGCCGAAATCCTCGAAGGCGATGCCCAGCTTGTAGGTGGCGGAGGTCGCCGCCATGAACGCCGCCTCGTCGATGCCGAGCCGGGCGATGAACGCGCGCAGCGCCGGCAGCGTCGCCTCGCCGACCCCGACGATGCCGATCGCGTCGGATTCGACCAGATGGACCTCGGCCGCGCCGGGGATCAGCGCGGCGAGCGCGGCCGCGGTCATCCACCCGGCGGTGCCGCCGCCCACTATCACGACCCTGACCCGCTGGCGCGCTTCGCCCATCTCGCCCCCCAATCCGGCCTCGAAGATCACGCGATCGATTACTTATATCAAGTTGTGATATTTTGCTTGTCGCGAAGCGGGCGATGGGGTACCCAAGGCGATGATGGCATCGTGCCATCCAGCGAACCCGAACAATGCGGGTCGCATCAGCGGAGGGGGACATCATGGGGGCAGTGCGCTCGAACTATCCGGTTTCTCGTGACACGCGTCGGCTCTGGCTGGGGACGTCGGCGATCGCGATCCTGTGCGCGCTGCAGCCGATCGGCGCCGGCAGGGCGTCGGCGCAGACCACCGAACCGTCGGGCGACCAGGCCTCTGACGCCGGCACCGACAAGGCGCCGATCTCGACGACGGTGAGCATTCCCGACCAGACGTCGGATACCGCGGCGGTGCAGCCCGATGATCTCGCCGGCGCCGGGCAGGACATCGTCGTCACTGGCATCCGCCAGTCGCTGGCTAACGCGCAGTCGATCAAGCGTAACGCCGATACCGTGGTCGACGCGATCACCGCTGAGGATATCGGCGCACTGCCCGATCGCTCGATCAACGAAGCGCTGCAGCGCGTGCCCGGCGTCGCGATCAATCGCTTCGCCTCGCCGACCGACGCGCAGCATTTCTCGGTCGAGGGATCGGGTGTCCAGATCCGCGGCCTGACCTACAGCCGCGGCGAGTTCAATGGCCGCGACGCGTTTGCGGTGAGTTCCGGCCGTGAGATCGGCTATAATGACATCCCCGCCGAACTGGCCGGGTCGGTCGAGGTCTACAAGAACCTCACCGCCGACCTGATCGAGGGCGGCATCGCCGGCACCGTCAGCATCAATACCCGTAAGCCGTTCGACAGCGACAAGCGGATCATCTATCTCTCGGCAGCGCAGAGCTATGGCGATCTCGCCCAGCGCTCGGCCCCGTCGTTCGTCGGCGTGTTCAGCGATCAATGGCAGACCGGCGGCGGCAGCCGCTTCGGACTGCTGGTCGGTGGCAGCTATTTCCAGCAATACAGCCGCGCCGATTCGATCTTCACCCACGCCTTTCTGCCGCGCTTCAACGCGCCCGATGATGGCGTCGACGGCTATGCCGACCCCACAACCGGCGACTACCAGGGTTCGCAATATGACGGCGTGACCTGCGACGGCAACAATCCCAATGAGGGCCGGATCATCAATGCCGGCCAGCCCTATGCGATCCGTACTTGTGACATGTTCCCAACACCGGCGGGGTTCGACACGGTCTACACGCCCGGCGGGGGAGGCGTGCGCCAGCAACGCTTCAACATCAAGCGCAACAGCATCAATGCGACCGCGCAGTTCGAATCGGCCGATCACAAGTTGCTGGCGACGGCGTCCTACCTTCGCGCGCAATCGATCGAGGGATGGATCGACCATTCGGTCGAGACCAATTTCTATTATAACGATATCGGTAACACCTTCCCCGCGGGCTTTCTCAACCAGGGCGAATATCCCTACGATCCCAATGCCAACTACAACTTCGACGACAATGGTGTGTTCACCGGCGGCACGATCGAGCGGCGCAACAACCAGGTCGCACATAACGTGCCCGCCGACCAGGCGTGCACCATTCCGAACAACGGTTTTCCGTATCAATCGACTTATTGCCCTTACCCGCAATATGTCACGCCGGGCGGGCTCAATACCAACCTGAGCAATCGCTACAATTACGGCAAGTCGACTACACAGGATTTCAGCCTCAATCTCAAATGGTCGCCCAGCGACCGGCTGCACTTCAACGCCGACGGGCAATATGTGAAGTCGAGCACGTTCAGCCGCGACGACATCGTCGATACATCGACCTATGCGGATGTCGCGCTCGATCTCACCGGCAAGCTGCCGTCGATCAGCTTCCTGACGCCTGGCTTCGATCCGAACACCTATTTCACCGAACAGAACGGGGTGTTCTACAACGATGCCTACAACAACGTGGCGATCAACGACGGCCACGAATACGCCTTCCGGGGGGACGTCAAATACGACATGCCCGACGACAGCTTCCTGCGGTCGATCCGCGCCGGCGGCCGTTACGCCAAGCGCACCCAGACGGTGCGGAGCAATGACTACAACAACTGGGGGTCGCTGTCGGCGACGTGGACCGACGAGGGCCCCTCATACCTCAGCAACACGCCGGACGCGACCGGCACATACACTTTCGGCAACTTCTTCCGGAACCACAATCCGGTGCCGCCGGTCACCTATATCAATGACGACATCCTGACCGACCACGCTGCGCTCGAGGATCTGCTGCGCGGCGTGCGCGATCCCAACAACGGGTTCAGCTACACGCCGATCGAGGACCGTGGCGGCAAGATCGTCAACGGCATGACGACACCCAATCCGGACCTGATCGACGGCTATTTCTTCCCCAATGAAATCTACAAGAACTCGGAAGAGACCTGGGCCGGCTACGCCCGCATCGATTTCGGAACGCAGGAATTCGGCAGCGGCATGCGGCTGTCGGGCAATATTGGCGTACGCTACGTCCATACCAGCGACGTCTCAGTGGGTTCGATCAACTTCCCTGCGTCGACTCAGGTGCTGCCGCAGGGCTTCGCGAATTTCACCGAATATTGTGCGAAGCAGACCGCGCCGCGCGATGACGGCACCGTGCCTTCGAATAT
>Ga0164242_10006469_pt1 | contig 12878 bp, 12 predicted proteins | sample OricomgcompostMG_FD_108783 | JGI IMG/M metagenome (GOLD analysis project Ga0164242, IMG submission 108783) | Miracle-Growth compost microbial communities from Emeryville, California, USA - Original compost - Miracle growth compost (MG) ... | reverse complement strand
TGCCGCTGAGCACGCCCGCGCCCGCGGTGTTGCCGTTAGAGGGGGCCAGCCCGATCCGGTACGCCGTGCCGCTGGGGCAATCGACGCCGATCGAGGTCGAGGCGGTGAGATTGGTCGCCGACGATGGAACAGTGCCGAAATTGGCCGGGCCGTTCGCGGTCACCGTGCAGTTGTTCGCCACCGTGGCCTGGACATGCAGCGTGAACTGCTGGCCGCTCACCGCATTCGAGCCCGAGCCCCCGGACGTTTGGCAAGTCGCCCCCGATAGCCTGCCGAGCGTGGTGTTGTAGAACTGGGCGGAATAGGAACCGGCCGGCGCCCCCTGTCCCGACGGTATCAGGCCGTAAAAGTAGAGGGTCCCGCTTCTGCTTACGCCGCCCCCGTTCGTGCTGCGTGGAATCCTGACCGACACGCTTATGGGCGTCGAGGTCCTCCATACGTTGGTCCGGGACGCGTTGGTGTAGAGATTGAAATCGAGTGTGTTGCCGCCGCTCCGCATGACGGGCTGCGACGCGGTGCCGGGCCAGCTCGGATTTCCGATTCCGATGCACAAGTTAAACGTTATCGAGCTGTTGTTGTAATTGGTGCAGGTGTAGGAAACCGAGCCCGTCGCCGTCGAGCTGGTCCCGAAAGCGATCCCTTCCGAGGTCACGGAGCAAACCGCGTTGGCCCTGGCCTGTCCAGGCGCCAGGAGCAGGCACAGCGCCGCGAACACGGCCAGCAGCGGCAGCCAGCGGGCGAGGGCGATACGCGAGCCCGGCATAAGGGTCTGTGTCATGGTCATGGCGCTTGCTCCGGCAGGCATCGCACCGTGCCCAGGGAGACGATGCGGTTGGTGGGCGGCGTCGCGGGCAAGGAGGCGCGGCACGCGCCCCCCGGCAGGTCGATGGACAGGGCACCGTTGGGCGGCGGATTCTCGACATAGAGCTGGCCGTCGAAGCCGACGATGAGCGGATCGCCCCCGCGCCCGGCTATATGCGCCGCCGAGCCTTCGGGCAGGATCTGCCCGGCGCCGTCCACCAGCGTCATCGTCAGGGCGCCGAAGGTGGCGATCGGGAAATGGACCATGACGCCGGAACGGTCCGTCGGCACCGCGGGCTGCGCCACCTGGTCCACCCGCGCCGTCACGGGCAGGTCGCTCGGGTCGATGGCCAGCATGTTGCGCTGATAGGCGTTGAGGCTCGGGACCAGCAGCAGACCGTCCGCGCCCGTGCGGCCCACCGGGGTGTTTTCCAGCGTCACCGGCACATCGGCGACGCCGCCGGTGGACACCACCGCGAAGCTGTCGTCGATATGGCGCGCGACGAACACGCGGTCGGCCATCAGCACCAGCGAGCCGCTGTAGCCGAGATAGCCCGTCGTCGAGCCGGCGCCGGCGCTGATTCCGGCGTGCGCCTCGCCCGCGGCGGTGAGGTAATCGAACTGCGCCGCGCCCGCCGTCCGGTCGTCGTCCTGGCGCGCGTCCACGCGCCAGCCCAGGCCGCCCGATTGAGGCACCGATCGCTGCGCGCTGAGCGTTTCGCTGTCGGTTCCGCGCTGATGGGCGTATCCGGCGCTGAAATAATCCCGCGCCGTGGGGCTGAAGCTGAGCGTCAGGAACACGGCCCGGTCATGCCGGTCCTCGAGATTCTGGTTGACCGAGAGATTGAGCGAGAAGCGGCGGCCGACCGGCCTGCTCCAGTACAGCCCGGCATAACGGTACGAGGGTTGCCCCGCGTATCGTTCGTGCAGATAATTCAGGCCGACGGAGCCTATTCCGCGCGTGGCGTAGCCCATCTGAGCATAATCGCGCGCGCGCGGCGGCGGCAGCGACCAGCGCGAGGCGATGTCGCGGTAGGACCGGCTCGCCCGCAGGGTTTCCGCCTGGAAATTGAAGCGCGAATCGCTCCAGCTATAGGCGAAGCTCCATTGATAGCCGTCGCGGCCCTGGGCGTGGCTGCCGGCGAGCGAAGCCGAAACGACGCCGCCGCTGGCGCCGAGCAGCCAGGCGCCGCCGAAACCGAGGTCGACCACCGAGGGGCCCGCCTCGCCGTGCGCTTCCGCCGTCACATGGTCGTTGAGCCCGCGCCGCCATGTCGCGCTGACGACCGGATCGTGCGCGTAATCGAACGAGGCGAGGCCATAGTTGCGCCGCACGGCGCCCGCCTCCACCGACCAGTCCGACAGGCCTTTCCCGAGCAGCCGGGGCGTGTTGTAGAGGGAAAAGGCCAGCGTGCTGACCTGCCCCAGCATGTCGGTCAGCACGACCTGCGCCCGGCCCGCGCCGTTGATCTGGTTGGCGCCGGCGTTCAGCGAGAAGGGGCCGGCCGGAACCTCCCCGGAATAGCGCCTCACGCCGTCGATATAGAGATCGACTTTGGAGGGCAGCGTGGCCGAGCCGACGAAGGACGGCAGCGGAGCCGTGACCAGATAGGGCTGCAGGGCGAAATTGGTCCCGAGCTGCACCCCGCCGATCCGCGTCGCGCGCGACCAGTCCGTCGCGGCGGTGACGGTGTCGCCGACCCGCAGGGTCAGCAGCTTGTCGGGAAACGAGGTGGACCAGGTGCTGTCGAGCCGGACCGCGCGGCGGGTTCCGGCAGCCCGCCCCCCGCCCAGGGTGAACAGCGCCGTGGTGTCGAACACGCTGTTGCCGCTGAACGCCCGTGCCTCGGTGAAGCCGTTGAAGGTGGCGCTGCCGCCCACGAAATTGGCGTAAGCGTCGTAATCCAGCAGCAGCCCGGTGGACGATGTGGCCGCGGGATTGGTTTCGCTCTCGACGCCGATATGCGCCAGGCCGGCGTCGAGCATGGCCGGCGGCACCACCAGGCTGAGCGCCTGCTCCTCCTCGTCGTACCGCACGGTCACGCCCCGCAGCGTATCGAGGCGCACCATCGCGTCGGCGCCGGGCGGCAGCAGCAGGCCGATTTGCCGCAAGGTCTCGCGCGTGGCCCATAGCGCGCCGTCCGCCATGTGGAACTGGGCGAGCCCGGCGGGCTGCCCGTTCAGGGTCACCGCGAGGACCAGCTCCATGGCCGGCGCGGCGCTGTCCGAAGCCGCGGCGGAGGGCGCCGCGTGGTCGAGCGTGACGCTGTCGGCGCGATCGGCCGACGCGGCGAAACCCGCGGCCCCGGCGTCATGTGCCCAAGCGGCCATGCCGGGCAGCACGCCCGGCAGCGCCGCTTCACTGAGCAGCAGCAGCGGCACCCAATGACAAAGTCTGAACGACTTTAGCGCCATTGGCGAACACCTCGATCTGGCCGTCGCCGGCGAACAGCGCGGGCGGCAGCTTGAGGGGGAAAGTCATCCGCGCCCCGGCGAGGACATAGCCGACCAGGCCGGGGTTCAATTCCGTCCGCTGCCCCGCCGCGTCGATGAAGCTGAGCTGGGACAACTGGGCGTGCATCCGGCCGGCGTTCGTCACCGCGAGGCGCACCTCGCCGTCGGCTTGTTCGAGGCGCCAGGTCAGCGCCGGCGCGATCTTGCCGCAAGCGCGTGAGGTAGCGAAGACCGGGATGCTGTATTGCATCACGTAGCGCAGGCCGCGTTCCCCCTCCGCCCGCGGCGGAGGAAGCTCGTTGACGGTGATCCGGTAGGTGTCCTCGCACGCGCCGGTCGTGGCGCCGGGCGGCGCGGCCAGCACCAGCCGGACCAGTTGCCGTCCGCCCTGGGCCACCTTGATCTGCGGCGGGCTCGCCACCAGAGCGTCGGTGGCCGCGAGATGCTCGCCCGCGCCGTCCTGCGTCCAGCGATAGACGCGCACCTGCGCGTCCAGCGGCGCGTCGCCGACGTTGCTCAGCCAGACGATGCCGGATCGGCCGTCGATGGCGACTGTCACAGGATCGACCTGAAGCCCGGAGGCCAGGGCTCCCTGTGACAGCGCCAGGCCCGCAAGCAGGCCCGGCAGCCATCTGGCCCCTGTTCGGAAGGCCATTCCGATCAGAAGTTGACGTTGACCGTGACGGTATCCGAGTAGCTGTCCGGCGTGTAGTTGGCGCCGGGAACGGTCACGTAGACCGTGTGCGACACGTTAGCGCCGGTGCCCGTGCCGCCGACGCCATTGCCGACGGCGGAGGCCGTGGCGGTGTTGCCCCAGATGGTCCCCGTGGGCCCGGACACCGAGCGAAGCTGATAAGGAACGGCATCCGTGTTGCCGCCCGTCGCCCCCGCCATCGTGCCCGCGCCGCCGGTGTTGGCGTTGGAGGGCGCGAGGCCGATGTAATAAGGCGTCGTCTTGGAGCAGTTCACGCTGATCGTGTTGTTGCCCGCGATGTTGGTGTCGCTCGCCGCATGCGATCCCAGGGCGATGTCCGAACCCGTGCCCGCGGTGACCGCGCAGGCCTTGGTGATGGTCATCGTCACCTTGAAGGTGCTGGAAACCGTATTGGCCTTCGCGGCCGGAGCCACGGCGAAACCCATCAGGGGGATCATCGCCACCAGCAGAAAATGACGCTTCATGTCGATAAACCCCTTTTGTCTCAAAATGTTAACGAGACACGATCCTGTAAACGATTTATAGGTAACAATAGGTAGGCACAACCCAGGTGTTTCCCTAGTGATCGCCGCTTACCATATGGTTAACCAGGTTCACATCCGAAAACACCGTTTCCCGGCAAAAAGCAGAGGGGCATGGAGCCGGACTTGGGCGATTTCCGCCCGCCCGCGATGCCTGGCGGCGATACGGCTTGAGGGATGTGGATGTTTTCGAAGGTTTTTCGCGCGCGGAACGCAGGGCGTCTTCGTCAGGCCGCCGGCGAGGGGGAATGATAAGCGAAGGCCGCCGCGGGCGGCCTCCTAACCCGAATGCGCTTCCACCAGCGCGAGGAAGGCCTGCATCCAGCCATCGAGAAACGCGCGGCTGCCCTCGCCCACTTCGCCGGCAGGAGTGACCAGTTCGCCGGTCCACTGCACGAAGGCTTCCGGCTGATTGAGCGTCGGCATGTCCAGGTAGGCGAGCACGTTGCGCAAGTGCTGCTGGGCCATCGCCGCGCCGGGCTTGCCGCCGGAGACGCTGACGATGCCGGCCGGCTTCTTCGCCCAGGCGCTGTCGCCGTAGGGGCGCGAGGCGTGGTCGAGCGCGTTCTTGAGCACGCCGGGGATCGAGCGGTTGTATTCCGGGGTGACGAACATCACCCCGTCGACGGCGCGGATCTCGCGCTTGAGGCGCACCGTCTCGGCCGGCGGGTTCGGGTCGTCGTCCTGATCGTAGAGCGGCAGGTCGCCGATCCGCGGGAACGTGAACTCATGGCCTTGCGCGGCCGGCAGGCGCGTCATCGCCTGGGCCAGCCGGCGGTTGAACGAATCGCGGCGCAGACTGCCGACGACGACGGCGACACGGCTCATGCGGGTTCCTCCTTAACGACACGAATGAATGGCATGGAAGTGCGTTCCTAAATCCTCTCCGAGACAAGCTCGGGGAGGATTTTCAGACGATCGCCGCCTCACATTTGTCGGTCCGGGCGTGATCGCCGCCGGAGAGCAGGGTCAGGGCGAGGAAGCCGCCGACCACCAGCACCACGAAGCCCGCCGTCACCCAGCCGAGGTACTTGTCGATGAATCGCTTGATCGGCGGGCCGAACAGGCGGAACAGCACGCCGACGATCATGAAGCTGATCGAGCGGCTGACCACGCTGGCGAGGAGGAACGGCACCAGCGGCATGTGGATGAAGCCGGCGGTGATCGTCAGCAGCTTGAACGGGATCGGCGTCGCGCCCTTCACCACGATGATCTCCACCCCGTATTCGCGCAAGTAGCAGGCCGCCTTGGGGAAGCTGTCGGTCAGGTGGAGCAGCGCCAAGAGTTGGTGCCCGACGGTATCGTAGAGGAAGGCGCCGATGCCGTAGCCGAGCAGCCCGCCGGCGACGGAGGCGGCGGTGGCGATCGCGGCGAAGCGGATCGCCTTCTTCGGCTCGGCGAGGCACATCAGGCCGAGCAGCGGGTGCGGCGGAACCGGGAAGAAGCTCGCCTCGATGAAGGCGAACGCGGCCAGCCACCACTCGGCGCGGGGATGCGCGGCCTTGGCGAGGACCCAGTCGTAAAGGCGGCGCAGCATCGCCGCGTGGCCTAGGGGAGCGAGGAGCGGGGAGCAAGCGCGCAGCATGAACGGAGGAGCCCGAACCTCCCCCTCCCGCTCGCGGGAGGGGGCCGGGGGGTGGGTGCGTCCGGCGCAATGAACTGACCCACCCCTGACCCCTCCCGCAAGCGGGAGGGGGAATGGGCGCTCGCGGAAGCACGGAGGGATTTTCGCGCAGAGATCGCGGGGAACGCAGAGACTTCCGAGTTGCGGCGAAGCCGCCGCTTTCCTGACTGATCGCGAAAGACGCCAGGGCGGACTTTCATGACGCCTGGCGGTATTCGCCAGGTCTCCGCGTTCCCCGCGGTCTCTGCGCGATCCAGTTTTCTCTCCGCGCCTCCACTTGGAACCCGATGAATAAACCTATTTGGCACTTTCTTCTTGACATCGTCACGCTCTTATGGCACAAATCAGGAACATCGCGATGGTGTGATTCGCCAACGAGGGCGGTCCGGACGGGCCGCCCTTTTTCGTCTCCGCCGCCCGCGAGAACCCCAAAGGAGATCTTATGACGACCGCCCCCGGCGCGAAGCGCCGCCGCATCTATGGCGCGCCCAGGAACTGGCGCGACATCTTCATCGCCAAGCTCGGCGAAACGTCCAACGTCACCGCCGCGGCCGAAGCGGCGGACGTCAGCATGAGCCATGTCTACAAGACCCGCCGCGCCGATCCGGCCTTCGCGCGCCGCTGGTACGATGCGCTGTGCGAAGGTTACGACAATCTCGAGATGGAGCTGCTGCACCGCCTGCGGAGCGGGAAGACCGAGGAAATCGACCAGGCCGGAACGCCCCTGAAGTTCGACCTCGGCACGGCGTTTCGCTGCCTGTTCGCTCACCGGGAAACGGTGCTGAAGGAAAAAGGCCGCCGCACCATGGCCGAGGAATCCGCCACGATCGCCTCGATAGAGGCGAAGATCCAGGCGATGCGCGAACGCGAGCTGGAAGCGGAACGGCTGCTGGCGAAAGGCAACGGCGACTCCGCCGGCAACGATGCCTGACAGTCGCGCGAGCGTCGGCAGCTGGTTCCGCGAGACCGATGCCGAACGCCGCCTGCGGCTGTGGAACAGCCTGTCGCTCACCGAGCGCGAGACCGTGCGTCCGCATTTCCCCCTGTGGGCGCACGATGGGCAGCTTCCGCCGGCGCTCGACTGGCGCATCTGGCTGATTTGCGCCGGCCGCGGATTCGGCAAGACGCGCGCCGGCGCCGAGTGGGTCCGCCGGACGGCGCGCGAGGAGCCCGGCGCCTGCATCGCGCTTGTCGGCGGATCGCTGGCGGAGGCGCGCTCGGTGATGGTCGAGGGCGAAAGCGGCGTGCTGGCCGTTTCGCCCGACGGCAGCCGGCCGGATTACGAACCTTCGCTTCGCCGGCTGACCTGGCCGAACGGCTCGCGGGCCTTTCTCTATTCGGCCGGCGAGCCGGAATCGTTGCGCGGCCCGCAACATTCGCATGCCTGGTGCGACGAGATCGGCAAGTGGGAGGTCCGCCGGGCGACGGCGGCGTGGGACAACCTGCAGCTCGGGCTGAGGCTGGGCGAAACGCCGCAAATCGTCGCCACGACCACGCCGCGCGCGACGCCGCTGCTGCGCCGCCTGTTCGAAGATGATTCAGGCGATGTCGCGGTCACCCGCGGCACGACTTACGACAACCAGCGCAACCTGCCGACCCGGTTCGTCCGGGGCATGCGGGTGCAATTCGGGCGCTCGCTCCTCGGCCGGCAGGAGCTCGAGGGCGAGCTGGTCGACGAGATCGAAGGCGCGCTGTGGAGCCGGGCGCTGCTGGAGCAATGCCGCGAGACGGCGGCGAGCGCCGAGCCCGCCCGCGTGGTGATCGGCGTCGACCCGCCGGCCTCGTCGGGCGGCGACGCCTGCGGGATCGTCGTCTGCGCGCTGGGCGCCGACGGCATCGCGCGGGTGCTGGCGGATTGCTCCGTGCGCAAGCCGACGCCCGAGCGCTGGGCCCGCGCGGTGGCCAACGCCGCCCGCGTGTGGAGCGCCGACCGGGTGGTCGCCGAAGCCAACCAGGGCGGCGAAATGGTCCGTTCGGTGCTGCAGGCGGCCGACCCGGACCGTTCCTGGGCGCTGCCGCTGAAGCTGGTCCACGCCAGCCGCGGCAAGGCGGCCCGCGCCGAGCCGGTCGCCACCTTGTACGAAACCGGCCGCGCGCGCCACGCCGGCCAGTTCCCAGACCTGGAAGACCAGCTCTGCGGGCTGATGACCGGCGGGGGTTACGAGGGGCCGGGCAGGTCGCCAGATCGCGCCGATGCGCTGGTGTGGGCGATGACCGAGCTGATGCTCGGGCGGAGGAGGGAGCCGCGGGTGTGGTTGGTTTGAGGTTGGCTAGTCGGGTTCGATCGGTGCGCCTCGGGCAGTTTGCTCCACTTGAGAGCGCAGTGCCGCGTCGATCCGGCGATCAACGGCCGGTTCCCTTATCCAGGCTCGAACGAAGAGCAGAAGCCAGAGCGCCGCATAAACGATCGGCGCCCCGGCCCAGACGTAATACGTTCCCGGATCGTAATGATAAGAGCCGCCGAGATGCGAGGCGACAAGCGGTAGAGCTACACGCAGGATTGGTTCGCAGACCGATCTGAAGCCGAGCATTATCAGCCCCAACAATCCCAAGGCGACTGCCCCGCCGATGCCGATTATCGCGATGCCGCCACGGGTGGCTCCAAGCGGGCGTCTGGGTCGCATCGTCCCAGGATAGCTGGGGCTTCGGGCGGTTCAAGCTTCTCCAAATCCTCCCCCACCGGGGGAGGATCTTTTCAACGAAAGGTCCCCAACATGTCCCTTCTCACTTCGCTGCGCGCCGCCTTCAAGGGCGGGGCGCCGGCGCGGGTGCCGCTTGCCCGCAACTTCGTTTCCCCATGGCAATGGGCGTTCGAGCGCGGCGGCACGCGCCTGCCTTATGAATACCGCACCGCGGTGCGCCAGGCGTTCCTCGAGAACCCGGTGGCGCAGCGGGCGGTGCGGATCGTCGCCGACGGGGTCGGCGGCGCGCCGCTGGCCGAGTGCGACGCCAAGGCGCGGGCGCTGGTCGCGGCGACGAGCGCGGGGCAGTCGCTTTTGGAGACGCTCGCCGCGCAACTGCTGCTGCACGGCAACGCTTTCGTGCAGGTGGCGAAGGACGGTGCGGGCAAGCCTGTCGAACTGTTCGCGCTCAGGCCCGAGCGGGTTTCGGTGGTGCCCGATGCCGAAGGCTGGCCGGCCGCCTACGCCTACACGGTCGGCGACCGCAAGCTGACCCTTCCGCTCGAGGACGAGGCCGGCTGGCCGAACCTGATTCACCTCAAGGGCTATCACCCGGGCGACGACCATTACGGCGCCGGCTGCCTCGCCGCGGCCGAGCAGGCGGTCATGATCCACAACAGCGCGGCGGCGTGGAACCGCGCGCTGCTCGACAACGCCGCGCGGCCCTCCGGCGCGCTGGTCTTCGCCGCCGACGACGGGGGCGGGCTGACGACCGAGCAGTTCGAGCGGCTGAAGGCAGAGCTGGAGCGCTCCTATGCCGGCGAAGGCAACGCCGGGCGGCCGATGGTGCTCGAAGGCGGGCTTACCTGGCAGAGCATGGCATTGTCGCCGGCGGAGATGGACTTCGCCGAATTGAAGGCCTCGGCCGCGCGCGACATCGCGCTCGCCTTCGGGGTCCCGCCGATGCTGCTCGGGCTGCCGGGCGACAACACCTACTCGAACTATCGGGAAGCCAACCGCGCGCTGTGGCGGCTGACGCTGCTGCCGCTGGCGGGGAAGATCCTCGGCGGCCTGTCCGAAGGGCTGCGGCCGTGGTTCCCCGGGCTGGCGCTGGCGGTCGATCTCGACCGGGTGCCGGCGCTGGCGGAGGACCGGCAGCAGCTCTGGGCGCAAGTCGGCGCCGCGGACTTCCTCCAACCGGCCGAGAAGCGCGCGCTGCTCGGCCTTGCGGGAGAGGCGAAATGAACAACGAGGACATGCTCGCCCGCCTGGTCGCGCAGGCGGCGGGAGAAGGCTGCGACCTGACCACGCTGCGCGCGGTGGTCGAGGAAGCGAGCGAGCTGGGCGCCAACCGCGTGCTCGCCCGCATCGGCCTCGGCGACGACCGTGCGCACGAGGACCTCGACGAGCTGCGCGAACTGCTCGGCGCCTGGCGCGCGGCGAAGGCCAGCGCTTGGAAGGCGGCGGTCGAATGGATCGTGCGGCTGGTGCTGGCGCTGCTGCTGATCGGCATCGCCGTGCGCCTCGACGTGCCGGGGTTGCTCAAGTGAGCGTGCTCTTCGCCGGCTACGCCGCGCTGTTCGGCGTGGCCGACGGCGCCGGGGACACGATCCGTCCGGGCGCGTTCGCCAGGGCGCTCGCCGAGACCAGTGCCTATCCGCTGCTGTGGCAGCACAACCCGGCGCAGCCGCTCGGCCGCGTCGAAGCGATCGCCGAGGACGCGCGGGGCCTGCGGGTGATCGCCCGGCTCGACAGCCCCGACAGCCGCGCCGCCGCTCTGCTGCTGCGCGGCGCGGTCAGCGGCCTCAGCTTCGGCTACCGCGCCCGAGGATACCGGCGCGTGCCCGGCGGCCGGCTGCTGGAGGACATCGAGCTCATCGAAGTGAGCCTCGTCACCCATCCGCTCCAGCCCGGAGCGCGAGTGCATCTGGTTCAATGAATTTCGCGCAGAGACCGCAGGGAGCGCGGAGGAAGGTATTCGCTCGCAGAGACACGGAGGCACAGAGAGGAATTTCTCTTCCGTCATCCCGGACTTGTTCCGGGATCCCGCTTCCTTGCGGCGCTCGAAGAAAAGCGGGACCCCGGAACAAGTCCGGGGTGACGAATAAGGATACACCCCTTCACCCCTCCCGCTTTCAGCGAAAATCTTCCTCTCTGTACCTCCGTGCCTCTGTGAGCGCCTGAATCTCTGCGCCCTCCGCGGTCTCCGCGCGAGCCCGAAAAACCGCAACCGGCCGCCCATCGAGGCGGCCTTTTTTATACCCAACGAAAGGTGACTGCCCCCATGGACATGGAAAACACAACCGAAGCGCTGGCCGCGTCGTTCGATCTCGTCGCGCGCCAGGACGAGGCCGAGAAGGCCATCACCGTGCTGCGCTCCGACGTGGACGAGGTGAAGGCGCGGCTCGACCGTGTCAGCCGCGCCGCCGCCCGTCCGGCGCTCGCCGGCATCGCGGCCGGCACGCCCGAAGTGAAGGGCTTCATCGACGGCTACTTGCGCCGCGGCCGCGAGGCAGAGGTCAAATCGATCAACGGCGTCGTCCCGAGCGAGGGCGGCTATGCCGTGCCGCGCGAGATCGACGCGATGATCGCCGGCCAGCTCAGGGATATGAGCCCGATCCGGCAGATCGCCCAGGTCGTCCATGTCGGCAGCGCCGGCTACCGCAAGCTGATCGCCACCGGCGGCACCGCCAGCGGCTGGGTCGCCGAGACCGACGGCCGGCCGGAGACCGCCACGCCGCAGTTCCAGGAAGTCGCCCCGCCGACCGGCGAGCTCTACGCCAACCCGGCGGCGAGCCAGGCGATGCTCGACGACGCGGCGTTCGACCTCGAAGGCTGGATCGCCAGCGAGATCGCCGGCGAGTTCGCCCGGGCGGAAGGCGCGGCCTTCGTCGCCGGCACCGGCATCAACCAGCCGAAGGGCTTCATGGCGGCGCCGGTCTCGGCCGCGGACGACGCGGCGCGGGCGTTCGGCACGCTGCAATATGTCGGCAGCGGCGACGCGGACGGGCTCGGCGACGCGATCGAGCTTTCGCTGATCGACCTCGTCCACCGGATGAAAGCCGGTTACCGCCAGGGCGCGAGCTGGGTGATGAACTCCTCGACGCTGGCCGAAGTGCGCAAGCTGAGGACCGCCGACGGCGCGCTGCTGTGGCAGCCGGGGCTGGTCGAAGGCCAGCCGGACCGGCTGCTCGGCTATTCGATCGTCGAGGCCGAGGCCATGCCGGACATCGCCGCCGGCGCCTGCCCGATCGCCTTCGGCAACTTCAAGGCCGGCTACCTGATCGCCGAGCGCAGCGTGACCTCGATTCTGCGCGATCCGTTCAGCAACAAGCCCTTCGTCCACTTCTACGCCACCAAGCGCGTGGGCGGGCAGGTGCTCGACAGCAACGCGATCAAGCTGCTGAAGATCGAGGGTTAACGGCTGAACAATCCTCCCCGGGACGGGGAGGTGGCGCCGGCCGTCAGGCCGGTGACGGAGGGGACTCGCCCCCAACGCTGCGCTTGCCGCGAGTCCCCTCCACCATCCTTCGGATGGTCCCCCTCCCCGTCCCGGGGAGGACATCCTTTCTCCAGCAGGACACCCTCCATGAAACGCGCGATCATCGCGCCGCCGGTGCTGGCGCCGGCGGCGCTCGACGAGCTGAAGCAATGGCTCGCCATCACCACCCCCGGCGACGACACGGCGCTCACCCCGCTGCTGCGCGCGGCGCTCGAAACCTGCGAGGCCTTCACCGGCCTCATGCCGCTCGAAACGGCGTGCGAGGAAATGCTTCCCGCCGGCCCATGCTGGCGCGCCCTGCAGACCCGGCCCGTGCAGGCGATTACCGGTGTCGAAGGCATTCCGGCCGGCGGGGCGCGCTTCGCGCTGACGCCGGAGGCTTACGCGATCGACCTCGACGCCGACGGCGGAGCGCATGTGCGCCTGATCGACCGGGGCGCGGCGGAGCGGGTGGCGGTGCGGTTCACCGCCGGCCTCGCGCCCGGCTGGGCGAACCTGGCCGACGGCTTGCGCCACGGCGTCGTCCGCCTCGCCGCCGACGGCTACCGCCGGCGCGACGGCGAAGCCGCCGGGGCCCAACCGCCGGCCGCGGTCGCAGCCTTGTGGCGGCCCTGGCGGCGGATGCGCGTCGCATGATCGA
>Ga0164242_10006468_pt1 | contig 12881 bp, 11 predicted proteins | sample OricomgcompostMG_FD_108783 | JGI IMG/M metagenome (GOLD analysis project Ga0164242, IMG submission 108783) | Miracle-Growth compost microbial communities from Emeryville, California, USA - Original compost - Miracle growth compost (MG) ... | reverse complement strand
CGTGACCACGCGCCAGGGCACCGAGGCCGAGGTACAGGCCGACACGCTATGCCTGCACGGCGACCAGCCCGGCGCCGCACAGTTCGCAAAGAAAATCAGGGCAGACCTGGAAGCCAAGGGCGTAACTATCGCCACGGTGTGAAAGATCGGCCGCCGCCGAATGCATATGGCTGCGTGACCGCCACGGCGGCTTAGGAAAATCGGCCCGAAATGCGCCCACTGCCGCAGGCTGCCGTCAGCGCACGGCGCGGGCGCTCTCCGACTCCAGCCAATCCAGGAAGAGCTTGACTTCCGGTTTCATCCGGCCCGCTTCGGGCTGCACGGCGAAATAGCCGGTACTGCGTTCGAGTACCGCATCGAACGGCCAGAAGAACCTGCCTGCTCGCACATCTTGCAGCAGGTACTGTTCCTGCGTGATGCCGATGCCCAAGCCGCTGGCGGCGGCTTCGAATATGAGCGCCAGGTCGTCGAACTCGAGCATGTGGACGTTGAGCGGGGGCACCAGGCCCTGGTGGGCAAACCAATCGTCCCAATCGTCCTGACGCCGCGAGTGGCGCAGCAGCACCTGATTGAACAGGCTTTCGGGCGTGCGCAGCATGGCCATGTCGCTTTTCGGCAGCACTGCAGAAAACGGCCGCAAGCGATCGTAAAACACCGGCTGGCAGCGCATGCCCGGCCACCGCCCGCGCCCATAGCGTATCCAGATATCGACGTCGCTGTTTTCGAAATCGACAGGCTCGAAACCCGTGCTGATGCGGATGTGTACGTCGGGGTTTTCAAGCTGGAAAGTGGGTAGCCGGGGCAGCAGCCACTTGACCATGAATGTCGTATACGAACGCACCGAAAGGCGGAATTCCTTGGAGGAGGACTTCAGGTTTCCGGTGGCCCGCGCGATTTCGCCGAAGGCCCGGGACAGGCTGACGGAATACGAACGCCCCGCCGGAGACAGTTCGAGCGATGAAGGCTTGCGCACGAACAATTGCACGCCCAGATACTCTTCGAGAATACGGACCTGCCGGCTGATCGCAGTTGCCGTGACGTGCAGTTCTTCCGCGGCCTTGCTGATACTGCCGCAACGGGCAGCAGACTCGAAAGCGCGCAAGGGGTTCAGGGGCGGAATAAGTCTCATAAGAAGAACGGACGCGGGAAATGGACGCGGGGCGTGGGTCGGAGCGAGGCCGATCCTACTATACAACGGCCATGCGAGCCCACGGGCCCGCCGAAGCTCGGCCCGACACTGGCCACGGAACTGGCGCAGCCTGTCGCGGCGCAGCTAGACAAAAACTTGGGGTACCACCCACAAATCGTCGATAGCCGCAGATTGCAGGCATGCCTAACATGGGCGCTTCCGACACTTGTGCCCGCGCGAGCGCTGGCAAAAAGCCCAACTCCAAGCCATGAACTTCGAACTTTCCGACAACCAAAGACAGATGGTACATGCGGTGCGCGAACTCGCCCAAGGCGAATTCAAGAGCCGCGCACTGAAGTATAGCGACGGCACTTTCCCCTGGGAAAACATGAAGCAACTGGCCGAGCTGGGCGTGCTGGGCATGTCCGTGCCCGAAGAATACGGAGGCATGGGACTGCCCATATTCGATACGGCGCTCATACTCGAAGAAATAGCCAAGGTCTGCTATGTCACGGCCATGGCAGTACTGGGCGAGGCGGGCGTGCAGACGCGGGTGATTTCCACTTACGCGCCGCCCGCCATCAAGGAACGCATCCTGCCGCAGGTATGCAGCGGCGATTGCATCCTGGCCGTCTGCATGACCGAGCCTCACGCCGGCACTGACGTGGCCAATTATCGCACCAACACCGTCATCGGCTCCGATCACCTGGTGCTCAATGGGACCAAGACCCTCATCAGCCGGGCCGCCGAGGCAGGCATGTTCGTCGTGTTCACCCGTGTCAACGGCACGCCCGGACGCGAAGGCATAGGCTGCGTGCTGGTCGAGAAAGGAACGCCCGGCCTCGAAGTCACCGGCACTTATCACACCATGGGCGGGGAAAACCTGCACGAAGTACAGTTCACAGACTGCCGCCTGCCGCTGGAAAACCTCGTGATACAAGAAGACGGCTTCAAGAAGCTGCTTACCGCCTTCAATACCCAACGTTGCCTGAACCCCAGCATTTCCCTGGGCTTGGCCGAAGGGGCTTTCGAAGAGGCTCTGCGCTATGCCCGGGAACGGACTCTGTTCGGACGGCCCGAGGCCAGCATGCAAGGCGTTCGATGGCAACTCGCAGACATGTACAAAGACATAGAAGCGGGCCGCGGCCTGCTGTACCGCGCCTGCGCCAGCGCCAATCCATTCCCCGACCCCTTCCTGGCGGCCGTATCGAAAGTCTTCAACAACGAAATGTCGATACGGGTAACCAGCGCCGCCTTGCAACTGCATGGCGGCTACGGATTCACCGACGAATACCCCGTATCGCGGCTGTTCCGCGGCGCACGTTACGGCAGCCTGGGCGGGGGCACCTCGGAATCCCTGCGCGACCTGATAGGCAAGCGCCTGTCGTCGTTCGAAGACGAGGGCGACGGCATACTGGGCATGGGTTACTTCTGACCCCCCCACATTCTCGGCATCAATAAAGGCGCCGCATGGCCATGACAACAGTCGTAGAACACCTGATAGACGGGCAATGGCATTCGGGCCCGGTAGGCTACACGACCACGGATCCTTACAAGCAGCAGCCCTATGCCGAGGTTCCGGCCTGCGATGCCGGCATAGTGCAGGCCGCTGTGGGCGCCGCCGTTGCAGCGACAAAATCGGTGGCAGCAACGCCGGCGCGGGAACGAGCCGCGTTGCTCGGGAAAATGGCGGCTGCCATTCGCGCCCAGGCAGATGGCATTGCCCGTGCCATGTCGGAAGAAACCGGCAAGCCCATCCGCGACGCACTTATGGAGGTCTCTAGAAGTGCCCAGACCTTCGAGCTTTCGGCCCAGGAGGCCGTGCGCATCTGCGGCGAACAAGTCCCCATGGACTCCTCGGAAATCGGCGCCGGCAAGCTGGGCATGACCCTGAGAGTCCCGGTCGGTGTAGTCGCCGCCATCACGCCGTTCAATGCTCCAGTCAATCTCTGCTCGCACAAGATAGGGCCTGCGCTGGCCGCGGGAAACCCGGTGGTGCTCAAGCCCGCCCCGCAAGCCTCGGGTACGGTGCATCGCTATGTCCAGGCTCTCCAGTCGGCGGGGATTCCTGCAGGATGGCTCAACGTGATTTACGGCTATGAGGCCGGGGCTCAACTGGTGCGCGACCCCGGAGTGCGCTTCATATCCTTCACCGGCTCGGGCGTGGTGGGAGAAGCCATCAGGCAAGCCAGCGGGTTGCGACGGGTCGCGCTCGAACTCGGCGGCAACGGCAACACCATCGTCTGCGCCGACGCCGCCTGGGAAGGCGCAGCCCAGGCTTGCGCTCGCAACTCGATGCGCCTGGCCGGGCAAAGTTGCATTTCGGTTCAAAACGTCTGGGTGCACGCCAGCCTGGCAAACTCGTTCATCGAACGCATGGCCACGGAAATCCGGCGCCTGAAAACGGGCGCCCCTCTAGATCCGGGCACGGACGTCGGGCCGGTCATCTCGCGCGAGTCGGCCGAGCGCATCGAGCGGACGGTGGCCGAGGCCAATCGGGCAGGCGCTGCGCTCGTACTGGGAGCTGGCCGCGACGGTGCATTGGTCCAGCCCACCATGCTAGCCGGCACCCCTGTTTCCGATCCCGCGGTGGCCCGGGAAATTTTCGGCCCCGTCGTCAATGTCCTGCCGTTCGAAAGTCTCGAAGATACAGTGGCCTGCATCAATGACGGCCCCTTCGGCCTGCAAGCCGGCATCTATACCGAATCGATGCGCACGGCAATGACGCTGATACGGGAACTGGACATGGGCGCAGTCATAGTCAACGGCACATCGACATGGCGCTCCGACCAAGCGCCCTATGGCGGCGTGAAAGCCAGCGGGATAGGCCGAGAGGGGCCGAAATACGCCATCCGCGAAATGACGGACGAGCGCTTCGTCGTATTCAATATGTGACGCCGCCCGGCACATATCCAAGCATAAGGAGACAGACTTGTTGTTGATCGAATCAGACGGCAAACGGCTGCTGCAGGCACACGGAATTCCCGTGCCCGCATCGAGCCTCGTCATCGGCCAGGAAGACGTGGCCAAACTGGCGGCCGCGCACCCCTCGACCCCGAAAATCGTCAAGGCCCAGGTACCCGTGGGCGGCCGCGGCAAAGCGGGCGGAGTGCTGCGCGCAGAATCGAGCGCCGAGGCTGCTGCGGCGGCTACCGCCATGCTGGGTCGCCACATAAAAGGGCATACCGTCCGCGCCTGCCTCATCGAAGAGCCGATCGCCGGCTCCGAACATTATCTGGCGCTGCTGGTCGATGCCGGCAGCGGCGGGATCAGGCTACTGTATTCGGACGCCGGAGGCATAGACATCGAACAGGCGGCTACAACGTCGGGTCACATGTTCGACAGGCTCGTCAGGCCGGATCGAAACGCCTTCGATGCCGCAATTTCCGAGCTGGAACAAACATTGGATCCGACTTCGGCCAGCGCCATCGCCGCCTGCGCGCGGCAACTGGGCGCACTGTTCTTCGACAAAGAGCTGCTGCTTGCCGAAATCAACCCACTATTCCTGCGCCCCAATGGCCAGATCGTGGCGGGCGACGCGAAAATCGTGATCGACCTCAACGCCATCGAGCGGCACGACGACCTGAAGTCCATGCTCTCCGGGCATCGCGACTGGTATCCCGACGCGTGGAGGAAAATCCAGGAACAGTTCGACTTCATCGAACTGGACGCACAGGGCACGATCGGGCTGGTCACGACCGGCGCCGGGCTGTCCATGATGTTGCTGGACGAGTTGACGGAAAAAGGGGCTCGGCCCTTCAATTTCTGCGACGTGCGCACCGGACAGATGCGCGGCGACCCATCCCGCCTGCTGGCCATTTTCCGCTGGCTGAAAGAAGCGCCGAACGTTCGCATGGTGCTCATAAACATATTCGCCGGCATCACGGACCTCGCCGAATTCGCCCGCACGCTCGTCCTGGCCTTGTCGCAGATGCCTGGCTGGAACCCGCCCATCGTCGCAAGGCTGATCGGCAACAACGAAGAGCTCGCCATGGAAATCCTGCGCACGCAAGCGCCGCAAATTCGCTTCGAGACGGACCTGGAAAAAGCCATATCTCTCTCCACCTCCATGGCGCAGGAGGCTAATCATGCTTGAGCTGCTGGACAGCAATACGCCAGTGCTGATCCAGGGGATCAGCGGACGCATGGGCCGGCTGCACACGGGCCTCATGCGCCAATACGGAACGAATATCGTCGCCGGGGTATCGATGCGTGGTCAAGACGGTGACGTCGACGGGATTCCGGTATATCCATCATGCTCGGCGGCGCAGCAGCACCGGCCGTTCGCCTCCGTCGTCATGGTTCCCCCGCTGCGGGTGATGCAGGCAGTGGAAGACGCCATCGATGCGGGCATACGCCTGATAGTCACTGTAGCCGAAGGCATCCCCGTGCATGATGCGCTGCGCATACGGCAAATGACGGCCGACGCCGGGGTGTCGTGGATCGGCCCGTCCACTCCGGGCCTGTGTATTCCGGGCAAGATGAAGCTCGGCTTCCTGCCCGACGTGTCCATCGCCCCCGGTCCCCTGGGGGTGATGTCCAAAAGCGGGACCTTGTCATACGAAGTCTGCTACCGGCTCTCGCAGGCCGGCGTCGGGCAAAGCGCCTGGGTAGGGGTGGGAGGCGACCCCGTCAAAGGAACGCGGTTTTCGGACATGGCTCCCGAATTGACGGCGCTGTCCGCGACACGCGCCCTGTTGCTGATCGGAGAGGTCGGTGGCGACGAGGAAGAAGAATTCGCGCACAGTCTGCAAGCGCGTGGATCCGATATTCCGGTATACGCCCTGATAGCCGGCAAGCAAGCCAAGGAAGGCGTCAGCATGGGGCATGCCGGCGCCCTGGTGATGGGGGGCAAGGGTTCCATAGTCTCCAAGCACGAGGCACTGAAGAAAGCCGGTGTCGAAGTGCACCAGACCATGCACGAACTCGTGGCAGCCATCGCCGGCCGGCTCGGTACCGGCCCCACGGCGCACACCTGACATCGCACAGACAGGGAATCTTCATGCAAAACGAAACGAACCACAGCAGCGGCGGCGAAATCATCGTCGACCAGTTGATAGACCAGGGCGTGCCCTATCTGTTCGGGCTTTGCGGACACGGCATAGTCGGCCTGATGGACGCGGCGCTGGACCGCCGCGACCGCATCGACACGGTATCTGTACACAATGAACAGATCGCCGGGTTCGCGGCCGACGCCTACTATCGAGTCACCAGGCAGCCTTGCGCGACATTCACATCCTGCGGGCCGGGCAGCATCAATATACAGATGGCAATCGCCAATGCGCTGCTCGATTCGTCAGCCGTCTTTGCCATCACCGGCAACATCCCGACCCAGCAGTTCAACCGCGGGCCCTTCCAGGAACTCCTGCATCACCATCCGGCCGACTTCACTACCGCCATGCGCCCATATGTGAAGCGTAGTTTCCAGGCGACGCGGGCCGACATGCTGCCTCATCTGGTGCGGCAAGCCTATAGCACGATGCTCAGCGGACGCACTGGCCCCGTGCATCTGGACGTGCCCTTCAATGTGTTTACGGAAACCACCGATCATCGAGCCGAGACCGGGCCGCAATGGAAGACCGGCCTGGTCCAGGAAAGCACGGTGGAAGATTCCGTGGCCGCGCGCGTGCTGGACATGCTGCTGGCCTCCCCAAGGCCCCTCATCCTCGCCGGGCACGGCTGCGTGATGGCCGACTGCGGGCAGGAACTCTCGGAACTGGCGCAACTGATCTCGGTGCCGGTGGCCACCACGCCTCAAGGCAAGGGGGCCATGCTCGACGACGAAGCTCTGCATCTGGGCCCTACCGGGCGCGACGGCGTCTACCCCGCCAATCGCGCCGCCCGGGGCTGCGACGTGCTGCTGGCCATAGGCACGCGCTTCGGCGACCGCAGCACGAGCAGTTGGCGCGATGGGATTACTCACCGCATTCCATCCACGCGCTTGATACACGTAGACATCGACGCGAGCCAGATCGGACGCAATTATCCGGCGGAACTCGGCCTGGTGGCCGATGCCAGGCCATTGCTGCGCCAGCTATTGCGCCTTGCGCGCTTGCGCAAGGACTTGAACCGGGACACGCGCGCCGCATGGCTCGCCGCTGCGCAGAGTTGGAAAGATGCGTGGCACAGCTCAACCGCCGTGCCGGATAGCAATGCCACCCCCATGCATCCCGCGCATGTGGTCGGCGCCATTGCCCAGGCAACTCCGGCCGATGCAGTCGTGCTGTCCGACATCGGCGCCCACCATAGCTGGATGGTGCAGCAGTGGCCGATACGCATGCGCAGGCATTTCCTGCAGTCCGGCGGCTCGGCCACCATGGGCTTCGGAGTCGGAGGTGCCATCGGTGCGCAGTTTGCGCGCCCCGACCGCAAGGTGCTGGCAGTGGTGGGAGACGGCGGAATGTTGATGCACGCCAGCGCGATCGCCACTGCTGTCGAGTATGGGCTGCCGATCGTATGGCTCGTCTGGAACAACTGCGGCTATGTATCCATACGCGATCTGCAAAAGGGCTTTCTGGGCAAGGACCGGGAATTCAAGACGCGTTTCCGCAATGAACGCAGCGGCGAACTGCAATCCGTAGATTTCGCGGCGCTCGCCCGGTCCATGGGAGCGGCGGGCATACGCGTCGAACGCCGCGGCGACCTCGCCGCCGCGCTCGACAACGCGCTCGGCAGCGGCGTGCCTACCGTGCTCGATGTCCAGGTCTCGGCCGATGCCGCGAGACTGACCGCGGCTTCCTGGGACATGCCCCCCATCGCTGGCCCCGCTCCGAGCTTCGACCCCGACCCGCTGGGCGGGTGACCCGTAGAACCCCATCTACACACAAGGAGACAAAACCCATGAAAAAGAAAACCATCAAATCCCGCCTGTCCCGCATCGGCCGTTCATGGCTGTGCGCAGCAGTCGCCGCCACGGGCATGGCCTGCGCCCATGCGCAATATCCCGAACGGCCCGTCCGGATCGTCGTGCCCCTGTCCGCGGGAGGTGTGACCGATATCGTGGCGCGCCTGGTCGGGGAACAATTGTCCAAGCGGCTAGGCAAGCCTTTTATCGTGGAAAACAGGCCCGGAGCGGGCGGCGCGATAGGGGCCGAATACGTGGCCAACGCCAAGCCGGACGGCTACACCTTGGTGATGGGCACGGTCAGCTCCCATGCCATCAACCCCTCGGTCTACAAGTCCCTGCGCTACAACAACATTACGGATTTCGCGCCCATTTCCCTGGTCGCAGCCGGCCCGAACCTTCTGGTCGTCAACCCCAGCGTGCCCGTGCATACCGTCACGGAATTGATCAACTGGATCAAGGCGCACCCCGGTAAGGTCAGCTATGGCTCCACCGGCACCGGCACTTCCACGCATCTGGCAGCCGAACTGTTCAAACAGATGACGGGGGTGAAAATGACGCACATTCCCTACAAGGGGAGCGCTCCCATGATGACCGATCTGGTGGCCGGACAGGTCCAACTGGCTTTCGACAATATGCCCACTGCCCTGGCCCAGGCAAAGGTCGGCAAGCTGCGGGCCATAGCCGTCACCAGCCCACAGCGCTGGCCGCTGGAGCCCAAGATCCCCACAGTCGGCGAGACGCTGCCTGGCTTCCAGATCGTATCCTGGCAAGGGCTCTTTGCGCCGGCCAAGACTCCGGCTCCCATCGTCCAGAAATTATCCGAAACCGTGCGTGAGATATTGAAAGAACCGCAGGTCGTGACTCGCTTTCGCCAGCTTGGCACTAATCCCGGCGGCGATACCAGCGCCCAGTTCGCAGCATTCGTGCGCAGCGAAACGCAGAAATGGGCGCGTGTCGCAAAAGCCGCGGGCATCGTCCCCCAATAGCCATGCCCGTCGCTCTGATCGCAGGCGCCACCGGCCTGGTGGGCAAGCACATCGCCGAACTGCTGGCAAGCCAGCCCGGCTGGCGCTGCATCGGTCTTGGCCGCTCCAGGCCGCAGGGCCCGGCGGCCATGCACCTCGACGAATTCGTGGCGGCTGACCTGGCCGACGCCGGCTGCACACGGCAACTAGGCGGCCGCCTGTCCGAGGCCACGCATGTCTTCTACCTGTCCAGGATGCTGGGCAGCGGCTACCACATACCCATCGATGAAAACATCGCCATGCTGGGCCGTCTGCTGGATGCGCTGGAGCAAGCCGACAAGCTGGAACATGTGCAGATCATGCACGGCATGAAGTGGTACGGCAGCCACCTGGGGGCCTTTCCGACTCCGGCGCGGGAATCCGACAAGCCATCGGACAGCCCGAGCTTCTATCAAGGCCAGCGGCAACTCCTCACTGAACGCCGGCAAGGCCGCAAATGGACCTTCTCCACCCTGCGGCCGCATTGCGTCAGCGGAGTCGCCACAGGCAGCCCAAGCAACCTGATGCTGGGCCTGGGCGTATACGGCGCCCTGATGCGGGAAATCGGCCAGCCCTTGCGCTATCCCGGCTCCGCACGCGCCTTCGAAGCCAGGCTGACCTATACCGATGCGGGGCTGCTGGCGCGGGCCATGTACTGGATCGCCACGACGCCCGAGGCGGCCGACCAGGACTTCAATGTGGCCAATGGCGACGAGTTCTCCTGGAACGAGCTCTGGCCAGCTCTTGCGGATTATTTCGGAGTCGCGGCGGGTCCTCCGGGTATCGCGGATTTCGTGCCGTACATGCACGAACTCGAGCCCGCCTGGCGCCGCCTGTGCCAGCGCCACGGCCTCCAGGATCGCGATTACGCGAGTCTGGTGGATTGGTCATTCGTACGCAATTCTCTCGCATTGGAATGGGACCAAGTCATGTCCACCGACAAGCTGGCCCGATTCGGATTCCCCGACCAGGTATCGAGCCCCGCCATGGTCTTGCGCATCCTCGACGAATACCGAGGGCTCGGCCTCATACCCCCGAAATCATGAACCCGGTCCCCTCCCCAGCTTCCGTATCCCTGGCCTGCAGCACGGTCACTTTCGCCGGCGACTTCCCCGCCAAGATCCAGGCCATGTCGGCAACCGGCTTCCGCGAAACCGAGGTGTGGCTGCGAGACCTGTTCGAACACCCCGAAGGCCCCGAAATTGCCATGAAGATCCTGGCGGATCAGGGCGTGGCGCCAATAGCGCTGCAGGCCTTGCGCAACTTCGAGGGTTGCCCGGCCGCGCAACGCGAAACCCGGACCAGGCTCGCCACGGCCTGCCTGGACTTGTGCGCCGGACTGGGCATTCCACTACTGGTCCTGGCCTCGAACTGCGCAGGGGATGCCGACGGCAACGATGGACGCATCATCGACGATCTCGGGACGCTGGGAGACCTGGCAGAGGCGCGAGGCGTGCGGATAGCCTACGAGCCCATAGCCTGGGCGACCCATGTCCACACCCTGCAACGTGCAGTGCCGCTCCTGGCTGGCCTGAACCACGCGCATGTCGGCCTGCAACTGGACAGCTTTCACATATGCCACGAACCCGGCGGAACGGACCGCATGGCCGCGATCCGCGGGATACCGGTATTCCTGGCGGAGGTATCCGACTATCCGGACCTGGACATCCCCATCATGGAAACCAGCCGGGCATACCGGCTGTTCCCGCACGAAGGCAACCATGGCCCCGATAGCTACGGGTCGGCCTTGGCATGCATCGGCTACCAGGGCCCGCTGGTCGTCGAGGTCTTCAATGCCTACTACAAAAGCCTGGATGCCGGCGCCGTCGCCAGGCGCGCATATGCGTCGCTTGCGGAATACTGCCGCCGCATACCCGATTTATCCGTTGTTTCCCGATGACTCTGGAAGAAATCCCATGCCCAAGCCCAGCCTTTCTCCTCTCGGAGATGCGACCCGCAGAAAAATCCTCGGCGACGAACATGTCGACTCGCTGATGGACAAGGCCAGCGAATTCGATTACGCGTGGCACCAATACGTAACCAATATCAATTGGGGAGGCACTTGGTCGCGCGGCATCCTGCCCCAGCAACAACTCAGCCTCATCAATCTGGCCATGCTCGCAGGTGCGGGACAAATGACGGAATTCGAACGGCATTTCCGGATCGCGTTGAAAACGACCCGAGTGCCTCTCGAACAACTGCGCGAGCTGCTCCTGCATATCGGCCAATACTGCGGTATCCCGACCGGCGCCGAAATCTTCCTCATCGCACGACGCGTCATGGAACAGGAAGGAATCGACCGCAACAAGCTGGCTCCCCTGGACACATCCGGACTATACGCAAGCCATTCGAAGCCCGGCCCGGAGGGCGGCGAAAGCTAAGGCGCCGCCGCCGGGGCCCAGCCCCTGCTCTTCCTGCCGCCGGCGCAATCGAGCGTCCGGCCCCCCCACATACCATCTGAAAGGAGGTGGCAATGCCCCATGCTATGCGCTTCAAACCACTCGGAACTCCCGCACCCACGTGCATGCTTTCCAAGCGCCGATGGCCGGCACTGTTCGGCCTGCTCTGCGGCGCCGTCATGGCCGTCAGCACAGGCCCGGCCACGGCAGCGGCAAACGGTCAGGCCGCCAGCTTCCCCGACAAGCCTATAAAAATATTGGTGGGATTCCCTCCGGGAGGCCCCAACGACCGCCTGGCACGGGAACTCGGGCAACAGTTGTCGGATCAATTGCACCAGTCCGTAATCATCGAAAACAAGCCCGGAGCCAACAGCGAAATTGCAGCCGCGGATGTGGCGCGGGCAACGCCGGACGGCTACACCCTGCTGTTCACATCCAACGGCGCGCTGGCCATCAGCCCGGCCCTGAAACGGAAGTTGCCCTACAACCCCCTCAAGGACCTGGCGCCGATCGCCGTGGTTGCATCCAATCCGATGCTGCTGGTGGTATCCGGTGCATCCAAATATCACACCTTCGGCGACCTGGTAGCGGCGGCCCGCGCCAAGCCGGGAAGCGTCACCTTCGCTTCCGCGGGATCGGGCAGCCCCACCCAATTGGCGGCGGAGCTGATGAAAATGAAGGAAGGCGTCAACGCGCTGCATGTGCCCTACAAGGGCGGCGGGCCGGCCCTGATGGGAGTAATCGGCGGCGATGTCGATTGCTACTTCGGCGGTATTTCGACCGCCCTGCCCCTGGTACGCTCGGGGAAATTGCGCGCCTTGGCCATTACCAGCGCACAACGGTCGCCTGTCGTCCCGGACGTCCCCACTATCAGCGAGTCCGGCCTGAAAGGCTATGAAGCCACCTTGTGGTATAGCGTACTCGCCCCTGCCGGTACCCCCGACCCCATCGTCCGGGCCTTGTACAAGCAAATCGACATAGCCATGGACAAACCCAAGATGCGGGCGGCGCTCGCCAGCGACGGCAGCGACCGTCTCGACCTGGATCCGGAACGCTTCCGCGCCTATCTGAAAGCCGACATGAAGAAATGGGCGGAAGTCATCGACGCCGCCCATCTCAGGCAGTAACAGCAAGCCTGGCCACTGCCGCCCGCAAAACCAGGCCTTTGAGCCCGTGTGGACGGCAGCCGCCTGGATACCCGTGACGCAGCGGCGCGCGGCAAACGCGCGCCCCCGCCCTACACCAACACCCGCTCTATGCCTCCGGCGTTGGCGTCGCGCACATAGGATTCCATCCAGGTCTCGCCCAGGATGTGGCGCGCCATCTCGATCACGATGTAGTCCGCGTCCATGCCGGTGTCGCCCTGGTAGCGGATCAGGCCCTGCAGGCAGGACGGGCAGGAGGTGAGGATCTTGACCTCGCCTTCGAAGCCGTCGGCGCGCACCGCCGCCTGGTTCTTGGCCAGCTCTTCCTGCTTGCGGAAGCGCACCTGGGTGGAAATG